>Ga0325404_1000058_pt1 | contig 93226 bp, 46 predicted proteins | sample PopdelMetagenome_18_FD_205664 | JGI IMG/M metagenome (GOLD analysis project Ga0325404, IMG submission 205664) | Populus deltoides microbial communities from Bellville, Georgia, United States - Xylem-Control-R1 | ecosystem: Host-associated > Plants > Phyllosphere > Stem > Wood/Secondary xylem...
CAAAGAAACTGTTTGGTAGTGGTAGTGACGTATTTTTAAATATCTTTGATTATTTTTTAAAAAAATTAAATTAATATATTTTTAATTTTTTTATTATTTTAATATATTAATATTAAAAATAAAAAAAATATTATTTTAAAATAAAAAATATTTTATAGCAAAATCACAAGCACAAACTACATCTAAGAAGATATGCCACCAAAATTATCTTTTTCCAGGGATACACTAGTCATTGCCGGATTCAATAAGGTTAAATCAATTATTTTAAATTATTTAGGAATAATGTAATGACTAGAATAACCTTTACAAGAAAATAATGTGTAAAAGAACATAAAGGTTAAAGTTTTTAAAATTAACACGAGCTATTTTTTATTTTTAATTTATTTTTTAAAATTAATTTTATTTATAAATATTTAATTTTATAAAAATTAATTTTCAAGTTTTATTTTTCACTTTCCTTTCCATACAATTATCATAATCTCGTGTTTATAGTCACGAGATTAACAGATTGATTGACAAATATATATATATATATATATATATATATATTGCTTATTTAATGAAAATATTTTTTATACATAGTTTCATCGTTAAATAATGAATTGTCTGATAATTAAGTTTTATAGTTTTATTTAATTTGTTTTTGTTAATAATTGTTTATTTATTTAATTTGTTTTTGTTAATAATTTTTTATACATTTTACTGTCACAAATAATTGTTTAATTAAATAAAAAATTATTTTAATAAATAAAAATAATAAATACAACTGAGTACTTAATATATATTATAAAATCAAATATTTTAATTTTAATTATTTTATAATTAAATATTAATTTATTTAATAAGATGCCTTTATAAACATTTATGATTGAAAATTTATATATATATATATATATATATATTAAAAAAGTCTGTAAATTTTATTTTATTTTTAAGTAAAGAAAATATCAGACCCGCGAGGGTCAAATAACTATTACAATAAGATAGGGATGTGACTACTACATCCACCTAAAGTCATGCTCCAAAAACTAAGCCACCCCACACGTGCGCCGCGGACTCCAACTAGACATCACTAAACTAGATTGGACTACACGCACGCACAAGCTCCCACTTTCTTTTTGGGTAAACCTCATACAAGTCCCTAAATTCCAAAATAATTTTCAATTGGGTCCTTAAATTGAGTTTCTGTGAACCGTACCTCCAGTTAATATTTCCTATCTGAAGCACCTATCCCATGAAGCAAAAATGATACCTTAATAAAGGAGATTTTGAAATTTATGCAATAAAACAACTATACCCTTATATAAACCATTTAAATGAAAAATCCTAGTAAATTAAAAATTTAATTGATAGAACGAATTTAGTCCAAGGGAAATTATAGGAGGCTATTTTCTGTTACTTGTCATCCCCGGTGAGCGTGGCAACAATTACGGGAAGGGGAGGGGGGGGGGGGATTATATGATGGAACTTTTGACAAGAGAGGGAGATATGGTGTGGATTGTAATTTGTGTAGGGACCACTTTATCATTATTTTAAATGTAGGAGGAGCACCCAGTCTCATCATGTCCGTTAAACTGGTGGGGTCCAGTGATGCCCCGATGTGCTCGCCACCGAAGTGGCATTGCCCTTACATGACTTCCTTTTTCACAACGGAGATTTTTCTGATGCCACTTCTGCACACGCTTATTAAAACATTGTAATTAAATATTATTTATGTTATAGCTGAGTTTTAAGTTAAAATCTGATCAGATTAATTAAAAAAACAACAATTTTTTAAGCTAAAATAATTCATTTAAATTGAGATAATAACCCGAGTTGTTCTTCATGATTTAATATGACAAGTGTATTTTTACTTTTTAAATATTTATCATGTTAAATCCTTTTTAAATTAAAAATATTTTTTTTATTAAAATAAATATTCAGACCAGTTTACACGAATCTTAATTAATCTTATATATTTTAAAATTAACAATCATATAAGTTTTTAATAATTTTAAAATTTATTATACCGAATCAATAATATCTGGATATCAAACTGATGTATCCATTTTATATTCTGCATGCTTTTTTCTATTTGAGAAATGAAATTCACGATAAAGATGGTTTATATATATATATATATATATATATATATCAGAAGTAGACCTGGACATGTGCCGGGATATCCGGTCATGCTTGACAATATATTTTGCAATATTGTTATACAATTTATTTTGTTTTTCATTAAAACAAACCTTTTTGGCTTTTATTTGATATTCAATGCATATTTTTCCATGGACAAAAGTCATAGTTAGCTTCTTGTCTCATCCATTTGCCTTCTTACATAGAGAGAAGGATTTATATCTTAGCTACAATAGCATTACGTAGTAGTTAGTTATTATCTTGAAATATAAAAAATAAATATAGAAAAAATTACCTTTTATTTTTAAAAAATATAAATTTATTTCAAAATTATTTTAGAAATAGATTTATTTTATATATGTATATTTATTTCATTAACTAAATATGTTCGTATTCTTTTTATATGTATATTTTACTAAAGCAACACAACTTCCATAAACAATATATGATTCAAGACATGAAGAGTTTTTTTTTTCATTTTAAAAATATTTTATTAAAAAATTATATTTTTTTATTTCAAATTAATTATTTTTTGTGTTTTTACATCGTTTTGTTTAGCAGATATCAAAAATAATTTTAAAAAATAAAAAAATATTATTTAATATATTATCAAACAAAAAAACACTTTAAAAAATATACATTACCACACTTCTAAAAAAAAAAAAAAAAACCTTGTTTTGGTATGAATTCCCAAATGCATCTCAAACAAAAGCAATTGCATATTATTCCAGGGGGGGCCAGAAACATTTCCCTCGTCTGCACAGATTATGGTTGCTCGTACCATTTTTCTTGGTTTTGATTTTTGAAATCATTTTCTTAGCCAATATTTTTTAATTTTTTAAAAATATTTTCGAAATATATATATATATATATATATATATATATATATATATATATATATATATATATAAACAGGTTCCTGACAGGAGTGTATATTTCTGTAGTGCTCTCTGCTGCGCATACGATGAGATGACTGGATGTCCTTTCATGTTCAGGAATATGCTGGCAACTGGCAAGTTAACCTATACGGGCCGGGATCGGGCCTGACACAAGTTAACCGGGCCTGTTATGGGCCCGCTTTATATCTCGACCTTCTAAGATGTTACCTTTTTTTTAAAAAAAAACCAATCAAAATTCGAAAAATATAAATTACGAAATATATTATATATGTGAAGATAATAAAGTTTAAGAAAAGATTGCGTCACGTTAAAAGTATTTCACCCTCGGAACGAGGTTGAACCTATATTTTATTAAATTTTTTATATAAAAATTAAATTAATATTTTTAGTATTTTTAGAATTTTTAATATGCCGATATAAAAAATAAAATTTTAAAAAATAATAATAAAATATTGTTTTAATATATTTTCAAGTAAAAATTATTTTAAAAAACAATTTCTACTATATTCTTAAATATCCTCGTTATCTTAACAAAAAATATTAATTTCTTTTTCAGTAGCTAAGTGATTTCCAAAGTTATGATATCATCTAATGTCAACCCAAAGTTAATAATAGTGTGTTATTTAATTAATGAAACATAGCATCCCTGTGGAGAGGGAGGAAATAAGAATAATAGCCAGATTATATTTATCAACGAGAGATTTCTCTTCTTTTTGTACATGTTCCGTAAAACATCATCTTGTCAAAACAGCGTAGAGAAACAATGAGCATTTAAAAATGTAAAAGAAAATCTAATTTAAACCCGTCATTTAATAAAACAAAAAATTCAAATTAATACCGTAAAAATTTGAAATTAAAGGGTTTACTCCTCCTGTAATCTCAAGTTCGAGCTATATGGTTGCTAATATAATTGTCACTGGAGACTTATATGGTCATTAACTTCAGCGCCCGTGAGATATGCGCAAGTTGACCTGCACACTGTAAGAATAAATAAATAAATAAATAAATACTTTTAACATTAATAAAAATAAATAAATGAATAAATTCAAATTACAAATCATTCTCATAGTAAGATATAACACAAATTCACAAATTGCTTATTTAAACACTGTCACGCCTCCAAAATTAGGTTGAGACAATTCCAGATAATATAAAACTTTACATAGTTCATCAAAAACCATAAATGCTAAACCAAAAATCTTAAATATATACATTTCATAAATAACCACTAAACAACATTAAATCTTAGACATAATAAAAAATCATAATAAAAAGAAAGTACAAAAAATCTTATTACAAATCCTCAAAATTATAAATAACAAATGTTTAATAACAAATCAAACAATGTTTTTCATTAATAAAAAATTCTTCAGCTCAACTAAATATTTAAACTTGTAATATAAACTTTATAGTTCGAAATTCACTTTCGCTTTACCTATCAAGAGAGGGAAAATAAAGGGGAGGAGGGTAGGCTAACCACAACTTAGCAAGTAAAGCTCTATATACATTACCAGACCAAGCACAAGTTATATATATATATATATATATATTGCATTGCAAATAATAAAACAACTTAAAATAATTAAAAAAAAATGTTATTATCTCATAGTTCATAAAACATGCCATAAAACAAGTCATTAATACATATTTTTACTTCGCATTCAATTTCATAAACATGACTTTACTCTCAGATCAAATTGATATGGCCATATTATACCTGTTACCAGGTCGTTAGTCAGCTATTTGTGATCAACTACCATAAATTATTGGCAGGTCCATTTCCAATTATTATAACCTATTGGTGAGCCATTAGAACTAGTTTTAGTGTCAATAACCCCACTCACCATAAATCATTACTTAATTCATAGATACTTAAGAGCCATTATGCCATTTCAAAAACTTTTCTTTCATAAATCACTTTATAAATTATTTTTACAAAAATTGCATTCACATATAAGCAAATCAATATGAACATAACAAGTGCTTAATTATTTTTTTAAATAATGTAATACATATAGTAGAGAAAAAATGCACAATAAAAAAATATATTTATTCTGTTTTAAAAATAATAGAGTCCTTCATTGCTTAAACAACTAAAATTTAAAATCTCAGCTCAAACAACCTATTCACGAGCATATAACTCATTAAAGTCCCTCCAACACTTAAGTATGATAATCTATCACCTACTAAACTAATCATAATTCCTTTTAGAAAATTCAAAATTCCATTATATGTTTTTAAGTTGTAAACTAGACTCAATTATCTTCCCATTTATATATTATTTACTTAGTAATTCCTTTTATCTAATTTATAATAAGCTCTAAAATTATTTTTAGGCGTTGCTGCTAAATAGCCAGCGCATCCTTTACTATTTTTACCATAACTTTCTCTACAAAAATCAGAATAATACATTGTTTATGGTGTTAGAAACTAGACAAAATAAGTTTTTTCTACATATAAAACATGGGGTAAAAAATATAGTTATTCAATATAGTTTTTGAGTTGAGCAGTAGTCTCTGTTAAATACCTAAACTAACAACTTCTCACTTTTATACCTAATTGTTAACCTAATACTTTTAGACCATTAAACATCCATTAAACACTCTTAATCCATTTTAAAATATCATATAATCTTCCACATTCATTATATTTTATAATTCATACAAATACCATTTAAATCTCCTTAACTCTATGAACCTTTCATATAAAAAAAACCTTTTCTAAATAAAAAGGATTCATATTTATTACCTTGCGACCAGTAAAATAGAATGGAACTTCAATCCTTCAAGGTTAATTTTTCTCACTCCTCTTCTTTGCACCTATTAAAGAACAAGACTTTTAAGATTTGTTTTCTTTGAATTATTATAAGTTTATATAACTAGGGTAAATAACTCTAGGGTTTTCATATTTTCTTTTATATGGATATAAGACTACAAGGGCTCCCTTTTCTTTCTTTTTTTACTAAGTCCAAAATAATATTATATGTAAATTTAGTCCTTATAATACTCTAGCCTAAAATATTTAGGTTAGGGTATTATAGACGCAACTTGTAATTTTTGGCATCTCAGGTTACTTATGTTTTCTTGTAATGACAAATAAAATTACTAACATAAAACTTTATAGTTGCATTAAAACAATACTTAATGATATCTAATAGTTCATTATATATGTAGATAATTGAATTGGAAACTCTCCTTTTCTTATTCTAAAAAAAATAGCAAATATTTTGAAATTCCTCAAATTTCAATTTCTTTACTTATATTAAATGAGCACAAAATCGACATACTTTATATATATCACCAATAATGAATGATGAAGATTAATTATGGAGTTAATCACCATAATTTTAGATAAAGCTTCAACTATTAAATTTCAGTTTTAGTTATACTACTACCAGAAAATCGATAAATACAAACGAAAATACCGAGAGAATATTTTCGTTGGTAAATTACCGACAGAAATATTCTCTCGGTATTTACTGAGAAAATTACAATGGAAAAAAAATTTAAAACAAAGCAAAAAAAATGATGACGTGCCTTTTTTACCTATGGAATTACCATCGGTAATTCCGTCAGTAAAATCGTTGGTAAACTGTCAACACTATTAATCATGTTAATTATAAAGGGAATCACCGACGGAACATTCCGTCGGTATTTTACAAAGAGCTTTGGAACTATTCACTTTCCCATTGTACTATTAATTATTGTTCTTTACAGACGAAATCACTGATGGATTGAAAAGTCATCGGTGTTATTTGGCGATTTTCTGAAAAATTTAAATTAAATAAAAATTTTAAATTAAATATTACAGACGGAATCACCGACGGATTAAAAAGTCGTCGATGATATTTGGCGGTTTCTGAAAATTTTTGATTAAATTCAAAATTTAAATTAAATATTACAGACGAAATCACCAATGGAATGATTAAAAATATTAATATTTAATTATCTGTAGGTAAAAGGCCCCAATAAAAAGCCTAGAATCCCTAATTTCACAACAGACCCGTCTCCTTTCTTCTTCTTCTTCTTCTTCTTCTTCTCTTCTCTCCTCAACTCCTTCTTTTCTTTTCAATGCTTAGGTATGTCTTCTTCTTCTTCTTTTTCCTCTCTTCTCTCCTCAACTCCTTCTCTTCTTCTCCATGCTCAGGTATGTCTTCTTCTCATTTCTTATTTTTTCTTCTCAGTTTTTTTTAATTAGTATACTTTACGAATTTTTTTCTCTCTCTTCTTAGCTTCACTTACAACTACATTAAGATAAAGAAAAAAAATTCTTCTTTTTTCGTGTTTTTTTCACTATATTTGTTTTTTATTTAATTTTTAATTGTTTTTCTTCTTAATAATTGTATGAATGTTGTTGTAGGATTTTTTTTTATATGAGATCAATTTTTAGTTGATTTATTTATAGTATTTTTAAATTTTTTTCATATGAATTTTTTTAGTTGAATGTTTTTTTAGTTGATTTTCTTCTTCTTCTTTTTTCCAAGCATTTTGAGTATTATAGAGTGTTGATTAATATTAATTTAATTATTTTATAGTTTTATAAAATATATTTTTAAATAATTACCGACGGAATTACATACAGTTTGTTTCCGAGGGGATTACCAACGGAATGAAAAATTTTTTCGCTCGCTTTTTCCATCAGTAAATCCATCGATAATAATATTTTTTTATTACAAACGGACTTATCGATGAACAAAAAATTACCGATAAAAGATTCACCAACGGAGACTTTCCGTCTGTGATTTCGTTGGTAATTGTTTTACCAACGGAATGGTAGTGCAAATACTGACAAATCCTTAAGGATTGTAGTTGCACAAGTGATGAGCAACAAATCCTTAAGGATAAAGGATTCATCCGTGACAATAATAAAAATTTCATTTTTTTAAAGTGTTTCGACATGTAAATACCCTTCTTTGTTTTAATTTAAGCATTGTTATTTTTATTATTAGTATACATGCTAAGACTTTGATCTTATATATATTACAAGTTTGAATACATGCTTAGTATGCATATTAGTATTTTTTTTATTATATTTATGTTTAAAGCATATCTATCTTGAATTTTATTTTACATATTTATAGATTTAAAATTATATACACTCTAGGTTTACCTTGAACAATCTTTTATATTTTATATATTTTTATTATAATAAACTAAATATCATCACTAGCTATTCTAATAAAATATCATACACCGCTTGCACTTTTTCATTTTGATCATGCACCGCTTGCACTTTTTTCTTAGCATCATTTGACATTTTAGATCATTGATGAACCAAGAATCTTTGAAATCTGATGATTAAAATTAGAATTTGATGTATGTATGTATGTATGTATGTATGAATGTATGTATGTATGTATGTATGTATGTATCGTTTGTCTCCATCTTTTTGAAGGTCTTTTAAACTTTGTATCTTTTTTTATTTATATCATAATTAATTTTTCATATCCATCTCTATGGAATGCAGATTTATATTAAAGATCTTTATGTTTTCTTATGATCATTTTCATTGAGTGTATAGTTATGAAAGCCCAAAAAATAGTAATAATAAATATAATAATATAATTAATTAGGTTTCTTATTGTATGCTTTTTTTTAAATATTAATTATGGGTATTAAAAGTAATAGTGGGTACATTAATAATTATATAATAATTTAAAGAAAATAAAACCCTATAGTAACTTATGTTTTATGTTATCAAATGATCAAAACCTACATCAAAAAAGATACGAAGAGAAAGATCAAGGACGAGATTTGATCTATAACCAAAATCTTTTTTTTTTGTTATCAATTCAAGATTTATGTTCTCTATCCTTACCTTTTAATTAAGTTTTTGCATGGATATTAGAGTTATTGATAATGGTTTACATTTAATAATTTATTTAGATTTGTTTTTTTAAATGATGTTAGGGTTGTATGAGTTGTTTTTAGACCAGTAAGGTTACTCAGGTTATATCAAGTAAACACTTATTTGATTTAATTTTTTTCTATTATAAAAAGTAATATTAATAATATTTGAATATTTTTTTATATATTTTAAAAAAACTAACTTGACTAGAAACTAATCACCACACATTACAAATATTATAATCGTGAAAGGTCATTATATGACAGCCAGATGGCTGGCAAGGTTAGAAAACGTTAGGGCAAACATCCAAGAGATGCTTACAAATTCATTTCCGTTAAAAAATAATTATTTTTTCAGTACTTCAAAAAATAAAAAATAGATTAAAAATAACCGTGATAGACACGCAATCGCTTACGCAGGTTTAGATAGCTTGTTTCCCAAAACAATCCCTGGAACGTGGTCCATTAACCACCACCAACCCCAATCACACACGTCACTCACCCACATACAGACACACACGAGCCAATTGCAAGAGAGAAAAGGCTGTAATTTTTTATTTTTTTTAATAAAAAATAACATATAAAAATAGGTCTTGGAAGACGATACTCTTGTGATCTCCTTGATAATATTCAATATTATCAAACCAAGGCGAGACTCTCGTGAACAGTCCATGCTTTTAATATATTCCAAAAATAAAGCTTTCACAGTTTTGAAGGGAGGATCTTGGGTGTGAGATATATTATTTTTTAAAATATTTTTTATTTTAAAATATTTTAAAATAATATTTTTATTTTTTTTAAAATTATTTTTAACACCAGCACATTAAAATAATTTAAAAACATTAAAAACATATTAATTTAAAACAAGAAAAAATAAAAAAATAGTTTTTTTTAAAAGTGCTTCCGAAATACATTGTCAAACACTTTCTAATAGTAGTTATGATTTTAGAAATACACTAAAATAATATATATATATATATATATATATTATTTTTTTAAAATTATTTTTTATATCAGTACATTAAAACAATTTGAAAACATTAAAAAATAAATTTTAAACAAAAATAAATTTAAAAATTAAAAAAAACACTATTTCTCCCCATTCCTAAACACAACATTTCCATGATTCATGATAATCCAATCCTTATCTTTAATATTAATATTATATGAGCTCTTTAGTCATTAAATAAATAATAAAATGAAAGAATTTATCTTTTGATAATAAAAAATTACATTGTTTAGTTATTTACTAGTTTTTTTTTTATCTATACTATGTCGTGAGTTGAATTATTTTTTTTAACATTAAAAAATATAAATATGTTAAGAAGTTAAAATTTTGATGCATACCGGTCAAAACATTTTTAAAATACTTAAATAGTGACATATTGGATGAAATATGTTTTGTTAAAAAATATTGAGACGACGAAACATTAAATCGACCTGTACCAACCATGATTAACATGCAAAATCCGAGATTTAGGGTATAAAATCGTGATAAAACCATGAAACTCATATCAAAACAAATTAGGAAGCTCAATTATCAAAAGTGAAAAAAAATTAAATTTAAAAAAAGGACCCAAAAAAAGTAACTCGAGTAAACCTATATCGGTGGTTGACGCAACACCACGGGCCAGGTCAAATTTCATTTAATGTAAGAATAAAAAAGTTCAAGCAATGCTAGGCTTTCTAAATAAGTAAGAAAAATTCAAGACTCAAATCATTGAGTCATATGGGTTTAACAATCATATATATAAAAAGAAAACTCTTATTTAATAATATGAAAAACCAAGTAAACTCAGACGAATCTCCAAAACAAGTTTGGTTAATTTAATCATATATATATAAAAAAGAAAACCCTTATTTAATAATATGAAAAACCAAGTAAACTCAGACGAATCTCCAAAACCTAGGTTAATCTTTTAAAATCGCAAACTGTAAAATCTTAGACCCAAGCTCAATCAAGAAGCCCAATTTTCAACAAATTTAATATTGAATGATAAAATAAAAATAAAAATCAATCTAAAAAACATGTCACATAAAAAATAGCAATAAAAAAAATGAGATCAAACTTGATGGAAAAAAAATAGAGGATGAAATTGTAAAAGAAAAATCAATTTTAGAAATCATCTCAAATAAAAAAAATATTAATCAAAATAATGAGGACCAAATTCGAGAGATGAAAAAAATTGGATAATGAAAACAAAAATAATTTCCAATTTGAAATAATTTTCTCAAATAAAAAGATTGCCATTAAAAGAACAAAAACCAAATCTGAAGGGAAAAAAAGTGAAGGGATGTTGTGAAAAGACCTAGCATGAAAAAAAGGAAAACAAAAATCAAGTCGGCGCTAAACCGGATGGAATCACCATGCACACACCACTCAGGGAGGTTAGCCCTACCAAGATGAAAAAAAAAAACACCAAGGAAAGCTATTTTTTACTGTTATAAGCTACCAGATGTACTACCTAATTATAAGGGAGATGGGGTTGCCCAAACCAAACCAATTATGGGTTTTAAGGTCGAACATTCTAAGATAAAAAAGAAGTCACAACTGATTCTAAATATAAATATGATACTTAACCTAATCATAACTATAATATTGAGTGTTTTAAGTGTTTAATAATTGGACATATAGCCTTTTAATATTTAAACAAGATAGTTATGATCTTAAAGGATCATGATAAGATTGAGACCAAAAGTGACAACACTGATTATGAGATGCCACCACTTGAGAATGTTAGCGAGGGGATGTAGAGTATTCAATTGAGGGAGAATTATAGTATAAATTAAAAGAAGTGATGCTTTTACCATGCATCACCTCACAAAACACTATTAATTTCAATAAGTATTTTTTTCTTTGGTTTTGTTTTTTTTCTTTCTAAATCTATATTTGTTTATCTCTAATTCCATACTTTAACATTTAGTTTATTGGATATTAAGCTTTATAATTTATTGTGGTATGCTTTATATGTGGTTAGCTCGGTCTTATAACCCGCATCACGGATTTGGCGAGTTAACACGGTTAACTCAAGTTTTTTTCATCTTTTTTGAATTCATATTTTCTTTAATTTCATCCTTCAACATTGTGTTGATTGAGACTTATACTTCATGATTTATTTTGGTTTGCTTTCTATGAGGTTATCTCGGTCTCATAACTCGGTTTGTGGGTTAACCCAGTTGACTCGAGTTTTTTCTGTCCTTTTATACTTGGTTTTTTTTTCAACTTCATCCTTCAACATGAAATTGATTATAAATTAGGCTTCATGATTTATTTTTCTTGCTTTTGATAAGGTTTTCACAGTCTTATAACCACAGTTATGTATTTTTTATGGTTAACCCGGGTAGACTCATGTTGTTTTATTGTGTCCTGTTTTTAGATTAAGATTTTTTAACTTTTTATCTTCAATAATTTTTTTTAGATTGAATTGAGTTTTATAATTTGTTTGGATTTTTTTTTCTATGGGGTTATCATAGTCAGGTCAAACCAGGTTGACTCATGTTAATTTTTTTTTTTTTACTTTCTATGAGGTTATCCTAATCTCATGACTCGTGTCACGAGTTTGGTAGGTTAATTCAGATCAAATATTTTTATTATTTTTGAATTAGTTTTTTTTCAATTTTATTCTTCAACATTAAGTTGATTAAGAATTGAGTTTTATAATTTGTTTTGATTTGTTTTATATGAGGTTATCATGGTCTTATGATCTAGATCAAAGATTTGATAGGTTAACCCAAGTTGTCTCGGATCAATTCAATATATGGTCATTTTAATATTATGTTTTAAAAAAGAAGTTGTCTTGAATTTTTATGAATCAAAATATGTTTTCATCAATCATTCGGGTTGCCTTAAGACCTATCAAGCCGATCAAATCACATTGAGTCAACCTCCACACGATTTAATTTTTTTACTAGAAAAATATTAGTAATACCTAGATATTTGTTTTTGTATGTTAAAAAAAATAAAATTGATCAAACTCACGACATATTGCAAGCCAATGATCCGTCATTGGTTATTTGGTGTGCACTAAATGTTTATATTAAGAAAGATGATTTAGAGTAGCAAATAGAGAATATCTTTTATATGAGATGTCCTATCAGTAACAAGATATGTAATATGATTATTGATAGTGAGACTTATGCTAATATTGCTAGTATTATACCTTTTAGAAAATTAAATTTGAACATCACGAAACATCATAAACCAAATAAGCTTTAATGGTTGAATGAATGTAGAGAAGTTAAGGTTAATAAATAGGTCTTGATGTCTTTTTGTTAATTAGAAAATATCATAATGAGGGTTTACGTGATGTGGTTCCTATACATGTAGGTCACTTGTTATTGGAGCATTCATGACAGTTCGATAGAAGAGTAATGCATGATATGTTTAAAAATAAATATTTTTTTGTAAAAGATGGAAAATCCATCACTTTTGTACCATTGACACCAAAGCAGGTCTATGAAGACTAATTAAAATTGAAAAAAAAAATAAGGACAAGGGTACTGAAAATGTAATGAGCTTTAAAGAGAGAGAAAAAATCAGATTTGCCCGAGAGAGAAAGGAATAGCGAGTTGGCCGAGAGTGGAGAGAAGAATAAAGAGAAGAAAACAAAGTAAAGAAAATTGAGTGTTGAGAGAAAAACAAAGAAGTATAAGAGCTTTTATACAAGAAATGATGTTGTTAAGAATGTTCTTTATGCTAACAATCCTATGCAAAATAGTGTTGTTGTTTCTTTGTTGAAGGATTAAGAGGATATATTGACCATAAATGATATACCTAGTGGTGATTGAGTTTGGATGCATATTAGAAAGAAAAGATTTCTAGCCCATAGGAGATCTAAGTTGCAGCCTAGAAGAGATGGTCCATTTAAAATTCTCGATGAATCAATGACAGTATACAAAGTGGATATTTCATGTGAGTATGGTGTTGGTGTTATTTTTAATGTTTCCAATCATTCTATATTTGATGTAGGTGATGACTCAAGGTCAAATTCTTTTAAGGAGGAGCGGAATGATATGAATCGATAAGCACTATAAAAGAATTCATTAGAGATGTTGATTGTGCGAATTACAAGGTCAAAGGCCAAGAAGATTAAAGAGGCTGGTTTGTGTTTAATTTTTTTTAATATATAGTTTTATAATAATAAGAATAATTTTCACTCTGATTGTTGGATTATGTTGAAATTTTACTAGTCAATTCTAGAGACCTTGTTTTATATAGGGCTAAAATTTTATAGCAATCGAAGTTCAAAAAAGTCTTGAGATAAAGACTAGAAGCTACTATACAAAAATTACATTATATTCTAGTTGACTCAGGATTATCTTTCCTTTAGATTCATGGATTTACCGTAAGGAAACTTTCTTATTCTATATGGATTCTTTATATGGGATGACATATAGGTAGCATATTAAGGAATTATCTAGCAAGTGGTTTTTTTATTTTGCAAAGAACCCTAATTGTACAAGGATTTTTAGTTGGTAGTTGGCAGCTTATGAGTAATTATTTTGCAAGGACTCCTCATTCTTCTTGAACAAAGAGTCGATAAAATTAGAGAATTAAATGGCAAGTTATCGTTATTTCACAAGGATATAATTAGGAAGCCTTAACCTATTCCAAAGTTGGCAAAAAAGTTTGGCAGCCTTAGTTATTAATGGGTTTTATTATTTATTTTATAAACTTTGAGTTATTTTAATTGGGTTTTAATGTCAACCTATTAGTATATTAGGACATATTTTATTTTGTAAACTATAAATACCCTTTTGAAAAAAAGAATATGACATATTGAGTTATTATTGATTTTGCCATAATTTCATGTGCTTGTGTGAGGACTTCTCATACCTATTAGTACTTCATTGAACTAGTTTGAACTTAGTAAAGACCAACTGCCTTTGTGATGTTCTTTCTTATACCTTCAGTTCATGATTTTTTTTTTATAGTTGTTGGGTTGAAGTCTTCATTTCAATAACTCGAGTGCCTTAGATTAGGTAATTACTGTGTCAAGTTTTTATCATCTTTAAATATAATTTTAGCTTTTTTAGATTGTTCTTTCTTGTATGTGGGTTCTAGAGTTATTACTTCTTAGGTTTGGATAAGTTATTCCTCTAAATCCCATAAAACCATGGTTAATGAGAACAATTTTTATAGAAAAAAAAGAGGAGCATAACGACTCTTCATCATAGAGGGCTTCCTTAACAAGGTTTTCCCCAACAACTCTCGAGCCAGTCTCTTCTAATATCAACACTAGGCATAGGCTACTCCTCAAGCAAGATTTCTCTCTTCTATATTTGATGCTTTTTTCTGATTAACTTGCTGCAAAATTGTGCTTACGTGGTTCATACCCTTAAGAGATGGGCAACTACCTCTAACTTCCAAGAATTACTTAAATGAGTTCTTCAATTGTCTGTCTTAGAGTATTGATTATTTCCTAGACCCAAGTCCACCTACATCAACCAAAAGATGAAACACATTCAAAACATGTACAAGATATAATTACAATTTAACATCCCAAAAGGAAAGAATCATACATATCTTAAAATCCTTTTTAAATAATGTCTTTTAATATAGTCTTAATGTAACTCTAAGTTATTATGTCACCATGACCTTAATAAAGACTTGTGGGGCTACTAATGAGCTTGACCTAAAATAAATCCTAAAACAAATAATGATGGGTTCAAGATTGACCCTTAAATCCTACCTATTCATAGTATAGTCTTAGGTTTAAAGTATCTAGGATCAAGTTAGTTCACCTCCGCCCACCACCCAAAATGGTTTAGGCTCGGAATAGCCTATTAATTTGAGTTTATGAGGGTTTGACGGTAGGCCGGGTTCCTCCAAAACCCAAATCCTTGCCACCTTACAAGTTTTGATTTGGCTTGCATAAGCCCACCACCAACTATGTAGTTCAGGGCCTTCACACCATGCAAATCTATATATATAAAGCTTATGAATCACTAGATACGTAACTAAATTTTAAGCTCATCAACTCTTATAAACATATAAAAGAAGAAAAAAAAAAGAGTTCACATCCCTTTCACCTCTCATTATTTCTTTCATCTTCCTCAAATGCACATACATACACATAGTTTTGAAACCCGACCTGGTCAAGTGATCGGGTCACAGGTCAGATGGGTTGACCCAAGTCAACAAAAAAAACACCCATAAAAAAACACATAACTAGTTACAATGCAATACTTACATAAACCAAATTTAAATTATAAACCAACAATATAAATTTAATTCAATATCCAAAACACAAACAAAATATAAATTCTAAAATATTTAAAACAAAACATCCAACCACATAAATTCTAAAATATTTAAAACAAAACATCTAATAACATAAATTCTAAATCAACAACAGTTTCACTTTTGTTGAATGAACACATTAAGTTCTTCTGTGTCCATAGGAGCAAAATTTGGATCAAATGTCGATGGAATTGAGCCAATCTCGTCAACACCTAATAAATCATCAGCATGCTCCTTTGAAACTTCATCGTCACAATCATCTTCAATATCATTAACATTTATGACATCTACATTTCAAACACAATTAATAAATAAATATTATGTGTTAAATAAAACTTTATTTTAAATAATATTTATCACTAAATAATCAATCATTAATTACCATCATCTAAAATATCTTGTATGGTCATAGTTGATAGAGTTTGGTGAAAACTCTCTGCTTCTTTAGTTGTCAAGATTGACGGGTCATCTTCTACTATCCAATTTTCAATGTCACAAATTGTCTCAACATTAAGTGGATCATAATTTTGTCATTTCCAATAATTCCTATATATTAAAAGTGAAGATAAACACAATATAAGTATTAATAATGTTACTAAACAAGATAAAATAATATTTAAGGAATTAGAGAAAAGAAAAATACTTTTGTTTCAATCTTGGATTATAGTGGACGTAAACAAGGTCATTAAGCCTTTGGTGCTCCAATCTATTTCTCTTCTTGGAATGAATATGTTCAAACATACTCTAATTTCTCTCACATCCCGAAGAACTACAAGTTTGACTTAACACTCGTATAGCCAACTGTTGTAGATTTGAAGCGCTGGTTCCATATGTCATCCACCATTCATCTATACAAAAAAATAATAAGTAAAAGGAGACTATGTCAAATAATATTTTTAAATATAAAAATTATATACCTGGAGGCATAAGGGTGCGATTATTTATTGCGGACACTCGAAAAAAGTCATGTTCAGCATTCCTAAACAACTTCATCTCACTTGTAATATTACTTTGCAATGGTAGATTTACATGTGCATACTTCTTAAGAACATCTAGAAGTCCAGAAATGGTGCTCATATGTTTATCCATTATATTTGCATCATATTAAAATCGAGGATTCAACCAAAATGCTGCTGCATAAAGATGTCTATAAAATTGTCCATCTTACCGATTACTGATAATGTCTATGAAAGATTTCACTCTAGCGTTTCTCTTTTGAAATATCCTCATCATTTCTTCTTTTGCATGATGAATAGCATCATACAAATATCCCATCGAAGGTCTATCATCACTATCAACCATTCGTAGAACTCGAATTAAAGGTTCACTCATTCGCACAATTATTGCACATTCTTCCCAAAACAGAGAGTCTAGCACACTCTCAACAAACTTTTTTCCTTTGCTATCTTTATCATAAGCAGATGAAACTTCTTCATCAAATACAATGGATAACAATGATTATAAATATACTTTGTGATACCAGAAGCATGCTCAACAACACAACAAACTAACTGCAATTTACCAATGTCCTGGAGTATGAGGTTGATGCAATGAGCAGCACAAGGAGACCAAAATATTGAAAGAAATTTTTCCATCAATAACTTGCCAGCAACAACATAATTTGCAGCATTATTAGTCACCATATGCACAATGTTTTCTAACCCAACATACAAAACAACCTCTCTAAACAACTGATACAACAATCTAGCAGTCTTTGAGACATCTGATACATCCATAATTTTTAAAAAAACTGTTCCTTTAGGACAATATACTAAGAAGTTAATTAAAGTCCTCCTCTTCTGATCTGTCCATCCATCAGCCATTAATGTGCAACCAGTCTTCTTCCAAATCTCTCGATAAGTCTCAACATAAATCTTGACTTCATCAACCGCTTTTGCCAAGTAATAACCACGACTAGCATGCAAGTTTGGTCCTCTATAACCAGGACCCATGGCTGTTACAACATCTATGGCATGCTGATAATACATAGAGTTAACAACATTAAATGGCACACATGCATCAATCATCCACTTCGCTAAAGCAAGATCACACCGTTCAACTGCTTCTTTCCTTTGCTAACAATTCTGAAGAGACTTTTGAGCACCAAGAGTTGGTCTCTGCATTAAATATGTCCCTAATGTTGCAGATTTCTTCTACTTTCCATAACTTGTAGTCGATTGTTTTACAGTGCTGGTGCTTTGAATCCTTTTCTTTTTTGCAATCTTCGGTGGTAACATATGTTTTTTTTAGTATTGACATCCTCATCATCCTCATCCTCATCATCACCATCATCATCATCTTCTAAGTGCCTAATCATCATCTCTTCATGCTCCCTTTGTTGTGCATTAAATGGATTGAAATCTACTTGCATTTCTCTAACTCTTTTTTTTTTTGTTTCAGCATTTCCTTTAAGATTCAAAACCATTTGATGTCGAACATCAGGAGGACATTTGCAACATTGTTCAACTTCTCCTTTAGCTCCAGCTAAATGTTGCTTAAATCGATTAATACCACCACCCGCAAATACTTTAGCACAATACAAACAAACTAATTTAGTTTTTTTACATCCAACACTAAGTTCAGGAGCTTCTCTACAATGACCCCATGCTAAATCTGTTCTTCCTCTATTACCACTTGACATAGAAATTGAAGGTAGAGATGATTGGGCCGTTGAAGGATCACTACTTGGAGTACTACCATCATGTGAAGACATTTTAAGACCTGACATAATTTATAAGAGCGAATATAATTTCAAGCCAACTCACTTTACAATCCATTCATTAGATTAACAATGACAGCCTCATTGTTAATCACACATAATAGAAAAAGACTACTCAGTTGATGCTCTAGGACAGTCCCATGGTTTTCATTCAATGCAAAAGAATTAAAAATAAACAATTTATAACAGTAAAAATAAACAATTTATCAAAATAATACTAACAAAGGACCACAACAAATTAACAGTAGAAATTGTTCATATTCCACCCTTATTACATATATAAGCAAGCAATGATGAGCCTGATCTTAGAAAGTAAATATTCCCCCGATCTTCATCACCAACCAAAATATCACGTAGAAAAATAGAATCTATAAATTTGATCACTCAAAAACTTTATAAACATAAACTCGAAAAAAAAAAGCACAACAATTTAACAAAATGCTGGGTCAACAATATAAAAGAAACAGATCATAATTAGCATGCCAAGCTCCTTTTTCTTACCCAGAAAAGAGCCAGAGTAAACTGCTTCTAAACTTTTTGACAAAAAAGCAACGAAAACTAAACCTATTTGGGTGTTCACTATTTGGGTGTTCACTATCAACCTCATTCAAGCTAAAAACCGTGGACAAAAACTAAACTTAACAGATCAAGATTCAAGCTTTAACGACACAATTATTTGCTTTTGATCAAACGAGCAAAACCTAGATTGTGTTTTCAATTTAACAATCCCAGTTCATAGTCCTTGCACTCACACATACTCGTTTATGCTTCAAAAGTCCCAAGTCTAACAATGATTGGAGACAAAAGGAATGAAAGAAATAGTAGTTGAAAACTTGAAATACTAACTGGAAGAGGCAGCCGGTGCAATAGGCCGGGACGCGGAGGTCGAAGGAAGAGAAGAGGGAGCTGTAGGAAGGTGATTGACTGAACACAGGCTAGATAGAGAGAGGTGTGCGTACACCGTAGAATGAGAGTACGAAAAACATTGCGTTTCAGAAGGAGATTCAAAGACGACCTCTGCTCCTTAGCGATCAATAGGCCGGGACATCCTCTGCTCCTCAGCTGGGTTTCAAAAAGTGAGCTAATTAGGTTTGCTAATTGTAATTGATTTTGCTTTGTTCTTCTTCACTCTGTCTTCAGCGTTTGTCATTTTAGAAGGCTAAAAACGACCTCGTTTAATGACTAGCAATAATAAAAAAATGACCAGGTCTCACCCGGGATTCCCGAGCGGGTTTTTTGCCTCCACCCGGACTGGTCCCAGGCCCAGATCGGCCGTGTCCCGGGTCGACCCGCTGGGCCGGTTCGAGTTTTAAAACACTGTTCACACAATCTAAAAGGTTTCCCTCCGCCTAAACTTATACTAACTTAAGCATTATAGAATCTCATAAGTTTATCAAAGGACTTGTTTTTGCAAGTGCTCAAAGACATCATGCATCAGCAAAGTTGGAGCTGCCTTGTCATTGCAAAGATTACAAACAGTTAGTCCTGATACGCGTATAAGGTCCTGTATTATTACTTGAGTAATAATTACAAATAAAAGATTACACCAGATCCACAAACTTTTGTTATATGTAATATACTTAAAAAAAGGAAAAAAATGTATACCAGAAAAAAAAAAAAAAAAAAAAACAGAAGATAAGCATCCAAATTCAAGAAACCTAAGTACGCGGTCCGAGAGTGGGAATCCCAAAAAAAGAAAAAAATAAAAAAGAAAGAGACAGCGAAACACATCGTTTTTTGGACAACAAACGACAAATCCCCTCCTTCTTGCTTGCAAACGTCTTCGCTAAATTTCTTTATGTTTTCTTCAAAAATAATTGTTGAAGGTTAGAATAACGAAGAACAAAATAAAAATAAAAATTGTGGCATAGGCAAAAGGGTTAAAGTAGCAGCAGTATACGTAGAGGGAGAGAGAGAGTATTTGATTGATCATACAACTAAAAGTAACAGAAATGAACAGGTAGTGTTGGCTGTTGGTTTGTTTTTGCTATAATAATAAATACAAGAAACAGAAGAAGAACTGTTATGTTTTATTCTTCTTGTGTTGTGGGGTTTTGTTTAATTGGTCACAATAGGAAGGAAGTGGATCCTCTTCAGTTTCTTTCTTTTTTTTTATTAATAACAACAACAAATAATCTCAAGGGTTTCAACTTCACCTGAATTTTGAGATCTGGCTCTCTTCAACATTTTCTTTCTTTCTGCTATTCCTTCTGTTTTAGAGGGTGGAGTTGATTGATTGATTCTTTGGAACCATAGTTATTGGGGTTCTTATTTTGAGTGATTTTTTTTTTCTTTTTAGCTAGAAATTGAAGGATTGTGAATTGGGTTTTAAGGGATGTTAAGCTCTGTTGAATTAGAACTCGAAAGGTTTTGACTCGGTCGAAATTTGGGTTTTTGTCCTTTTGGGATTTTCATTTTTTGATGAATTTTGTTGGATTTGAGGTGGTTGATTGTGTGATTGGATGAAAGATTAGGGTTTTATTTAAGGATGGATGAATCACAGGGCACTTCGAATTCGCTACCGCCTTTTCTTGCAAAGGCATATGAGATGGTGGATGATCCTTCCTCGGATTCAATTGTTTCATGGAGTCAGAACAATAAGAGTTTTGTTGTATGGAATCCACCGGAGTTTGCCAGGGACTTGCTGCCCAGATTTTTTAAGCATAATAACTTCTCTAGCTTCATCAGACAGCTCAATACTTATGTAAGCCAATTCCTTTTGTTTCTCTTGTTTTTACATGCTTATATGTGTTAGATGTGTGTCTGTGTCTTTCTTCGTTCTTTGTTGATTAGGTTGAATTGAATTGAAATGTTTTGATATTGAATAGGGTTTTAGGAAAATTGATCCCGAGCAATGGGAATTCGCCAATGAGGATTTTATTAGAGGTCAGCCACATCTAATGAAGAACATCCATAGACGGAAGCCAGTTCATAGCCATTCGATGCAGAATCTTCAAGGACAAGGGTCGAATCTGCTAACTGATTCTGAAAGACAGAGTATGAAGGATGATATAGAGAAGCTTAAACGTGATAAACAAGCACTTATTTTGGAGTTACAAAAGCAGGAACAAGAGCGGAAAGGATTTGAGATGCAAATCGAGGGTTTGAAGGAGAAGTTACAACAAACGGAATGCATACAGCAAACTATAGTGTCTTTTGTGGCTCGAGTGTTGCCGAAACCAGGTCTTGCATTAAATATAATGCCACAATTGGAAGGTCGCGATAGAAAACGGAGGCTGCCTAGAATTGGTTATCTATACAGTGAAGCCTCTAATGAGGATAACCAAATGGTGACTTCCCAAGCTCTGTCTCGAGAAAATGCAGACAGTAATTCTGTTGCCCTGTTAAACATGGAGCAGTTTGAGCAGTTGGAATCATCCCTTACATTTTGGGAGAATATGGTACATGATATTGGTCAAACCTACAACTATAACAATTCAACGATAGAGATGGATGACTCTACAAGTGGTGCACAAAGTCCAGCTATATCTTGTGTGCATCTGAATGTTGATTTTCGTCCCAAATCACCTGGTATTGACATGAATTCTGAGCCCTCTGCAGCTGTTGCACCAGAGCCCGTTTCACCGAAGGAACAACCAGCCGGGACTGCTCCCACTGTGGCCACTGGAGTCAATGATGTATTCTGGGAGCAGTTTTTAACTGAGAATCCTGGTTCAACCAACGCACAGGAAGTTCAATCTGAAAGAAAGGATTCTGATGGTAGAAAAGGTGAAATAAAGCCTGTTGATCCCGGAAAATTTTGGTGGAATATGAGGAATGTAAATAATCTTACAGAACAGATGGGGCATCTTACTCCTGCTGAAAGAACTTGACATTGGGTGACAGTTTTTTCAACTTCTGATGCCTCAGACACTCTCTCTCTCTCTCTCTCTCTCTCTCTCTCTCTCTCTTTTTATTTCGTATTGAGTATCATGTTTCCCTTGTTAATATTAGGTTTCCTTATAGCTTGCATGGTTAATGCAGACTCCTGTTTAGTTGTGACTCATTTATATAGTAGTAACTATACAGTTATTAAATACTGTCTCTCAGTCATAGAATGCAAATGTCTTTTGGAAACCTTCTGTATCTCTAGTTGAGTTGTCTCAGTGACCCAACCTTTTCTCTCTGGTTTCTTTAAGTGCCTACATTTAATTACATTTTGACATCATCAAGTTTTTGGATGGACTCTGTCATATGATTATGCTGTTCAGTGTGGTTTATAACTCATGTTATGTTTTGTGTGGCAGCAAATAAGCTTGTTTGCGATCTTTGAAATTCTTGCTAATAGCATAATAGTGAAGTGCAAGTGGAATTTCGGTCATTTCTAACTGCACTTGCAGAAATTGGAAAATGAATTGTTCTGTTCTACTAGGTGCTTTATCCATTCCAGAAGCTCTGTATCTAGTCTTAACGCTTAACACTGGAAGTATAGTTAGATAGGGTTCCAATACAGAGAATTGACAGACATTTTTCCTCTCCATCAAAACAACAGTACCAGTGTGGTTCTCGAATTTACTCGAAATTGGAAAATGAATTGTTCTGTTCTACTAGGTGCTTTATCCATTCCAGAAGCTCTGTATCTAGTCTTAACGCTTAACACTGGAAGTATAGTTAGATAGGGTTCCAATACAGAGAATTGACAGACATTTTTCCTCTCCATCAAAACAACAGTACCAGTGTGGTTCTCGAATTTAATTTGTATCTCACAAATGGAATGGTAAACAGAAAAAGGATGTTTCACGCCTATGCTCAAAGTTCTCTATGATGGTGTATACAGTGAATATTTTCTTGTTTGCGCAGACATTTTTTATGACTGATAGGTGAAAGCACATGTATCATGATCAAATCTGTTGTTAAAGATGGAACTCTTCTTGAAAACAGAGAGATGGAGCATCTGCGTTTTCTTCCTTTTAGCCAGCTTTAGAGACCGAGTTGCTTGTCCTACAAGAACGACATCTTAGTTATAATGACACATGGACTCGCATTTATCATGTTCATTAATCAATATGATCCTATGAAAAGTTGTTCTTGTAAACAAAGATTACACCCCTGATTCTGTAGCATGCACTTGTCCATGCATGTGAATTTCTTCCAGCCAAGAGTAATGCTTTTCGCATTTACCTACACCGATGGATTGATGGGGATGATTTTTTTTCCCGCATCTTTCATTGACATGTAATGTAAAACACTGAGAAGGCTGTGAACGTGTTCAGTTTTCTGTTTCCAGGAGGCTCTCAAGGTTTTGTTTTTAAACTCTCAAAATAAGTTACCATCTATGGGAGATGGATAGGGAGGCGCTTAGAATGTTAAAAGGAGTCTAAATGATGAAGTTGAAGCTACCTGTATAAGTCAACTATATAGTATAGAAAGGAAGCAACATGTGATTACTTTTTTCACGCGTTTAGGCTGCATTTGGATTGTCCAAAGGCGTGCTTGCAAAACCACTGCACGCGTTGATAATTTCCATAAACCATGAGAATGTATTGAGCTATGAATTTGTCTGTCACTCTGCTGCCTTCCCCTCGAAGATGTTGAAAGCAAATCAGGGACATTGCACAGTCATCCTTTGAACTCACGAGGAAAGGGTCTATCACTCTTTAATACCAGAAGCATAATGGGTAAGGGGATCGCTAAAGCTTTTTTATGCGTTATTAGCTCTTAGCTTTGTAATGCTTACAAATCATAAATATTCTCCTTTCCTCGTTAGCTCATCCCATCTTCCAATTGGGCACCTCGAAGATTAAGGTACATGCATCATTTATTTGACCTCGTGAGTCAGGAATATTTTTTTTTATATATAAAAAAGTTGAGTATATAAGCTATCTTAATATGTTTTTTACATAATAAAATTTAAAGTATAAATCAAAAGGTGTATTCATGAATCTAATAAAATGAATCGATAATTATCTATGTAAATAATAAAAAAAAATTGTTAACAATAACTAAAAAAAAAATTAAAAAATAAATGTAGATCAAGATATTTGATCTCGCAAAATGAGACATCTACCTGTTATGTTTACTAAATTTGTCTATTAGAATCAGTAAAAGATAATACAAACACACATGAAACTGAGTAAATAAAAAAAAATATTATGCAAGTTTGAACATATTAAAAATATTATTTCAAAATAAATATATTTTATAAAATAAAACTTATCTGTAAAAATAAAATAAAAATTTTTAAAAATTAAATACAAAACAATTTTTTTTTAATAAAAAACCTTTATCTAAAAAAGGTTTGCAAAACTCATGGCCTATAACATAAGATTAAGATAAACTAATAGAAAATAAATTGAAAATAACCACAAAATAATCTAATAGCAACATCTTAGCAATTTATTAGAAATTTACAAGTTTGTTCCCACCATTTTTAACTTAATAACATTGTGCTTATTCATAATAACACTGATCATTTTCTAGTTCAATATCAAAACAGGCCTATCGGAATACCTTAATAATGATATCATGATACTCGTCAGCATTCAATGTCAGATAACAAGCCAAGAGTTCTTCGAGCTCTTCTTCCCGGCTAATTCTCCTCTTCAATCATCTCAATCGTTGAATCTCTGAAACCCTTCTGTGGTTCAAATGAGCTTTTCACCATAGCAAAATTTTCTTGGTTTGTGAATCCCTCTATTGTTTTATCCCTGGCCTTTTTTTTCATTTTGAACTTGGTTTTTTTCATGTCTTCGAGTGCTTTTATTCTGCAGATTTCAACTTTTAAAGTTCTAGAAGAAAATTTGATGTGTAACTCTTGATTGCATGATCAAAAAATCCTAACGAATATGATATTTCTCTAAGAAAACTGAAAATTAGATTTGAGAACTTTGATCCAGAGTTAACATATAACTAAGAACTAGAGATATTGAAATTCATGAATTGACGCCACAAGGTAAATTATACCTTGATAAATAAGGTTTTCTTCTTTGTCACAACAGAAAACATGTTTGCTTCAAGCAAAACACAATAATATTATTAATATGAAGGCTGCTAAAATTCACAGCAATAAAAATATTATATAGTCCTAAGACAATTAACTCTAATGGATCCGTATTGGGTTGCAAACTATTAGACTTTCATCCAACACAAGCCTAACGTCTAAAACAAACACAACTGAACTTAAAAACCGAAACTAAAATATTATGGTTCAAATAATATTTAAAACAACATAAAAAGTAAGTAAAATATTCATAATAATACAAGGAAACAATCAGCCCCCTAAACCATCCCTAACTTGATTAATTTTCTTGTGTAGTCAGATCTGAATTGCGTAGGAATAATGTGTGTTTGCCGCCTCTTTTAGACATCTTTCCATGCTTGGAATATACTGCATTGAATGATTGATCTTCTTCCCTTATTTGGTTGAATTGATTTCTAATATGACTCATTACAGGAGTGACTCGGTACGAATTGCTTCCTCATCCAAGCTTTCATATCAACCCATGTGTCTATAGGCCTTTCCTCATTCCTCTGCCTATAAGTCATAATATGATCCTACCATATTATCGTATAATCAATAAACTCAATTGCCACACTTTTCACCTTTTTTGCTCAGAATAAACATTGCAATCAAAGATTCAATCCACTTTCTTCTTCCATTCCAAATAAGTCTTGGGATCGTTTCTACCTTAGAAACTAGAAATTTTCAGTTTACTAGAGTCCCTATCTACACCCATAGCACCACGGTTTCCAAAATCACTCAAATTATCTCCTTGGACGAACTAACTAGCCCTCTTAACCCCATGAAACCTATGATTCCTAGGTTGCCAAATCTAATCCCTATGGCCCTAAGATGCTACATCGTCATTCTCATCACCTATTACATTAAAATCAATGTCAACAACTAGACTAACATACCTATTACACCTCTTAGCATGATTTCCATCCCGATCAGCACTATGATGTTCCCCATCAGCACCACGCCTTTCCACCCTTTCCAACCTTTCATGTATACTACCTATCACCAAATTAAACCTCTCCACCATTTGTGTCAAACCTTGAATATGAAGTTGTAGTTGATCCATCTCTATTTGAGGTGGTTTTTCTTGCTTTGCCTTATCCATCATAAATCTACAAATTTTGTTAGTGGTATAATAAAATGTTTTTGTGTTTCCTCACCCACTCCCTCACATGTTTACTCTCCTTTCGTGTTTCACTCAAAGACTTTAATTATAAGTAAATTTAATGCTGAAAGTCTTTATTAATAGCATTCATAAAGATAATATCAAGACGAGGCAAAAACACAACACAAATAGAGTTTATAATATGAAAACACTAATTTGAACCGAATCTAGACTTGAGACCAAACGACATCCAATTGAGCTAAAAATTGATATTTAATGTGTTTTTAACCCAAATAAATAGAATATAAATTTTGATGCAATTATGATAATGTTTGATATGTTGACGTGAAATAAATAAATAATAGCACCTTTTTGATCCAAATCTAAAACCCTAAGAAATTGATGCCCAAATACCTTGAAAAATTATAATTGGTGTATTCTCACCCCCAAATAACCAGAATATGAGATTTGAGTCAATTCTAAGGTATTTTGATATGCTAACACGAAACAGATGTAATCAGATCCCATATAGCCCAAGTTCATACATATCCATAAGGCCCAAATCAGATCTTGATCTTGTTCAAACCAACTCCATAATTGGGCTAAATCCATGAACACCAACAAACCCAATATAGCCGAAAGCATCCCAATGTGAAAACCAAATATAGCTGAATGAAATACAAGCTAAAACACAAGGAAACCCCCCTACTTGGGCGAATGGACTTCCCTTCAAACTCAATCTCCCATCCAAATCCCCATCATGAGTAACCCAAAGCCGAACCATAGAATGAACTGTATAAAAAAGCTCATTTTACTATTTTTTTTCCTTTGCAATTCTCTGCCTACGTGCATAGATTTCCTTTATTTATCCCTCATTGACTTGAGCTCTTCAATCTTCATATTTTTCAACTTTCACCACTTGTAACTTGATTTTTTAGTGGAAAATCCATCACTTTTCTTGCGAGCAGAAAATATAATTTTTTTTCAGTCTTGCTTAGCCGAGAATCTCTTGTGTTAGTGGAAGAAAAAGATAAATTTGTTTTTAAATAAGAAGCTTTTAACTTACAGTCTTGCTTCTCAATCATTCCAATTATAACTTTTTTTTTTTCATATAGTTCTCCATCTAATTTGAACTACTGCTTTGAACGCTTGACCTAGGTGTTCTGATTTATGCTATCTTTTCTCTTACACACGCATCCATTTAAGGTAAAATCTTAATTTCTCCTGGTAGACCTCTCATTTTCTTTACTTCAGAAATCATATCGCTAAAGTTGCAAGTTGTAGCATTTGATCTATAACTGTGACAACTTGATGATGAAGCTTTTAGCTCATCATCCCAATTATAATGAAATGATCTCAAAGCACCTTAAGTCTTTTCACCATTAGAACTATCATCCATGAAAAAAAGTCTCCAAAAAGCATCACCATCCCCTTCGTAAAATCTACCTCTTCCTTCACCACCATCAAATGACAGTGAGCTTGTGGAGACAAAATTCCATTTCCCTTTTTACCTTGCTTTTGCATGTTCTTTTTCTGGGTTGATTCTCATATGTTTGAACTTTGTTAGCTGGGAGGAGGGAAAAACATGAAATATTAAAAAAAAGGCAAAAAGAAGAAAAAGAAGGGTTTTTTTCCTGATAAATTGGGTAATTAACACAATAAATGTAAAAACTTAGCGGAATAACATCGTTTGAAAAAGATTGTGTGAAATAACACACTTTCACCTTGTCGCGCTTTAGAAACGTTACATTTACTAAATGTTGCTATTCTGAAGTGTGACAACTAAATAGCATTGGAAAGAAACACTCTTTCCTAGGTGTTTATAAGTGTGAGTTTTTATTGTATAGTAAACCAAGCGAAAGTCATGGTGGATGGCTCTTCTAGTGGGCTTTCTAACGATATTATATGGATATTTATAATATCAAAAGAAGACTGTTGACACTTAAGCACTTGAAACTTAATATGTCACTAAGATTAATTTGTTTTTTGAATTTATTTCTTTAATTTTTGTAATTAATTTTGACTTTTCTGACTATTGCGATTAAACTGATTAACAACTATTTAGTTTAATTTAAAATATAATTATTTCATTAACAATTATATAGTTTCATTAACAGTCATAATATTAACAAATTTAATATTTCATTATAATATTTCAAGTCTAATAAACCTGTTACTACACAAAGAACACATATAATAAAAAGCAAACATATTTTCTTTTTTTTGTCTTCTCTTCTCATTCTTTTAGAGGTTTAGAGGGTTTAGTTGTATTTTGAAGGTACTGTCTTTGTGTAAGACAAATAAATACATTAAAAACAGTGTTTACCTCTAAGCCAACTCTTTATTTGTTTCAATTTTAAATAGTTTCTTTAACAATTTTAAGGTGTTTATTTGATGGAGACAAATTTAAATTCAAGCATTAGGGTTGCTAAGGATGTAAAAATTCAATTCGATCATTTTGATTATACAAATTGCACAAGGTGGATGGACAAGATAGTGTTCATGCTTACTTTATTAAAGATTTACTATATTCTTGACTGAAATCTGCCTGCACCACCTGAACAACAAGAAGATAAATATGCTGTTGTTAAGATTGAAAGACTGAAACATGAGAAAGATGAAGTGCTTTGTCGAGGGTATATTCTGAATACTCAGACTAGTCAAATTTACATCTTCTTCTAATTAATGTCACCAAAATAAATTTGGGTTGCTTTAGGGACACACTATAAATAGGAAAAATCAGGTTCTAATCATTATTGTTATTTAAAATTTTTTTAGTATAAGATTACTAACAACAAGACAATCATGGATCAAGTCCATGAAATTCAAATGTTTATATCAAAATTTAGTGATATGGATATCAAAGTTCCTGATTCACTTTAAGTGGGGGGTGTTTTATCAAAACTTTCTTCATCCTAGAATGAATATAGGATGAAGATGTTGCATTAAATAGACAATTATACCTTTGAATAATTTCAAATACACTTGCAGATTAAGGTTCAATCTCGTATGCTTAAATTATAAGCAATAAATTCTAAAGTGAATTTGGTTACTAAAACTGGTCTGATAATGACTCAAAACAATATAAAAGTGTAAAAGAAAGGATATAAATTCAAGAAGAAAACATAATACTAACAAAAAGTATAAAGTTTGTTTCCATTGTGGAAATAAAGAGCACTATATAAAATAGTGTAGACTTAAGAATTTCAACAAGAAATGTGGTTCTTTCAAAGTGAATATTATTGAAAATTAAATTGGAATGATTACTAAATTAAATATGGTAACTAGTGCTATGAAGACTTCAGATTAGTGACTGAATTCTCGTGCAACAGTTCATGTTTGCAACAACAAAATATGGTTCAAAACTTATAAAGAATTGGAGAAATTAGAATAAGTCTTGATGGGCAACTATAATTCTGCTAAAGTTTTAGGAAAAAGAACTATTGAGTTGTACTTTACTTCTGGACAAAAATTGTCTTTAATCATCATGTTTGATGTTCTTGAGATTAGGAAAAACCTTATATTTGCTAGTGTTTTGAGCAAGAAAGGGTTCAAGATTGTTTTAGAGTCTGATAAGGTTATTGTAACTAAGAGTGAGATGTTTATGGGAAAAGGGTTTTCTTATGATGGCATATTTAAGTTCAATATTAATGAAATCAATGTTAGTTCTTCTAACATGGTTGAATCTACTTCTTTTATTTGGCATGGTAGATTAGGACATCTAAATTATAGATATTTGAAATATATGTGTAAGCATGGTTATATTTCATATCAGCATGATAATAATGATAAATGTGAAGTATGTATTCAATCAAAGATGGCAAAAAAGCCTTTTTCTAAAGTTGAAAGAAATTCTCAATTACTTGAGTTAGTTCATTCTTACATATGTTAAATAAATTGTATGTTAATAAAGGGTGAGAAAAGATATTTCATAACTTTCATTAATGATTATTCTCGTTTTACTTATGCTCACTTGTTAAGAACTAAAGATGAAGCCTTTGAAAAATTTAAAAAATTCAATAAAATGGTAGAAAATCAAAAGGAAAGGAAAAATAAAATTCTTAGAAGTGATAGAGGTGGAGAATACTTTTCTAGGGAATTTTCTATATTTTGTGAGGAAAAAAAATTCATTAAATGACAACACCCCATACACCACAACATAATGGACTTGCTAAAAGGAAAAATAAGATCTTAATGGATATGATCAATGCCATGCTTTTAAATGCTAAGTTACCAAATAATTTATGGGGTGGAACTTTACTTATTACATGTCACATTCATAATAGAGTACCATCAAAGAAATTAAATATTTCTCTTTATAAAGTATGAAATGGTAAAAACCAAATCTTAATTATTTTAAAGTGTGGGAGTGTGTAGATTTCTATAAAGTTTTTAATCCTTAAAGAACAAAATTAGAACCTAGAGTTCTTAAGAGTGTTTTTATTGGTTTTGCACAAAATTCAAAAGCTTATAGGCTTTTGGATTTAGAAACTAATGTGATAATTGAATTTGTACATATTGAATTTATCAAAAATAAATTCATAAGTGATTAAAATATGTAAGAACCAGATTCAAAAGTAATGACTCATAACTCAACTTTAAGTGAAAAACATAGAAACCTAGAAGTAATAGGTTCAAATGAACATAGAAAGAGTCAGATTCAGAAAGAAAAAACATATAGATATAAATTTTATTTTTACTGATTTAATTAAATTTTTAGTGAAAAGTGATAGAAATACAGTATTGAAAATGACACCTATGATCCTAAAAGTGAAAGGTGATCCTAAGACATTATGTGAAACTATATCTTTTAGAGATGTTGCTTTTTTTTTTTTAAAAAAAAGGGTAAATGATGAAATGGATTTAATATTGTTTAACAATACTTAGGTTCTAATAGATTTACCTCTAGGTTCTAAGCTAATATAATGTAAATGAGTATTTCAAAGAAAATACAATACTGATGGTTTTATACAAACCTTCAAGACAAGATTAGTTGCCAAAGGTTTTACTCAAAAAGATAGTGTTGATTATTTTGACACGTATTTTCTAGTAGTAAGAATTACATCCATTAGAGTTTTATTTGCATTAACATTAATTTATAAATTATATATTCATCAAATGGATGTTAAGATAACTTTTTTAAATGGAGATTTAAATGAGAAAGTGTATATAGAGCAACTAGAGGGTTTTATACTTCTTGAAAATGAGAAAGAAGTCTGTAAATTGATAAAGTCTTTATATGGTTTAAAGTAAGCTCCGAAACAATGGCATGAGAAGTTTGACAAAACAATTTTGTTGAATGGTTTTCATCACAATGGTGTCAATAAATGTATGTATTCTAAATTTACAAAAGATTTGAGTGTGATTATTTGTCTTTATGTAGATGATATGTTAATATTTAGTACAAATATGATTGGAATAGTTAAAACCCAAAGGTATCTCACTTTATTTTTAAAATAAAAGATCTTGATTAAGTGGATACAATTTTAGGTATTATAGTTAAGAAAAACATAGTAGTGACTATACATTTAATTAGTCACATTATATTGAGAAAATGTTGATAAGTGTAAGCATCTCAATATAAAGAAGGCTAATAACTCATTTAACTCTAGTATGAAGTTAAATGATTATTGTAATAAAACGGTAGCACAACTAGAATATGCTAGTGCCATTGGAAATCTTATGCATGCTAAGCATTGTACAAGACTAAATATAGCTTTTACTACATACAAGTTATCAAGATATACAAGTAAGCCGAATATGGATCATTAAAAGGCTATTGCAAGTCTTTGGTTATCTAAAAAGAACAATCGATTTAAGTTTGTTTTATTATAATTTTCTAACTATATTGGAATGATATTATGATGCAAGTTGAATAACTAGTTCGAGTGATAATAAGTCCACATTAGGATGAATTTTCTCACTTGAAGAAGGTGCAATATCTTGGGCATCTAAGAAACAAACATGCATCTCTCATTTTACAGTGGAATCAGAATTTATTGCAATGGTTGTTACGGGTAAAGAAGTAGAATGACTAAGACATATATTGTTAGATGTTAAGTTGTGGCCACAAACTATGTCAGTTATTTCTTTATACTGTGATAGTGAAGTAGTTATGTCTGGAGCTTATAATAACATTTACGATGGTAAGTCAAGACATATAAGCATTCAACATGAATATATTCGAGAGTTGATTACAAATAGGGTAATCATCATTATCTATGTGAAGTCTGTGAATAATTTAGTGGATCTGCTTATAAAAGAACTATCTAGAGACATGACAAGAAAAACAACTAGTGGAATGGGGTTGAAACCCGTTATTAAAGATACCAATAATAGGAACCCAACTTTGAATTAGCAAGAAGCTTATCTCTAAGTTTAATGTGTAATAACAAGTTATTGTTTAGTATCTGTTGGACATTGCTAATTAATTTTTAACCCTATTCTGATAGTATTCAATGCGTTTTATTACGTAAAGGAGGATGAACGTATGCTCTTAATGGAATTTAAAGTTCATGTTTAATGTAATAAAGACATATATAATTCCATCTATATGAATATAGAAGTGGTGCTGTTTTTGATAAAAGTTAGGGTTTTCTCTTGTAAATATTTATGAAAATGAGAATTTAGCACATGGCCATAATAATACTAAACAATTGTAAATCTCTTTAAGAGTTTGGATAATATTATGTGAGTAGTATATTTGATTTTACAACAAAAGTTTTGGTTTAATATGCGGATACTAATAACTTTAGTAGAATTCAAGTTCTAACAATGATTAAAAGTTTAAATTGCAAAATACCTTTTTGTAAGCATAATTCTATCAAGTGAAAAGATATTCATTACAAATTAGTGAGGGATTGTTGGTGTAATTTGTACATGAATAATGAAGGGACAGATGTCTATTCCACATTGGAAAAAAAAAAAACACTCCTTCCTAAGTGTTTATAATTGTGGGTTTCTTTTGTGTTGTAAATTAAATGAAAGCCATGATGGATGAGCTCTTTCAGTGAGCTTTCTAGTGCTATTATATGAATATTTATAACATCAAAAGATAATACTTGACACTTGAAACTTGAAACTTAATATATCATTGAAATTAATTTGTTTTTTGAATTTATTTCTTTAATTTTCATAATTAATTTTGACATTCGTGATTGTTGAGATAAAATTAAATAGTAGTTATTCAATTTAATTTAAAATATAATTGTTTCATTAACATTCATATAATTTCATTAATAGTCATAATATTAACTAATATAATGTTTCATTGTAATATTTCAAGTCTAATAAACCTATTACTACATAGAGAACAAATATATATATAAAAAAATAAATGTTTTTATTTTTGTCTTTCTTTTATCTTCTCTTTTTATTTTTTTAGAAGTTTAAAAGATTTAGTTGTATTTTAAAAATGTTACTTTTATATTGAACAAATATACATCTTAAAAATAATATTTTCATTCCATCAACTCGTTACTTGTATAATAGCCAGGGAAAAAAAAAGTTGGGATTAACACTTGATAAGAATTGCTGCTGAAAAATTAGTTGGTGGTAGCTATCAGGCCCGCAAACAAAAGTAAATTTACACAAGTCCTTGGCAGCATTGGATCGATACCTGCAGTATGTCCAGGTTCTGTATTGCCAACAACTTTTGCGTCTAAAATGTTAAGAACAGAAAAGGAAACTTTAATCTTACTTCAGATATGATGGAGACTTCACTTTGTTTTGAAGAAAACGAACAACTTCTGTCTTCAGTCAGAAAGTCAGCAAAAATCAATGTCTGCTTGATAAGACCAAATTAGTTATATCAACGCCTTACTCTCTGTTACAGTGAAGGGTTTGGAGAAATGCCTTGCAAGGCTAGACATTACAGTTCATACAATGGCGTTCATGTCACTTGCAAAAGTTAGGCCACTTGTTCAACTTTCAGTCCCTCTTTGGCAAGAAAGATCATTATCAGATTTAACTCTAATGGACTGTGTGATCATTATCAGCAAGAATCTCCTATTTTGGTGTTTCTCGGCTTATTCTGCTGCAAATTGCTCACGCTCTTTATACGTACATCAAAGTTTTTCCTCAAAGCAGTATGAGATTTCAGTGTTGACTGTAAAAGAAAAGGCCGAATAGAACCTGTAAAAGAAAGATCATTCATACGACTCCTGTTATTGGTTGGTGGTGTGGTCTGTCTAGGGCACATGTTACTGCCTTTGTCACATCTCATTTCACGGGAGAACGACGACGTTGCAATACTTTTGTATTAGTGCGTAGCGTGATCTCCATTATAATTGATGATATTATGGAAAATTCAAGTATTCTAGGCATTTTGGATAATTGGTTATTCTTTTAATTTTATGAATTTAATCTATTTTTTTTTAATTAAGATGGTTGGAGGCAGATGCATGATATCTTTAAAAGGTTAGTTTTGGTAAATTTAGAGACTTTCTAATAATTAAGTTAGTGACTTTTTAAGAGAAAATACAATAATATTACAGAAAGATATTCTAGAAATAAATATATTGTAGAAAATGAAGATTTGAATTTTTTTTGGTTGAAAGATTCAAAATCTATTTATAGTCCATGAGTCTTTTTATATAGAAGAAAGACTAAAGTGTAATATTACCTTTTATAGTTTTAATGATGGAAAATATCACTGACATATGTATTAATGAGGAAAAATATCCCCAACATAAGTATTAATATTGATGGAAATATGGTGGGTCCTTAGAGGACTTTTATACACCTAAGGGCAGGGGCGGAGCTAGATTTATTTGTTAGGGGGGGCCATAATTAATATAATAAAATATAATATTTATTTTACTTTATTGTACATGAGTTGTAAAAAAACCTGTATAATTTAATTTTATTCAAATAACTTACTATAAACATATAATGATTTTTGTATAAGGTAAAATGTTCGAAGAAATACCAAATTGAGTCAAAGTAACGAAATTAATTTCATTTTCATAATATATTCATCACTTTAATATTGTTGGTCTTTATATCTATCAAATATAAACATACAAAGTATATAAAAAACATTAGCTAAAACGAAACATTATTTATGTTCGATAAACTTTGAAATAAAGTAAAAAATAATAAAGAATTATTCTTACTAATTAACGTGGGTTCTTTGTAAACTGAAGCGCATTGGAGTTGCTCAACTATAACTTTAACATTACACATTGGAGTTGGTTCACTAGGCTGCGAGTTATCCATATTTTTTTTGAAAAAAAAATCAAATTCTTCTTATTTTGTTCATGGTTCAACCTAAAATCAAAACATATACCATGAGAAAAACATTGATAATTTTGGTGATTCTGCTAAAAACAAAATATAAAAAAAATCAAAGTATAATCAAAACAAACCAATAAAATATATCTAATTAATTAAAAAAAAGCACTATAACAAGAATTCAAAAAACAATTGGTAAAATTAGTAGATCTAAGAAAAAAATGAAGCAAAAATGATAGAATAATAAAAAAAAAACCTCATCAAATTATTAACAAACATCTAAAAAAATAAAAATAGATTTTAAATTAAGTTACCTTGTTTTGTTTGATGAAAAATAAATTAATTAATGACTCTGCTTCAATCTTTCTGTTGAAAAATTTTACTTATGATTTATATTTATATTTTTGTTTTTGACCAGCTGCAGAATTTATTGCGCAAAGTAATGATTTTATATTTACAGGATTTATATTAGGGCTACGTAAATTAATTTTAAAAAAATTAAATTGAAAAATCACACTTAATTACTGTAAGGAAACTCACCTTTGTAAAATAAAAAACCTCCTCCACACTTAATTACCTATATATATATATATATATATATATATATATTATAGGTGCAGAATATTTTAGGGGGGGCCCGGGCCCTGCTTGCCCCCCCTTCCTTCCACCCCTGTCTAAGGGTATAGGGAGAGTAGGATCCAAAATGTAGTTGTGCACATGGAACTGGGTCCTTCCCATATCTGACCCCAAGAGAACCAAATCCTTCCCTTGGATGAGCTTAAGGGAGGTGGGCCCTTCCCTTGGCTGAGCCTAAGGAATGTGGTTTTCTAGGGTCGTTAATTCTAGGTTTATCAATAGTTCTTCAAGTCTTTGGGTTTTTTAAATGCAAAGACTTGTAAAAGTACCCAATATGATGATTTTGTTGATTCTTTTTATATCAAAAACAGGGTAAAAATCATGATTTATCAGAGAGCCTATGTGTAAGGGTATGCTCCATGTTTTTTTTTTTAAGAATTTCTAAGTGTGTAGAGGTGAATCATGGAGGAACTCAACTTAGAAAATTTTTCAGGAGGGTGAGGTGAAACTATAGAGGAATCTATACTTAGAAAATTTTTCTAATAGGTGGAGAAATCTAAGGAGGGAGAGCCTATATTTAGAAAATTTTCTAAGAGGTTAAGAGAAACCCATGGAGGGTGGATCTCGTATTTGGAAAATTTTAAAGTGGTTGAGGGGAACTTAAAGAGGTGAGTCTATATTTAGAAAATTTTCTAAAGGGTTGAGGGGAATGAATCCCCGTCGACACCCAACTTGGAAAATTCCTAAGTGACGAAGGGGACGGACCCATCTCGACTAGCATACTTAGAAAATTTTCTAATGGGCCGAGGGCAACCCAAAAAGGATGAGTATATACCTAGAAAATATTCTAAGAGGCTTAAGGGAGCGAATCCTTATTGACGCTCATATTTATAAAATTTTCAAAGGGCGGAGGGGACGTACCTATATCAACACCTATGCTTAGAATTTTTTTAAGGGGTGAAAAGGAACCCAAGGTAGGTGAGCCTATACTTAGAAATATTCTAAGAGGCTGAGAGGAGCAAATCTATATCAACGACCATACTTAGAAAATTTTCAAAGGGCATAGAGGAACCCAAAGAGGGTGAGCCTATACTTAGAAAATATTCAAAGAGGTTGAGAGGAGCGAGTTCCTATCAATATCTATACTTAGAAAATTTTTAAGGTGCAGACGAGACATACCTATGCCAACGCTCATATTTAGAAAAGTTTCTAAAGGGTAGCGGGGAAATCAAAGAGGAGGTGTTATTGCACTAAAGAGACCAACTCAATTTCTTTCTTGGAGAGTTATTGTATTTTTAAAGAGTTGGAAGCTTGTGGCCTCTCTGGTGATGATATGAGAGTGAGAGCCCCTTACTAGAGAGAGAGATCAAACCCAAGAGTAGGAGATTGAACATCATCCTTAGAGATAACATAAGGTTCAAGAGCCTATCTAGAGAGTTGAGTTAGTTTTTGGGGTTCCAGTTAGCCTTAGTGGTATATATTTGGCTATAGAACAGGGGTCCTATTACTTTGTTGTGGTTGGCAACCTCAAGCTATTATAGAGGGCAATTTCAAGAGGTCATAAATGGTGAAATTATTTATAAATGGTGAAACTATCGCATTAGGAAGAACCTCTTCCAAGAAGATTATACAATTACATTAGGGAGAACCCCTTTAAGGGAAGTTCATAAATCCCCATTAAAGATATGTAGATACAAAATATATGTCAAAGAGACAATTATTTTTATTTCCTGAGGTGATTTGTTGGATTTTACGGAGCTTTCTAGTCCATTTCTTGGAGAGTGGTGCTATTGCACTAAAGAGACCCTTAATCAATCCCTTCCAAGGGTGGGGCTACTATGGGTGCCAAGACTTTCTGAGGCAAAAAATCCTAATTTTGCACCTAAGCGGCCAACACAACCTGGGTGATGAGCTGCACTTGGTTAATGAGCTATTAGAAGTTTGAAATGGAAAAACTACTTGTGGTAATAGGTAAAACCATCAAACATTATAGCCCAAGTGTATCATAGTTGTGTGTTATGGAATGACTTGGAAATGACATTAAAAAGAAACTAATGACTTTTGGATCAGTTTCTCACCGACAACATCAATGATGATGTCCCAAATAATCCAAGTAGCTTAGGGACAAGGCTTAAGTTTGAATAATTGGTTAATCTCTTGGTTCTGGCAATCTGATCCATTTTCCCTAGCCAAGGTGGTTGGAGGCGGGCGCCTGATATCTTCAAAAGGTCCGCTTTGATGAATTTAGGAACTTTTTGATGATTAAGTGAGTGAGTTATTGAAAGAAAATGCAATAATATTATAGAGAGATACTTTGAAAATAAATATGTAGTGGAGAATAGAGATTTCAAATCATTTTTTGTTGAAGAATTCATAATCTATTTATAGCCCATGATCTTTTTATTCAGAGAATGGGCTAAAGTGTAATATTGCACTAATAGTTTTAATGAGGGAAAATATCCTTGACATATATATTATTGCTGGTGAAAAATATCTCTGACATATGTATTATGGTGGAAATATATTGGGCCTTAAAGGCTTTTTATACACCTAAGGATGTAAGGAGAGTAGGATCCAAAATATAATTATGTCCATTGAACTGGATCCTTCCTTTGGTTGAACCTAAGGGAGGTTGGTCCTTCCCTTGACCGAGATCAAGGGAGTTGGTTTTTAGGGAGTTTTTTGGGCTCGTTAATTTTGGATTTTTTAATATCCTTCAAAGTCTTTGTGATATTTATATATAAAGACTTGTAAAATTACCCAGTATACAAGTTTATTGATTTTTTCTGTATGAAAAATAGGGTGAAAACCCTAGTTAATATACTAGAGAGGTTTTGTGTAGGGGTATGCCCCATGTTTTAAAAAATAATTTCTATTTATGTTGAGGGGAATCATGGACAAACCCTTAGAAAAATTTCTTGGAAGGTAAGGTGAAACTATAAAGGAATATATACTTAGCAATGTTTTCTAATAAGTGAAGAAACCTAAAGAGGGAGAGTCTATTTATAAAAATTTTCTAAGAGGCTAAGAGGAACTTATAGAGGGTGGAGCCCATACTTAGAAAATCTCCAAATGACTAAGGAGAACCCAATGGGGGTGAGCCTATATTTAGAAAATTTTCTAAGAGACTGAGGGGGATGAATCCTTATCGACACCTATACTTGGAAAATTCTCAAGAGGTAAAGGGGATGAAACTATGTCGATGCCTATACTTAGACCAAGTCAATTCCTTTCTGGGAGAGTTATTGTATTTTTTAAGAGTTGAAGGCTTATGGCCTCTCTGGTGATGACATGGATAGTGAGAGCCCCCCACTAGAAAGGAGATCAAACCCGAGTGTGGGAGATTAAAGATCATTCTTGGAGATAACATAAGGTCTAGGAGCTTATCTAAAGAGTTGTGTTAGATCTCTGGGTTCTAGTTAGCCTTGGTGATATATATATATATATATATATATATATATATATATATATATATATATATATATATATATATATATATATTGCCATAGGACGAGGGTGTTGTTGCTTTGTTGAGGTTGGCCATCTCAGCTGTCATAGAGGGTAGAGCTATCGTGCTAGAGAGAACCCCTTCCAAAGAGATTGTGTAATAGCACTAGGGAGAACCTTTTCCAAAAAAATTATGCGATCACATTAGAGAGAACCCATTTTAAGAAGATTATGCAAGAGTAAAAAAGCCTGCTTTGAAGATATGTAGATAGAAGTGTATGTGAGAGAGACAATTATTTTAATCTATCATGAGATGATTTGTTGGACTTTAGAGAGCTTTTTAATCCATCCTTTGGAGAGTGGTGCTATTGCACTAGAGAGATCCTTGATCAATCCCTTCTAAGGATGGGGCTACCACGGGTGCTAGGACTTGCTGAGATGGCAAAGCTTGATTTTGCACCTAAATGGCCAACATAACCCAGGTGATGGGTTGTATTTGGTTGATGAACTATTGGAAGTTTGAATGGGAAAACGTGCTTATGGTAATAGTAAAATCATCAAGCATTCTATCCCAAATGCATCATGGTTATGTGTTATGGAATGAATTAGAAATGTCATTAGAAAAAAACCAACGACTTTTTGATTAATTTCTCACAAACAACACCAATGATGATGTCCTAAAAAAACCAAGTAACTTAGTGGCAAGACTTATGTCTTAGATAATTAGTTAATCTCTCAGTTTTAGCAATGCGATCCATTTTCCCTAGCAAAGATGGCTGGAGGTGGGTGCACGATACTTGCAAAAGGTCTGCTTTAGTGAATTGAGGGACTCTTCAATAATTAAGTTAGTATATTTTCTAGAGAAAATGCAATAATATTATAAAGAGATACCCTTGAAATAAATATGCAGTAGAAAATAGAGATTCCAAACCTTTTTTGGTTAAAGGATTCATGGTTTATTTATAGTCAATGAGTCTTTTTGTATAGAGAAGGGGCTAAAGTGTAATATTGCCCTGATATTTTTAATGAGGGAAACTATTCCTGATATATGTATTAATATTGATGAAAAATATCTCTAACATATGTATTAATGAAGGAAAATATCTATGATATATGTATTAATGCTAATGAAAATATGGTGGGCCCTTATAGGACTTTTATACACATAAAGGTGTAGGGAGAGTATGATCTAAAATGAAGTTGTGCCTATGGGACTAGGTCCTTTTGTTGGCTAAACCTGAGGGAGTGTGGTCTTTTCCTTGGCTGAACCTAAGGGAGGTTGATTCCTTCCCTTAGCTAAGCACAAGGGAGGGGGTCATTCCTTTAGCTGAGCCTAATGGAGGTTGGGTTATTTCCTTAGCTGAGCCTAATGGAGGTTGGGTTATTTCCTTAGCTGAGCTTAATGGAGATTGGGAGTTTGGTCTTTACCTTGGCTGAGCCAAAGGAAGGTTGGGTCTTTTCATTGGTTGAGCCCAAGAAAGGTTGGGTCCTATCTTTAGCTGAGCCTAATAGAGATAAGTCCTTCCCTTGGCTAAGCCTTGGAGAGGTGGTTTTTTGGATGTTGTTTGGGCCTATTAATTTTGGATTCATCAATAGCTCCCTAAGTCTTTGTGATATTTATACGCAAAGACTTGTAAAAGTATCGTAGAAGATAAGTTTATCGATTTTTTTATGAGAAGTATGGTGAAAACCCTGGTTAAATTTGGGTTTATTAGTAATAAAACTACTCGCCATGATTTACCTACGCAACAAGGCGACTACCGTACTTCTTGCCAGGAAAGTTCATGTGATCACAAGTTGCCAAGATTGTATAAATACCTAAGGGTAAGGCATAAGTAATAAGATCAACAAACATACAAAAACCTTCTCCAATATAACACCCTATAATTTTTAAAGTAATTTCAACTTTTCTATTAATCATATAATGTAAAATGGAGTAAATTGATTTTTTCATCTCTATACGGAGTCTTTCCCAATCAAACACAAACTGTACATTATGTACACATATCTAACATACCAGGGATTTTCCATTTAAAACAAAGAATTTATCCAATTTAATGAATTTTTAGTTGAGTTTTACCTAAACGGGGCCTTACTTAAAACTTTATCCCGCATTAATACCTACAAACATAACAATAACATTCCGAACCACAATTGGCTCACACAATCAATACTCGGGCGGCCTTAGGCATATCACCTAAACAATTTTGTCAATTTCAACTACTCACCACCTTTATACTCAAACATGGTTTATTTTATTCTATGAGAGATATATAGATATTTTTATGTAATGAAATCCAACATAATTTAATAGTTCCTTTTACTTTGTTACAAACTTTAAAATATAAAAACTTATCATATACATCAAGTTTAATTACATAACTAATATGATAATTACAAAATTCTTTCAATTATGAAATGACTATGAAAGTCTAAAATACAATCTCAAGATTGTGCTGATGATGAAAATATATCTATAACACATGAAAAATATAGAAAGATAGAATACGCGTACTTGAATCCATTACTACTAATATCATAACTACAACCTTAGAAATAAACACAGCATCATTACTCGTTATTCAAGCAAATCAAATCTATACCAGGTTTTTAATTTATTGTGGTCTTTTATAAACCCATCAACCATCATTTCCTTCATTATACATATTAGGCTATCACCGTTATAAATTTCTTAAAAAATCTCGTCAACTATGCATTCAATAATTCATTTCAAATAATCAAAACTCGAGATTGCATTCCTCGATTTATTTCAATATTCCTACCTTATTATTTATATCATATATGCATTCATTAATTCATTCTAATGATCATAGCTCATACTTTATGCAAACCTTATTCATTACTCCATTACAATAATCCTAGTTCATGCTTTAAAACCAATTAGAGATTCATTAATCATATACCATACTCATAGCTCGTGCTTTAATTAAAATTTAGATTTATTGATCCTATTCAATACCCTTAAACTCACGTTTTAATATGATTATAGGTTCATTAATCTCATACCATACTCATAGCTCATGCTTTAATGAAATTAAGGATTCAATAGTCTCATTTGATACCCTTAACTCATGATTTAATTCAACTTCTGGATTCATTAATCCATTTCCTTATTCATGGCTTATTCTTTAAGATAACTGTATTTATATACCCATTTCCATACCTTTAATTCAAGCATTAAATTAATTATGAGATTCACTAATCCACTTTAATAGACATAGCTTTTTCTTGAATTCATTCGTGTACATTAACACAATTAATATAATTTACTCATGCTTTAATTTCCTTTTTTTTTCTTACTTATGGAGTCATTTTTCCATTTCGTTGATCATTGGTCATACTTTAAGATGACTGTATTCATTTAATCAAATCCATATCCACACCCTTTGTGAAACCCAAGAAGAAATTATACAAAAAAAAAATAGAGGGGGATTTATAATAATTTAAATTTTTATAATACAAAATAGTGTAACTATAAAAAATAATAATGATAATAATTATGGTGATAAAATTTAATAGTTTTGGAGAAGAAAAAAAGAGGTTTGATTGAGAAAAAAGGGAGAAAGATAGGGCCAAAATAGAATTAAAAAGAAATGGGATTATAAATACCTCATTCCTTCTCTCTTCCATGGCCGGCTGGACAACATCAAGAAAAAAAAGGAATGTCAGATTTTCCTTCATCAAGCCTACGAGAAAACACCTAAGTTAGTATACCTACATAAGTCTTGGAATTATTAAGTGGAGAAAACATACTTGGGTAGAGGATTTACAAGAAGAAAAGTGAAGAATTTGTGAAGAAAAGAGGGAGAAGGGAGGGTCGGCTGCAGGTAAAGAAAAAAGAGTTGAGAAACCTTAATCAAACTAGAAATTAAACCTAAATTTTCCTCAGGTATGTAGTTCTAAACAAATTGTGAAAGCAAATTTAGATTCAATTAAGAATTGTGTAGTAATTTGAAGTTGAAAAATTGGGGTTCTTGAGTAAAAAAAATTGAGAGAATGCAAAAATGATTGGAATTAAGTGGATGGGAGTTGCATAAATTACCTAAAAGGATGAAATTATACAAAGAAGATTGAAACAAAACCCATAGCCAAATGAGCAATAGTGGTCGACCAAGGTGGGTTAGAGAGGAAGGGGAGAAATTTTGATTTTTCCTTATTGTTCCATAAGAACATTGAAACATATTGTCATGGGGTAAACGACGATGAAATGTTGTGGATGAGCATGTATAAAGAAGAAGGGAGCCCTTAGTTATCTTAAGCTAAATTCGGCCAATAGCCAAGTAAAGGAGAGAAGAAAAAAAACTCTGGTATGTTATGCATTTATGATGCATAAATTAGGGACAGTGGAAAGCTCAATTGAAAATCATCGATGAATCTAGTAAGATTTGTCACCTCCTTTCCAGAGGAGATTCGGGCCCTAGAACAACAAAATTTAGGTACAATCTCTTCATAAGAGTTATAGCTGGGAGTGTTAGCTTTCCAACGAATCTAACCCCATCTAATTTGAAATTCTGAAACTCCAAATACAAATAAAAATCTGAGGGGAGGTCTTGTTGCCACCCCTGTTGGCAGATTTGGCCAAGTCGATAAAACGATGAAAATTAGCCATATTAAGCGTAGAATTCATGTTTTTGCCTTTTGTAAAGTGTGTAACATCGTCTCTTTATTTTCAAAAATGAATAAACTATGATCAAAATGTAATTCCTGATGTCCATTTGGGCTACTAATGAGCTAAAAATGTTAAAGGATAATAATGAGAAATGTAGGTGAGAAAGAAAAGAATGGTGAAAGAGAAATGAATATTATTGCCATTGTTGCTATTATGTTGTGATATGTGGACTAATATGGAATAATGATGGGTGTTTGTGGTTTCAGGAGGAACCACGGGAGGAGTGCAGCAACAACAAGGAAACATAAGTCGAATGTCTACAGCAGGTAGGTACTCGGTACCTATATCTCCTCTAGTTAATAATTATTTTAACTAATTGTTGAACTATAATTTTTGGTGCTTATTGATGAGGAAAAGGAAAGGGGAAAAGGAAAGGTTAAACGATAGGAAAATGGAAACGGAAAACTAAATTTAATTTATGGGTCCTTTTAGAGGAAATTGACAATAAACAATGAACTTTAGGAATGACTGTTTCTTGAATTTGATTAGCTTGTCCTAGATATGGGAGGCTAATGATGTTAGCCAACTTGGCTAGCATTGGCATGACCAACACGTGGGAGGAGGAATATAGAACTTGATTAACTATTCGGGTTCAGAATAGTTAATGATATCAGCGGGTGACGTCGATATCGACAAAATTTATAGGACTTGATTAGCTTTCCAAGGTGAAAGCTAATGATGTCAAGAATCCTTGACATCGGCATAGTCGAGGACCTCCCAAGATAACATGGAACATTGATTAACTATTTCAACCCGAAAATAGTTAATGACACCAACGATCGCATTAGTGTCGATATTTTCATGAATTTAATTAGTTGAACTTAGGACGGGCAGTTGAAGACATTAATGGGGATCATTAGTGTTGACAGTAGTCTTCCCAATGTGGGGAGAAGTGGCAAGGTGAATACCCTCGATCAGAGCTTGGATTACAAAAAAAAAAAAAAGAGGATATAGTTAAAGGAAACAACTAATCCTTAAAATGGGCTAGTTGTAGTGTATAAAATTGCATATAACTTAAGTAGGTAGATGTGTTGTATGATTTTTTTTCCATGAAATTGTTTGTATTTTATTTTTTTAATTATATGGGAAATTTATGTTTTGCAAGTCCCTCTCATTCACTTTAGGAGAAGAATTTAGGTTATTGATCCTTTTTTGTATAAGTTAGGAACTTAGAGATTATTCATGTAATTTTGTATTTGGAATATTAAATGTATCAATATATACTTGGGATATTATAATGTACTAGTTTATATTTAGAATGCTAAACTATGTTGTGTTTATTTATGAAATTTCAGCACTTGGATGATTCTCTTAATTACTAATTTATGCATGTAATATGAGATGGAGATTGAGCATGAAGTTTTGTCTTAAGTATATTTTTGAATGAATTAAATGGTTGAATTGGACCAATTATGGATGTGTTTATGAGCGGGATGTGATTATAAATACGTGTAGGGTAAATTGTCGATAACTTGGGACCTCTTGGTATAAGGGAGACTCTGTTGAAATTTTGTTAGAAATTTCGGTGAACTCAATATAAAAAAAAATAATAATTTATGCTCCATTTACCCTTTACATGAAAGTTAAACACATAAACTGATTTAACCAACGAGGTTGTTACACCCTTAACTTGAGCCTTAACCTAATTATAGGGTTCATTAACCCATTTTCTATAATCATGACTTATACCTTAAGAAGAATGCATTCTTCAATTCCATTTAATAATTAATACTCATGCTTCCCTTTTCACTTATATAGTCATTAACCCACTTCAATGATTATAATTCGTGTTTTAAAAAGACTGTATTCATTTAATCAATTCCATGTTCATAACCTTAACTCAAGTCTTAACTTAATTATAGGATTCATTACCCATAGTTCATAATCATGGCTCTTGCTTTAAGATGATCATATTCATTAATCCAACTCAACAATCATAACACATGTTTTACATTAACTATGCATTATCAATTTATTTCATTTCCCAGGGCTTGTGCTTATGTCGACTATACACTTATTGATCAATTTTGATAATTATAGTTCATGATTCACATCAACATTGATTTGTTTTAATACTTGTAATCTCGTGCTATAAGACATTCTTTATCTCTCACCATTATGTATGGCTTAATTTTAATTCACACATCTATTCCCCTAAAGTGTGGCCAACTTTATCTTATATAATTTTCTCCTGCCAGTACAACCGACTTTAATTTAACACAATTAGTCTTTGCCAATATGACCAACATTAAATTATTCAAACTAGCCCTTGCTCTTACTACTAGCTTAACTTATCTTGAAATAGTCCATGCCTATACGACTAGCTTATTTTTCTTAAAGATAGCCCTTGCTCATGCGATCGACTTAATTCTTTTCAAAAATAACCCTTGCTCATGCGGTCGACTTAATTTTTTTTTATCATAATTTTATATAATTCATTTGAAAACTCATTTCACATGTATACATAAATTTTAACAACATTTCTATAAATAAAAAGGTAAGGTGAGAAGCATCTACTTAGCATTCTGGTAATAGATGCTCCCTTAACTACTAGTCTAACCTCAAATGTCCCTCTTAATTTTTTAAGAAGGCATCCTCAAATCAGTGCTCAATCATTTTAACTCATTGTTTATAATTATACAAACACATCATTATCCTTTTTCATATTACCAATTTGTATCTCAAATATAATTTCATATTTTTCCCATTACCAATTTTCATTTAATATACAATTTCATATTTTTTTTACTACCTTTTTTCATCCAACATATATTTCTCATTTTTTCATTTTACCAATTTCATCTCAACAAATCACTCACAAATTTCATATTAAGCATTTTACTTCCAAACATGAAATTCAAAACTTCTATACAACCAAATACATTAATCAACATCAATAAAATTTTGTTAATTTGGTAACTTCCATCTTTTCTAAACATAACAATGACAACCAAACTCATAGCAACCCAATTCTTAATATCTCTAACCATTTTATGAATTCCCAACATTATTAAAGTATCAAAATTAACACAATTTAGTCAATTTTCCATAATTTCATCATTTCGAAGTATATCACAATAACAAAACTTTTAGCAATCCATATTACAATATTCAAAACCAATCTCAAGCATCCCCAACATCACTAAAACATAAAAAATCAACACAATTTAATCAAATTTCAAATCCCCTAAAATTCCCAACTATGGTTGGCCACTTTAATGTTTCAATTTCCATAATTGGTTTTTAATTTCTTTAATTTACTTCCTATTCTATAATTTCCCACACCAATCAACCAAAGGAATAGTTAAACTACCAATTACATACTTAAAACATAAACCCTAGAATTTAAATTTTTGAGATTTTCACCCCCCCCTCCCCCACCCAATTCAAGAAAAGAATTGAAATTAAGCCCATTACCTTTACTAATTTAACTCTAGTTAATAAGTTCTTGATGAAAGAGAGCAAAAATCTTTTCTTCCTTCACTGTACAAGCTTTCTCTCTCTAACAACACAAAACTCCTCAATTTCTTTCTAGGGTTTTCAAGCGAGGATTAATTTCATTTGTGGGAAGCATATGAATCCACTAGCAATTCATCAATTTGGCTTGAAAAAAGAGAGAAGAAAATAAAATTTGCAAACTCTCCCCTCCTCTCATTTATGGATACCGTCAACTTTAAATGGAAGAGAGGGAATATAATTTTTTTTGTGTTTATAAAACTATCACCCATTAAATGTTCAACATGTTATTTATATCAAATCTTTGACCGTCAATATTTTTCGCCTACATATTTATTTTTTATTTCATTTGAGATCTTATACTAATTAATCGGGGGTTTTCACCCATAGTAATTTTTTTTCCTTAATTTATTTTTTTTAACTAGGAATTACACTATTTAACATAAGGTTTACACATCTCGAAATCAATACCCAAAACTTTTTGATCCATTTAACACATTATTTCACATTATCAATTAATATTGCCAAAACAACAACACAAAGTCATGCCCTAATTAACAATTTCATCATTAATTTATATTCTCAAAACAATAACAATACAAGATTACATTCTAATTAACTATTCCACCTTAAATTTCCAATTAACTTTAACATCCATTTTTCCATACAACTAATTACCAATTTTAGAGCTTCTCTTTTTCTTTACTCAAATTACCATTTTGCCCTTTCTTTTGTGTCACACATGATTAGTTATTGTCAGTTCCTCACCCATAAATAGATTTTCATATACACGTTTGCTATTATTTTAAATCAGGATTTTTATTAATTGATTAGGGGTTTTTTAACTATTAAACATGGGGTTCACACTTATTGACTCAAGTCTATAATTTTATTCCTCTAATTTATCAATTTACCCCTAGTGTTTTATGTCAAAATACATGTTTCTTGTCAAGTCTTCATCCGTTAATATTTATCCATATAAATGTTCATTGTTATTTTTTGTTGGGTTAACACTAATTGATTTGGGTTTTACATCCAAAATAATTCTTATATTTTTAATTATTCTCCTCACATACATTGTTGCACGTGTGTGACGTCGCGATGATTATCCTCTCGTTTCAGGATAGTGGGGAATGATATGGGTGACAAGGATAAGGAATTCTTGTCCTTTATTAGTAGAAAAAAAAAAGGAATGTGAGTCTCCATCTAGTATTTTAGTCACTAAGAATCCTAATTGGTCTTAGAGTTTGGGAAATGAATCTCAAAGAAAAGGTATGGACACCCTTAATACGCCTTACCTGAAGTAAATTGTATCATTTATTTGTCTGATATAAACCAAGAAAAAGTTATGTTTTCTAATTGTTAGTCTGTCTAAAGTTTAAGAAAAATTCTTCTCAATAAGGAAATCCTTATTTTATTATATTAAAAACCTAATCATTCCAATGCCAACAACAAAAAATAAACTTTTTTTTATTTAATATCAGGAATATATCTTACATATAAGTTTTAATCTCGTGTATTAAAAAAACAAAATAAAATTTTTTGGTATTTTCAAAATGTAAGCCAAAATCTTTTGGAAATTTACAAACTTGTTGTATAATCCATACAATATTTTTTAAGAAAATATGTCATAGTATTTTAGATTAAAAAAAATACCTAAATAACTTTAGGGTTTTTAGCCATATGCAAGAAAAAAATAAAATATTTTTATTTTTTATTTTTTAGGTTTTTTTTGAAAAAAAACTCCTTTTCTTCTTTGTAATAAAACTACAAAAAATAGGCTTAAAGAGTGTTTGCCAAACATACCCTTTAACAAAAATTATGGCAAGCCAAACATGGTATCCCTTTGACCCACTTATTTTTTACTTGACCCGACCGGGTTGACATGAAATTTTTTATTCAATCATAAACCAAACTAAAATTCTAGTTTAACGCGAAAAGCAACCCAAAAAAAAACTAAAGCAAAAAAAAAAACCAAATTAAACACCAAAAAAAACAAAAAAACTTAAAAATTCTTGAACAAAATAGATTAAACAAAAAAAAAAAACACAAAGAATGCTCAAAACGAACCCAGCAATGTGGGTTCCAGATCAAATTAGATTGGGTCACAACAAAGGCACATACATGTTGGAGATCATGCATAGATCAATAATTTATCATCTAATCCCTTTGATTATAACTAAATTATCATGACTTTGTAAAAAACAGAACCATTTTGATCAAAATGCATTGTTTCATTTAAATGAAATAGCGACGTTTTGGCTTTTAAGGTTTTAATTTAGGGATTTGGCCAAAGTTTAATTTGCTCCTTCAACTTTTAATTTCTTTTAATTACACCCCTAATTGACCCTAAACTTCTAATTTTATGCAATATTATCCTACCGAACTTCAATATCAACCTTGAATTCTTGCGTCTTTTTCACATAAGTCATTGATCTTGGATTTATACAGATTGACCCTCAATTGAATATTAAACTTTTAATTTTTTTCAATTTCACCCCTGATTTTAATCAATGGGGTCCCTAGATTTCAACGCCTTTTTCAAAATGATCCTTGGTTACGAGTTTCTTCAATTTTACCCTTAATTTGAACCAATTAACCTTGTAAAAATTAAATTTGATCCTCTAAAATTTCAATCTTCTTAATTAAGCTCAAATTAGGCTTCCAAACTTATTTTTTCACTAATTAAGTCCTTAATAAAATTAATTTGACCCATTTAAAATATAATTAAGTGCTTGCACTTAATTAAATCCTTTAACTTGACTCAATTAACTTTTAAACATAATAAAACTTTAATTTGGCCCATGATTAAATCAAATTAGCCTATTAAAAATTTAATTATATCTCTGAACTTAATTTTTATGCAGATTTATCCAATAATCATTTAATTTGACCTTGAATCTGCATTATATTTCCAGTTTTGGGTACAATGGAGTATAATTATGCTACCAACTTCGTCCAAAATTGTAGCTTTTTCTACATCGCCAATCTCCTTTATTTTTAATTTTATTTTAAAAAGGAAAGAAGTTAATTTGAGGAATAACCCAGAAATGGGTTATGACACTTTTAATGTTTCTAATATCTCTTTGTTTGATGTAGGTGAAGATTCAAGGTAAAATAAAAAAGATTAACGATCCAAACTACACCAAAAGATCCATTAAAAGTTCTAATTGGGTCAATTACAAGATCAAGGACAAAGAAAGCTCAAACATGCATTCAATGGGTAAATTTAGAGTATTTAGGCCAATGTAGGTTTCAAGGAGGCTACAACTTTAACAAGTGATCATTAGACCTTAGCCAACTTAATCTATGTACAAAAAAGGCCTAATCTACTTACTTCATGGGCTTAATTAATTTTGGCATCATAGGCTGACCATGGGGGGGAGAATTCAGTAACTATAGGGTTATGTGTTTCCATGTGTTTTATAGATTCCAAACTATGAGAAGATTTCATATTATTTGTGAAAACATAGAATGCTAAAGAAGAATTATTTTCTTGTTTGTTTTGGATTTCATAGGGCGGCACCACAACCTATTCAGTCAAGAGTTCTTTTTAAGTAAAGATTTCATTTAACAATTGTTTCTTCTTATCCATAGTGTGCAGCAAACTTTGTTTTAGTTTTCATGTTTTAGGCCTTATTTGAGATACTTTGAGTTTTATTTTAATTTAAAGTGATGTTAGCCTATTAGGTCAAGTAGGGTTTAGTTACCAAGTATAAATAATTTTATAAGACGTTATTTTTTTAAGTTGGATTATACTTTATTGCCACATTTATTGTGTGTGTAAGAGAAATTCTTTTATTTTGATTTCCTATTAAACTACAATAATTTATCAAAGAATTAACTAAAATTCATGGCATCTTCTATATTTCACATTTGTCTTTTTAATAGCATTAGTGAGTAGGTTTCTATAATATTAGTGTTTCCGTATAAATTATTGTTGTGTCAAACACAATTACAAACTTGAATTTAGTTTTCTTAAAAAAAGTCAATTTATCTATAGATTTCTGGATTTTTATACGAGTGCACAATAAAGCATATAATTTGCAGTACTGTACAAATACTGGAAGGAATTTACTTTTATGGTAGGGCATTCATGCGTTCTGTCAAAGGAGAGTGTTCCTCTTGGGCTTGGTTCATTATTTTCTTAAGGAGGAGTACTTGAAATGTTGCGAACAGTTATTGGAGATGGAAGAACTGCCATTGCGTGGAGTGATAGTTGGGTTCCTGATCTGCCAAACTCCAGAATTTCTTCTAGCATATCACCAATCTTGCAAGGTGGAGTTGGTGAGTGATTAATTTACGGAAGATGGTAAGAATTTTGGGATTTTGACAGGTTTCGTTCTCTTTTCTCGGAAGTGGAATCCTTTCCCGTCTCTTAAATAGACGTAGCAATACGGGATCGAATAACACAAATGCTTGGCAGAGTCTGGGCACAGGCTTCACAATGAAGTCTCGAAAATTTCATAAAGAGCAGGAATTTCATCAGAGGTGGAGGGCTATTGTAGTCAATTTGGTAACTTAAAGTACCTATAAAAGTGCGGAATTATGCTCGGGAAGCTGCCAGGAATTCTGGAACCATGTTGAACAAAAAACTAATGATATGTTAGATACACTGTCACGTTTGCCAGGTTGAAGAAAAAAGAGTTGAACACTTACTATTTTTCAGGTAACATGCGCCAGAGAAGCGCGATTGTCATTTGTCAAGCGAGTTGGGGGATACTCCAACCAAAGAACTGGAAAGAGCAAGTCTTCAAGCAAGTTGGGATGCCAAGCTGGTCATCTTCATTTTCTTTCTTTTTTTAGTTAGGGGAGACATGCATGCTGTGCTATGGGTGTTAAAGAATTTACGTTGAATGCTCAGTAGACGATAAAAAGCATCACAATGAATTCGAAAGAGCCATGTCTATGAATGGATGTTTACATTATTTACATGTCTTGCAATTATTGTCGAGCAGATGATTGTTACCAGGTTGTATGAAGAGAGTCGAGAAGGATGGTGATATTATTCGATAGCGTGGCCAAATTATTACAGCATCCACAATGTGTGGATTCTAGGGTTGAGAGTTCCACGTGTTCTTCCCACATCCATCTGTGGTACAGAGGGTGAGTTCAAACGATCTTACCCTTACAGTCAAGATGGTGATTTACATGAATCTAGTCGGAGGCCACAGATAAAAGTAGCATGAAACTACTAGGTATCTAAGGAAAAAGGTCCCCAGAAAATGAAAACAACGTAAAAAGATACTCTCTTTGATTTATAGATAATTCAACAGACTGACTCTCTTCGGCAGCAATCAAGTTCTGATCTTGAATTTCTAGTTATTATGCAAGGATAAAACCTGAGTGATTTATTCCCCCTTATAAAGGCATCTAGGCAGTTGGTATCGACAGGAAAATGGACCACCTACTCCAAAACATCTCGCAAAAGAAAATCGACAGAGAGAAATAAAGAAGATGGATAAATTAATTCACAAATTAATTAAGTATTAATAATGTCTTTTATGACCATCAGTAAGCGTAATGACTCCACTGCATATGGCTTCGCTTCAGATAAGCTCAACTAGTAAATCCAAAGTTTTGCAGCCCACAGTCTCAATCATTTCCCTGGTGAATGGCCGACTTGCGTATCCACTTTGGGTGCCATCGGTTGTGGGCGTGCCCCACTACACGTCACCATTACCAAAACCATCAATTACAAGAAGATTCTACTTGACAAACTTCCCTCAAGACTTCGGATTTCAATGGCTGTCTATGCGCCCACAGAACTATTCTGTACTGTGCATAGAGGCCACTTACCAGGTAAAGGTTCAAAATGTACTTGGTTTACTCTGGTCCATTCACTTTGAGAAGAAGATAAGAGTGGATCATCATGTCATACTTTATTTCTTGGTGAAAATTTATTTGATATCAAGGACAAAGGACATTATTATAATATTTTTCTTATATTCTTTAGTGGCACAGGAATCTAATAGCACATTCTTGGTGATTTTATTTGAAAGAAGAAAAGTGCTGAGCCAATCTTCCATCACTCTCCGAAACCACCACTAGTTTTTTCTCTTGAAAATTCCCATATGCACAAGTTATCTTCATGCCATTCTCTGGAACCTTCGTAAAGTAACTCTTGTGAGTTAACATACTTGATGCTTTATTCTTTGAACTTTTGGACGAACAGAAATGCTGATCAAACCTGTTTTTTGACCATCTAGACTTGTTAGATGCTTCTTTTCCTCACATGTGAGTTAAAACAAATGGAATCTGCATTCTTAACTTACCAGCTTCAAATTCTTTGTACATGTGTTACAGGAATATAGATGACGTTTCTTTGAATTCCCCTTGCAGCATTGAAAAGAAACTGAGACACATTACATACTTTCATCATTTAAGTCCCTTTATCTCCTAGAAACCTTTCAGCTCGAATATTAACCAACCGGCAAACAGCTTGTGCTTGGATTCCCAGAATTTTTGTAATGATTTTACTTTTTTATCTGGGGAGAGATTACCGCAAGAGCAATTAAAACCTTTGTTTTATGATGACTACTGTGCTGTCACAGAGCAGAAACTAACTGCATCTGTCCAAGGCATGTTTTATGTATTGAGTTAAAAGGCAAGAAATTGAAAACAGCAACTTCAATCGTTCTCATGATACACATATTAGAGTTTGACATAAATATTTCTAATAATTTCTATTCTGGTGTTCTAAATGTTGTTTTATATATGTGAAACTAACTGCTCAACAACAATTATAGTTCTTCCAAAAGAAACAAGATATGATATTTCTGTAACTTCTTCTCTTTATCATCTAAAATTTCAATGAAAGAATTCTTAAATGTTGCGAACAAAAAGAGGAACATTTATAAGCAGGGCAGACAACGAAAAGTATGGAATTTTACCACTATAGAACAGGCACTGATATGGACACGGGCACTGACACTTCGTTGACAAAACTTGAATCCCTATTCGGAGCAGAGTTTCCAGCAAATGCATATCCAGCACCTAATCCACCAAAATGCAAGGAATAATTCTCACACCTCTGAAACACTCGGGCAAGTGATGCTGCCTTCCTTCTTGCTCGCTTTGTGCCTGTGAACAGTAGACTCTGAAGTAAACCCCACAATGCAGGTGCCTTGAGCACTTTCTCAGTGGCAACTGTTCCACCACTCCGGCATAACTCAAGCAGTGCTGCAACAGCATTTTCTTTTCCTCTTGGTGTTCCACAACGCATCATTCCTATTAACCCAGCCACAGCCATTTCTTCTCCCCCTACAGCCTTAGCCCCAATTGGCTGCCTCACAATCAAAGCCAGTGCACCAGCTGCTTCCTCTGCAACCCCTTCATTTCCCAAAGCCCCGACTAGTGCAGTAACTGCACCTGCTTCTATCATTCTCAAACAGTTCTCTGTATGAGTTGACAGATTAAATAAAGCTGTGACAGCATCCTTCTTCCCTCGTGGTGTTCCTGCTCTCAACAGACCAGCCAAGGCTTCAACTGCCCCTTCCTCATCTGCTATTCTCTTCTTGTAGTCATGAACTGCTGACAGGCTAAATAATGTCGCTGCTGCGTTTTCTCTTGCCTCTGTTGTGAGTCCAAATCTCAATACTCCAACAATCGATCCCAGACACCCCTTTTCATCCATAATTTGGCTTTTATTCTTATCATGGATGGATAAATTGAGTATTGCTGTAACAGAATTCTCTTGTGCGACAGAGTTTGTAGAAGACAGCAGATTACGAAGGTGGGGGATTGCACCAGCTTCTGCAATGAAAGCGCGGTTTTCTCTTCCTGTTTTCGCCAACAAACGTATCCCACGTGCAGCTACGGTCTTTGCATGTTGCGAACCGCTTGCTAGCTTATGAATAAGAAGTGTTGCTGTTGCTCTGTTGGCTTCAATTGCAGCTTTGGAAGGCATGGCTGCTGCAAAAGCCTCTACTAATGAATCTGTATTTTCTGGAGGGTCATAAGGGATTCCATGAGCAGTACACCATTGCACGATCAGATTCCTCAAAGCCCGATTTGGAACAAGGCGGGTGTTCATGAGCATCTGCCCAGTCTTGGGGCAAGTACAGTGCCCTTCCTCCATCCACCTAGAGATCAGACTCCGATCATATGTCTGCCCTGTTGAAATAATCACTGGATCTCGCATCAAATCCAACGATATTGGACAGCAAAAATCCTTTGGGATTGTAATAAAAGTCTCTGCAATCTCTTGGCTAATCAACCCTTTTCTCAGCTTCTTCTGATTCCCAATTTGCAACTCCACCTCATTTTCCTCAAACCCATAAAGCAAAAACCTACAATAGCGAGCAATTGCAACGAACCCATTAAGCACCGAAGCTGTGGGCTCAATATCTCCCTCGTGATTGACAATTTGCTCCTCCAAGAACTCAATCTCCGCCCTAGAACTCTTAGCATCTTTAATCCCCAAACCTTCCACAAAAAACAAGCTCAAATCCACCATGTTAGGAATCTTCCCTTTCTCAAACTCATCAAGAAACGAAAAGAAACCAACCCTCAAATCCTCCTCATCCTTGTCAATAAATAAAGTCGCCTTCCTTGATTGTTTATGCATGAGATCAATCTGCTCCCTAACATCTTCACTCAATTCAACATCATCTAACGGAAATACATCCAAAAGGGTAGATATTTCCTGATTCAAATCATGAAAATGTCCCGAAATTGTATGGTTTTGAAGCAACAACCATAATTTACTGGATTGCACACAACAATCAAGCAATATCTTTGAGCGGTAGAGCAACAAATAAAGTTCTTTAAAACAAACAATTGTGGGGGGGGATAAAGCAGAACCAGCCCCTGAGTCCCTCAAATACTCCAATAAAACAACAAAGACTTCAATTTTACGGATTAAGGAACGAGAATTCTTTCTTTGAAAGAAGAGTGACTTCCCTGAGAAACAAGACACAAGCTCTGTTGATACTGATACAAGAGTCTGTACAAGAGCCACATCGGTCAAATCAACCGGCGCCAAGAAAGCTTCTAAAGACGGCGATCTCCGCCGCCTTAGAGAAGAAAATATAGCAGCGGTGGCCATGAGGAAAACTACTAGTCCCTCTTCTATTTAAAGAAAGAAGAGAATATGAAGCAGCACAAAATATTTTCTTACCTCCACACAGGATTTGTTTGAATGTCAGGATTTGTTCTTTACAAAGAGGAGAGGGCGGTTTTTCAAAGGGAAAGATTGATAATTCCGAGTTTGGGAGGGGAGATAACAGAGAAAGAGAAGGGAAAAAATGGACTCTTTGGTTTCTTTCTTTTCTTTTCTTTTCTTTGCTTTCACTTTAGTTTTTAATTTTTTTTCTTTCTTTAATTTTTTTAGTTTTGTTTAAAAGTACAGAATTTCAATGGGCTTTTCTTTATCAATAAACTAAAAAAAATTGGGGGATGATATTATATGAAATTGTTTTCAGTGAAATGATATAATTTGATTTTGTCGTGTTTCTAATATAAAAATTACATGTTTTACATATAAAAAACAATAATTTAAGATGTTGCGCTTCGCAAGTATAATATAAATTAAATTTTAAATAGATGAAAACATCAACAAAACATGTAAATATTATCTCTCTTGTAAAAAAACCACAAACATGTATTTCTCTCTTAAAAAACTTATTTATAACTTAGATTTGCTCTTAAAACAACCAAAAATCAAATGTATCCTTATAAACAAGCTTCCTTTGATGTTTTGGTGTTGAAAATTCATTGTTCCGTTTTCAGTATTGGCCGCCACCACCCCAGCCCTTCTTGTAGATTTATAAACAAGGTAAACATATTATATTGCTATTAATTTGTATTTGATTTAATTGAAATCAAATAATTATTTAAGTTGAATTTAGAATTTATGGTGAATTTAGAGTTTATTAAATTAATGATAAATTAGTTAAGAACACAATCAATTATACAGTTGAACATGAAAATAAATTATGAATTAATTATTTCAATTAATTACATGTTGTGTTTAATTTAGGTTAAGTTGCTTAATTATGGGTTTTGTGTATATTGTTATAATCGACTAATAATATAGTTAGATACGTACACACGTTCATGCAATAGAGCATAAACACGATTAAATTATGATGAATTACATGTTTCATTGAATTATTAATAAGTTGATGAATTTAATATTTTCTTTGAGTTATATTAGTTTGCTATGAATTTGTATTTAATTTAATGTAATTAAGCATGAAAATATTAATTAATTAATTTTTTTAACATTAAATTGAGAATTTAAATAAATTTGCTATAAATTTTACCAATTAGAATTAAAACAAAGTAATTTAGTTAAAATAAATAATGCAATTATTGAAATGTTACGCCCGTGATATCTTGATATCTTTTCAAACTTTACTACTGCACCATTTAATTATATTTTGAGTAGTAAATGACCAATTTAACCAAATTCTCTACAGTTTAGGTGAAAACGACATGTATGGCTTCGGCAGATAATTATCCAGATTTCTGTCCATTCGATAGCTTCCTTCTTCTTCTTCTTCTAATTATGACTGCACAGAGAGACAGAGAAAATTCATTTATGAGGATCACAAAAGTCATTGTGCCTACCCTTTCGTTGACTAAACTGGACAGACAGACACCATTCAAACCTTTTGTAAACGACAATCTTTTTCCCAATTCTTTTATCTTATGATAAATGTGTGTCAGATACTCAATTTTTACTTTCACTTTTAACCGTAGTTTTAAAAACCGGTTGAAATGGGACTCGGTTGGTGTGGGGTTGAAATCGAGTCGGGTTGAAAAAAAATATAAAAAGAAAAAATTCAGTGTAATTCGATTGACTTGGATAAATTGAGTCAGCAAGACCCGATTAAAAATTTAATTATAACCCGTTGAATTTTGTTTTTTGTTTTTATTAAAACGATATTGTTTTGATTTTTTTAAAAAAGAATTGACCCAAGTGACCCGGTGACCCGGTCAAAACCCGGAACCCGAAACCTGGGCCTTGGACCGGGCCAGTCACCAGATCGGGTCTAAAAACTATGATTTTAACTCGTACAACTTATACTCTTCAAAAATGTATTTGCTGTAGTAAAATATTAAATTAATATTTTTAATTTTTAAGATAATTTCAATGTATTAATATAAAAAAAAATATTTTAATACATTTTAAAATAAAAAATTCATAATATTTTCATTTTTATCTATCTAACCACCATATTTATATTTGTTTTTTTATGTCATAAACCAATAATCAAACACAACCCCAGGATATATTGTCATTATTCCTTGTGAATTAAGGTATGATAAATGTTTTTATATTATTTTAATATATTAATATTAAAATAAAAAATGTTATTTTAATATATTTTTAAAATAAAAATACTTTAAAAAACATATCCAAAAAAAAAACAACTCTTTCCCCGTGGCCCTGTTTTCCCTCCCCTTTCATTTGCTGGGACTGTAAAAAATTAACTTTTAGTCCTTTTTTTCTTAAATGAAACAAATTAAGCATACGTTAGTGCCCTTAATTGTGAAGAAAGCAAACAAACGGCATACAATAAAAATAAGGTTGATGGAGCGTAACATAGGATTTGGTTCGAGGGTTGACCAAATAAGGGAAGGTTGGCCCACGCAAGTCGCGCGTGGAAGTTAAAAGAGAGTCCATGCATAAAACGGCAATGCTTTTTCTACTTTTTGACTATAAAAAAAATGTCCAGAGGCCAAGTTGACTCCACAAAACAAAAACACAGGACAGGACATCATGCACAACGCGGATTTCGATAAATTATTTTTTTTGAGTTATTTTTTTGAAATATTTTTTATTTTTAAAAATATATTTTTAATATCAAGATATCAAAAAAAAAATTTAATATAAAAAGAATTAAACAAAAAAATTCCAAATTCTTGGGAAATGCTATTTGGACCGCGTGCATAAACAAAGTTGGAATTATCATAAGACTTTAAGAATATTAAGAAATATTTTGAAATTTTGGGGAGCCTAGTAATAATTTTCAAGGGACTAAAATGCATAAAATTAAAAGACTAAAAATGAATTTTTGTTTTTTAATTTTAGGATACTTTTTTATTACAAATATATATAGATTTAGTGATTAGCTGTTAAAAAATAATAAAATTAATACACATCACAATAAAAAGAAAATTAATATTCTAGATATCACAATAAAAATAGGGGATTAATTTTGACTGACTGTATGCAAATTCAATGCCTGTGTTTTCCAAGAAATTGAAACCGAGCTACGTGCCAGTTAGCTTGAGGCGCATAAGTCAAACAACACTTATTAATGTTTATTAATTTGAATAAAATAGTACGAAGGAAAGTTCACCGCAGCAACCTCTCTATGGAGACCGTCTCCATCGCCAGCTGGTTTGGGGCCATGGTGTTCAGTCCTTCTATAGAATATGTGTTTTTAAAGTATTTTTTTATTTAAAAATATATTAAAATATTTTTTATTTTTTAAAATTTGTGTTTAATATTAATAAATTGAAATGAAGTAAAAATATTTAAAAAATTACTTTTTTTCTTAAAAAAAAAAAAAAACAGGTTGAAAATGTGTTTCAGACACCCCTGAACAGCAGCGGCAGCCAGCAGGCGGTGGTTGAAGTTTTGGTCCAAACGTCAGTTTCAGTTAGGCATTGCATTAAACAATAGAAGGACGTAATTTTCAAATAAATAGTTCATATTATCGTTCATTTAACTGGTAATCTGTTGTGGTTAATCATTCGTTTATTTTATAATCCTTAATAAATTCTTTGTTTTTAATTTCATAATCATTTTTATCTTCTTTGAATTGCAAGCCATTATAAGCATAGAGTCGTGTGTTTGAATGTTTTTATTAAATAACATATCTCATTTCAGCTGTGTGTGATTTAACAATGTCCCCACAACACCTAGAACGACCCCCTCTTTGTAAAGTGATCCGATGTTCATAATCCGTTTACTTATAATTAAGCATTTATCATAATAATATATTTTATGATAATTTTGTAGAAATTAACAAAAGCCAAAGTATTACAATATACCTAAATAAAACATGTTCTTTACATTTTATTATGATTGCTATAGTGTTTTTTTTCTCTTCCTGTTTTTGGTTTGTTGTGTTTTTTTTTCCTGTTTTTGTTTTTTTTTTCAAAATTATCTTTGTTGATTTTATTTTTTTAATATTGAGTTGGTTAAAAATTTGGCTTTTTAATTTTTTTCATTAAAATACTGTGAATTGCTACAGTGTTTCTCCATTTAGTTTTTTTATATAATTTTTTTCAAAATTGTTTGTCGATTTTATTTTTTTAATATTGAGATGGTTGAGAATTACAGCTGTGACTTTACTAACAAAATATTGTGGATTGCTATAGTATTTCCAAACATGGTTTTCTTTTTTATGATTTTTTCTAAAATTGTATTTGTTGATTTTATTTTTTTAATATTGAGCTGGTTGAGAATTTAGCTTTGTAATTTTTTTAAAAAACATTATGCATTGCTACAGTGTTTCCCCCACATGATTTGTTTTTCTTTTTTGTGTTTTTTTGTATGATTTTTTCAAAATTATCTTTGTCAATTTTATTTTTTTAATATTGAACTGGTTAGAATTTAGTTTTGTAATTTTTTTCTTTAAAACATTGTGCATTACTATAGTATTTCCCTACATGGTTTTTTTTGTTATGATTTTTTTTAAAATTATCTTTGTCGATTTTATTTTTTTTAATATTGAGTTGGTTGAGAATTATAATTACAATAAAACTAAATCATGTGCGAAAAGCACTGTAGCTTTTCTCACAAAATATTGTGGATTGCTACAATATCTATCCACACGGTTTTTTTTCTCTTATAATTTTTTTAAAATTATCTTTAACGATTTTATTTTTTTAATATTAATATGGTTGAGAGTTACAATTATAAGTAAGGCTAAATCATGTGGGGATGCACTATAGCTTTCCTCACAAAACATTGTGGATTGCTACAGTGTTTCCAACATAGTTCTTTTTTTTGTTTTTGTTGTTATGATTTTTTTAAAATTATCTTTGCCAATTTTATTTTTTTAATATTGAACTGGTTGAAAATTTAGTTTTGTAATTTTTTAAAAAAACACTGTAGATTGTTGCAGTATTTCCCCACTAGGTTTTTTTTTATTATGATTTTTTTCAAAATTATCTTTGTACAATAAAGTTAAATCATATTGGGAAAGCACTGTAGCTTTCCTCACAAAACACTGTGGATTGCTACAGGCCTACAATGTTTCTCTACATAGTTTTTTTTTTGTTATGATTTTTTTCAAAATTATCTTTGTCGATTTTACTGGGAAAAACATTGTAGATTGCTACAATGTTTCCCCTCATGGGTTGTTTTTTTTTTTTAATTATCTTTGTCGATTTTTTTTAATATTGAACTGGTAGAGAATTTAGCTTTGTAATTTTTTTTCTTTTTATTAACAAAAAAGCTAAATCAAGTAACAAAAGGCTAAATCATGTGGGGAAAGCGTTGTATCTTTCCTCACAAAAAATTATGGATTGCTATAAATCATTCTATTCAGTTTCTAAGTTTTTTATTACTAACACAACTTTTTTTCCATCATGAAATATTAGCTCCATCACACCTTTAGTTTCTATTACTTATTTAGCATTGATTCATAATTATAACACTATTAAGCATATTTGTTTCATAACTCGTGGGCATGCCATCTCGTTTTTATTATATCTTGTGAGTTAAATCACTATTTATTGAAACAATGAATTTATGATTTTATCTATCCATTAAAAAAAACTTAATACTAGTCATTGGTGGTATTTTAATCTTTTTTTTAAAAAAAAACTCATTAGTTATTACTAAATTGATTGGGGTAAATAAATCTTTTCACATTTCAATTGTACATCGAAACAACTAAAACATTATTGGAATATAAATAAAATAAAACTACAGTCAAAGGATACTTTTGTATTTTCACAATGGTTTTTACATAATTATTATGTCAGATGAGGAGCAATTTGGTATTTCACTAAATGTGAAATGAAATGACCAAAATTCCCTTAAAAACTAAAAAAATAAAATTCATCTCAATGGGTTTTTTCATCTTTTTTGTGATTTTTTTTTTTTGTTATTATAAGATAAGTGGAAAGACAATTGGATCTTTTAACAAAGAAAGAAGATAATTAAAAAAAAATTATTGGTGTGTGCTACTAGGAGGTGCTCTTTAGAAGGCACATGCGACGCCTCTTAACTACCTAAAATGTCATTATGTCGTGTCATTAGAAATGTCTCTGTGTTCTCTTTCTTTGGAGGCAATGGGTGTTATTTTTAGGTGGCCGATTTGTCGTCATAAGAGCTTTCTTTTTTTTTTTTTCCTATTTGCTCTCTTCACCCCCCTCTAAAATGACAACTTGGCCCTCTACGTTTTTTGCATTTAAAATTCAATCCTTATTCTTTTAGTTTCTAATTTTTGTTATTGGCCTTTTTGTAAATATTTTATTTATTTTTAATTTTATCCTTTAATCTCAATTGGTCATATATTATTGTTTCCAATTTGATCCTTATTCTTTTTATTTTTATCTTTTTTTCTTAACTCTTTTGTAAATATTTTATATGTTTTTAATTCCATCCTTCAATCCAAAATTATGGTATATTATTTTTACCAATTTGATCTTCATTCTTTTGATTTTTTTTCTTTTGTTAAAGTTATTTTTCTTTTCAATTTCACCCTTCAATCAAAAATTTATTTTTATTTTATATGTTAATTTTGATCTTCATTCTTTTGATTGATTTTTTTTGTTCCTTTTTTCTAAATTAATTTTTCTTTTCAATTTCACCATTCATTAAAATATAAAATTTATTTTCTATTAAAAGTTTGATCCTCATTTTCTTAATTTCTATTTTTTAATCCTTTTGTATAATTAAGATTGTTGCTTCAATTTTATCCTTCAATATTTGATTGATTGAAAATTGAGCTTCATGAGTTTTCATATAAGATGTTTCGGCTCACGGGTTTGAAAAATTAATATGGGTTGATATTTTAAAAAAAAATATGATTTTGTTTATTTTTTTTCTATCAGGTTAATTTGATCACATGATTTGGATCAGGAGTTTAGTGGAATAACCTAGGTACCCTGATTATCGGAGTTACAAGATTGTCATGCTAACTCAGATTGACAATTATTGATTTTTTTAGGTCCTTTTTTTTATCCAATTTTATCCTTTTGTATTTAATGGGCTATGGATTGAACTCCCTCGTTTATTCCCTTTTAAAAAACTATTTTTTTCCAAGTTATCGTGATCACTTTCTTAAAAAAAAAAACAATTGTCTATCTAATATCATTCATATTTTTTTTCATCATCTAATTAAAAAAAAAAACTAACTTATTTAACTCAATCAGGTCTATGACCCAAGTCACAGATTTGTTTTAAAACAAAAACATATTTGCGATAGCTGAATATTATGTTTTATGCAAAAAAAGAAAATTAGGTGTGCTAATTAATAATATTACTTTTATTTATATTATTATTACGCTTAAATGAGAATGATATCAAATTTAAAGTTTATACAAAAATATATCATTAATATAAATTATTTTTTATTAGCTTAAGATACATTTGATATATATATATATATATATATATATATATATATATATATATATTCTACATTCGGGATACATGAGTAGTTTAAGTTTTTAATAGCATTTTTTTCCTAGTATTTTGGTTGTTGCTTTGTGCATTTTATTTTATTTTATTTTATTTTATTTTATTATTTTTTGTATTTAAGCAAATACTATATATTTCCTCTAACATACCTAATAATTACAATAAAAAAAAAACATTGTAAAAAAAAAAAGCTCATTGAGGGCAGTTTTATTATTTTTGCTTGTAAAGGTATTTTGATCAAATAAGGTATGTGCATGATAATTGACGAAGTAAAATAAAACTTAAAATTGAATTTAAGCTTTTTCATAATTATTGCAATGGATTTTAAAGGTGTCATCACCTAATTTTTATAAATAAGAGAACTAATGACAAAAAAAAATGAAGTTCGTGTATTAGTCCAAGTCTAATTTTAGACAATATAAAAAAATATCCATCAATTTAGAAAAGAAATCTGAAGAGGAAAAAAATTAAAGAGGAAGGTAGTCCTTAACTTTAAAAGGATACACACACACATAAAAACCCTACAAAAAACTCTCCTTGTACACTTGAACTATCCAAAGTCTGTTGCACTTTCTCTCGTTCACCAAATCAACAATATAACCACCAAATTCTGATCACCGATGAGCTCCTACATGTGCAGGTAAGTTTTGGGTATGTTTAGTGCACTCTTAAGTTAGGTTTTTGTACTGTCTCTCGATGTAATTTATCTTGCAATTACAAATTCACCCTAAACTTTTCAATTGTTGCAATCAAACCCTCTTTTGATTTGATCAAAATTTAATTGGTACGAAACTGGAAGTTTTATTCTCATTCATGTTAATTTAAAATTTGAATGATATCTAATTATAACCTAAAAAATTGAATCGGAAAAATTTTTATTTAGACATGAGTTAAATTAAAAGCACTTAAATTCTAATGTAAAAAGTTTTTCTTGTTAATATACTTTCATTTAGGTTTTCTAATTTTTTAAAGAGTAAATTTGAAGTTTAATTAATTAACACGACACAAAACTCAACTTAAATTAATTTTGTAACATAGATTTTAGTGTTAACTATATTTTTTTAAAATGTGTATTTTTAGAAATCATTGATCTTAAGTTTAAAAATATATTAAAGGTCATAATTAACAAGAATAATTTAGATGATTCTCCCATGAATAATGACTCCATTAAGAAGTATAGGGTTAGGCATGACATTTTTTCTATTATTTATAGGAATAATTTTCTTTTGATGGAATGGATTTGCTTATTATGTGCTTTTTTTTTTATTTCATCTTAATTGCTCATCATGTATTAAACATCAAACTTGTTAAATTTGATAACCTGCACACACTTTGGTCCATAAACCTAAGATTAAACGAAGAGAGATGGTATTGGAGGGACTACGGCCCCAGATTTCATGCAACCAATCTCTCCACTTACATGAGAAATTTGTTTTCATGAGCAAGGCTTTTCGAAGGCATACTGCCTGATAACCTTTACATTTTTTTTTAGTATAGTAATCGAGAGAATTATATAAAAAAAAACAGCCCCATCAAGTAAAAGGGGGCTGAAAGAAAAAAGAAGAATACAAGGGAAACCTGAAAAATGAAAGCAAGACAACGAGAGATCCAACTAATTAGTCCAGTTCATGATACATTCAAGATTTCTAAAATGATCGGAGTATGTAAGTTAAAATTTCTAGCTACATAATTGAATCAAAAGGCCAAACGGTGAAAGGTATGGTAAAAAATCACATCCCAATCTAGGGCCTTGAACTTGAATAATAAACGGTTGCGCACTATCCAGATAGACCAGTACAATCCTTTACAGAGAAGGGTAATGGCATGATGCTAAAAATTTTCTTTGACCAAGTCGGACCATTCCTGAAGGTTATGATTTGGGTCTTTAGGTAGATAACCTAAACACCTAAACCATATTATAGGACATAGATGGAAAAGATGATTTATAGTCTCAATCTCCTTGCAGCAAAAAGGATAAAGAGCTTCCTTATAAATAATAATCCTAATCTCAACTAAAAAAACCTTTTGTACTGAGATTGTCATTTAATATGAGTCACATGAACACGCCCACTTTTGGAGGGGCAAACCCTTTCCAAAGCAGAACGGTGGAGGAAGGATTCTCTGAAGCAGAGAGGCTATCAAGAAGATGGCAACCTGAGTGAACTGAACAAACATCGGAGCTATAAAATATCCATATCTTGATGTCTTCACCTTTAAAGAAGACCAGACTATGCTCCACCTCTGTAATTAAGCTTTCCCGCATACAAAGTTCACAGGATCGAATAGATCTCCTGGAAAACAGGTTGGACAAGGAATCGGTCAGGCTATACACATCTGCAAGGCTTATTGATTATTGCAGGGAGAGGTTATAAAGTCTGAGAAACAAGAGCTGGAGAGGGGTTGCAAAGCCCAGTCAAGAGTCGGTCCATAACCTGATGTTTCTGCCATCACCCACCTTAAACCCGACATTGGATTACAGAGGAATGACTATACTTTCATTTAAGGAGATAGCTAAACCATGTCATGCCATGCCATGCCAATATAAAGATAGAACACAAGAAGCCCATTTGCAATTTTAGGCTGATATTTTCAAAGGATGAGGTCTTGCCAACCTCCTGCCACTCCCTTATCAAGATTCCATAGCCATTTGAAAAGCAAAGCTAAATTTTTGTTGTGAAGAGATCCTAGCCCGAGACCACCAAGGGGTTTATTCTTGATGACCTTCTGTCAAGCCACTTTGCAGATACCATGTGAATTTGAAGTACCCTTCCAAAGAAAAGAGCAATTGATAGAAGAGATGACTTTAGTAATACCTTTTGGCATAGGAAAAATAGACATGTAATACAAAGACAGAGAGCTTAAAACTGATTTGATCATACACATCCTTCTAGCCATGCTCAGAAACTTTCCTTTTCATATGCTTAACTTTGCTATGATTGTGGACAACACCGGTTTCCAAATAGAGAGCCTACTTAGATTGGCACCAAGAGGCAGCCTAAGGTAATTGACCAGGAAAGTATCACTACGATAGAAAATTACATTTGCCAGACCTGAAGTGTAGTCGTTTTCCAAGTTAATTCCTATAAGTGAACTTTTATATAAATTAACTTTTAGGCATGAGATGATCTCGAACCAACGAAGTATGCTCTTCGCATACAAAAAAGAGGAGTAATCATTAGGCAGGAAAATTAGAGTGTCATCTGCAATATGCAGATGAGTTATGTGATGTCCTGGAGAAGTCTGTAGGCCCTTGAAATAACTTGAATATGATGCCTTGTTGAATAAAATTGTCAACCCCTAAACTGCTATGTCAAATAGGAAATGAGAGAGAAGGTTTATTTGCTGAGACCTCTTTCAAGACTAAATTCTTTGTTAAGGGAGCCGTTTATCAAGATGGCCAATTTAAAGGTAAATAAGCATCTGAAAACAAGTTTCCTCCAATGAGAGCCAAAACCCATATAACCCATGCTAGCATCAATATGCTCCTACTGAATCGAGTCGAAGGCTTTATGAAAATCTACCTTTAATAAGAAATCATGCTCATTCTTGTTGCAAATGCCATGGACAACCTTGTTTGCTATCATAAACTCATCTAGAATCTGACGCCTGGCAATGAAAGTTGACTAGTTTACACTAATCACATCTAGTAGAACACTTCGAAGACTAGTGGACAAGAGCTTTGCCACTATTTTATGTAACCCGTGTATCAAACTAATCAAATAAAATTGGGAGAATATGTTCGGCCCCTTAGTCTTCAGAATCAAAGTCACAAAGGAAAAGCTAATACCCTTGAGTAATTTTCCAGTTTTGAAAAATCTTTGACCATCACAAAGACATCTGAGCTAATAAGGTTCAATACCTTTTTATAGAAGGAAAAGGTGTAACTATTAGAACTGGGAGCTTTTGAATCATCACAGTCCCACCGGTTTGCTTCACTTCCTCCATTGAAGGAGGTCTTTCTAACAAAATTGAGCTAGCCTCTGAAATTTTATTGAACCCTGAGCCTTCCATTTCAATTTTTTTACATTTTGGCTTGGCAAACAAAGTGGAGTAGAAGTTAACAACGCCCTCTTTGATGTCGTTTAAAGAGACTAGGTATCTACCATTCTGCTCTATCTAACTAAAGTGGTTATGACCTTTCCTTAAACTTGCTGATAGGTGGAAGAAACGAGTGTTCTTGTCCCTTATTTTGCACCAATTTTGGCAGGATTTTTACCTTTAGATATCCTCAATCTTCCTGCCAGCCTCCCAAAGCTCTGAATGCAAACCCTAGAGCTTTGTTTTTTCAGTCGCAAATAGGGGACGCACCTCGCTTAAATCTTTGAAGGTTGTAATGACATTCTGAATGTCTAAAAGTTTTAAATTCTGATCATTGAAAGTGGATTTGTTCCACTGTCTCAGCCTTTTTCCCAAAATCCCCAACTTCTTAACTAATCTCTAATCGCCTGAAAATTCCTTATAGCTATAAGACTAGAAGACCTCAAAATCAGCTAAGAAGGAAGGGTGCGATAACCAGCAGTTTATAAAGCGGAAAGGCTTCCAACCCCCGTCAACCTTAAAGTTTTGAAGAAACAGAGTTTCAAATATCACCTACCATGGTCGAACTTGAGTGGGAACCTTTAACGGAGTTAGGATTAGCTAACCTTGCCTTAATCGTCCTAATTAAACTTAGAACCTTCCCTTAAGTTACCTCTAAATCATGAAGCATGTTGTACGTGCATTTTACGAGCTATATTAAGACGTCTTTTCTCTCTACCTTTTTTTATAGCACTCAACTTAACAAGAGCATGTCTTTTGGATTTCTAACAGGATGGTGCCAAAGACTAATATGACTACCAAGGAAGTACCTAATGAGGCATTCGTCATTGAAACTGAAACTCTCCAACAATAAGAAAGAGATTGCCGAATCATGAAAGTCATGTGCCAACCACGTTAAAAATCACTAAAAGACCAATGACGTGTCCCAACTATGGACCATATTTGAGAGATTGAGCATACATGATCATCTAGCATTTGAGAAGTGCTTTAGGTGAATGACTGACTTGTTGATAGTTTCTGTGCAAGATGATGCTATCCTAGAAATGGTTTCTTATTTGGAACATAAATTATTTTTGCTTCACTTTCAGTTCAACTAATCTCACTCCTACTATGGAAGAATACCAATCACTATTAGAGTCTCCAAAGCCATTGTATAAAAACTACACTTACTATTCTAGTGAACAAGCACCACAACGATTGGAAGTTCAATTGTGTTTGAAAGTTACTACATTTAAGCCTCATATGGCAGGAGAAACCAGAGGATGGTTATGGTTACCATGAAAGTCTAAATTTGACAAAAAGTTGAGTAACAAGGATGCGAATAAGGGATGGTTGAGGATCATTGCTCTAGGGATCTTTGGATTGGTTTTGGTCGTTGCATATACCAATCTAATTGACTATGAGGCTGGTTCAAGTCAAGACCTAAAATGTTAATCTTGTATAGGCAATCATTTTATAATCTATCTAAATTCTAAACTATATTCAGATGCTTGGTTTATAATATAAAGCCTACTATATCTGCATTCTCTCTTGGTTGGCTTAGGGGAAGGAGTATCATTCAAGACTTTTATTGCTATCATTGAACATATATGATCTTAGAAAAATAGGAAGGTGTATACCAAGACTTGAAGTCGGATCAAATAGTATAGAGAGTAAAAATCCCTTGATTTAGACCTGTCTAAGACTGCGTGGAGTGGGAGGACCTTTATGAAGCAAAAATCCCTTGATCTTCAACCACAAACTATTAAAGGATATAAAAGATAGCATGAAATAAATAGGGCTGGCTCCTCATATATATCCTGCCCAAGTTATATATCATTTCACAAAGAAGCATAGCTGTGGACAACTCTCAAAATTTAGAGGGAAAAAGCATAATGGTGTAACAAAATTCTTCATGAAAAACTCAAAACTAAGATGGCTGAGGTGACTCATAAAAGCATAAGATTGAAGATGACCGTGGAAAGCTAAAGATCATCCAAAGCGACATGGGCAAGGAAATAGAGCTACTTAAGTGAAAGAAACAACATTTGGGACAAAAAGTGTGACGTTGAAAGGTGAAGAAGATAATACTAAAAGAACAAAATCAAGAGTTGATTGAGCTCATTGCAAAACTTTGCCAAGAAAAAGAGAAATTTTCTGCAGAGTCAGCCAAATAAAGGAATATGCAAGTTAGGATGAATGCTTTAACAAAACATATGGACCAGCTAAAAGAGAACTTAAGGAAAATAAGTACAAGAAAATGAAGCTCAATGTAGCAAATCCAAGCACGTTGAAGAAGAGTTAAAAGCCGTTAAAGGGTGATATGAGAAGAAGATAGCACAACTTCTTAAACAAACCGCATATCTCACTCAATTTGGGGCAAAAAACTTGGAACAAGTCTGCAAGTACGAAGTCATAACTGTCAGGGTTACTCATGAAGCTTAGGTCTTGAAGGATATAGCTCGAAATATAGATGGAGGATCTATGAAATATGATCAGCATGTCATGGGAATTTATTTAGACACCATTATAGTGATTTGTTATACGAATCAGCATATAATAAACAGCTTCCTCCTCCTTCTAAGGGACCAACTTAAAAAGATTTGAACTTTGAACATCTCATGAATAAAGTGGTTGGATTTTAGCTTTATCTTCTCAATCTATTTAGCAATCTTTTAAGGCACTGTTTATTTTTAATTTTAAATATTTGCGTTTGAGGTACTACATAATCTCAAATAAAAGCACACACAGGGCTAAACAATTAAATGTGTTTGGCTTGGATGTGTGGTAGCTTTTTTTCAAAGGTACAACACCCTTTAAGCATAAACCACACCCTCAAAAGCTAAAAAAACATGCTTTTTATATGGATTTCACAAGAAAAGGCTAAAACTACCTTCCATCCTACATTTCCCCTCCGACTAGCCTTCTCATGAAAACTCTTGCAGGGATCTCATCGACGATATGGATAGCAAAATACAGTAGAACTTCATCATCTATGGATACCCCTTTAAATTCGAGTCCCTCAAAAATTCATTTAGTCTTCTTCGCACCTTACTCTTACCATTGATGTTTTTTAAATTTCCCGAGCATTCTTCATCCAGTGCCTTTATTGATCCAATGCTTGAAGCTTAATTGGGTAAAGGGTTCATACTCACGTTCAGAGTTTCTTTGAATGTTATCCACCTAGCTTTAATCAACTACATAAACATTTTCTTTAAGGCACTGCACGTATGAATGTTATATCCTGCAACACCAGCATAGTACTTACAAATGAGGTCAGGTTTGTACCAGTTAGGGTAAGTTAGCTGCAAAGGTGTCAAGGGTTTGAGAGCTACATGTTTGATGCTCAATAGCTTTTGATACATCTTATTTAAAGGCAGCAGTAATGAAAGTAGTTGTTCCTTGACTCTTTGGTAGTTTTTCTTTGGGAAACTTTCAGTTTGGTTTTTGGCTTGGAGATTTTAGGGCTCAGGTTTTCTAGCAGAAAATGAAGGGTTGAAACTGATATTGGTAATTTGGGATAAAAGGGAGGGAGTGTGGTAGTTTTGGAATTGGTTTTTCCTATCACTATAGTCACCTTCAACATGGTAGTATATTCTTGCGTTGTTAATAAGAGAAGCTTGCAAAAGTAATTTTTCTTTGTTCATGGTCAGAGTTTTTTAAAGTTGCAAGAGTGCGAGCATGTATCTAATAATTAGTATCAATATAGCAGATTTTAGCTTAAATTCTGAATCTATTTATTGAAATTCAACAGTGTTTAGCAGAGGTATTTGTTGTTTTTTTCTTAAAAAATCATTAGAAGTTCACAAGAAATTATTAGTTAGATGTTCTGAGACCATTCAACATATTTGCATGAGTATTTTAGCCCACAACAAAATCATTACCTTTGTCTAGCTCACGAAAATTATGTAAATCCTAGGCGCCAGACCCAAACTACTTAGGTCTGGTAACCACGCCAGGCCCAAGCACCATGTGTCTAGAACCACGTCGGTCCTAAGTGTCATGGGTCTAAAAGGCATAAAATTTTAACTTTTAGGTTGGGGCTTCTTTTGTCTTAAAAAAAAAACAGTGAAGATACAACAATACCTCTAAGGGGGTGAAAAATATCCATGTGTTGAGAGGCTTCTCCGTCTTTTCCTTTTATTAAAATAGTTCAAATACAAAATTACCCTTGGGTTTCAAGAAAAACAAGGTTGTATGTAAAGGTGTTTTCATCATTTTAATATAGTTTTATTGTAAATATCATTAGGGTTGCCAGACCCAAATGCTTGGGTCTGACGTGGTTGCCAGACCCAAGCGCTTGGGTCTAGCACCCATGTCAAGCTGTTAGACCCAAGCGCAGGTCTGGCATGGCTTCCAGATCTAAAGCCATCGGGTCTGGCATAGCTTCTAGACCCAAGGTGCTTAGGTCTGCGCTTGGGTCTGACATGGTTGTTAAATCTAAGTAGCGTGGATCTGCACTTGAGTCTAGCAAAGAGTTGAGTGGAGGTTTAAAAATTAACCCACTTGGTTAGGTTTAATAACATTATTAAAACATTCTTCATACTCTTAATATTTTTTATATTTTTTTAAATTGATATTAACTCGTTGTAGAGCGCGGGCCAATATACTAGAGACATTCTAAAGAATAAAGGTTTCGTGGTTTGGAGTTGAAAATTAGATTTTATAGTGGGATGCGTCCAAAGTTTATACAAATCTCCATTACAATTGTTATTTGAAGGATATTGAAGATGCTCTAAATTAGCTAATAAACATTCCTTCTAATATTTGGGCTAGGTATTTTTTTTATAATGAAGTTAAGATTGAAAATATAAATAAAAATTTAGCCAATTGTATACCAATTATTATGTTATTGGAGAAGTTTAGGTTAAAACTTATACATAGATTTCATGATAAATTTGCTCATTTCATGATAAATTTGCTCAGGCTGCAAGTTAGGAAACACATTATATGGAATTTTTTTAATTTTTAATTGTTTAAAGATAGTGAGAACTTGAATATTGTGGATCCTTCTTGTTGTTATTGCTGGTTTAGATTATGGATTTAACTTTATTTAATATGCATGCTTTCACAATATTTAATATTGACATTTCATGTATTTTGTTTACTAGGAAATACATTTATTTCATTTCATTTGTTCATGTTTAACATCATAGTTAGAAACATTAACATTATACATATTAAGCTACCAACAACAGCTTTACAGTTGCAAAGCTAGTCTCCATATTGTGACTTTTTATTCAAACTCTATGTAATTTATTTTTTATTTTCTTCACTTCATCTAGTATTTGATCGATATCATTAGCACATCCTCTCTTGTTATGAATATATAAACTTTACAATATAAAATATAATTTCTGAAAGACCAGAAGCAAAATGAAAAACATCATTAAAGTATAGCAGGACGCCATAAAATTAAGAATGAAAAGAAAAGAACAAATGATCCAACAATCAACAAGTGATCAACACCAGATTTTGCTCTTAATTTTCAACCTTTTATGAACTTGAAAACACAAGATGCCTCCTTCACAACTCTGTGACTTACTTGTTAAGAATAATAAAAAAGCTTAGACAAACATGAAAGAGAAGTAGAGAAGGCCAACAAACCTGGCAGCAAAGTAGACGAAAAAAGATTCAGCTTGATCTGTCGCCTTCGTCATTCAGCAGACCGACCACGGAAATGTGACTAATCGTTACTGCTACTTTTGTTCGGCATTTGAAAAAAAAAAAAATTTGGACTTCTACCATGCAAGATGGCAAGTGTTTTTATTCAATTCTCGAGCTCACACCACAAGCTTAATTGCTACAAAGTCCGTCTACTGGTGTGACTAAATGTAAATACAGGACATTTTCATTCAAGAAGTGACATTACATTAGGAAGAAATATAATTATATGAAAGGATGGAGAAAATGGCCGTCATTTCTCTGCTCCAGGGCATTCCTGGGCCTGAGCATGGACGTCATCCATTTCTACTATGCTAGACATAGCCCATAACTACCGCAGTCTAATTTGGGATCAGAGGCGACTAAATTTGGAAGACATGTCTTCATCAATGAATAGTCCATCCTTTTGTCCCAGTAGGCAGTATCCTGTACTAAACTACCAACGCAGACTAGTCTTACCATCCAGTCTGTCATAAGAAAAGTCAGGCCTCGCTGCAATTGAGTCCAAGAAGCTACGCTCAATTAATGACTGCACGAATAAGGCTATTTTCACCAAAGAAGCTACACTAAATTATTTATTTTCCCTGCATTCTTATCAGAAAGACAGAAACAACAATCACATTTATTCAACGTAACAAGATGAATAGAGTCGTTAAATGGAGAGAAAATGGCTAATTACACTAGCTAGTATTGATGAAGTTGAATTCTGAATCCTTCAAAGCCATTCGATATTTTCCCTTGATCTACCTAGAAGGTTTAGAAGAGAGACACTTTCCACAGGAGACAAGCTTCAGTAATGAATGTGATTTTCGTGTCCTGATTTTCAAACGAGAAAGCTGCAAGAACCAACACAACCAACATTTTAAAATCAGACCACATCAAAATAGTTACTCATTTTTACAAAATGGCACCCCTTGGACAAAACGTACATCTTAGGAAATGTTTTAATCATTCTGGTAATTTCTGTTTACTTTGTGTAGTCAATGACCAACATGAGCTGCAACTAGCGTGTAAAGAGCGGCAATTCATATATTGTATAATGCTTACATGTTTTTGCAGAATTCTATTTTGTTTGGTTTGACTCACTGTATAAGCCTAAAATGAAGAGGCTAGAATTGGGACATGCATGCTAAAAAGGATTGAACGAAATTTACAAAAAGGACAGCAAACATTACGAAAAGCAAACATGAAAAATAATTAATCTCACAAAGAATAGCAACGGTTGATTTGTATTTCAGCATTATGGGAGAACATGCAGGATATAATCATGATTAAAAATATTTTTATGAGCTAAAATGATGCGTATTGAAGACTTTGCATCAATATCATCAGCCATCTAGGATTAATTACCTTCCGACGTGTCACTCTTGTTGCTTTCCAGCAAAGCAAGCTTCTTGATCTAGGTTCCAGTCTCCTGTAAAACTACAATGCATAAGAGCCAATTTGATAGGACAACATATGATAAGAAAAATGTACAAAAGAAATCTCTTCCCAACTCAATTAAGTTCTGATCACAAACTAGTCAAGAGTGTTTCATTTTTTGTACATTAAGAGGCTAATTGGACCAGAGACTAAACAACAAAGGTTAATCTTCTTCTCCCTTAATCCATCTCATTCCTGGTGTGAGGGGATTCAAATCCCAGGATGCTTGGTGCAATTCCAAGAGACATTACCCCCTATACCACCAAGCACCTACACATGCCCAGGCTTCTTTGGAAAACTTTGACATAATATAAATCTTTTTAAACTATGCACAAGTTCGTATAATCAAATCACTACTCACTGATCATACATGGTTTTACAATTGATAGATAGTTGCTACTAAAATCTACTCTTTAGCAGAAATATAAAGAGGGTTTATTACCCTTCCTGTCAAGTACTCCCTAGGATTTTTTGAGAAACAAAAAAATTCAGAACTCAGCCTTCTGGAACTACCAAGACCTCCTTTCTGTTCATCACATATAGCACATACAGCTAACAGCAACCACTTTTCTAGTATAATAAAGTTCACTGCTAAAAGGTGGTTCCAGCTTCTAACGAGTCTATTTGACTCCAACCAAGAATAAGAACTAGACTGGCATCATAATAGGGTGAAAAGGAATAAACAATTCTGCAAATACGTACAAATTTTCTTGTTCAAGCTTTTCAGCTATGGAGACTGCTTTGTGTTTTGACCATTCAGCCTGCTGTGTACATCCTTCAGCTTGCTGAATTACATGCGCAAGGGAAACCTTGCTTCTCACAATGCTCTTACTCTGACTTGGTTCCCCAAGTATTCTTCTTTCCACCATAGACCCCATTGCTGGTTTCTTATTCGAAACTGATTCTCCTGCCCATGTGCGCTGTAAACCTCTTCTACTAGATTCTACATTGTGGTTTGCTGGTTCATTACCCTCATATTTCCTTGGAGAAGCTGGCATTTCAACAATTTCACTCCTCCCTTCTAGAGAATCTCCAGTCCTAGGCATTCTGCTCCCAGCATTAGGCTCTGAGCCCATAGCCATCTGAGATGAACCAATTTTAGAAGCTGCTGGCAAGTGGAACCCCGCATTTGTTTCCTTGTTCAACTCACATCGGATCTCAATTGTCACTGGCGATCCAAGAACAGATTCAAATGCTTGTAAAATATGTGCCCTAAACTTCTCTGCCTTCAATTTGGTGAGATGTGAACTGAATATCAACTGCACAGTTGGAGCTGCAAAAAGAAAAAAATAATAATAATTTGGAGTTAATTAACTATGTGCAAGAAGTGAATGTAAAGAAAATATTTGTTTGCCAAGCAGGGACATGGGACATCAATGTGATGTCCACAATATCTGGAATGCCAACTAAACAGAAAGATTATCCCACAAGCCATATATTTTTGGACATTTAAGCTGAAAAAAGGAATAGTGGAGTCAAATAGGAATGGTGGAGACATGAGAGAATGATAAACGTTATGGAATCTTGATAAGAAACTCAAAGATTCTTAATTAAACAGAGTTCTCCCACAGCAAGCTTACAGTGAATCATAAATAAATACACATAAATATAACATGGGAAATAGACATACATTATTATACATGTATATCCATGTCCCTGAATTGTAATTTTTAGAATTGTTGTGTGCAACACTTATTTATGTGCCAAGAACTAATAATGAGGAGCAGATTTAAAGTTTAAATTGGTAAGAAGAGAAATTATAATTATTACATTGGTGGATAGAGGATCCTAACTACTTCTGACAGTTGCATTGCAATGAGGCACCATTAGTTGAAGTGCAACACACCGTTCATCATTGAGCCCACCTAAAACAGCTAGTGGTTGAAACAACAAGTTACTTCATTTCTTGGGTTTTTTGTTTTACTTTAGATGTATTTTTCAGTCCAGAAGATTGCACTTTAGAACCCCATTCAGTCAGTAATCTTTAATAACGCGAGTATAAATTGAACAAACTAATTCCAGTTAAGAAATTATTCGAAGACCACAAATCAGCTTGGCCACTATTTTTAAGCTTCCTTATGCCAAACATTTCATTCACAGAATGCAATCGAAACCTGATAATTGTATAATTTTCAAAACTATATAGTTGGTTAACCATTGCGCTTCTGTAAATGACACAATAAATGTAAATGGAAGATGTATACGAATGGAATGTACCTGCCCCAAAACTGACAGAGATTAGCTTTCCTTCTTGATACAAGAACTCTCTCATACTGTTAATTTCAATCTTCTCAAGCACCTCCAACCAAATTTCCTCATGTCCCTTACGGCTTTTACCTGAAACCTGCCTGCCATTCACCCGGACTGCATCAGAAGTTTGCACAGATGTCCATTGAGAAGCCATCCCAGATGCAGCACTTCTTTTTCTGTCCATGTTAATACCATTTGTTGAACCACTGTTCTGGAAATCAGCAGAAGTTCCACCAGGGAGATTTTCCAATCTGACATGCGTTGACAAACCTCTCTTGTTATGGGGCATCTCCACCCGTTCACCACCTTTTCTGGCAATATCTCTTTCACCCATGTTATATAGGGCCAGAGGGCTATGATTAAAACTAGTTTCTGTGGATGAACTAGGGAGCAGATACTGCTGATCGGGAGCAAGTTGAAGCAAGGCAGCTGTTAGCCATGTTAATTTGTCATTTGACATCCTAAGTTGTTTTTCAGCCTCTGACAAAGTTTTGAGGGCCTGACGCAGCTTTTCCATATCATCTTTGGACACTAGAAGCAATTAAATTGTGGTCAAATTTTTATGAACAATAAGCTGAATCATATAACACAGTATAGAGCCTTTTGATGAATGAGGGGGAGTGGGAAATTCATGAAGATATAATTTCAAACACCAAAAACATTGACATAATGATTCTTCACCAATCAATTAGGTAAATAAGAAGACAGGAAGGAAAGTCCCAAATCAGCAATTTCAGGTGAAAGGGACAATAATCACAGATTAATTAAAAGATGGATTGTTCAATAACATGACTGATACACAAAGTGTCAAATAACTTTTGAACTCACATGGATTTCGTCGAAAAAACTTCCTTCTAGGCCTTTCTTTTGTGAAATCATAGCTACCAGCTAGTATATCAGTGATAACTGTAGCAAGTTGTGACATTAAAGCTAATGGCTCTACACCAGTTTCCATTATGACTCTCAAATTCTTCACAGTATTTACTGTGTCTGCAGATATTGCTAAATCAAGAAGATCCACTAATTTTTCATCAGAGATTAGTCCAACCTGTAAAAAGATTCGTGTAGTTTAGAGCAAATCAGCAGAAGGAAATCATATTTAATAAAGTAAGACAGTTAAGGGCAGTTCAATCAGCCGTAGAAGAGACATCTAAGAGACCAGAGCACTAAAACTAGCAACCAAACAGGCAAATTTGGTGCTTGGTTAGATGATAGCCCATGATGGATGATGATGAGGCAAGAACAGTGATACTGTGAGATTCATGTTCAGCTAGCAAAGCAGAATAAACATAAGCAAACAATCACAATCAAAAAGTAATTTTTTTAAGCCATATCTGGAATCTATAACAGTGGTTCAACTGAATGTCCTACATCTGATATCCAAAAACATGGATACTCCGAGAAGTTTATGCATGTGGTCTCCTGCATCTAAACAGGAACTCAGCCAGAAGCCACAAATGGTAAATTCCTCTTCAATCTACTCTTCATCTAAGCATCACGCTGTTAACAGTATCTTCTTTTTGGCATCACCACCACAATATAGCACTATTTCTTGTTACTAGTTACCCTTACAGGCCTAAAAATAATCTAATGTCTGGAAATGTTACATACAGAATTTTAAAAAAAAAAAAAAAAAAACACACGAGGAGAAGAAGAAGAAGAATGGTTTGTTCAGAATTTAGATCAAATGAAATGAGATCAGTATAAGGATAGGCTTGTATTTTAGCAGCAGAATAACATGCATGCAAGTAGAACTTTTAATTTTGAATGCAAACATAGAACAATAACTTCCTTTACATGCTAATGCCATCCAACATCAATAGCACAGAAAATAGAAGCCACATGATTGTTGTCAAAAAAGTGAAAGTTAGCAGATCCTATATCATCACGTAAATTTCAAAGCATTAATTGCCTGAAAATTGAACTGCAATAATTATATTTCTAACATATACATCAACACCAATACCTTGCAGGCTAGTATACGCCACAGAACATTACTTTGAAGCATGATTTAAAGGGGCAAAAATAACACTCACAGTATTGGAATTCAGGGTGGAACATGCCATTTTTTTAACCTATGTATAATGACATGAAATCTTATTGACGTTTTAATCATAGTCACAACAATGTGGAAGCACTTACCAATTCCTGAACCAGAGGAACGGATATCTTCTGCCCAAGCAAACTTAATTGTTCAAGTGTCATCTCAGCATCCCTCAAAGATCCATCTGATCGCGATGCAATAAGTTTTAGAGCATCCTTATCAATATCTATATCTTCTTTGGATGAAATCCACTGCAAAGTATATATAATATCTGCATCTTTAAGCTTTGGGAAAAAGAATTTCTGGCATCTGGATATAATTATATGAGGCAAAACATCAAGACTTGAGCAGACAAGGACAAAAACTACACGTCTGGGTGCTCGATCAATGACCTTCGATATGGCACTCCAGCAGTCAGGGGCCAGAGTATCACAGTCATCGAAAATAAAAACTCTATATTGAGATGGCGTCTGAGAAATAATCATATTGTCAAGCAAATCTATGATGCTCTTAAAGTCAAAATTACTGACTGGGCCAACTTCCCTTATATTTCGGCTCTTACCCATATCATGTGAAATGCAAGAATTGCAATAGCCACAAGGTTTTGGATGTTCCAGAGATTGACAATTCAAAGCTCTGGAAAATATCCGAGCACATGAGGTTTTCCCAGTACCATGAGGCCCATAAAACACATATAGAAACCCAACCTTCCTCCTAACAGCAGCATTAGAAAGAGCTTGCGCTGCTAAATTCTGTCCCACTAGATCTCTGAAGGTTCTCGGCATGTACCTTTGTGTAAGATTTTGATGCCTACCATTCTGGTTCCGCCCAAGCTTACGTTGTTCACCAGATCTAGCTTCAGAAGCAAGATCAGAATCAATATCATTTTTCAACAAATGATCAGCATATATACCTAGCTCTCCTGAATAGTCGTGCACCCAACCAGCATTATCAGTGCTTTCTTGGGATCCGGATGCCTCCACTAGTAGAGGCAAAGCCTCTACGTCAGATTTAGTAGATGAACTAGAACGATCAGATGCCACAGGCATACCAGGAAAATCTCTCCCATGGGAAGCAGTGCTACCTTTCCTTGTGTCTGACAAGCCACAAGATAAGCTTCTTCCAGCAATATCAAGGATTGTTTTACCCCTGTGATGAATTCCTGACCAATTCCATGGAATCCCACATCCATTTCTGGGAGCCCTTGTGACATTTTGGTCCCCATATTCTTCTTCCTCCAGGTGATACCTTGGCCGTGCTGAACCTTGAGCAAATGAATTGGAAGCAACAGACATTTCCTTCTGTCCCCCAACATCCCTTGAAGCTGGAGCAGAAGCCTGAGTTCTTCTGGTACTTCGAAACTTTCGCCTTCTCACTCTATGCACCCCGCCATAGCCACGAATACTGGTCTCAGGCTCAACAATTTTCTCCTGCCAGGTGTTTCTTCCATGAAGATGCATGTTGGAAGATGCCACATCAGTATCCATTGGAATCTCATGTAGCTGCTCTGAAAGGGTCTTAATATGCACATCTTGACTATGCTTCCCCTTATGTTTACTTTTTCTATCTTTTGATTCGGAATTCCCTGAAACGGTATCATGAATTAAACCATCAACAGCTTGATCTTGTAAAGGGTTTCCATCACCACCCAGCTGATTAACCCTATTACTTTTTTTACTAGATTCTTCTCTCTTAACTCTCCTACCATCCCTAAATCCACTCTTAATGCTACGATCACTAATAGCTGCTACCCCATCATTATTACCCCCACTAACATCACTTGGGACAACCTTTGATGGTGCCAAATTTGCCAAGGGTGAAGAACTACCGGACAACCTCCTACCTTCCCTTCGACGCTCGGTGCCAACCGAGCTTCTACCTTCTCGAATGGTTGCATCTGTGTCCCCTTTTTTAGGAAGCAAATCAACTACAGAAGGTGAGTGCCATGAAGGAGGACTGGCCGAAGGGTCCCTCAAAGATCGGGACCTCTGAAGGGCAATGAGGTCCCGGATTAATGACCTATCAGCCAGAATGGGGCTTTGCTTAAGCATATGGTTTTTCAGATGAATACAATTGGTCAAATGAATATGATTTCGAAGATGATCACCGATATCACCATTTGCATCCTTGAGAATCCTAGTGCGGACAGCCTTGGTCATGATCAGAACATAAATGCAAATGACAGCAGAATCTCTAGAGGATTAACAAAACCAATCGAACTATATTGCATTTTGCTTTCCAAACAATAGCCACCCCAATAATCAAATCTCTTGTTACTATTGCTTTCAAAAAGGCAAGTAATTATATCCCATTAACTGATTGTCAAAACCCACAGAAAAAGCCAAAACTCAAGCAATCAAAGATCCTCCCTAAAAAACAAAGCAACCCTCCATCAAATTCAAGGCGTTCATTTTTATCTCAAAGGGAATGTACCCATTTGCAAATTATAATACCCCAAATCCCCGACAATTCCCTCCAAGTACAACTAATTCTTCAAAATAATCATCATTTGCTCCTGAAGAGCATAGAATCATCAGTACAAACTATAAAAAAAAAAAAAAAAAAAAAAAAAAAAACAGCTTACTAACCCAAACCCATGAAACCAAACTCAAAATATCAAGCATTTTTTAAGGCCTCCAAACTGCACTATCACTCTACATTGACTCCCATACTAAGCCCCTCAGCTTCAGTTCAAAAAGACTTAGCACTAAAACTTTTAACCTTTAACATGTAAATCATTCATCTCCCAGAAGCTAAAAAACAAATCCAACATGCAAAGTCTAAATCTTTAAACTTGAAACCCCAAGGAAGAAGCTTTTGAAGGTCATAAACCCATTTGCAGTTATTACAAAATGGGTAGCTAACATAAAATGCTTGAGATTGAAAGAATAAGGGGCTAAAATAGAGATAGAGAGAGAGAGAGAGAGAGAGATGAATAAGAAGGAAGCACGGCAAAAGTAAAAAAGAGTAACACTGCATTCACCTGAAAATTTCCCAAAAGCAAAAACAACCCGTTTAGGCCATTAAGGCCACCAGATTAGATCTCTCTCGCAGACTCTTATTGGTGCCACTGAAAGTTACCAACTTGACACGCAATTCACGAGGAACAGTGTTACCTTTCATAGAAAAGGATAGTCCAGAAAACCCCACTTGAGAAACAGAGTTAATTCCTAGAGAGAGATGAAGTTTGAAACTTAGAGAGAGAAACTGAAGAGACAGAGAAGGACTATACAGAGAATCTTCAGGAGTGAGATTTCTAGACAGAGAAAGAGGCGAGATCTGTCAGAGAGAGAGGGGGGGGAGCAGTGGAAGCAAGCCACATCCAATAAAGCAGTGTGGCATTTTGTTTGAGCATGCAAATGAAAAATATTGCTTTAATATTCAAAACTATTTATTTTTTTTACCTTTATATATAATTATAAATACACGAATATGGTTTTTGGACATTAATTCGAGGTTCTCTCGCTCAGCTAAGAAAACAAAATCAAACCACCCTAGTTTTTGCTGCTCTTAGGACAGTCCAGCTGGGTTTTTTTTTTTTTTTAATGCACTCTCCTCCTCCACCTAATTAAACATTTTATACGAGCGAGAGGGTAGCTTTGTAAAAAGAAAAGAAATTCACATTATTATGTGAAAAAGGAAATTTCTTGTAAGAGATTAGTTTAAAAATGTGATCAACTTTTGTAATGGTGATGGAGAAGGGATGTGAGTAAGCCTTTCTATGGTTGGATCTAAACTCTATAATCTAAGTTGTAGAGTCGCAACTGTAGGTGGGGACCTTAAAAAACTATGAAGTTAGTTTCTTAAGGTAGGATGCCTTTTTTTTATTTTTATTTTATTAATATGTTCATGTGAACGTGATTCATTTGCATAATAAAAGGTATTCGAGTGATGATAATTATTTTTTAAAGTGTTTTTATTTAAAAATATATTAAAATAATATTTTTTTTAATTTTAAAAATTTATTTTTAATATCAACACATCAAAACAATTTAAAATATAAAAAATTAGAAAAAAAAACTTTCAAAATTTACTTAACCCCATTGAGAAGAACGCTAATCCAGCTACTTTGTGAAGGTTTTTCAAATAAAGTAGGATTTCAAATCAGGGAAGAGGAATCTTGACTCTGTTTCCACTTTCTTTTGACAATTGTTTTGGCTTTTTTTGCATGTCAAGACAAAAACATAATCCATGGGTTCGTGGTTTTTCTTTCTTTCTTGCACAAGCTTTTGTTGTAAGCACAGTGGCTTTTGACCAAGAAATTTTGAAACTGTAGTTTTTTAAATTTAAAAAAAAATTAAAAATTATTTTTTCATTTAAATTATTTTGATGTATTAATTTTAAAAATAATTTTAAAAAATAAAAAAATACTTTAATATATTTTTAAACAAAAAAAACACTTTAAATCATAATTAGTAACGAAATAAAAAGGTATAACTTCACATGTAGAATGAAATTAAAATTGCTAAATAGGAATCTCAGAAGCTTTTGTTGTAAGAAAGAAACAGAGATTTCCGGTTGGACTCTGTTGAAAAAATAAAGAAAAATTACTCATAGTTTGGTTTTAAATATTACAATTTGTATCCTCCATGGAAGTAAGTCAATCAAATAACTATAATGGCTTCGAATATATTTAAGGAAATCATTATCACATCACTCATTCCCTCTCTTTAATCTAACACTGCATGTTTCTCTCACACACTCTTTTCTCTCTCTCCCTTCTTCTCCCTGTGTCGAAGCTTAAGCTAAAACTTAGAATCGATCGAAACAAAGAATCATACTTCAGCACAAAGTTGCCTTCTCTGCCGCCTTTTCTTGCCGCGGCTTGGTGTTGGCATTGAAGGTTCATCATATGTTACTCAAAAAGAAGAAGGTAAGTTCCAATTCTTTTATGTAATCGAGATTTTGAAATCTGTTTTAGTGGGTTTTGTTGTTGTTTAATAGGTTATGTTTCCTCGATTTAACAAATAAATAAATAAACAAATCAGTTTTTAAAATTCAAAATGAGAATTCTAAAGTTACAATAGTCCAAAACAAATAGATTCTTCATGTTCAATCATTTAATTTCAAACTCACAAACACTTTTTAGACAATAGGAAAGCTATTATTTGAATTCTTATGAAAAACCTCCGAATTAAAAAAGTATGGTTGGAACCTTAGTTTTTTAATTATTGTTGAATTTATGTGTAATTAATGTTAATTTAATTTGTTTATTTAAAGATCGGACATACTACTGCGAAACAATATTAGATGTTCTGTAGAATGTTGTATATGTTATTATTCTAACACATGTTAATCTTATATTCTCAAATTAAAGATACATGACCAGACTGATATTATGTTTAGATATGGTTAATGGATACTATAGACTTGGTTAATAGATATAATGTATAGGGTTTAGGTATTGTTTTTTTTTTTTCTTTGTTATTATTTATGTGTAACCTTGCTATAATTTCTGTAAACTGAAACAAAATGTCAGATATATTTGTGCATTATGAAAGTTCAATACACTGGAAACAAATTGTGGCTCTAACTATATGTCTTATATAGACATATTATTTATATGCAAATAAATTTTTGATGTAAACTTGCATGACTTTTGTATAAAAAATGATAAAGGCAATAAAATATTTTATGATGCCTTAATTGTACAAGTACTCAATATGTATAAAGATAAAGAAGAGGTGTATCTATATGTTGATGCTGATCTTTTAACAATAAAAATATTGAGATGTTATTCAGGTAATTCTAAAGATGGCAGGTTACTTGAAACTAAATATTTTACTATAAATGATAATGAAATTAAAAAATAGTACTATTATTTAAGGATTTTTCAATACTTATGATGATGATGAAATGGGTTCTGATGTTGGTCATAATGTGGTGTAAACACTGTTACACATTTTCATATTTTGTAAACCAGATAACAAGAATTCTTGTCAAAATAACATAGCTTCCCAAACACATTGCCCAAGCATTATTCAGGAAGACTTAAGGTCAAGTCATCATCCCCATCAATATTACTACTATTTTTTCAATGATAATAAGCTTGTAAATCTCATGGGCATTATTGCACGAGCATGAAGAAGAGGATTGACCCATCCTCGGTCCCCACCTCTCTCCTTCAATACTTTTTCTTCTTCTTCAGTGTATGTGTGTGTGTGTGTGTTCTAGAAATTAAGAAAGAGACATATGCTACATTATTATAATGGATTGTGTATAATGAGCAAGAAGGAAACGTACAAGAAGAATAAGAAGAAGTAGAAGAAGGGGGGTAGTAGTATGTATGAAAAATGATAATGACTTGGAGACATCCGGACATTTGAGGAAAGAGAACTCCTCCTATCACAAATATAATTCAGGGTTTTTAGTTACAAAAATTATAGATGTTAACTTTCTTAATAAAGAAATATAGTGAAATTCAGAATCACACCTTTAGAAGTCATATATGATGCTGAAGTGTAATAACATCTCCAGTGAAATAAGTTTGCTTTACATTGTTTTGAATAAGTTTTGCTTGCTGAGAAAATTTCGAAGTATTAAGCCAATGTTAGAAACAAGCATATTATCATGGTTAGAAGACATAAACAATAATATAGATTGGAAAATGGAGTTAGCAATGACCTGAAGAAGGAAAATCAATCTTAATTTCCTATAAGAGACATGTTTTGTCCTTTTATAGACCACATCTAGTAGAATCATTATTACATGGCTGTAAATACTAGTGTATAGAAAGCACCAATTATATTGACAAAGTAGTAAACTGAACCGCAAATTTGAGTCGCGGTTGTATTAAAAATTTAAAATCGTGATTCTAAATCGTGGTTATATTAAAACTGCAATTCAAAATAGCGGCTCTTTTGAAACTATGCTATTTCTCTAAAACTTTTTCAAATTATGTAATTCCTCTAAAACTTTCTTTTAATTGTATCATTTCCCAAAATAATTTGGTAAAAACTAATAAGATTGTTTTTTAAAAAAATACTTCATAAATATTAGGTTTTTTTTCAAGATCAGTGAATGAATTGGTAGGTTGAAAATAGATTTCTTATTGCATTTAGGAATCTTCATTGAGGTTTGAAATCCACATGTGGATATATCTTCACACTTAGTGGAGTAGCTACATCATTGAAATTCTCTGAATAAACATGTATTGTTAAATCCATGATGAATTCAAATTTTATTTCTCTTGATAAAACTGGAGAGGAAGTTGAATAGATTCAAAATTTCTTGGAGGATATCTCATATTGGTCAAAACAAGTGTCAACTATTTGTGTCCATTACGATAGTCAATCAACAATTAAAAGGGCATAAAGTAGTATGTATAATGGTAAGTCTAGACATATATATCGTAGACATAATACCGTTAAACTTACTCTCGGATAGAATTAATTTCATTGACTATGTAAAGTTAAAGAAAAGCATTGTGAATCCGCTAACAAAAAATTTAACGAGAGAGCTTATGTATAATTCATTGAGGGGTATGTGTTTAAAGCCTTTAAAAGATAAAGGAGAGTAATGATGTTAACCATACCTAGTTGATTAGAGATTTCAAAATCTAGGTATAAATGAAAACTAAATCATATAACATTCTCGGTAGCACTAGAAAATTATTATTTCTTGTTTATTCCTATGATGAAATAAGTGCTCGAAATGATTTTAAAAGCATGCCCTACACACTAACCTAGTGCATTCAAAAATTAAATAAATCCTTATACATGCCTACTCCAAAGTTTGAACTTGTAAAATTGAAGAAGTAATCACATTTCCTTGACAATCAAACCAACCCATTGAGACTTCTCAAAATTAAAAATTAAAAATAATTTTATTTTGTTTACATTTTAGTCCTTGAATTTAAAAAGATACAAGAGAGAATCGCTAAAAAACATCATAAAAGAGAGAAAACGGTTAGTTACCTAGATTTCATGAAAAAAAAAAGCTAAATTTGATGCAATGTGTTTCTCTTAACAAAAGAAGTGTCATTGAGGTGTTTTTAGTTTCTATATTGCTGAAAAAAATAGATCGGGGTTAAGAAAGACTTTTTATTTGATTTTGTGGTTTTGAACTGATTTTAAAGGTGTTTTAAGTTGAAAACTTAGTTTATTGAGATTCTAAGGGTATTTATTAAATGTTTTTAGATGAAAATATATTAAAATATTATTTTAGGTAAAAAAAGCTTCAACCTGATTTTTCAGTTATATCTCCAATGAAATCTAAGTAAGCAAATGATGTATTGTTTGTTTTATTTTAAAAAAATATATAAATGGTGACACTGCCTTTGAGAAAAACAAACAAAGAATGTTAGTTGTACATATCTAGCCTTGCAAGTCCATGCACATAGACCATCTTTTTGCTAGGCCAAGCACAAGCCCTGTCTCTTTAGCCTAGGTGTTTAGTCTCTTTCTATCTTTTTGTTGTTTCCATTTTTCTTTTCTTAAGTTTTGATTGAAATACACTAAAAAAAATCTTAAAATGATATTTAACTAAAAATTACTCATAAATATTCAATGAAAATAATGTTTCCATTCTTTAAATATATTTACGAGTTTTTTATATGATTTAATAAAAATTTAATAATTTTTTCTTCATTCAATACAAAATATTAAGGCATTATTTTAATATTTTATAAAAAGACTTGCTTTAGAGATAATGATAGATTTTTATTTAAAAAATAATGCATATAATAAAAAAAATCATGCTTTCATTCAAACAATAAAAAGATGCATTAATAAGAAATTAGATTTCAAATTGTAGAAATATTTTTCTCCTTAATAATTTTATTCATTATCTTTTTTTTTGTAAATGTTTATTTTTATAATAATTTAATTAAATAAAAAATAAATTAAAATAACAAGGTTATTAAACCTGATTAGAGTCATGAATTAGGTCATAAAATGAGCGGGTTAACATGGTTTGACATGGATCAACTCAAAACGTAGTTGTTCCAATATTTTTTGATTAAAAAAATATTAAATTGATGGCTTTTTATTTTTTAAAAAATAGTTAACTCGAGTTTTGATTAAGTTAACTAGATCATACTAAGTCAACTTCATAGATTAAATCAATGAGTTATTGTGTTGACTTGTAAACTTAATTAAATTTAAAAATATTGTTAAAAAGTTTTCCAGACGTACACAAAGATAATTAACTAGTCATATATAATTTCTCTAGGCTATATGCACATATAGTGGTTGAACTTAAGATATAAGAGAAATTGAATTCAAGTGTTAAATTATAAAATTAAAAGAGTTAAGTATCAAAGTGAAGAATTTAAAAGTTTAAGAATCAAAATATAAAAAATAAACATTTAAAATTATATATCTTTGAGTTTCAAATATCATATTAAAGTGTATACTAAAAAAATAATTACCAATGAATTTCAAGTTAAATCTCGAGTCATACATTTGGAATAAACAATAAAACCCCAACCATAAATTCATATTTTTTAATAAAAAAATAATGTTAGAATATTAGTTAATTATCATTCAACACTATAAATACAAGTCATTTGGTTGTTTTAAAATAAATTTATTTTTATTTTCTTCTGTATACACAAAACTAAAAAGAAAATCATAGTGTTCTTAGAAAATTTTATTTTATTGCTTATGACTCTTAATAATTTTGTACTAGTTTTGAAAGCGTGTGTGTTTTAAATTCAATAACAAATATTTTTATTTTGTAATAAAAAATAATATATTTATATTACAAAGCAGCGTAGTCTGTAATTTTCCCACCCATTTTTAATTTGATATTTTCTATTAGTTTCCCTTGGTGTAGTACAACCGATCAAAGTGATGGTTCCCCCTCACGTTGACAATGACAGTTAGGATCATGCCAGGCCATGTCCATGTGTACGGCAGAGTTCAGTAAAAGACAAACCTATCTAGCTTGCAGATCTCCTTGGATTCTCGGAGCAAATTTAATGCATCTATGTAGTATTCGGATGCATCGCCGAAGTCTTTATTTCCTGTGTTCTGCCTCCGAGAAGATTGTTCCGAATGCAGGAGTGTTAACTTTCGACTTCTCGTGTTCTTCCTTTTCTTTCTTGATATTTTCTTAACTTAATTTTTTACTCTATTTTTTTTTATAATTTTTCAAAAAAAAAAAAAAAACTCAACACAATTCAGCTGATTTGCGGTCATTTCACAATTTTTAACATTTTCACTTGTTGTATCCATGTTAACGAATTTTCAAAAGTAAAAATATTTAAACAAAACAATAAACTAAACTAAAATATTGGGAAGCATGATGATAACTGAGGAAGGAAAAGGGGATTAAAAATCTACATTTATATGATTGTGTATTAATTATTTCTATTGTTTGCAAATTAACCGACGATAATAAATTTTGATATCAAGCACCGTCCTTTCAATGTTATCTAACAGACAAGAACATGTTTTATTTATGTGCAATTTTATTGTTGTTTGTTGCTTTATGTGTTAGTTATTTCTATTACCAGCAAATAAATGCATGATGGTAAGGTTTGATGTCAGACCCTATTATTTGGAGGTTGTCTAATAGATGATAAAACAGGTTAATACATAACTATTTTTGTTATGTGTGATTTTGAACATGTTTTTTTATGTTTAGTTGTTTATATCATCCACAAATCAATCCAAAATGATAAGGTTTGATATGAGGTCTTGTCCTTTAGATGTTATATAGTGTGTAAATATGATTGATTAATACATAGCTAAAACTTTATTTTTAAGTCATTGTATTCATATAATAAGATTTATTTCTTCAATGTTATACATTGTTGTTCATTTTTATCTAAGAATTAACCTAGGAATCATATGATATTTAAGTGGGTCTTATCCATGGAAGTTGAAAGAAAAATAGAAAGGGTGAATACATGATATTATTTTTAAAAATATATCATTTTTCTTTGTAGAATGTTAGAATCTGAACATATCAGTTTTAGGATACACCTGATAATACATTTTCATTCTACTTCTTCGTCTATCTAGTTAACCACCATTCTATTAGTGGGGTCACTCTTAAAGTGAAAAAATATATATGTATTTATTTAAAATTATTATATATAATAAACTTTTTTATAAATATTATATTAAAACTTGGTTTGTAAATATAACTTTGATGCTTACATTTATTGTTTATAAAATTTGAATCTTGAACATGTGTGGACATTTGTTTAGTTATTTTTAGACCATATTATGCTATTTTTCTACAATGAATGAATTTAGGTTGGATCAATATGATTACTCATAGGTTCATTGAACATAAATGATGACCTTTAGGTCAATTTCAATCAATATAATCTTGAAGAAGCTTTATGCCTATCATTTGTTCATCCTCCTCTAGGATCGAACACCCGCATTTTAAAAATGAGGATTGAGTCTGGTTTCGCGTTCATATCTCAAATCATTATTGTCGGTCATGAGTAGTTTTTAACTTTAAATAACTATCACACATATAATAGTTTAGATAAATATTAATATACAAATATAATATATACTTTTAGAAAAACACAAAACAATTTATCTTAGTATATATGATATGATTGTTTTCTTTTCTATTATATTACCGATCCTTTACTTAGAACAACTGATGAACAGTTAGAATTTTTTTTTGGGTAGTTATCATAAATCTAAGTTACAATGCCTTCTAATTAACAAACATACATCAAACTAAATGCCTGTAGCCGTATGGATGAGCTGTCGTGATGTTTGATAACGGAGTCACAGGGCACAGAGTTACTGCTATCTAAAAGTTAGATCCAAAAGGAGCTGATTCCTAAGCTCATCCTTTAAAAAAAATAATAATATTAAAAAATCCACCGCTTGACCACGTTAACAGCCTTAAAATCGTGAGGGAAGTTAACGAGGTATATGGGTTCTTGTGAAGCTTCGCGGTGAGCTAGAAGAGAAACGAAAAGGCATAGTGAAAAAATCATATTGTGAGGCACTCACCGGCGGTGCTTTGATTTTGACATGAATGCCCAAATAATTTCCAACCTAATCCAGTGGGTAGAGGAGGTATTATGGCATGGCTTCAGTGAGATCAGATTTTTACTATGGAATTCACAGTGAAATTACTGTTTTTTTAATTAATTTTTTTTGTTTAAATTAATTTATTAATATTAATTTTTTTATTTAGTTATTAAATTTTTATAACATGAATTCTAGATTTAACAAGTTAACTTAGCAATTATAAAAGTTTGTCGACTCGCTAAACTAGATGGGTCAGGTTTTTTAAATTTTTTTTCATATAATTAACTTAATTAAATTTAGATAAAACAAGTGAAACCTATTAAATTTTTTTATTTTTTTTTCAAAATAGTATTATTATAGTTTTTTTTAATTTATTCAAAATGATACTTTTTCAAAAAACTTTTACTTTAACCCACACCCACACACCACACCTAGTGAATGCCCAAATATTTTTCTTACCTAATTGAATGGGTACAGTAGGTGTAATTGTATGGATTTATAGTTATGAAAGTTAGCTAATAGTTAGCGTGAGTCAATCTCTTGACCTGAAGTTTCAATCGGGTTGGTTTTTCTTGAAGTTTCAATCGGGTTGGTTTTTTTTTTTAAAATTGCTCTCGTAGGTGATCTAATTGAATTTATATAACTCAATAGGTCAAATCATAACATGAGTAGCCTGATTAAAATTTAAGTGAGACTCGGTTAATTTTTTTATTTTTTTAAAAAATATTATTTTATTTTTTTTTAAATAATTCAAAATAATGATATTTTGATAAAAAAAAATAATTGATATTTAACTAGAGACCCAACCCGGGTCATGAATGAGCCAAGTTTTTTTTAGATGAATTCAACTTTACAACCAAGAAGAACATAAATATATTTAAATTTATAGTTGGAATTTTATTTTATAATATAAAAAACATTAAATTAATATTTTTTATGTTATGAAATATAATTTTCATCAGA
>Ga0325404_1000063_pt1 | contig 90407 bp, 37 predicted proteins | sample PopdelMetagenome_18_FD_205664 | JGI IMG/M metagenome (GOLD analysis project Ga0325404, IMG submission 205664) | Populus deltoides microbial communities from Bellville, Georgia, United States - Xylem-Control-R1 | ecosystem: Host-associated > Plants > Phyllosphere > Stem > Wood/Secondary xylem...
CATAACTTTCATTGAGACCCATTAGGAATTTCATGGTCTTTTGTGTCTCCAGAAAAGTCTTCATTGTGGTGGCTGCTTCACAGGTGCAAAGCGGGAAGGAATTAAGTGCATCCTTCTCATCCCACAAGCATTTGAGTTTTGTGAAAAACATCGTGACTGAATTGGTGCCCTGTTCACAGTCATGAATGGCATTTTCTATATGAAATAGAGAGACTGTGTTAGTCTGGGAAAATCTCTCTTTCAATTCTAGCCATATACTTCTTGCGTCTTTGCAATGAATAACACTGCCTGAGATCTCTTTTGACATGGATCCAAGCAACCATGTTTTCACAAGGATATCACATCGGTCCCATTGATCCTGCTCATGGGAGTCACTCGTTGGTCTCCTGAGAGTTCCATCTATGAAACCCCTTTTGTTTTTGATAGTGAGTGCCATGCTCATCGACTGCACCCATGTTGTGTAATTGTCTTCCATCAATATTTGTGAAACAAGGACAGCCCCTGGTTGATCTGCATGATGGAGGAAAAGCGGATGATTGGATTTCTCTCATGTTTCTGAGGTCTTGGAAGTTGTTGAGCCCCTGTTTTGTTCAAGGAGCCTTTGATCTCCGTCACCTGCCATGAGGAATTTCTGGGTTCTTAGAACCACTGCTCTGATACCATAAAGAGAATGAAAGTGTAATTGATTCTCTGTTTATATTATATATTTTAATCAAAGAACAATGTTTACACAGATTGTATATAAGACGATCCACTATATCAGGAGAGATTCTCGGCTACAATATTGCAGAGAAATATTCAATCAACAGCTCACACATATCTCCTCATCTCCTAATATATCTCGCGTGCATATTTGGAATCATAATTATCTGCTATTCTTTCCTTCAATAGATTCTTTTTCGAAAAGACATTCCCACCAAGTATTGTCGGCTATTTGCTTTGAAGATAATATTGACAGCTTGAAGGATAAGATTTTGTCATCTGTAATGATTGTTATCTCCTTCTTCAAGAATGCTGGCATGGAGAGTATTCAATTCCGTAGCAGTCATCTTCATTTTGTGGTGTGAAGCTTGCTGTTTCATCATAATCAGGATTTATCGATCCCATGTAAGGACGTGAGTTTATTGACTATTTGAGCCATTTCTGTAGGAGACGAACATGATGCCAATTGTGATAATAGTTGAGTTTTTTGCGCTAAAAATATTACTGCTCTTCTTAGAGAGCCATTCTTGAACTGTTTGAGGACAACACGGGGTGATGTTGAACCTGTCCCGCCATTTGATCTTAATTCTTCTACATAGTTGTTAAGGATGATATGGTCGTCCAGGTTGAGTTATGAAGTAATCCCAGGCTAATATCCATGCAATTTTAAAAGAGTGCGCAAACATTAAAGAAGGTTCATAAGGGAGGTTTTGAGTTTTTGACATGAATAGATCAAAGCCTTGTTTTGCTGATGTTGGAAAAGTTTTCCCATCTAAACCAAAATGTAATTGCCACCAATGTAAAAACCAGTGTGGAAAATGTTTCGGACAATTTTTGTCGAAGAAGAAAAACCATGAATGGGATGAAATCTCAAGGAACAGAGTATTATACCAGCTTGTTTGTAATCTTGGTATGAGAATGTATGTGGGAAAAAGTTTTGAGAAAAGTGTTTTTCTGTGAAAGGGTTTTGATTCCACTCAGATAGAGTGAGAACCTTTAGAATTAATGCTGCATTCTGAATAGTCTATCTTGTTCTGGTCATTTCTGTCTGGGATATATATGAGTTGCTTCAATTGAATCTGCAGTGTCTACTAAAATAAACTCATAGAATTGTCTGGTTTTTGTTAGGGTTTCTGGTAGATAATGAATTAAGCCTTTTGGTAAGACTGTTTTCTAGGTTTCTTTAAGGATTATTGAGAGGTACCAGATTGCTATATCATCTGGTTGATTTTGTAGGTGCTGTATGGCTGCTTGAACTCCCTTGGAGAAGGTGTGTTCGTGTTCTAATGGGAGGCCCGTTACTGGCTTTTTTTTTGGCATAATATTTATTATTTTAAAATATGTTTGTTTTATGTTTTAAAAAATTTAATTTTTTATATTTCAAATTAAATTTTTATTAATGTTTTCAAATTATTTTAATAAACTGATGTTAAAAATATTTAAAAAAATATTTAAATATATTTTTAAACAAAAAAATATTTTTAAAAACAAGAAGGTTGTGGTATATTGGGATTAACGTTGAAGCCTTCTAGATCTATGCTGATGATTGACTTGGTAAAGAAGAGATTAAGTGTCTAACTAGAAGGAAATTCAGTGATTTGTAAGATGGTTTGAGATATATATATAAAGATTTAATTTTAATTGATATATTTATTTTGTTAGTGTTTTTTAATGGATTCAGCTGATAAAAGTTGAATGGTACCGTGAGATTCATTTAAAGCTATAGTTCTTTATGTAGTTTTTATGGCATATATAATTATAAAAAAAAAATATCATTTAAAATATATTGTTTTAGTTCCTAACTTGGGTAGTGGCCATGTTCAGTATCCTTGGTGCAGGCAGAACGGCAACCACCAGCTGGGCGGCTATGCACTGGGCGGCTATGCACTGGGCATACATGATACACCACGTCTAAATAATTTTGTATTAAGAGTTCCAGGCTAGAAATCACTACATAGTGGTGAAAATATTAGAATTTTGATTTAAAATTATAATTAATAATTTTTATTGATTTAACCGCTTGAAATTTCAATGGTGTTCATATATACAAGATTTAAATTTTTTATGTTAATTAATATATATTTAATTATTCTAGTGGGTTTATATTTATTATGAAAATTAATTATTATATTTAATTATTTTAGATATATATATTAATTAGGTAACACATTAAATTATTATTTTTTTTAAAAAAAAATGAATGGTTTTTATTTAAAGTACAAAAATATCATCACCGTATTGTCAAATATGCATTAAATTAACCCTTTTCAAATCTAGAATAATCAATAAATCACATTAATTACTAGGAAGTTGACAATAAGTTTTCGTTCATATATAAGTCGGGAAAAGTTGAGAGACACAAAAGGTTTGGCTGAGACCACGTAGGTGAAGGGACATGAGACAGCCTGCATCCACACATGCATTGTTTCATAAAATTGAGGTGCATAAGCGACCAGCGATTCTCTTAATTTCCCCCACAACTACTTGAACAAATTAATATTGAATGATCGTACAAAGGGTCCCCATGGAATAATATTGTAAGACTTTGAAAATCAAATTGTGTTAATAAATAAATAAAGTATACATGCAGAATTGTACTTCTCTAGGGTTTTTTTTATACAATTATCTCTAATTGTGTTAATAATTAACCAACCATCATGATGATATATCGATGTATTATTTAATGTTCTATTTGACTTATTTTTCTTTTATTTTAGGAGTTCGAATAGATTTTTAATCAACTTAATTTGGCGAATTAAAATTAAGTATTTTCTTAAATATTGAAGTTAATATCTAATTAATTTTGATTTTACCTGTGGAGAAAGGTGATAGATAGATATATATGGATCTATTATACAAAGCTTTTAATGGGATCTTGATGGTGTAATTAAAGTCCATTAAAGTCGTCTCAACCATAAACCATAGTCGAAACCCTTTCCTCTGAAGAAATGCAATGTACGTGTAATCCTAAACAAGACACGTACATGACATTGCTGTGGTTCTTGGCAACAGTGATCGTATTATACGAGAAGATATGACAGCAGGAGAAATAATGAAGGGAAGATATCAAGGGCCACTATTTATCCATGGAGGTAGCCTTTCATTGGTCCAAATTAGCCAAAGACAAAAGCTCCAAATATACATCAACTAGCTAGCTGTGCATCTTGCATGGGAAATGAAAAACCTCTCCACTAAATTCCATCGGCATAGTCACCACCACACACAAGAATCTCAAAACCAATTAGAAAAAGAAGCCATAGAGGAAGAACAAGAACAACAAGAAGAAAAAGCTAGGTGTGAATGGGATTTCAGTCTCACAACAATTGTTTCGTCAGGAAACAACAATATCAGTAGCACTCCAGCCATATCGGATGCTCTAGGGGTGATCGAATTCGACCAGACGAACAGCATCATTGCCACAGGTGGAATAGCAAGAAAGATAAGAATTTACAACTTCAAGTCTTTGTTTGCACATGAAAATACTAGCCAAAATGCGCACGAAATTACTTGCTTAGACCATGCTAGGGCCTGTGACTATTATATTTGTACCCCAGCTAAGCTTAGTAGCATCCGATGGAAACCCAGGTCGGACGGGCGGGTTCTAGGGTCCGGAGACTACGACGGGGTGGTGATGGAATATAGTCTTGAGAGGAGAATACCAATCTTCGAACGAGATGAACATGGCGGGCGAAGGGTTTGGAGTGTGGACTACTCACTTTGGGATCCGGTTTTGGGTGCATCCGGGTCGGATGATGGAACCATGCAAATGTGGGACACACGTTGCGAGAGTGGGGAGGGCGTGGCTACTGTTCAGCCTGGTGTGGGTCGCAGTGCCGTGTGTTGCGTGGAGTTCAATCCATTTGGTGGACCAATAGTAGCCGTCGGATGCGCTGACAGAAGGGTATACGGGTACGACATTCGAATGACGGGTGACCCGGTATTTGTTCTTGATGGGCATAGGAAGACCGTGACGTACATTAAATTTCTCGATAATGTTACATTGGTGTCTGCTAGCATTGATGGATGCTTGAAGCTATGGGATTCGGATAATTCAAACGTAATCCGGTCATACAAGGGGCACGTCAACAGCCGGAGCTTCATCGGATTGTCAGTGTGGAGGAATGGAGGCTTATTAGGGTGTGGGTCAGAAAACAATAAGGTTTTTGTGTATGACAGAAGATGGGGCGAGCCAATATGGGTTCACGAGTCTAACCCAGTGGGTAGGGATGGGTGTGGCGGCGGGTTCGTTAGCAGTGTGTGCTGGAGGCAAGTGGAGGAAGACCAGTGCACGCTCGTGGCAGGAGGATCAGATGGGGACTTGCAAGTTTTTCAAGGCAGAAGGAAGTCATAGCTAGCTAGGCGTACGTCGACAAGAAGAGTTCTTCTGGTACTGATCTTTGTCTACTGATCATTAGACATTTGGTTAGAGAATTAACTTTCATAGAATTAAAACAGTATTTCTGTCGAGTTTTGTTCAATGTTTTGCCGATGATCCTATGATACATCATCAATCGAGTTTAATTTGTACTGAGTCATGCGATGATACATGGTGCCTCGAGATAGGAGTTTTTGAGAAGGAAGGAAGAAGATAAGCATTCAAATTAGAAATGTTCTCTCTTGAATTGTGGTTAGACGGGCATGGATACTGTCCTGCCATTACAGATACTTATTCCTACTTCTTCTCATTGGTGATCAGTACTGTCCCATGTTTTTAATCCAAGGTGAAAAAAAAGTACATTTCAAGCAATAAAAGATTGGTATGTTCGCTAATAAATAAATAAAATCATTAATGATATTTATAAATAAAACTTTAAAAATAAATAAACATATATAAATTAAGATATTTAATCTTGAAAAATATAACATTTACCTTATTCAAACAATAATAAAAATAGACAAATATATATTAAACTGATTGGATAAAAAAAAAAGAAATAACATGGAAAGTTATATATATTAAAAACATCATTTTGAAAATAAATATTTATTAATTTTAAAAATATAGTTTATCTATACAAAAGAAAAAAAAACCATAGTTAAATCAGAAAAACTTATCTGACAATCAAATATATAACCAAAAAATCATTATTACTTAAAAGAGACTTTTTAAATAAAATAAAAGAAAATAGAGGTATTAATGTAAATATAATTAAGTTTATTTTTTTAAAACAAAACATCAATTAAAATAAAATAAAAAATTAAAGGAAAAAAGGGTCAGGCGCTGTCGGTCTTAACAAGTCAAGCTAACTCACCTGGCCCATTTCACCAGGACCCATGTGCGGGCCCCTTGTTTTTTAATCTGCACCATGTCGTTTGCTCTTTTTTTAAAAAAAAAACAACCGACGTGTTGCTTGTTTTGCCCAGATTTCTATCACTATGGTGATCGAAAAATCGGGGCCTATATTCTTTTAACCTAAATATATATTGATTTTTTTTTAAGAAAAGGCATTAATTGAAATTAAAAAATAGAAAAAAAAAAGGTTTAGATGTTGCTAGGCCTGGCCCATTTCACCAGCCCTCATGTGACCAAGCCCTTTTTTTTAATTTGCGCTCTGGGTGAACGACATGCCATTCGTTTCTTTTTAAAAATAAAAAATAGTCTACACGTCGCCTGTTTTTTTCAGATTCCGATCATTGTAGTGCCCAGAAAATCAGGGTCTATGTTCTTGAGACCCAAAAACCTAATTTTTTAACTCGTTTTTTTACTCAAAACATCTATAAAACACCTTAGAAACCATGACAAATCTATCTATTACCTAAAAAACCCAACAAACCGCTTAAAAACATATCTCAACCCGAAACAAAAAATAAACCTAAGCTCATATATGTTTTTTCACGTACTTTTAAGGTACAAAAATACCTAATATGAACTCCCCTCATTAAATGAAATAATTTAACATAAATACCTCTAATTTTGGTGGTCTAAATCAATTCCAACGACATGTTTCTTTCTCTACCACCGAAATCCAGCAATCCTCTTTATCTTCTCTTTCAATTAGGAACCAAATATATATATATATATATATATATATATATATATGAATTTATTACATGGCTAAATAAACCTCTATATAAAATAAAAAAATTATATTATTTGTGTAATTCTTTAATTAAAAAAAAGAGTAAAAAAAAACTTGTATTAAAAAACTATGGAGAATCTCTAAAAAATGTTCTTAAAAATTGATGTAAATTTGGAAAATTAATTTTTTAGATGAAGAAATATTATATTTTAGCAAAAAGTTGTATCGTTTTCTTTTTTCTGACTCTAGTTTCTCATTTAAAAATGCTACTCGGACAAATATTTGGAGACATGTATTTTGTTTTCTTTTTACTTTTTTTTTTAATTTTCCATCCATTAACAATGGGCCTAATAAAAAAACTCTCAAAGTAGTACTGGGCTGGGCTAAGCATTTGGAGCAACAATTCATGGACCCAACCCAATACAACCTAAGCAGTAATTAGCAAACCATAATACTAATTAACCCAAAATTAACACCAAATTAAATATCAATGTTCCTCTCTAATCTCCCTCCCCTTCCTCTGCTCTTCATTTCTAGCTGAAAAAGATGTTTAGAAAGGGAAACACTAGAAAACACAGCTTCAACTCACAGAGAAACACCAAAGCCAAAAGCTTTTATCAGTAAAAAGGAAGAAGAAATTGGGTTATAAGCAGAGGGAAAGAGAGAGATGGTAGGGGCAGGGTCAACTGTGGTGAATACATACCCTTTATCAAGCTACACATTTGGTACTAAAGAGCCCAAGATGGAGAAAGACACTTCTGTTGCTGATCGACTTGCTCGCATGAAAGTAAAGTAAAAATACGCTACCCTTTTTGTTCTTTTTGTTTCTCTTTGAGTTTTGGTGGTTCAATTTCTGGGAATGAACAAAAAAACTCTAGTTAACCCTAGATTCTTTAGTGAGACCCTAGATGGAAAGTCTGGTTCTTTTATGTTGATCTTTTGTGGGTTTTTAATGACAGTTATATGAAAGAGGGAATGAGGACAAGTGTGGAAGCTATTTTGCTGGTAATGCTTTTGTTTCACCTTTTGTTCTAACTATCTTTTTGTGCTTGAAATGTGTGTTTAATTGTTGAATTATTGCGAAATGAAGTTGATTGTGATTAGAGATAATAAATTTAACATTGACACTGGTTGGCAATTTAGTATAGGAGTGCTTAGTATTTCTTTCTAAGCTAAAAAGAACTTGTGGGTTGTATGTATTTGGCGTTCATGTTTTACATTGATCATGGGATGTACATTGATACCGATCTTGAATTATATGGTTGGCTGTCTTAGAGGTGGTATTCTTTAATATTTGGTTTTGGTTATGCAAGGATGAACTTGAATGATGACTTATTCTTAATGATCACTCTCTATGTGATTGCTGAACAATATGCTCATGTTCTTGACAATTTGAATGCCTTTTGGAAAAATAAGGTAATCTTGGGAACAGTTTGTATAGATAAACGTCTGTTTCATACCATGTGGAGTAAATCATGATAGTATAATTTTCCTCTAGGATGGCTCAATCTCTTCATTCTCAGTGGATGATGTTGATTCCTAATTCAATTCGAGAAAGTTCTATATTTTGAAAAATGTTTTCTATCCAATATCCTTAAGAATTTCATCTACGTAGAACATGTGTTCAGTCATGTCTTCTATAGCTGTTCTGTATGCTGTAGCAACTTATTTTTTCATATCTTCCATGTAACTCCTCCATGTCTGGTCTGTGATCTTGTACTTATTGGACTTAACCGGCCATGGTCTTGTTCATGATAGCTCCATACATCTCTTTTCTCACTCTTATGATCTGTCTCTTGGTTCAATATGTTATTTTACAGGTACAGGAACACAATCATCCTCACATACTTCTTCTGCAAATTGGAAACACTTTCTGCAAACTTCCTGGTGGGCGTTTGAAGCCTGGAGAGAATGGTATATTTTTCCTCTTCTCTATGTATTATCTTTCAATTTCATTATATATCTTTCTTCGTTATGTTTGTAGTGGAATCAGCTCTTTCTATATCACTGTTTGGGAGATTTTCTGTTTCTTATTTTTCCCATGCTTATCTAACAGAAAATGAGGGTTTGAAAAGAAAGCTGACAAGCAAACTTGGGGCTAACTCACCTGCTCTTGTGCCAGACTGGCAGGTAACCTCCTTTTTGGCTATCTTCACGTAGTGTGAACTCATGAAGACAATTTTAAGAAACAGATATTTATAGGTGTTTTCAGGAGAATATTATTGGATTCTATCAAAAAAGAAAAAGAAAAAAGAAAAAAAGGTGAATATGATTGGAATTGAGTGGAAAAGATGAAGGCCATGTACAAAGCATCAGATTCTCCTGTATCTAAATTTTCAATCTTGTGACAGCACATGTTAATACCATAAATCCTTTGTAGGTTTATTAGCAATTGAGGTCTGCTTTATGCATGTTTTTGTGATAAGTTGCATTTTGTTCCCTGAATTTCATGAGGTTAGAACTTTTGTTGGAACTTGATATTTTGGAAGAAGTTGTTGGTGCCTCAGAGGGCGTCTTCTTCCTTCTTCTTGAGTTCATTGGAATGTAGGACTTTTCTGGTCCATATTTTGGCCACATGTCATTTGCTTGCAGATTGGTGAATGTGTGGCTATGATGGAGGCCAAACTTTGAAACCATTATGTATCCATATTGCCCTACACACATAACAAAGCCCAAGGTGACTCGTGTTCTTTGCTTATGTGGATCTTTCCTTTTCTTTTTCCTTCATATAGCTGGCAGGCTATGCTTATCCATTTCTTTCTCCAATCTTTGTAATGCAGGAATGCAAGAAACTTTACCTTGTTCACTTATCTGAAAGAGAGTACTTTGCAGTGCTGAAAAATCTGAAATTGCTCGCTGTGCCATTGTTTGAGCTCTATGATAATGTGCAGGTATGATCACATGTAGTTTTCTGTTGATCGATTACATTTGGAGTTTGATCTGATTTTGCAATTGCCTGAGATGTTTTTATGGTTTTGGATGCTATATTTTCTTAGCTTTAACTTGGTTATGCATAAAAACTAACTATTCCTGAATGAAGAGGTAGTGGTTCAACTGATTGGGAAAACTGAGGCATTAGCTTCAATGAGTTGTATGTATGTATAGAGTAACTGCTAGTTTGGTGGATGCATCATGAAGATCCACCAAGGGCAAAATGTCTGATTTTTATTTCTTGCTTGTTTTTTTGTCCACCAACCTTCCCTACTGTAAACCCCTATAATCTGCTGCTTATAAGATTGGCAAAACTGATTTCCTCCTCGCATTTCCCTAGTCAGGTTTCTGAAAAACCATTCATGATTCTACTATTCTTTTTTGACCAATGATTTTCTGGTATTTCTTCTTACAATGTGTTACTTACTTGGTGCAGAGATATGGGCCAGTCATATCGACCATTCCTCAACAGCTTTCAAGATTCCAGTTCAACATGATTACTACTACTAGAAATTTGCTCACAGGATACACCTTTATGATAGTCCGCAATTAGTGGAGGCTATTGGCAACATAACATGAATCTCAACATTACTTTAGAACAGACTTTTAATTTGGTTAGACTGGATGTCCAAAAGTTGTGGATGTGTTTCTGTTAACCTTTGGTGTGAGACTTTTATCAGACCTGTTATTTTCATGGTTCAGGTCTCTGTCTTGTGATTTACAATTTAAACGGCCACAATCCATTTCCAGAGTATTAGCTTAAGAATCTCAGGGTTCTATTAGCTCAAGAATTTTCCCAGCAGAATTGATTATGCAGCCATTTTATGGGGTAGTAAGATGGAAAAGGACAAGCCCTATTTTGTATTTGAAAAGTGCATTTTGGTGTAATATTTGTGATTTTCTCATACATGATTGTAACTGTAACTTGTAAGCCGGGGGTTTTTATTGGATCATGGAAGAACGGGAGATCTTAATTTTCTTCCGTAGAAAACTTTGTATTGCAAATCTTGCATGTGATTTGAAATCTTATGGGGTTGCTTGGTTCCAAAATGCTATCAATGCAAATATTTTATTAGAATGGGAAAAAGGTAGTATTTTTTAAAGTTTGTGTTCTAAGACACCTGTATATTTTGTTTGTGATTTCTCAATATACATGGATACATCCTATATCCTAAACAACACTGCTACCTGCCCTCTTCGATATTTTCTTCTCATCCATCTTTTTTCTTGCATCTGCAGCCTCTATCCACTGACCTGCGGAGGCATGGATATTTGACAACAGCACATAGACTCCCGATTCATTTGTTTCCATCTCAGTAGCTTTCTCTACTACCTTTTCTGCTAACTTCAAGTCACCTGTAACTCTACAACCACCAAGCAAGGCTCCCCATATAGCAACGTCAGGTTTAAAGGGCATATCTTCCACTAGAAGCATTGCTTCCTCAAGCTGGCCATTCCGGCAAAGCATGTCAATTAAGCAACCGTAATGAGTAATCTTTGGAATTATCTTGTGATCTTTCTCCATGCTATTAAAGATTATGTGGCCTTCTTCCACCAAACCTCCATGGCTACAAGCAAGCAAAGCGCTAGTAAAAGTGAAATCATTTGGCTTCAATCCGGTCTTTCGCATCAGTAAGAAGATTTTGATAGCCTCCTCTGATCTTCCATGTAGAGCTAATGCCTTGATAATGACATTCCAGCTAAAAACATCCCTCTTTCCTATCTTGATAAAAACTGCAAAAGCTTTATCTACATCTCCACATTGAGCATACATTTCTGTAAGAGCAGTCCCTACCATGACTTCCGATTGAGACAAATCTCCAATTAGATAGTGTATATATTTCCCAAACTCCAAATCACCTAAATTAGAACACGCTGACAGAACAGAAACAAAAGTATAACCATCTGGGTTCACTCCTTCTGATTGCATTTGGACAAAAAGATTCAAACTTTCTACGAATTTCCCGTGTTTAGCATAACTTGAAATCATTGAATTCCACGAAACCACATTCCTCTGTGGCATTGTCTCAAAAAAGCTTCTAGCTGTTTCAAGATCGTCTGTATCAGCATATGCTCCAATCATCGAGGTCCATGAAATAACATTCTTCTCTGGCATTTTCTCAAACAAACCTCTCGCATTTGCGACTTTTCCAGCTTTGGCATAACCTAAAATCATAGAATTCCAAGAAATAATATCTCTTTCAGGCATAATATCAAACAACTCTCTTGCTGACTTGACATCACCAATGCTTACGTACTTACCTATCATTTGATTCCATAATTCTACCGGTCTTACACACATATCATCAAAAATCTTACGAGCATAATCTAACTTGCAATTACTAGCCAAACCCACGTCAAAAGACGCCGGCATTTTCAAATACATGTTAAATAGAGAATTGGCAACCGCGTAGCTCGACTCAAATCCAGACTTTACAATCTCGCAATGCACCCTCTTTCCCCTTCCATACCACTCCAATTCACAACAAGAGTTGATCACATAAGGATACGTGAAGTTGTGCGGCTTTAGTCCTCTCCGAGGCATTTCGTCGAACATCCGTATACATTCCTGTAAAGGACCATTGAACGCAAACCCTCTGATCATGGCATTCCAAATCACGATTTCTGCACTGGAATCATGACCCATTTGAGAGAATATTAGATTGGAATAATCCATTCTGCCGAACTCGGTGGTTCGACGAAGAAATTTGGAGAATATTTTGATGTTTTTGGAGAGAGAACAAGTGATTATCAAGGCATGGATTTGTTTCAGATGTTGGAATGTGCATTTTGGCAATGTTTTTGAGATTTTTAGTTCTAAGTTACAAGGCATAAATGCTGTAAGTTATAGATTTTTGAATTCTTAAGGAGGCGGGAGCTTTGATCGTGGTGTCTGTGGTTTTATTACTTGTGAGCTATTACTTATCTTCCAATTATTTTACTGAACTTTCATGTCAAGGGTGGTAAGGTTTATCCTTTCTCCCAACACATTTGTTTTTAAACCAGGCTAGCGTTGGGAAAAAAAAAAAAAAAAAAAAAACCCGGTCTACACGATGATATGGTATTGTTTTTTAAGAATATATTTTTATCAAGACAATTCTGTTTTAAATATTTTTCTAAGTTGTAATTTAAAATTTATGTGGATAAATTTTAAATCAAGTTTTAAAATTATAAAAATAAAAATAAATAATGCAATATGTTTTTTTTTTTTAAGCCAACTCTTAAGTATTAATCCAGGGCCCCGTTTGTTTGCTGAAAAATAGTTTTCTTTTAGAAAATGAATTTCAGGAAAGTAAATTATTTTTTAATATTTGGTAATGAAATAGAAAATAAGTTGGAAAACACTTTTCAGTGTTTGGTTATATGATGGAAAATGAGTTGGAAAATAACTTATTAATATTTTATTTTTTTCAAGTTTATTAAAATAATGATGAACAAATCTTACAAATTAAAAAGTTGAATAAAAATGAAATTGAAAAAAAATATAATTTCATAAATTATCTCAAATAAAATAAATAATAATCAAAATAATAGAGATGAAATCTAAAAAATAAAAAAATTGAAAGATGAAGAAATTAAAATAATAATAATTAACATTTCATAAATTATTTCAAATAAAATAAGTAATAATCAAAAGAATGAGGATCAAATTTGATAGATAAAAAATTTAAATTAAAAAATGATAAGGGAAAAGCAAATAACAATTATAAAAACGAGGACCAAAATTAATATAAAAATTAAATTCTAAGGGATGAAATTCAAAAATAAATATTCAAAATAAAATATATATAGCAATCAAAAGTTTGAGGATCAAATTTGATGTAATCAGCAAATAATACGACATTTCTAAATTTTTCACAACTTTTAGAAAGTGTTTTCCGCTCAAAATAAAAGGAAAACACTTTCCTGGAAACCAAGTCAAGTTTTTCTTTGACCAGAAAGTGTTTTCCGTTGACCAAAAAGTGTTTTTTGTTGATCAACTTTTCTAATGACAAACAAACATATGAAAGTTTGGAAAATAGTTTCCGGAAACCACTTTCCAGAAAACAAACGCAGCCCGAAATGCTTGTAGTAAGATTATTTTCTTCTTTTTTTTCTTCCTTTTAATGTATCTGCCTACAAAGCAACATGAGCTTATTTCTTGATTTTCAAATTAAAAAAAAAAACACGACCTTTCGGGGTTTATTAATTTTATTTATAAGAATGTTTGTCAGAAGAAATGAATTAGAATTAAATCTTTTTTATTGATTATTGATATTAATGTGAGTTGAGAATGCAATTTTTATTATTAATAGAATAGAAAATTTTATAATGATCGTATATTAACAATAAAGCATAAAAATCAAAGCATGATAAAAAATAATTATTAGTTCATATAATATTTTAAATTTCATTTTTCACAATAATAAAAAAATAACTACTAATTAAGATTTAAATAATCGTAATTAATCTCATTATAATAAAACAATATTAATTGAATTATTCTTGAAAACACAACCAATTAATCACGAAAAAAAGGTATTGAAACAAATATTATCAGGAATCGCAATCTTGTTCCTAAAATCCAACCCCAAAACCTTAAAAAAAAGGAATAGAATTTATCAAATTAAGTCCTGATCAGAGATTTATAGCAAAATCTTCCATCCCAACTTGAACAGCCAGGAAAATGTGAATGTCTGGCTCAAGATTATCCTTTTTTTCCCCTCCTCTTTCTTTTCTTTTTTAAAAATTCAACTCCACAGTGACACTTGCAAGGAAACATCATGCATGCTAACCTAATGTTCCAGGGACAGGGATCCTAGTCAATGCTATTAATGTGTAAGAATATATATATCTTTTTGGGCATAAAATATTTTTAGTCTAAGGTCTAAAGAAGCAATGGTTGAAACAGGTTAGTTAATTTTGTCGGCATGAGAGCATACCAGCCATCGACGATGAAAAATCAAAAGGTCTATTAAATAAATATTTGATGATGTATCGTTTGCAAGTCTTTAATTACTGATTGATTAATTAATTATTGTCATGAAAGGCGTGGGGTTATTTTCTTAAGTTATTCCATCAATTCGTTGACCATAATTACTTATAAACTCTCTCTATATTCAACTAGTTAACAATTAATCAACTTATTTTTCAAGTTTAACATTTCCCTTTACAGCATTTTTGGAATCCTCTAAATTAAATTAAATTTATATATTTTAATTAAATCTCATATTTGAAGTCCCTTTGAGTGTTAAGAATTGAACCCCAAATAAAATTTAATCTCTAAAAATGATACAAAAGTAGATGAGATGCCAACCTCTTTTATTTACTATACTAAGGAGAAGAAATTAATGTTAACATTAGATTTTTTCAAAATACTCATCTACCTATAAATGTTTTTAGAAGAAATAAAATGAAAGTGATGAGGATAATATAAGAAATAAAATGAATTCAATTTAGTTTTTTTTTGAATATATGAATTGAATTTATTTATCGATCAAATTCAAATTAAATATTATAACTGTGATGTAGAACATATTGCTGATATGTTTACATACCAAATTAATACAAAGTAGAATTCACATGTTTACGTATCAAATGGATAACCCCAAAAAAAGGTTTGCAAGAAACCTGAACACATCATACATCAAGGCTGACAAAAATCATGATAACAAAAGATTGAATTTTTGGATCAGACTTAATTTTTTTCAGGAGATTCTACGTGTAGTTTTCTTTTTATGAACCACTTAGTCGTTCATCAAACCATAAGATCTCCTAAACCAGGCCCATAAGTTTTTGTTTTGCTTATTTTAGTTAATTTCCTACTTATTTTTGGATTTTAATTCTATTTAGTTTTGGACTTTTTAATTAGGCCAGTCTTACTATTTTTATATAAATATTTGGAGTTTTTTTGTTCTTATTTAAAATATCAAAGACTTTAATAAAATATTCGAATATATATAGTTAAAAAGACCAAGTAGCAATGTAAATCAATTAATATTCGTACGTAAATTTACAACATGCAAATATGTTAATCTTCCTGCTTAAATAAGCAATCAAACAGGATAGGGACCATAAGAGACAAGCAGACTTGGACTTGCATCATCAATCTCACACAAAACAGAATACTTGACACAATTGATTACAATAATTTCTAGTGATTATATGTAACTGATCCCTAATGTAATTAAAGTTTAATATTTCAAATTGCTCGGGCAGGGATTTACTACATCTCGATCCTCCCCCAACTAATTGATAACAACATGTTAATTACTATGCTAATTATAATTGTGAAATAAATTGCTATCAACATCAACATGGCAACTTGATATATAATTGGGAAGATTTGGCTCATCTCTTTCTACTGCTTTCGAAAGTTTCAAGGGATCGATCCTAGTGATCAATTCAATTATATATATATATATATATATATATATATATATATATATATATATATATATATATATATATAGTTTCTGTAAAAAACAAAACGTTTTATTATCGTAATATTCTATTTTAAAATATTAATTAAATGTATAGGTAAATTTTAGAAAATATTAAAACATCGATGGCTGCTTAAAGATTTAATTAAGTAGAACACACAATGCAGCCAAATCTGAAAGATGCTTAATTATAATCATTCTTAGGATTAGGAGCTTAAAATGTGATTATAACATATATAATGATTGCTGGCCTTTAACTTTATATATATATGATATCACAGAAGTTGACATTCTAGATCTTGACTTCATTAGAGTGTGTACGTGGTTCACCTTGTTTGATCATCAATTCATTTTAGTATGAACAGTTTTTAATTACAAGAAAAAAAACCTCTCAATAGATATAAAACCTAAGAAAAGTGAAGGTCATTGGGAGCACGAGAGACAGAGCTAGGGGGGAGGACGAGGCGGCTAGGTAGGGTTTTCTTCTTCTTCTTCTTCTTCTTCTTCTTCTTTTTATTATTATTGTACGTTGTTGTGTGTTTAATTTTAAATTTGATATCTAATTTCAAATATTTCCATTCCATAATAAAAAAATATCATCAAATCAACTTACATCAGAAAAGGTTATTAAATTTACACAGTACCGTTAAACCATCCTTTTAAAGGTTAATATACAACTTTTTATCACAGAGAATAAATTAAGACGAACAATCGAAGACAACTGAGGTTATTGCATCATCAGAGCTTGTAATCGAAGACAACTGAGGTTATTGCATCATCAGCTTAATTACTTAACATTGTGCTTACTTCATATCAGTGGCTACTTACAATTTTAAATGTCAAATTGCCTAACGGTTTTAATTTCCCAATCGTTGCATCACTCCTCGTGTCTAAATTAATGTGTTTTTTATATATATATATAATTAAAGGGTCATTGGTTGATCAAGACGACCAACGTATGATTTAGTGTTAATTAAGTAATCCACAACTAATCAAATCAGATCCGAACACGTTGTGCCTCTCTATTGAGCAGACGGCTTTTCATACAAGAATTTCAATAATTCATTAGTCCCACTATCATCTTATGATTATACTTTAATCATCGTTATATATATTATTGATCGTTTGGATTTAAGAAATTGAAAGACAAGTCTTAATTAGCAGTATCACTTAAGAGGATATATACGTACGTACATGCATGTTCTGTGGAAGAGAAGCACGCCATTGGTCTAGAGAAGAAGGATTAATATATAACTAAGAAGTGTACGTCACCGAAGAGTATATGATTGTTGTTGCAAGCTATACGTAATTAAAGTCTAATCTTTAAATTAATTCTTAATCATAGAGGACATAGATGTGTATACGTAGTGTACGACTGGAAATTAAATTAATTAAAATATCTACCTTTTGTATATATGTTTATTGATACAAATAAATTATTTATGGTTTCTGATGATTAATGTAGATATTCTTGGAGGTTTTGATACAAAGTACGTAGTTCGTGAAAAGAATGCCTTTATATTTTTTTTGGTAAATATATTTTTCTTTAATTTAAAAAACACTCAAACAAGTGTTCTGTACGTTGAAAAAACACACGGCAGCAAGCCAGTTTGGCTGCGTAGGACATATTAGCAGACAAATCATATTAATTAATTGTTAAGAAATGGGGCGATGGAAAAAGATGGGGAAGGTTTTTTTTTTTAATTTATTTATTTCAATTTAAAAACTTTATAGTGTTTGCACAAATCATGGAATATATAAACCGGGACCTAAGAAATGATAAGACGTAGCTGTTTTTAGATTGAAATAAATAAATAATAACAAAATGGTACGTATATGTCGTTATATAGGTAAGATTTTACATGCATATTTATACGTATACAAGACAACTCTCTTAATGGAAATTCTCGTAATTCAACTACACATCTCATTTGTTTGAATAGAAAATGATATTGTGATTGAGAATTTGGTATTAATTACTCATTAAAACCAAAGATTTTAGCTTACAAATACTGATCGATGAACAAGGATCGATTTAGTATTAATTTCTCCATTCTCAAATTATAAAATGACTTAGTATATTTTGATATTTGACTTCTTTCATCTACGTACCCTAATTGTAGCTAGGTCAAGAGATTGGTGCTGGATTAAAATATTTTCATTCTTTGTATTAACGTACGTGTGTGTGTGTGTGTGTGTGTGTGTGTGTGTGTGTGTGTGTGTGTGTGTGTGTGAGAGAGAGAGAGAGAGAGAGAGAGAGAGAGAGAGAGAGAGAGAGAGAGAGAAGGGCTTTTAAGTAATTTATTGATATATATATTTTTTTATTGACGAGGATGTTCGGGTCAATTTGCGCGCATCTTGACTAATCCCACGGGTCCTGAAATTAACGATCATGTAAGCCTCCAGTGGTCCTGAGGTTTGAGAGACTCGAACTAGTGACCTCTAAGGAGCAAATTTAGAAACTGACCGGTTGAGCTATACTCATCAAAGTTAATTTATTGATATTTTAATTTACCAAGTCATCAATTGACAAAGAAATAAAAGCTTAAAAATCATACACAGATGAATATTTCATTTAGTATTAATTAAAATGGATCCCAACAGCAACAATCATTAATTATGGGTTAACAACTACAAAGATCTTGAGATGAGTATTCTTTAAAACAAAGAAACCAATCACTCGTTTCCTAAGTCCTATTTTTAATTTCCAATTACAGCTTGAAACATTGCAATATCAACATGTTGATCTGCTTGATCGAAGCAGACAACGGTACTTTCTTATAGTTAATGGATTTAATCTCTTAATCAAAGTTATTTGATTTGAATATTTAATTAATGCATGAAACAGCATCTCCAATATATAATGTAGTATTAATCGTTAGATCAATTCATTTAACCTCTTCCTTTCCCTGCTGGCTTTCCCACTATATGTATACTTGATTGGATAACGGTTTGATGGTGCTTTTGATCTCTTTGCTCTCAATATTTGTATTGATTTGGTCCCTTCACTCTTATTCTTTCTAATCTCATCCTTCTAGTCTATGTTCTTATAGTCATTTTGTGTTAATCATTCCAATTAATTGCTCCAATGTTAAAATCTTTTTTCCAACAACACTTTAATTATAATTATCAAAAGGATTAATTGATTGAGGTTACACTAATTAATTTTCGTTTAATTGCTTCGTTAATTGGGCATCACATGCATAAATATTTTTCACATAGAATGAAGAGTTGACCCACGATATTCCTTATGAATGATGTCGTAAGCAGCTTAAAAAGTAGCTAGGTGATATAATTTCTTGCAAGTCACATAATAACTCAAGACTTACATGAAATATTGTTTTTTGGTAGTAGTATGCAGGTCATGTAGCATCGATCATGAATTTGGTGTGTGAATTCAATTTTCATGTTACATAGAAAATCTGTTTGTTCATGTCATTTTCAATAATTAAACAGAGCGATTAGATGATGATTTATTGTTGATTCTTAATGGAGACAATTTATATGCAGAGTATTATTATTGAATAGATTAAGATAATTTTAAATAATTAAGACAAACAAAGTATAAAAATAATACATTAAGCACCCATTTGTTTTTTTAGTTTCAACCTACGTTTTTGTAAAAAAAAAAAAAAAAAGATTAAAAACCTTGGCGGTGGGTGAGGAAGATCTTTGATAAAGACTTTTGAAATGTTTTGATTTAGGTAGCAGGCATGAGCTACTACTGCACCATGGAAATATAATTATACAGAAAACTTAATTATTTAGTAGATGATTTAGTGATAAAAATTTAGGATCAAGAGATTTTACTTTTCCTATGATTTTAGATTTGAGCCATGTGATTGTTAATATTTATGATTACTAGAGGTTTATCTGATCATCAACTTCAAGACTTGTAAAAATTAATCGAGATATACATAAATTGATCCACTCCACATAATATATATATATATATATATATATATATATATATATATATATATATAGAGAGAGAGAAACTTTTACAGCCTCTCAGTTTCTTCCAAGCCACTCAAGGCATCTCCATCTCCATCGCCTGTGTCGATATGTGAGACAACATGGGATATCCCACTCTATTTTTACTTTTCGTAGCTGCTTTAGCTTCTATTAGTTGGATGCTCATGCTATACCACATATTTACTTTTTATTTTTATAAAACTTATTATAAAAATTTATAATATAAAAAATAATAATATTTATAACATAAATGATAATATTTTTAATATTCACACTATTAATTATAATAAAAATAATTATATTTATAACATAAATAATTATATTAAAAATTTCTATAAATACAAATAATAATTTTTTTATATTAATACTTTGAATTATAATAAAAATAATAATATTTATAACACAAATAATAATATTTTTAATATAAATATTTGATTAATAATTTTAAAATCCAACTTGGAATTGTACGCAAATATATCTAAACGGTACTTAAGTTGCGTCACTACTTTATGATTGGGCTGTCATAACCAATCAGATCTTTTGCCACGACCCATGTACTAGGAGGCGTTGAGGTCTGCCCCTTATAATGAAACCGTCCAAGCACTAGGTGGCAAGCACTAGGTGGCGCTGGGGTGGCCAATTATCAAATAGGAGATCCCTACGCATGAGAGATTCCTAACACAAGGAATCATTCTAGCAGAGCTGTATTTTAAGATATTATCAATCTGTATTTGGTAGGAAGTCTCGTTTTAAAAAGAATTCCTTAAAGACCAATAGGATTATGGGTTGACATAACTACATATTATACAATTAATTATCCAGACAGAAGCTTAATAACATGTCGACTTTTGATCCATTTATTCTATCTCTGTGAATAATATTTAAATGAAGACAGTGTTTTTCGATTTAAGAAGTATATATTATAACCTTGAGTAATTAAAACATAATTAAAATCTGTCAATGCATCCACTTAAGACAGTAGTGTTTTTCGATTTAATTAATTAAGTCTCATAAAATAATTAGTGGTCAACGTCGAGAGAAGGCCAGCCATTAACAAATGATAAACCAATGATCTTCTTTGGCAGTCTCAACAAGTTATCGATTATTTTCATTATAAGAAAATTATTGACTCATCAAAGACTTTTTCCCATATGAATAATGCAACCTGTTACAAGGCACGCTAGTGTTTGTTTATTGCTGTCCCCAATCCCACTGGGATTTGGTTTTCTACAGTCTTTCTCTTTGGCAGGCCAAAAGTTTGTGCCAATTTTGATTTGCTCTTTTTATTTATTCTTAATAAATATCATGCATGGTTCTTCAATCATCTCCTAATCAATGTGGATGTTAAACCTGTCGGTGATTAGGTTATGCACATTTTTTTTTATGGTGTTCCCATGTTGCTAAGTAGACGAATTAATGCAAGTGTCATTATTTTTTGCATCAGTGATGCGAGGTATCCCATGATAGCCTATGGCCATCAATCCTTTGGGACACAAAAAAAGTCTAAAAACTTTGTTTACAGCTAGCAGGTGAAAAGAATAATATATTGGATTATACATAGTTTATGCTTTCTAACGATTTTTATTGTTATTTAATTAAGTGACGAAGATAACAATCAATCTCATATCAATTTGGTTTGATATCAATGAAATTATTATTTTTTTATATAAAAAAAAAAACTATGATTTATTGGTAAGGAGAAGATTTATTCTTTTTATAATTTTAGTTTTTAGTTCTTGACATAGCTGCACCAAGACAAGAGAGATCGAAAAAAGACAAAAATCTATCAAAAATGGTCTAAATTACAATAACTTTAATTCATTTTTTTATTATTCAATATTTTTTTTAAATGTAATTTGTCTCTCTAATATATTTATCACTTCTTAAATAAGTCTAAAACCACTCTTTACAAGGTAGGAAATAAGTAAGAATAAATTAAGAAATCAAAAGGTAAAAAAGGACAAATGATGAGAATATTGTCCGAATAATTAAGATCATATTTATCTAATTTGGAGGCTTTCTAGACATTAACTAGTTATAGTTAGCATTATCCAATAATCATATATAAAATCATGATTTTTTTTTATTATTATTATTATTAGTCCGGTTATTCAACACAATCCAAGCTTTTTCTTCAACTTAAACCATGCCTTACCGGTCTATAAATAACTCTACTGGGCTATCCACGTTGTATATATAGTTGTGGCAGATCTATAATCATATGTTTTATAGAATAAATATATGATTAGTTTTATCAACGAAATAGAGATGTCCTTAAGTTTTGGTTTCCTATGTAAATTGAACAAACACTCTCAAATGTTCAAGAACATAAAAGATGACGCGTGTTTTACCAAATCTGGTTGGATCTACCATTATAGTTACCAGATTAAAATATTTTAATTTTTTTTTAAATTAATATTTTTTTTTGATGTTTTGAAATTATTTTGATGTGCTGATGTTAAAAATAATTTAAAAAAAATAAAAAATATATTATTTTAATATATTTTTAAATAAAAAATATATTAAAAAACAATCACAAACACCTTATCAAATAATGGTATTGAAGCAGCCATGTTTGCCGTCAAAAAAAGGCTATATTTACTGTAAACATGGCTGCTTTATGCACGAAGATGAAGAGTAAACTTGCCTTGCACTTCATCTTGTTAATTAGTCACCATCTTGGTGGCTAAATTTCTTAGATTAATAATATCCCTCTCGTTTATATATATATATATATATAAAGAAGAACAGTAAACATAGTTTATTTTTCTCTTCTTGACAGCAGGTTAGCAAACATGGCGGCTTCCACTTCATTATTGATAAAGTGGGCTCTTAGAAAACTATTTTAAACTTGACATTTTTGTGAGTTTAGCCCACTTTTATGTAACCTGACCCCGCTATCATGTTTGGGTATGTTCTAAGTGGCTTGAAATTAAAAGTATTAAATGAATGTTTTTTTTTTTTTTTTTTAGTGTTATGGTATAATTTAGACGTGTGATGTCAAATATGAAAGAAATATATTAAAAATTATTTAAATATATTTTTAAAGTATAAATTACTTTTAAAAAGTATTGTATACTATGATCTCAAATATTTAATGGATTAATTAGATAATTTATCGATTTAAACTCTAACTTGGATTTAGGTAGCTGTTTAACGTGGAAAAAACAACCTCTAAAATAATATTATTTTAAAGATTTTTTCAAACAAAAACATGTATTTAAATCAACCAACCTGAATTGATCCTTGTCCCGTGTCTTAAAACCATTTAGCGTGAATGCCGACTTTCTTAACTACGCTCTAACCTCACTTAATTATAACTAATCTAAACTGTTGTCTTGTACAACACAGTCACCTTATGTATTAGTGCTCGCATGCAATTTTTCAGATTCTGAGGTAGTTTGCGTGAGCTGCCATAAAATCACTTCAGACTTTCTGAGGTAATTTCAGAAAAATTTATTTTGATTTTTAAAAAAGTGTTTTTTTTTATTTTGAACAGAAAATACTTTTTGAAAGTTGTGAAAAAATTAGAAATGTCATATTATTTACTGATTATATCAAATTTGGTACTCAAACTTTTAATTGCTATTTATATTTTGTTTTGAATATTTATTTTTCAATTTCATCCATTAGAATTTAATTTTTATATTAAGTTTGGTCCTCATTTTTATAATTGTTATTTGCTTTTCTCTTATTAATTTTTAATTGAAATTTTTAATCTATCAAATTTGATCCTCATTTTTTTAATTGTTACTTATTTTATTTGAAATAATTTATGAAATGTTAATTATTATTATTTTAATTTCTTCATCTTTTTATTTTTTTATTTTTTAGATTTAATCTCTATTATTTTGATTATTATTTATTTTATTTGAGATAATTTATGAAATTATGTTTTTTTTTCAATTTCATTCTCATTCAACTTTTTAATTTGTAAGATTTGTTCCTCATTATTTTAATAAACTTGAAAAAAATAAAACATTAATAAGTTATTTTCCAGCTTATTTTTCATGACATAACCAAACATTAGAAAGTGTTTTCCAATTTATTTTCCATTACACTACCAAATATCGAAAAATAATTCACTTTTCTGGAATTCATTTTAAAAAAAAACTACTTTCTAGCAAACAAACGGGGCCTAAAATAAATTTGTTTCTGTTTAAAATAAAAAAAAAAGATGATAATAAACTATAATAATTGTCTCTCCCTCTCTCTATATAGAGGCAATTTTAAGAAGTATTAGACATACAAAATAATACTTTATTTTATTTTTCTCCTCTATTTATTTTTGCTCATGATACAAAAAATAAAAGATCGAGTAAATCTAAAAATAATATTATTATAACCATAAATGTTTTAAAATCAAAGCATTGATTACTGCTTCAATTTATATTTTCAAGTTAATTTATACAAATAATCGATACAACATAAATTTCTTTTAAATATTGATTCGTATATCTTTATATGTACATGCAGAACAAAAATTCTTACCATGGCCTCAAGAATATTTACCTTTCTTTAGAAGTCAATATAGAATTTGAATTTTTATTATTGTCTTCAATTGTGTGCTCTGTTTGTTTGCATCCGATATTTCTAAAACAGTTCACGTGTCAAGACTAAGTTTTTTTCTTAAACAAGTTTAAAAGGACACATCATTCCATAATCCTAATGTTTGAATTCAAGAAGTTAATTAGGAAGGAGATTAATTATAGACAATCCGGCCAACCTCTCAAAATTCAACTCAGTTAATTATAATTTAGTTACTTACTTAGGTTATGGTTACTGCTGGCGGTAAAAAATAGTAGCAGTAATTAATTGAATTTAAATTGATTACCAATCGCATAGGAGGACGCAGAAAACTTGACAACCTCATCTAATTAATTATTAAGTGGCCCATCTACGATGCTTTGTAATTAAAGATATTAAAATAATATATTTTTATTTTTTAAATTATTAAAATATATTTTAAAAAATATCAATTTAATATTTTTCCAAATACAAATTAAGTTGAAAAGCAGATTATAATATAAAAACAGACAAATATTTGAATCACAACTTCTTGAAAAAGTGAATTACACAACAACAATTCATGTCTATACTATTAATTTTTATTTTCTTAATAAGAATCTATTCATTTTTTTTTATTATTAAAAATAACATTACACACAATTGAAGACATGCACCCTCTTTACTCATTTCTTGTTCAAGTAATTATGGAATTAATGAATTTTATGAATTGAGATTAATTAAATTTATTTTTCTGGTTCGGTATCTATAATAAAATTAGAGAATTCAAGAGAAAAATACTTCCTGCATCCTTATATGAAATTTTAATATAAATAACTAAGGAGATCATCAGGCCGAGATTTTAGATTTCTTTTTCCACTTTGACATTGAGTATATATTATTGGCCTAAAATACTCATTTAATATCTTATATATAACTTCTTCTTTCTTTTTTTTTAGAAATATTTTGTATCTTATTACTTATTCGTACCTGTATGTGATACTAGCCAACAAAACAAAAATAAAATATTTTAAGAATTCTAGCTCGTCAAATCATGCTTACAATTTATAATCTGTTTTTAATATAGTAAACTGCAACTAATCCTTTTGCTTTATATGCCAAAGGCATTCATTGCATCCATCACAAAGTCCAATACTCTCTTTCTCTTGTACAAGTCACCAATCCTTCTCATCATCGGTGTTCTTGGAAAAATGGGGTGCAAATCATCAGACAAGCCAAAGCCAAAGCTAAGGCACAGGAAAGGCTTGTGGTCACCTGAAGAAGATCAAAGGCTTGGAAGCTATGTCTTTCAACATGGCCATGGATGTTGGAGCTCTGTCCCCATTAATGCTGGTAATTTTCCTCCACTCATTATTCACCAGTTTCGTGCATTGCAAACCAACATGCCATTTTGCTAATGTACTTCAATTTGAATGGGAATTAGTAATAAAAATAATTATTTTGTGATGATTTTAAGCACCTAGCTATTCTCATATATAGCTCTATATATTAGTTTTCAAGATTTGTTTTCATAGAAACAGGTGTGCTATGCTGTATCCTATAGCATTGCTCAAAAAGGTTGCATGTGTTCTTCTTATATTTCCAGAAACATTGCATTTTTCTTGAGCATGAGTGATCCAACTTAGATGAATCATTACCAAGAACTTTTCAAGGGCTGGACAGAATTTTCATTTTGGTGGGAGTAATTTAACTTATTGTTGAGTCTGTGTGCTATGGTTTCTGTGATCAATTATTTTAAGATGATTGTTGACAGTTAATTTTTTAATAATTTTCTCTGTTAAAACAAATGGCCAAGCTGTAAGTAAAGAGTCATCAGAGTTACTGACAAGTCTTCACGGTTCTTGAGTAAAGCCAAGCTTAAGAGTTACCTGCTTCTCATCAACTGGCTGATTCAGTTGGCTGATCATTAATTCTTTGGTTAATTATTTAGAAATTTAGATGACTGCCTGCATCATCAAAACATCATTTGTAGCAGAATCTCTAAGTTTCAAGGGAAAAAGAATGATGATGAATTACCGTTAAAATAACTAAAAAGCCATTTGTCAGTTGACTTTCTTAAGGTCCTGATCATGAAGCGGTAGTGTTAAGTAAATATTATTGCACTAATGCAGGCTTGCAGAGAACTGGAAAGAGCTGCAGATTAAGATGGATTAATTACTTGAGACCAGGACTGAAAAGAGGGGCGTTTTCTACAGACGAAGAAGAGACAATCCTGACCCTTCATCGCATGTTAGGCAACAAGTAAGTAGGATTCATTAAAAATAATCACTCTTGTGGCCTTAAGGACCACTCCTAACACCTTTCTGCTATTAGGTGGGATGCACCATCAATGAGAATTAATAAGTAGGAGAGTAGGATTTGGATGATCATGGACATTTTAGGTCAAATAATAAAAATTTACAAGAAATTCTGATAATATAGATTATTGCTAAGATGCTAGCCTAGCATGTATTCTTTGAATTGTCTGGCAAGTGCCTCCACCAAATCAAGCCACGTTTTGTTTTGATGATACTCGACAGGGATTTTTTTATAACCAGATAACATACCATTGTAGGTCAACTTGTAGTTTGAAACCTTTACAATGATGCAAGGAAACTAGAATATGATTCCATTTAAAATCCTTGAATTCAATGCGCCCGAAGCACCATAGGATTTGTGTTTCTGAATTTGTCTTAACCACTGCATTATTACCTTCCTTTGTATTCATAGAGAGGAACTGATATATGGAGACAATCTGTTTTGGAATGACTAGGTGGTCTCAAATTGCACAGCATTTGCCTGGAAGAACAGACAATGAGATAAAGAACCATTGGCATTCCTATTTGAAGAAAAAGTTGTTCAAAGCTGAAGGAATGGAATCTCCTAATAAGACTCAATCTGCCAGCTCAAACTCAGACAATATGGATCTTTCACCCTCTCCCAAAAGGCTTAAAATGCGAAGTCCTGAATCGTCAATGAATATGGAAAAACCATCAACTGATATCGACCGGCCGGTACTTCCACGGATGTTTGACTCTCTTAAAGAACCTAACAGAAGCTCCTTATTACCAAAGGTTATGTTTGCTGAGTGGCTCTCACTTGACAGCTTTGCAAGGTCAGGTGAGCCTGTGGTTTCAAAGAGTACATTCGATCATAATCCAAGCTTCCAAGACACTAGTTTCATGCATCATTACTTACTGGAAGAAGGAGCATTTGGTGGCGACTATCAAAATTCTCTAAGCAATGGTTCGAGCGGCGACATTTTTAGTTCAGAATTCAAATTTGAAAGCCAGAGTCCAGGAAATGAGTTTGATTTTAGCTCTGGAGAGGATTTATGTAGTGAATTCAACTTCCGTAATATTGGTGATGTGATGTACATATGAGGGCTTAGTTCCCAAAAGCAACTGCAAGGAAGAATAACTTCTGATTATACAAAAAAGAAGAAGATTGATACTCAAATAAGAAGGCCTGCAGGGAAGGAATTTGTAGCTAGCTAGGCCCCTTCCAGTTCTTTCCTCAAAACCAGGCGTGTAGATAATGTAATAGGCTTTAGCAATTGTTGAGTTTGTGGTTATTCTTCCATGGAGTTGCTTTTGGAGGCACCTTGATTGTTTCAAGAATAAAGAATATGTCAATTTCTTGTCTCTTGATGATGCAAGTTCTGTTTAGTTGGTGTCTCGAGATAGAAGGTACATATACAAAAAGACATAAACATGTTTGGTTAGAGGACATAAACTTCTCAAGCTATCCCTCTGGATCTCCCTGTTCCAAGAGGTACATGGATATGTCTCCTCTATCTTCGTTTCTTCTGTCTCAAACCAGTAACATAACCTTACCTTAAACATTTGATACAAAGGAAAAACTCCAAAGGGTTTAGGGCTGCTGCAAGTAATAAATTAGATGAACAAACAAGTGCAAGAAGAGAATAATCCATGTTATTGAAAGGGTTTATATCCGTTGACTTTTGATAAATTCAGAACTAAAAATTCAATACCGGCACTCATGCCAGCACAAGCGTAGGGCTGTAAATGGAGGAATCAGAGTTTTTCTGCCTAATCCTGGGATTTATTAATGTGCATTGGAGATTAGAACGAATATAATATTCCTAAGTAGGTACTGACTCGCATTGATTAGTATTCAAGTTCACAAAGAAGATGATGATTCATAGCATTACATAATCAAGCACAAGACAATTTTTTGTGCATAAGAAAAATATTTACAGACATTGATGGATCATTTTATAAACGGACATTGTCCTCTAAGATTTCTGATGATGATTTTTTTTTCATGGTATAGCTTGAACTCTTTCATGAGTTCTAGATGATAAAATTATCTGTGAGAACTAGGCTTGCCCATAACAGGATAGCAGCAACTGCAACAATGGCTGTAATTGGTGTCCATTTCAGTGCAATCACCTGATGGGGTGGCATATTATATGTTACGATTCTGATAAAAGAAAATGGTAACCTTATGTTTTTTTGCTGAAAAAATGGGATAAAAAGAAAATATAAGAGAAGAACATAATCCATTTTTCTTAGTAATTAATTCTACATTGTCTCTCTTCATTAATTGAACACACCTCTAGCAGGGGAGAACCCCAGACAGGAGAGGCTGTTCTTGGAGTCGTTGCCGGTAGTCTTTCGGAGATTTCTGACAATTGAAGAGCAGAATACATGCATAAGATTTTTTTTGTAAACATGGTTCATGATCAATGTAACATAAAATAAGAATAATTTACCTGAATTTCTTTTTCTTTGCAGAATTTCTGATATGTGCTCTGTAATGATTTCTGAATCTTTTTTTGTATTCGCATTTAGCTTCGATAGATTAGCCTGAGTTCTCGTGTCTATATACTGCTTCCTAATACTCCCAATAACACCATCTGCAAGCCAATTTGAATAGAGGTTGCTAAGCATAAATAAAGAAATGCCGGCTTAATAGCAAGCAATTTCTGTGCATACCAAGAACACCATTCACCAATTTTCCATGCAAATATAGCTTCAAACTAAGAGAGTAGGGCTGCAGAGATTACCGAATTTAACAAAACTATATGGTCTTGTAATTTTCTCAACTAGGCTATTGTCCAATCTCTCAAACTCCTTTTGCAAGTCTTGTAGATAATGGAAAGCTAGCTTTCTTGGATATGAGGAATCGCATAATGTCATGAAGCAGGCACCATTCCCAATCAAGTAACTTAATTTCCAAGCATAAAAAGTTAAAAACCCCAAAAAATATATATAAAAAAAAAACAACCCTGTTTTTTTCACATTGCCCTTTCCATTTTTCTAAAGAAGCAATTAAATGCACTCAATGCTTATATTAATCTCATATGTGCACAGATCTATAAGAAATCATCAAGCAATTATTATTAATATTGTTTTAAGAAATAAAGATAAGGAAAAGGATACTTGAGAGAGTGATGATCAATGCGAATGGTCATCATGGAAGGTATCAAGGCTCCTCTTGAGATTTCTTTGAGTATGAACTCACCTTGTTGCTTGTAACACAAGAAATTATCATTCTCTTCATTCACATACCTAGGCCCTTGCGCAAGAGGCAGCCCGTCAATCACCCTTCCAACTATTGTTATCTTAACCATCCCAAGAAATTAATTAAGAACCGAATTAGGTTTGTATGCAGACCAGGTTTTGTGGGTTGAGGCTGAACATAAAGCTGGCCCTTTATAGGGCCGAAAGGAGATCAGTGAGACTTGGTGTTGAAGTTATTCCCTTTGGACGTGCAAAAGAAAGCATGGGGGCGATGGAAAAAAGATGGGGAAAGGTTTTTCGAGGAAATATAGAGAATATTCATTTCCTTTCTTCTACATCTTTCATTTCTTTCTCTGCTTTATTTCTTTCTCACTATAGAAGTCTTTTTAGTTAGCGTTCTATTACTGTTTTGTAGCAGAAAAGATAATGATAATTTTAAAATGAATTATTATAATTTCAAAACGGTGACGTCTTAATTTCCACAATCTTTGTGTTTTTCAAAACGGTGACGTGTCTTTCCACCATCTTTGTGTTTTTTTATTTTATAACAATAATCAAATGCTAAAATAGGAGCAATTAGATTTGCATTACCCATATATATTCACATATAGAGCTTATTCTATGGGATATTTCTCTTTTAAAATGGTCATTGATATCAAAATTAATTCCTATCTTCTATAAGATTTTAATTAGATATATATTGGTTCTTGTACCATTCTTTTATTGATGCACATGTGGTAAGATCATCAAAAATTAAGCATTAAGGAAAAGTATTCTCTTTTTTAGAATATTTTGAGTAATAAAAAAGACCATTTTAAAATAAGACTTGGTCGTACTGAATTATTGAGTTGATCTGCTAGGTCGGGTTAGAGTTTATAACACTGCTTTAAATTACTATTAAGTATTGCAGTGCTAATTTTTTTTAAATATTTTTTGTTTGAAAATGTATTAAAATAATATATATTTTTAAATTTATTTTAGATATTAACGAGATGACATGCCCGCGCACTGCCGTGGGTTTATAAAACAAATATACTTGATAGTGTTATAATTGTAAACCAGCGCTAGATAAGTAATAAAAACTAAAGGTATGATGGAGCCAATATTTCATGATGGAAAAAAAGTTATAATGGTGATCAAAAACTTAGAGACTGAACAAAATGATTGTTTTCTCCATATTTTTTAGCTTTTCTGTTAATAAAAAGAAAGCAAATTATAAAGCTAATTTCTCTACCAACTTAATATTAAAAAAAAAACCAACAAAGATAATCTTGGAAGGAAAAAAAACTCATGAAGAAAAACGTTGTAGCAATTGACAATGTTTTGTGAGGAAAACTCCAGTGTTTTTTCCAATAAAATCAACAAAGATAATTTTAAAAAAAATCATAAAAAAACCATTTAGAAAAATACTGTAACAATTCACAGTGTTTTGTGAGAAAAGTTACAACGCTTTCCCCATATGATTTAGCTTTATTGTAATTATAATTTTTAACCAACTCAATATTAAAAAAAATCGACAAAAATAATTTTAAAAAAAATCATAAAAAATCATATATGAAAACACAGCAACAATTCACAGTGTTTTAAAGAAAACAAATTACAAAGCTAATTCTTAATAAACTCAATATTAAAAAAAAATCGACAAATTCAATTTTAGAAAAAAAAACAGAAAAAAAACATAGGAAAAAAAAACCATATTGGAAACATTGTAGTAATTCACAATGTTTTATGAAGAAAGCTACAATGCTTCCCCACATGATTTAGCCTTATTTGTAATGACTTGTAATTGTAATTCTCAACCAGCTCAATATTAAAAAAATAAAATTGACAAAGATAATTTTGAAAAAATTATAAGGAAAAAAAACCATGTTGAGAGACACTCTAGTAATTCATAGTGTTTTGTGAGGAAAGCTACAATGCTTTCTCCACATGATTAAGCTTTATTACAAAATTAAATTATAACCAGCTCAATATTAAAAAAATAAAATTGACAAAAATAATTTTGGAAAAAAATATTACAAAAAAAGAAAACACAAAAGAAAATGAAAAAAAATCATGTGGGCAAAAACACTATAGCAATTCAAAGTAATTTGCGAAGAAAGTTAAAGTGTTTTTCTCACATATTGTAACTGTAATTTTTAACCAGCTCAATATTAAAAAATAAAATTGAAAAATTTAATTTCAGAGAAAATCATAAAAAAAACAACAAAAAAAACCATGCGGAGAAACATTGTAAGCAATTAACAATGTTTTAAAGAAAAAAAATTACAAAACTAAATTCTTAATCAGCTCAATATTAAAAAAATAAAATCAACAAATAAAATTATAAAAAATAAAAAAAAAGAAAAAAGAAAAACTATGTGGGAAAACGCCGTAACGATTCACAGTATTTTAAAGAAAAAAAATTACAAAGCGAAATTTTTAACCAGCTCAATATTAAAAAAGTAAAATCGACAAAGATAATTTAAAAAAAAATAAAAAAGGGAGAAAGTTGAAAAAAAAAAAAGAAAAGTCATTTTGGAAAAGAAAAAGGAAAAAGGGTAAATTTAGAAAAAAAGAGATGAAAAAAAAACAAAAAAGTAAAGAAAAAAAAGAAATGCACTGTGGATTACCATTGTAATCCACAATGCATTGGGTGTGGGTGAACAATGAATTCTCTACATCCTTTAGCTTATTACTTAATTGTAATTCCTAACCAGTTTAATATCAAGAAAATAAAATTAACAAAGATAATTTTAAAAAAAAAAACTATGTGGGAAAAAACACTGTAGCAATCCACAGTAATATGCGAGGAAAGCTGCAGTGCTTTCCTCACATATTGTAACTGTAATTTTTAACCAGTTCAATATTAAAAAATAAAATTGAAAAAGATAATTTTGGAGAAAATAATAAAAAACAAACAAAAAAAACCACGTGGAGAAAAACTGTAACAATTAACAATGTTTTAAATAAAAAAATTACAAAACTAAATTCTCAATCAGCTTAATATTGAAAAAATAAAATCGACAAATATAATTTTAAAAAATAAAAGAATAAAATAGAAAAATTATGTGGAAAAACACCGTAGCATTCCACATTATTTTAAAGGAAAAAAATTATAAAGCAAAATTTTTAACCAGTTCAATACTAAAAAACTAAAATCGATAAAGATAATTTTGGGAAGAAAAACAAATAAAAAAATAAAAAAAACATGCAAAAAAATAAAGTGAAAAAAACAAAAAATAAAAAAAATTGAAAAAATATATAAAAAAAAAACACTATAAATTATTATTGTAATCCACGATGATTTAGGTGTCATGAAAGAATGTTGTAATTCATGGTAATTTAGGTACGGGGACAGTAATTCCTCATATTTAGATATTATTAATTTCTTTTTTAAAAAAAAAAGACACAGTTTAACCGCGTACACTAAACAAACAAATCCTGTCCGGGGAGGACACCGGAAATAACTGCATCTGACTTGTCTTGGGAGTCCATCCAGCTACTCTTATAAGAATTCCAATAAATTATAAATTGTAAAGGTACCCCAGTACAGCAGCATTAACTTATGAATCGTAGGGGAGCTCTAGAATCCAACGGTCACTTTGATTCCGTGCTTGTATCGTATGGCAAGAGGCCCTCTGATTTTTGCTTGGCCTTTCTGCTAATGCAGCATCCTTGACCCCATGGCCATGTCCATTGGATCTGCTGGATCTCCCGGGCTTCTTTTTTTTTTTTTTAGAGATATCTGAAGAAATTAAAAAAAAAAAACTTGATTTATTTTTTTATAATAGAAAAGATCTAGCATTTGATTCTTCTCCAGGATATATAGGACCTAATTGATTTTCAATAGAAATTAAAAGGTTATGTGTAGTTCGCGCTTGAGACGACAACAACAAAATTATATGCAAAAAAATAATATAGAAATGTGTTGGGTTAAAGAGATAAAAATAAAAATATAAAATAATTTTATTTTTTAATCCATTTTGAAATTAATAAATTCCATCTTTCTATCTTTCAAACAGCAATCCTAAAAACTATTTCAAAACCAAATACACACTAACAAAGAGTCGGCAAAGCAGATTTAAACAATACATCAATGAAGGGTGGAGTGAGTAACGGTAAAAGATTGGTGTTTGAAAGTATAGCACTTTTCAAAATATTTTTGGTTTAAAAAATACATTAAAATAATATATTTTTAATTTTTAAAAATTATTTTTCACATTATCACGTATCCTTAAAAATATAAAAAATTATTTTTTTTTTCAAAATTGACCCGGTCTTCATTTAAGACGAGATACTAAACCGGGGCTAATTAAGACTTATGGTGTCCAGAGATAATCACAAGCTTATTAACAATAGTACTCAAAAGCTTTTGGTTTCACGAGAGATGTACTGTTTTCTAACAATAATTCTTTACCTTAATTGCCAGTTTGTCATCTACGAGTCACTCATCTTGTTTGCCAATGCCCATTATTTTAGTCCTTTTGGCAATGATTAATTATGTGAACCTTGGCCCTATCCATTAATTGGCCCCTTTTTTTATAATTTTATTTTTATTTTTTTCACATAAAAGATTAAATATTCTATTAATTATGTGAACTTGGCCCTATCCATTAATTGGCCCATTTTTTTATTTTATTTTTATTTTTTTCACATAAAAGATTAAATATTCTATTAATTCTTATGATAAAATACATATGGCTTGCAATATATATCTACCATAAGACTAAAACTCACTGTTTGTGTTTAATAATATGGTTAAAAATACTCTCTCAGCATGTTTTTTTTGTCTAAAAAAATATTTTTACAATGTGTGCAAGGCCATTACAAACAAAGAGATTCATGTATTTTTATTTTTAATATTAGTATATCAAAATTATTAAAATTATCAATTTTTTATTTTTATTTTAAAAAATAAAAACTGCCACAGAATCAAAATCACACGAACACTTTAGAAATAAACTTTTCCAAAGAGTAAAAGCAAGCCAATTTAAATTTCACAAGTACAGATTTCAACCTCGATCTATTATCAAACAAAACCTTAGGAATACTTCACCATTTTTTTTTGGGGGGGAGTTCCCATGGTAATTTCTTGTGAATTTTCCTATTCTTGTTGTTAACGATCTTTGAAAACTTTGATCTTGATGTCTGCAAATTGATTGAGATATGCCACCAGACATATTAACAAGAAGAAGAAGAAGAAGAAGATGTGAACATCAGCACTCTTGCTGACCTTCTAATGTAACGTTTCAATTCACATATTATTTCAAATACAATTTTACAGACTTGATAATGTAAAATTAAGTGTAGAAATGCCATACATCATAAAATATTTGATGTCTTATTCACTATATGATTATAAAATATTAATATGAAAATATATACTTAAAATAATTTTAGAAAGCAGTTTAATTTTAATTCAAGCATAAACTGACTTAAAAATCCATTAAATAAGCAAACTTCAGATTTTTTTTTTTGTAAATTAATGGATCAAATTGTTTATGGAAGGTAATTCTATCTCTCTCACTAACGATGAACTCTTGTAAGATAAAAAAAAAAAAAAAACCCATTTGATCAAGGATTTAAAACTATGTTGGGGAACGCGGCTACGGCTGTGTTTTCAAAAATTTTAAATTTTTTTTTTTACTAAAATTGAATATGGTTTGTATGTTTTGGATCGTTTTGATGTGCTGATGTCAAAAATGATTTTAAAAAAAATAAAAAAAACATCATTGACATGCATTTTAACACGAAAAGTTATTTGAAAAGCACTCGCAACCACACTACCAAACACACTCTAAAACACTAGGCACATCAATGCATACAGTGGATAGTGGATTTGGGTCACCATCGTCGTAATAATATGTTAGTAATGAATAAACCTCATGAAAATAACTTAGATTTTATGGATTTCAAGCCCTAGCTAGGCACAATAATGTAGATTTGGATCCCCATCATCAATAATTAATGTGTTGATAAATAAATAAATAAATCTATTGAAAAATAACTTAAACTACATAGATTTACATAACAATAGATATCACAGATTTGGGTCACCACCACCATCATCGATAATGTGTTGACAAATAAATAAATCTAATGAGATATAACTTCAATTATTCCCTCGAAGAAGACTCACAGAAAGAGCATGAGAGAGTAACTTGGAGTAAAACACTACTACTTTAAGTCTTGTATTAGCATTTTCAGAAGCCAACATTTCAGTCCACAATCATAGCAAAGGCATGTCCTTTCACTTCTTCACCAATTCCTTCTTGCACTCCTCAATCTTTAACCATTCGTCATTTGTTGTCAAAATGTTTTCTTTTTTGAATAAAACACACACAAAGTGAAGCTTTCTTTGCCCCTTTTCGTTGTTAATTACAGCAAAGCTCATTACATGTTAATAAGTTGACCACCAGCGAAGCTGTGTCTATCTATGTCTTTGTATGGGACTCATTATTCTCTCCAAATTTAGGTTCTGAAGATACTTTTAACTCTTTGATGAAACCTGGCACTTGACAGTCAGCTCTTTTTATTGAGTCTAGTAAAAGTAAATGCTGGCTGACCCTATTGCTTGTTTCAAGCATTAAAAACCCCAGATGACAAATCCCATCAGTTGATTTTTTTCTCATTAAAGGCTCAACCTTTTAGTAGTACTGTCATGGTGTCATATCATATCTCTTATAACTAAGAGAGCTTTGTGGGTTTTGTTGCCTGACAGTAGAGAAGATGGGGAGGGTACCTTGTTGTGATAAAGATGAAGTAAAGAAAGGACCTTGGACTCCTGAAGAAGACCAACTCTTGGTTCAGTACATTCAAAAACATGGTCTTGGTTGCTGGCGTAGCCTACCTAAGAACGCAGGTTTCTTTTTCTTTTCTTTTTCTTTTTGGCATGTTCAGCTTTAAAGTTTCAAAATTTATTGAACCCAAGTTAAAATTTGAAGAAAAGAACATGTGTAATGGCTTTGGCTTGGATTTTGGAAGGCAAATGGCCCTTCTTGATGCTTTATTATTCAAAAGGCCATGTTGTTTATGCCTTGCTGTTTATTGGTTGATTGGAATCATGCTTGGGGTGTTTTTGCTTTTTCAACTTGTTAAAGAAGAGGATTTGTGACCACCCTTGAAATGATTTTGGGTTTACCTGCCTTCTTTTATGTGGGGTTTTATTCTTTTATTTTTTCGTGTCAAACGTGTTGCACTCTAGTTTTCTAACCCTTGCATCTCCTTGGGAACTCTTAAGTATGTTGTGAAAAGACCTGCGATTGTACAAAAGCCACTAGCTAGCCTTCAACACAAAACAATTTTGATGAATCAAAGTTAGATATTTGAGGATAAGCTGCCCCAACTTAGATAAGTTTATAGTTGAACCTTAATTACGTGAAAAACAAATCTAATAATAATCAAATTCCAGTTGGCTTTGCTACTAGGAATTCCTTCTTAAACTCTGATTTTGAGTTCCTCGAAGTTTCTGAACATTGATGTCCTGAAGTTAAACATGAACAAAATATGATGATCAGGCCTCCTTCGATGTGGGAAGAGCTGTCGGCTTCGGTGGACTAACTATCTTCGCCCTGACATTAAACGTGGTCCCTTCTCTCCTGCAGAAGAGGCTACTATTGTTCATCTTCATGGCATGCTCGGTAACAAGTAATGTGCTGTTTGCTCTCATGTTTCCTGTGCATTATCTTTTGTTTGGACATTGGAGGATATGTATATGAAGATTGTTGGATTCCTGCTGCACCTGCTATATTTCTAATACACTTCTCTCAGTTTTTTTGAATTCCTGCTATTTTTCTAACGCACTTCTTTTCATTTGTTGAGCTTCAATTTGGACTTTGTTTCATGAAGAGGAACTTTTGTATCCCATGTCAATATGTTCATTAGGATGAAGAAATTAATCTTTGCATAGATTTTGCTTTCTGTTTTATAGTCCCTCTAAAACTGTATCAGTTGAAAGGTCTTTATACGGGGATAAGCCAGATTTGGGATACAAAAGATTTCTTCTCATTCTTCCCGATATTCACGAATTGTTTAGAAGATGAGTTACTGATCTATGGATTTTTTATGAATGGTTCAACCTTTTTTCTCTTAGTGATAAAAAGTGCTGGATTCTGATAAGCATGTCATAAAAGTAAAGTATTATAAAAAGATGATCAAATGTTTAGGCTTGCTGTTTTATCCTTTTCTTATCAGTATGCTTTCCGTGTTTTGCATAAACCATGCCACATCTTTTGGTCTTTCTAAGTTTTTTTAACTCAATGCACTACTTCTCAGGTGGGCATACATGGCATCTCAATTACCAGGAAGAACAGACAATGAGATAAAAAACTTCTGGAACACCCACCTGAAGAAGCGCCTAACTTCTATTGGTCCAAAGTTGCAGATCAACCAGTCATCCTCCTCTTCTGAACCTATCAATATCAAGTGTAAATCTCCTTCAGCACGCCACATGGTACAATGGGAGAGTGCTAGAGTTGAGGCTGAGGCCCGTTTGTCAAAGCAGTCATTGCTTATTAAACCAACATCAACAGCTAAGAGCCATCCCGATATCTTTCTCCAATTATGGAAATCTGAAGTTGGAGAAACATTTCGCATTATTGAGGAAAAAGATGGAAAAACATGTGAAAGTCTTGTATCTGACACACCTCCATCGATAAAAAATGAATCTGTTTTCCTCGACGACACAGTTTCGCCAAAGCCTTTCAAAACAACTACCTTCATCGACACCACGCAGGAACAAGAAGATACTTGCAAGCCAAATGAAGATGTGATGACTGTTTCAGATTCCATTGGTTCCAATGAATTTGCTGATTCTACAGATACAGCATTGAAACTACTGTTAGATTTCCCAGGAGGCAATGATATGGAATTCATAGGGGAAGAATCAGAGTTTTTTCAACTTCCTTGATTTTAGCTGCGACTGAAACTGCTTCTCGCCTTTTGCATATGGAATTCATAGGGGAAGAATCAGAGTTCTTTCAACTTCCTTGATTTTAGCTGCGACTGAAACTGCTTCTCGCCTTTTGCATACTGTGGTGTCACTCAAAGGAGATGATGGTGATTTTTGGGCACCTCTCTTCTAGCCTCTTGATTTCTGGTATATAGGCTATCTAGTTTACCAAGTTGGTTGACAATTCTCTTCTTGATCTCTGAAAAAGTAGAGGCAATAGAGGTGACCGTGTTTCTAGTTTTCATCTCTGTGCCCTCCTTTCAGAATTTAAATAGGGGTCCAATGCAAAACAATGTTGGATGGAAGAATAGTTTTTGAGGTCTAAAGTTCTTCGAAGGAGTACCGGAGAATGTTTTTCTCTGCTCTGCTACACTACCAAGTGATCCTGATAGTTCTGTGGTGAACATGAAGGGTGTTTTTTTTTTTTTTTTGTATATAGAACAACATATTAGCTTAAATATAAGTTTTATTTCTAGTTTTCATCTATAGATATATTTGATCTTGTGGATAGACTGCGACCCGAGCCCGTAATTTCGCATATGGTAGAAGTTCTGTTTGATTTTCTTATCATCAACTGATTTATATCATTATGTGATATTTTCCCTCAGCCTGCTGAGCATACCTGCAACATCTTCTGGATGAGCCATAACTAATACGGTCCACTCCATGTCTTATCTGAAATTATCAAGAAAACAAGGCTTTCTATTCATTTGGGTCCCAATCACATAAATCATGATCATTAATTTTCTGATAAATTGAGGGTTTCCTCCTCCATAAACATAGGCACACAGCAGAACCACACATCTTCTGTCTCTGTGATTTGCTCTTATACTGCAGTTTCCATTTACTTCATGATTCACATAAGCTTCTCACAAATTCAATAAGTTAATTTCCAAACAATATCTTGAAATGTTCTATACACGCAAATACATCAACATGGACACACAGAATAAACGAACACTTGCCAATTCTCCCCTATTGAAACAGCAAAGAAACAAACAAACGGTAACAAATGAAGGCTTAACAACTATACAAATAATACAATTTTCAATCCAATCTCAGCCTAAAAACATCTTAAAAAGCTTCTTTGGAGTAGTTCCAGTGGCACGATATTTAGCAGCTATCTCTTCAGCCTTGAGAAGATCTTCCCCACGTTTAGCTTCGACTATCGCTTTCTTTTCTTCTGCTTCCTTGTGAATTACTGCTATTTTGTTCTTCATTTTCTCCACATATTCTGCCTTTTTCTTCTCAAGTTTTTCCTGCTCACATGCAATTATTATCAATGATGTCAAACCAATATGAAAGTCAAACAAACTTTACCAACTACAACCCTTTAAACAGCCTGAATAATTTGTTCAGCATTTAAAATATGGAGAATTGTTTCACACTACGGTAATTCATCAACTAAACATTCAGGGGACCATATGGGAAATCAAGACAAAGTTTTGCAATTCTCTCATAAGAGTTGCTGTTACCTCAATCTTCTTCAACTCAGCCTCCACAGATGCTTTCTTGCTGTTCTCCCATGATGCAATGGAAGAGAGTTTTTTGTGAGCTCTGCATAATGGATTCAGCAAATTCAATATAGTAAAATAAGAATATGACTATATCAGAATATGAAAATTGTAGAGCAGACAGGAGACGTCATCGTATTGAAAGAACTCTTGAGATTTAAAAATCATAGCTCAGTAGTGTTTTAAGATCATTCTGAGGTATCAAAGAGAGAAATTAACAAGTTGGGTATCTAGAAATGAACTCAAAATTACTAAAAAATTGCTACTAGAAAGAAAGCTCATACTTGTTTTCTGCTTTGGATTTCTCACTCTCTTCCCATGCTTTGATAAGTGATATCCTCTTCTCTGTAACAACCCTTGCAAGAACAGCATCTACACAAACAAACAAAAAGGTTGATTACTTAAGCTGATATTAATTAATGAATAACAAGAAGAACCCATAATCAAAGAAAAGAACAATCTTAAGATCTAACAATGGATACCTCTATTGACAGAGCCCTCTGTTTTCTCCTCGGCAGATTCAGATGCTTCTGCCCCAAGAAAACAAAAAATTCAAAATTCAAGTTGATAACACATATCAAACAACAAAACTAAACATGGAGTTTATTTATTTTATGTTTTAAGAATCTAAAAAGATTCATCAAGTGATAGTCTGTAAAGAAACAATAAAGACAAACATATTCTTACAGAATTACCAAACCCTAGAAAATTAAAAATCTATACAGATAAAAACAAAATATTGAATCACAACAAAGAATTCAAAGTGGGTTTTTTTCTTATGCAGAAAGTGGATAAAAGCAAGAAGAAAGAAAGAATATTTTACTCTCAACAACAGCAACTGCTTTTGACTCCTCAACCTTCTCTTCAACGAGAGGAGGAGGAGAGATTACAGTTTTCTCCTCAGCTACATCTTTTTGAGCCTTAACTTCAGGTTCAGGTTCGGCTTGTGGTGGAGGAGGAGGAGGAGTTTCTGATGGGGTTTCAGTTTCCACCTTCTTTGGCTCCTCTTCTGCCATATCCTTCTAATGAATAACAAGGAAAGTTATAGGGTAAAAAGAAAAAACCACAAGAAGATAGCTATGGAGATATATACTAGAGGTGGCTAGCCAGTAACAGTGACAGTGAGAGAGAGATGTGAAGGAGAGAAATAAGAGGGTAGGGGTGGTGTTGGTTGAGATATTATAGTTGGAAGAGGGTAACTGTATCTAAAATTCCAAATCAGCTTTATACATGCCAGCCTGGTATGAGACGGTGTCGCTTCGTTGCCTTGAAAAGATTCAATCGCGCGAGGTCCTAAGATTCGTATTAACCACGGAATCTTGTGGACCAGGCTGTAAAGTGGCCGAATAAAAAATTATATTTTTAATCGATCCACTTGAGGCCCATTTGCATTTCTTTTCTCTCCTCTTCTTTCCGTATTATCTGACTTGAGAAATTGTCTTTAAAATAAAATTATTTTTATATTTCCATTCCTTTAATTTAATATGTTTTTATTTTTCTGTTTATTATATTTTTAGATTATTTCGATGTACTGATATCAAAAATAATTTTTATAATTAAAAACACTGAAGATAAAATTAGAATAAAAATGAGGTTGGGTTAAATGTTAAACTGGGGTCATTTTATATATAATTCTTTTGAAAAAGAAGGACAAACACATGATGAAATTAAGTATTTTCAATAACTATTGTGGTTATGATGATATATTTCCTAAAAAGAAAATAAAAATATTGAAGTCATCTGTGGTGCTGTCTTTAAGTCGTGGAAGCAAGCACCAAATATTTGGTCGTCGTCCTCAATAATTATTCCTTGAAGAAAAAGAAATCCCAACTACAGAAAGGGGCCAGCTTGGATTAATAGCTACATGAAACAGAAAGCAGATGGCTTTGGTTGTCAAAGGACTCGATATCATCTGAAACCAACATGGGACCATGACCGTTTGATCCCTCTAATTCCCAAAAATCATGGCCTCAACTCTTGCTCCATGAATATATCTACTCCTTTCATTTATCTTATCCACTATTCAATCTTTTAAAACTCTATTTAATTTTGATAAGTTAACCTGTGATATAGAATTTATGACGAGAATTTGATTAGTTTAAGAAAAATCTGATGAAAACTCGTTGATTTGTTTTTTTAATAATATAGTTTTTTTATAAAATATAAAAATAATAAATTAATCCGAATAAACTCAATAAACTTGTGACGCGGAACTAACCTCTAGTTGACCCCAAAACCAGCTTTAAAACTTATGGTAATACTTGTATTTAATCTGCCATAAATCTCCATGATTGAGCGACGGGGATTCACTGGGGAACTTCTCACGCACTTGCATAATGTAACTTCTTCACATTCTCCTTTTTTTTTTTAAAAAAAATAAAAATAAAATCAAACAACAAAGATAAGCACCATCATCAAGTATTTTATTCTTGATAAGATTAATCTAGTCTGAATCCATGAATATATATATTAATCTTTATCTATAACATATCATGTATCTCATAATGATATGTTGTGAGGTCACGAAAATATTTATTAATTATAATTGTATTAAAAAAAATATACCTGGATTATTGAATCTGTGCAAGCAATATAGAGCGAGGTGGTTCGCTAGTTTTGCCAGCTTTCCAAGTGATTATCAATGGCATCTCGTTGAAACACCCTGGATTAATCAAACGGATGAATGATGATACAGCTTTACAAGTTGTCTTCATTACTACGATTCCATGTTTAAAAAAGTACCCAACTAGTGGCCGAAGCTACTTCACTTCGCATTTTAGCCTTCTATATATATATATATATATATATATATTCATCAACCATTTGGTAGATATGGACACTTAGATCTTTCCGAGCATAATATCATATGATGAACATGCATGTAGCCAGCCAGACGTACAGCTTGAAAGTTACTCATCCGAAGCCACCTTCTCTCGATTAAATCTTGTGAATTAGTCAGTGATATAACTCATACTGGTCACCACCTGTCAAGAAAACACTCAAAACGACCTTAGAAAAACATAGATTAATGTAGATATATAAAATAAGAAAGTTTGGAGAGAAAAAAAAAATTAGGGAAATGGGTGTGTTTTGTTTTTTCCCCGTAAACATTATGATGGGAGGGAGGCTAGGCAGCTCCCCATCTTAAAAAAAAAAAGAAAAGTTTAGCTTGCTTGGGTGCTATTTTTCCTACTAGTTGGCTAATTAAAACACTCGGTGCACCAACATCAATATATACATTTTTAAGAATTTTTTTTTAATTAATATGAGTGTTTGGCTAGCTTGTATGTATCTTTATTAATTTTATAGTAGGTCATAAAATTAATGATTATGTAACTTTTCAATGACCGTGAAAAGATTTGAACTCGTGACTATTAAAAAACAAATCTTTCAATATTCACATTATTAAAAAAACTTAAATCCCCTATCACATGCACGTCAACTAATATTCTAAGATGCCTACAAGTATTATTATGAAGGTATATGTTTGATATTATTTGACTTTATATAACTACAATTTTATTATTTATAATTTATAATTAAGATAAATCACCATAAAATAATTTTTATATGAATTTATTAGTTCACATGTGAATGGTATGTCTAAAATATGATGAAAAAAGATTTAATTAAGATACCAAAATACTCCAATGTACAAAAATAAATAAATAAATAAAGGAACTCGATGAATAAACATTTTATATGAAAATGATTCTTAATTCTTACATGTAAAAATCAGGCAATGTTTAAGTAATGATAAAAAGATAAAAACATTGTATTCTTTAATAATTTAATCTAACGAGTTTCAAAATTCAAGATGCATAGAAATAAAATTAAGGTATTAGATAACTAGATTTATTCTTTATAGTAAAGGTATCCTAGTTGTTTGATATGAAAAAGCTTAAGTGGTTAATAGCTGGTGGTGTCTGCTAAATCAAAGTGATTAGTAGTTAGTATATGTAAAAAATCATCTTTGATTAAAATATGAACTTTTAGAAGCTTAAATGAGTTGGCCTAAATACTCAAAATGTTATTGTTTCATTAAAAAATCCAATAAACTTGGCTTAACTTGCTGATATATATGTTGACCATTTATCCCACAACTCAAACCTTGAATTGAGTTATGAACCGGATGGAATCTTGTAACCATGTTTATAATTAAGTGAGACTTATGTGTTTAATAATGCGATGCAAGGTGTTTTTCAATTGAAAATATATTAAAATTATATTATTTTTTATTTTTGATTTTATCACATAACAAACATTAAAAAACACTTTAAAATATTAATTTAATAATTTTTTAGGTGAAATATTATAGTTTGAAAAACATTTTAAAAAAACATGTTGAACCACAAAAACAAACACTCCCTACTAGGTTATTTGATGAGATTTTTAAAAAAAATATGCTACTTATTTATTTATGTATTAAATAAACAAAGCATATCCACTACAAGTGTTATTAAATGATAAATCAAAACATATGCTACTTATTGAATTTATTTATGCATCAAATAAATGTTTACATCTTTCTTTATTCCATTAAACATGAATTTTAGTCCGTACATATACCAAAGCACTTCATTGGAAGTGTATTGTTTGATCGATGTTTGTCAGCCTTCTCAGTTATCTCCAGAACTTTCTTTTGGTTTTGAGCATCAATGGCTGCCTTCTTTTGTTCCATTGCCTTCTGTATCTGAGCTTCCTCATTCTTGATTTTCTCATGTTTATGTTGCCTTATGCTCTCTAATTCTGCCTGAAAAGTGAACCAAATATAATATTTGTGTCAGTGAGGAACAAATAGCAAAATAAATTATCCACAGAGTCTATATTATTTTCTTTATCAATATATCCACTAGATGGATATGACATCAATCATTACCTCAATCTTCATGGTCTTAGCCTCATGGGATATTTTCATTTTTTCCTCCCATGTTTTGATGTCTGATAACATTCTCTGAGCCCTTTGATTATATATTTAATTCCAGTAAGATAACATCAATTCAATTTCAGTAAACAAAAATATTTAAAACAAGGAAAAAAAAAAGGTTCCATGCATGTGGGTGTTAATTTCTTATACTTATTAGCTGATTTTGCTTTTTCTTTGTCTTCCCATGCCTTGATATTTCTCTCATTTAGCACTTTGTTCATTTGTTTAAGAGCTGCAATGAACAGGAAGACAAACGATGAACTATAGTTACAAGTGTAATATACAATATAGTTGAATTATAATATTTTTTTCTCATATAAAAATGGGGTTCATGAATTACCTTTACGATAAGTATCAGTGAATTTTATGCAATTACATAACTTTAATTGTAATTAATATAATTTTTCTAGAAAAATAAATCCAAGAGATCGGTGTGGCTATCAAGAAAACATGTTATTTTTCTCAACTTTCTAATCTCAAATCTTGAGATTAGTACCAAGAAAAATGTACTGATTTCTCAAATATATCGTACCGATATGAGATTACATCTTTAAAAAAATGATTTAATGCATGAATGATTAAAAAAAATGGTCACATCAAGTGGACAAGAGGCCCAGCAATCAGCATGATGTCATGAATGCAATGTAATGAACATCAAATTTGTATACCTTCACCCATTTCAACCGTCTTCAAGACAAATACGATGCTCAGCTTTGCTGATCTTTCTCCTACCTCAGCCACCTACCTATTTATAGGAAAGGATTTTGGGTTATAGAAGTTAACCTAATTAAACATTCATAATAATAAATATGGTGAATCTTATGGCGTGGCATACTTTTACTGCTCTACTAAATTTGGGATTTATTTGCATTTACAGGAATTGTAAATGGTTAGATATCTAAAGATCCACAGCTTTTGCATCTCTAATGCTGCGTGGATCTTGAAGTATCTAAAACTTATTTTAGATTTATTGCAAGCATGTGGAATTAAATGTTGGGCCAAACATTGATTTCCGCCATGTTTTTTTAATTCCCTTCCCATCCGTGCAACTCCACCAATGTAAGAGTAGCTACAAGGATGATAATGAGTATTCATGAGTTGAGTTCTTTTATGTTCATAATTTCATATTATATCTATTATTCATTAAATAGAAAATTTAGATATTAATAAATGTGTGTGGTTGGGGGTATTAATTATATCAATATTGAAATATGTATATATTATATATATTGGATTCAAAAAATATAAATTTTCTGCATATAAACAAATATTAGATTAATTGGATTAAGTTTCAAATCGGTTAGACAACCTCTACATTATATCTATTACCCATCAAATAAATTAAATATAAAGAAAAAACCTCACTCATTTGAATAAATATCCATAAAATTTATATTAAATTGCCATTCCTATGGAGATAGGTAAAATGAAATCAAGATAAAAGCATTAAAAGGAGCTAGCTAGGTCATATGATATCTGAGGTTCCAATGCTATTGTTTAAATCATGCTATGAAATAATTGCAAACTTTGCATGATGGGGTTAGAAAATTATTAATAAATGAATAACTTTTTAATCTAAGAAAGGATAATTCATTTATTTCAATTTTAGAGCTTTTGGAATAGGTTCTAAGATTTTAAATCGGAATGATCAGAACATTGGTAATTTAGTACGTACCATAAGCTCCATTATTCTTTAATGATGATGCTCACAATCTTACATGTACTGCAGATACAAAAACTAGATATCATGATAGCTTCAATAGAAATTCAGCCAATGGAATATATATTTCTTCATGGCTGATAACACACTCACACAGGCCTTATTTATCGTCGTCTTCTACGGGAGCCTGGCCAAGAACTGATAATATAACAAAGGCGCCATATAATATTGTAATCACAGCAGTGAAGTTGACAAGCAAAGCCTCAGGACCATACTTGGCAATTCCAGAGCTCTCAAGGAAAGTAAGCTTCTCCAAACACCCCAAGGCAGCATTTCCAACAGCCAAAATATATACAAAAATCCCAAATAGCACATGCCAAGGGACAGACTCACTCCTTGTTATTGCAGACCCTCCAGGGTAGAAGAACACAATAAACCCATATATCCACTGCAAATTATATAATTTCCCATTTTTAAAATGAAGTCTTAAAATAAAATAAAATAAAGAGTCGGTCTAGCCACTCATCATTTCATCAAGTGTGATTAGCTAAAGTTTCTCAACTTCACCTATGCGTTAATAATTTTAATTATTATGTGCTAATTGATTTTGCTTCAGGTGAAATTGTCGAGAAATTTCCATCAACATGCATGCTGGTGAAAGATCGATAGATTAGGGCAAATTAAGAAAGTCACTATAAAATAAGATAAAAATAGAGTGAATTAATGAGTGGCTGCTTACCTGAATACCATAAAGGGAAATGATGGATATGCCAAGCCATGAATGCAAGCTGTATAGGTTGGCAATGTTACTCTCATTATGATTCTTGAATGCGGCAGCAATGCCAACGCTACCAAGTATTATAGCAATGGCATGGAGTACAAGATGTATTACTTTCTTCACCTCTTTCTTCAAAGGAAGAGATTTGTAGCTCATAATGGCTGTGTTTGTGTTTGTTTTTGGGAGGAAAAGAAAGTACGAGTAGGAATATTAGTATAAAAAAGGCAAAGTTTTAGCATTTAGTTGTTGTAAGAATCCAAAAGGGTGTTGAATTACCTTCACCTCCTATGATAATCAAGCCAATTAGCATTAGAACAGGATGAAGCTGTCACAAAAATATATACAAAATTTCTTCAAAATAATGTTTTTTTTTAATATTAAAGCAATATATTCTAAATTAGCCTGAATACGTTGAGAATTAAATTCAGAGCCCCCTTGTGGCGTATTTTGCTAACCATCCATGGTGGAAGGGGTGACCCTTGAGAGTGCAAGGGCCCAGGAGCGTGCTAATTAAGAACACTCACATGTAACCATGGAAAAGTATGAACTCAGTCTCTTGCTTAGTCAAGCTCAGTTGATAGTCATTTATTTTAATATCCTGTCAGGTTACTTGAAAATTAGCAGTACATATTCAAATTAACATAGGCTTACATCGTCTTTATCAAAATATTTTTGCTTCTCACTCGGGTAATTAACAATAATATTTGGAGCACAAAAATTCTAATGACATGTATCTTGAATTTCAATTTTTTAATTTTTTGATAAATTTATGCGTATCTCAATTAATTTTACAGATTTTAAAGTAAATGATTATGCAAGTGGTCCTCAAATTTATAAAACTTAAACTATTAATTTGTAAAAAATAAATTTAAAACCTAACTAGTTGATCATCATTTTACTTTTTTAAATCTTGAATTTTTCTCTCCTCATTTTATATATTGTATTTAGAGAAAATTCTAAAATTTTAACTTAAGAGATTAAAAATGATAAGCGTCTCTAATTCCAAGAATAAAAGGTAGCAAAAGTAAATTAACTTTTTGTTCTTTTGATGTTTTTAGGAAGACGGGTTGTACCACGTCACGAACGTCGGGCACCTACTCAGCCTCTTAATATTAATGTTATTGAAGATATTAATTTGATAGACTTCTAGTAGGGAAACGTCCTTGATTTATTGGCTTATAGCCATTCAATGCCCATATCAATATCCAAGAGAGCTAACCGAAACAAAAAACCAATATTCAAAATAACCTTAAGGCCATAGACTTTACTATATTATTGGCTTGAGCTATGTTCCGAAGTTATTTCAAAACAAATTTTAATGTAAAAAAATATTTAGATATTATTAATATTTATTTTAATATTTTAAAAAAATATCAACTAGAAAAGAAAATAAAAAAAATTTAAATCAACCGAGTTAACTCATCAAACTTGTTATTCAGATTATAAGATTAAAATAACTAACTGTATAAAAAGTAAATTGAAAAAATTCATTAAATCTAGTTCTTAATAAATCTAAAAAATTAACTCGATTTAAATTAAGTTTATTCATCAAATTTATGATTCGAGTTATAAAAAAAGTATAATTTCAAAAATAGCAAATCAAAAATTAAAGAAAAAGTTACCAAATTCAATCCCTAATATATCTAAAATTAAAAAATAAAACTAAAATTAAAAAAAAATACATAGATTAAAAAAAATGAAAAAAGTTTTTTTTCCGGTTATTTTGTAAGGAGTTGTAAGTTTTCTTCGTTAATATTAGTAAAACTCAATGTGCTCGCACAAGCACATAGCCTAACTGTCATATATATATATATATATATAGCATTAATTTAATATAATATTGACCGTAGTTATAAGAGTTGATTCAGATCATTATATAAGTTAACATCAACACAAGTTTTAAATATATAATTTTTTTTTAAAAAAAAAACCTTTTCACTTACCTTACTCGAACCAGGAACCAGGACTCAAGTCATTAAGTAAACGAGTTACACTCTCCAAACCAGTCTTGTAACAGTGATATTGATTAAAAGCAACAGATCATCAAATTCCAAACCAATAGCCCTCTGCCAAGCCTTTAAGAAATGACACGTTCGAACCAGAAAACCTTAAATTCTGATGATAAATACAAACCTAATTGATAAGCTCAAACAAAAAAGCTTCTGAACACTAAAATAAGAATGACACAATCGAACAAGAAAACCTTAAATTCTGATGATAATTACAAACCTAATTGATAAGCTCAAACAAAAAAAGCTTCTGAACACTAAAATGAAGACACAAACACAAAAGAAAACACCCAAGAAAGAATCCATGGAACCAAAGTAGAAAGAAGATAACATGAGGGAGAGACTTACATTGAAGATGAGACTCTTGTTAGTGGCTTCCCATGCTAAGCCACCTCTATAATATAGATTCCAAACCAAGACCGTAACAGCACCAGCAACAGCAAGCGCATGCGCAACAAACGTTAATGGCAGTGCTTCCACCCCTATAGTCATGCTTGGGTCTTCTTCTTCTTCTTCCTCTTCGTCTTCTTCTTCTTCTAAAATCTTAAATCTTGATAGTTCAAAACTGGGAAAAAAGAAAAAGGAAGGATAAAAGGAAGAGAGTCTTTCTGAGTCTTTCTCCTTTGATTGTTGACACTTGACAGTCACGTCTTTTAAATGTTGTTTCGACCAGATAATGCGATTGTGGCCGTTGGATGGAGATCTTGTTCATGATATGATTGTGCCACGTGGACTTGATTTGTAGGATGAGCTTTATTTATTCTATTCCTCTGGATTCTTTGTATTTTAGTCGCGTAAATAATTCCGTATTTTAATTTAATGGGTTCGGGGTTTTTTGGAATATATTTTTTTATACTGAGAGTAAATTATACAAATTCCAGTTAAGTTTAAATCAATCATTGAAGTTTAGATTCATGTATTTAAATTAAAAAAAAATATTTCACAGCTTCTAAATGTTGTAATTCTATCAACATGGTGACGTAATAATAAAGTAGAAATAATTTTTTATTTGGAGGTTCATTTAATTTCGGTAAGCACTAGCTAAAATATGCACCTAATTAAGGGAAATTAAAGTTATAAAATTTACTTCGATGGATTAATGGATAAACTAATATCAAGCAGTCATTTAAAATCAAATACTAAAAATAAATCCAAAACTTGTATATCAAAAACTAAGTTGTAAGTTTTTCTATTGTAAGAAATTATATATTAAGAATAAGAAATATTAATTTTTTTTTAAAAAAAAAACTATCATTAAATTTAAGAAAAAATCTTAACATTCTAAGAGAGTCATGATCTTAATTCGTCTTCTTGAAAAATGGATATGTTTTGACCTAAAACCGAAAACTTGTTAAGGTTAGAGATAACTACTTTTTTTTACCCGCTTTATGTCGCGACTTGGATCTAAACATTTTGATTCTTAAAATTGAATATCCACGCTCCAATAAACTATTTTATATTATCATTATTATTATTAACGAGTTAAAAAATCAAACTTGAATTCTTAACACTTAACTTATTATAAAATATTAATTTAAAATTAAATCACAAGAATTATTTTAACATGATCCAATTGATTTAATGAATCTAAGAACAATTCGAATAACTGAAAAAATATTTTGGGACTTTCAAAAATATTGCAAATTATCTTTTCTTTTTTTATATTGAGACGACGGTATATTAGATTGACTTGGGTTTCGCGACGTAACCCAACAAACCCATGACCAGATCATGAACTGCACTAAATTTAACAACTTTTTAAAAACTATATTTTATCTAATGATATGATAACAAAAATAGACGTTCGTAGAATTGAGCACCAACCAAATACCGGGACGGTGGGACATTTGTTTGAGATTAGGATAAATTCATATAAAGCAAACCAAAATAAATTATAAAAAAGACTAATTGAAAATCAACCAAATATTGATTGATAAAATTAAAAAAAAAGGGTCAAGAATTCAATCAAAAGAAAAAAAAATGAAAACTGGAATTTTTTCTTAAATAAAACTATTTGACATTATTATTAAACTAGACCTAATTAGTTATTCTTGGAACTTCCCAACCTAACTCCTTACCTAGTTCGAATTTAAAATTAACATGAATAAGAGTTGACACTACATGACCTAGTTGATTTGAATATTCCAAAAACAACTCGAATAACTGGTAGAAGCGTGGTTTTGTTTTAAAAAAATTTAAAATAATATTTTTTTTAAAACAATAACATATTGGATAGACCTAAGCTTTGTTTCTTAACTTACAAAACTCACGACTCGTATTATAGACTTTACTAGTTTTAAAAAAATTAACTATTATTTATTTAATGATATGATAACAAAAATAGATGCTAGCAAAAATTAAACATTAATTAAATATCAATATATTTATTTGAGAATATTATAATTTTATAGAAAAAACTGAAATAAATTAAGATAATTAATTTAAAATTAATAAAATATTAATGGACGAAATTATAAAAAAAATTGAAAATTAGAATTTTAAAAAAAATAAAGGAAAAGGAAAGTTTGAAAAATAACAGTGAAGCACCATAATAATGATTTTTTTTAGCAGAGTAATTATGAGTTATACAGGTAGCTTATGAAGGATGCACTGACTTGATCAATGCCCCAACTTGTCAATTGAATTGTTCTTATCATGCTAGGTAACATAGTATTATGTGTTTGAGAACGCTTTTTTTTAAAAAAATCAAACTTTGCTTTATAAAATGGTTTGATAAAAATAAAACTCAATGAAATCCACCTCAAGACAAAACCAGACAACGTTTCGAAAAAAGTTATTTGATTAACAAAAGCGTTTAAATCTATATTAAGAAATACTTTTTTAAAAATAAGTATAATTAGATGTATTTGAAGTTTATGAGAACATGAATAAGAGTAATTAAATGTATAATATTTATTGTTAGATTTGATTTGAGGACTAATTCATAAAAAACATCTGTGCTTTTAGTTATATGATCAATCTCAATCAACCAAATCAATATCTTATTTTATTCAATTTAAAATCCAATTAGATAAAGATTTAAATCTCAACTTTTCTGAATTAACTGCCTAAGTGGAGCTGAATTTAACAAATATAATAATATTAATAAACACCTTTTCATATGTAATTCCTTTCCCTCACATAAACTTTTTTTTTCTCATCTGTTATTTTTCCACATTAAAAATAGAGAATCGACTAGTGGGATGGGATCTTGGGCCAATTGTGTGGTAAGCCCATCTAGCTAGAGATTATTTAGATGAGCAGTTAAAAGCCCTCATGAAAGGGCATGGGGAGAAGGCTCGGCCAGAAAATCCTACAGCTTTCAAAATTCAAAGAACCAAACCCATGGTCCGTCTCTTCTTACTCTTGTTCACGTCTAAAGTTAATTTCCTTCATGAGAATACCTTGTATGGACTACGAAACAGAGCCTTCATTAGATTCATTATCAAAAGAACATTTAATTTAAATCCATGTCTACAAGATCCAGATTTCTGCTCGTCTTGTAGTCTACACCTGTTTTAATCTCTTTAGTAACGATTAAAATAATATATTTTTAAAATGTTTGAATTTTATTTTTCATTCCAACATTTCAAAACAATCCAAAAAATAAAAAAAATTATTTTAAAGCTATTTTTTTTTTAAAAAAAATACAGTTGAATTGGAATATTAAACAAGCCTCAGTAGCTAGCATCTAGTTTACAATACGTGTCAAATACTCACTATTATTAATATTGGTATTATCCGCCGTTCTTGATTACAAAACTAAAGAGCACACAGACATCATATATGGTTCTATCTGTTGACAAATCTTAGAGTGCTTCTTCTATTTATGCATGTATACACTGTATACTATATAATTATGATATTAATGAGTCGTTTTCTTGAGTAAGTATGGTAGGAAAGGTCTACTTTACTAACTTATAACGACATGAAAAGGACAGGAAAGGAAATCGTCTTCCTAACACACCAACTACATATATAGGGATCCTCAATCGAATGCCTCAAGTTTTTTTTTTCCCTTTCATTTCAATTAGATTTCATAAGATTCTGTAACGAGTCTTCTTTTCATATAACTCTAACAGTGATTCTATCAAATCCCACCATTTTCCATAAAAAAATGATGCTTTTTTTCAAGTTAGACTAATAAAAAAACACGTAATCTAAGTCTTAAGCCAAGTACCTCAGTTTGGGTTCTATAGCTATGCGAACAAGGCACCAAACAATTAACCAGCAGCTTTGTGTGTCGTTGCAGTCTGGGGCATCATATTACGATAAGAATGGATCGATCTTTCTGGTACAGCTTTGTTGTAGAAACTGTTTGGCAACGCGGCTAGCTGGCCACAGGTGTTAAAAAGAAGATTTTTTTTAATTGTTTTTTTTGTGTTTTTTTTTATCATTTTAATATATTGATATTAAAAGTAAATTTTAAAAAATAAAAATATATATTATTTTAATATATTTTTAAATAAAAAACAACACTAAACATTATCCAAGTCACCACCATCAACCAAGGGAAAGTACAAAACCCTTATTTTGCCTCTTAACTAACACTTCCAATAATCGTGACCTATATAATATATATGTGATGCTATGATAGTTTCAGTTTAGGAATCTCAGTAATGCAAGTATGATTGCAAGGGCCGAATCTAGGTCGTGGCATGGGGGCAAGATTGTATAATTTTTTCTTTGGGAGGGCTATTCCGTAGTTTTTTGTTTATAAATACATTAAAAAAAACAGAGAAGGTTTAGAAGTATACTAAATATGTTTCTAAATATTTTGATATTTAGAAGTATACTAAAACTTTAGAAGCGAAGGTCCCTCTTAAATAGAAAGAAAGGATTGGAAAAAGAAGAAGAAGAATTCATTTACCTATTTATCCAAACGTCTCCTCCAAGCCTGCATAAGAAAAAGGTTGTTCACACATATTCAAAACTCCTAGTCTCATGATCATTTAAAATCTGGACATACACACTAAACTAAGTCCTTATCCAATTGCAAATCTTCACCAACTCCTATCAAGATTAATTGGAAACTTTAGAAAAATTACGACTGCGATGCCCCATATGGGAAAAAAAATCCCATATTCATGGAATATGATAATATGCAAAGCTGTAGTGGTGGTCATAAAAAGATAGTAAATAAAAGCTTACCCAATTTTTTCTTAGTCCACAGCTATAAATTGTAAATCTCACTTTTCTACCTATCAGATTCCATTGCATTAAGGTTGTTCCCGTGAAGTAATAGGAACTAATTCAAACTTTATTTCCTGTACTCTGAGTAACTTTCTAAAAAAGCTCAAGGAGCCACTAATATGACACCAGAGTAGGAGTTCAGTATTGACAAAATTCAGAGACGTGTGTATGATTGCACAGTACGAAAATTAGTTGCTTCTAGTCAACAAGGTAGGTGCAAGAAATTTTTCCATTGTTACCTTGATCAATGCAGCACCTTCTCTGGGGCAACCCTTTCTCAAAATCGTTTGCCTCTGACAATTTGATATTCCTATCATAAAATTGATGTTCAGGACAACATTGGAACTTTAACCTAAAACTAAAAGACTATCTGTGTGGTAGAAGACATACCACCAAAAGTGCAGGGTCATCGGTAGTGTCATTTAAAGCTTTCTGCACGACAGCACCTCATGCCTTCCTGCATTCAAAAGAAAACTTTTGCTAGGGTACCTCTGTTACAGCAATACCACATGGTCTGATCAAGCTAGGCACATATTCTAGTTTTTTTGCTCTGTGACTGATTCATTTTCTAATCACGTTTTAGTCATTTTCAGCTCTAATTTCCAAACTTTCTGCGGCATCTAAATTTTACTTAAAGGACAACAATAAAAAAACACCACTACTCACTGCAGCCCTCTTTGTTGCCTTCTGGTTTCTTCTGGGTTTCACAGTTGAGAAGAAACCAAAGCATAAATTGTTTTGTCCTCCTCATAACAAAGTCACTTGTTTCAGAGAAGATCAAGGTTAGAAGTACTGAAAACTGAGTGAGTCTTCTGGTCAAGATTCTCTAAAGAATCTACAATAAGGTCAAAACATGTTCAAGTCATGGAGGAACGTGAAGAAAAAGATCAAAGCTACATTCAAACTGCAATTTCAGGCAACTCAGGTACTAACCTAACAGACACTAAGTATTCCCTGTTACTGATTCGAAATGGGTTTTGTTTATCTGGAATCAATAATTACATTGTGAGTGTATGATAAGGTGTGTGGTGATATAATGTAGGCAATGTGATTGGGTAATTCAGGATACTAACAAAACTCTTACCTTATTTCGCGTCTCCATTTTAGGTGCCACGCCAAAAGAAACCTGCCTTGATAATATCCTTGGTGCCAGAGGATGTTGGAAAGACAACATTCAAACTAGAGAAAGCTGCGGTTCAGGATGGAATCTGTTCATGGGACAATCCAGTTTATGTGACAGTGATACTCATCAAGGAGCCAAAATCAGGAAAGCTGCATGAGAAAATATACCATTTCATTGTTTCAAGTGTACGTTATACTCACAGTTAAAATCTTTACTGATTTTCTAAGGCATAGTGTTTTGTGTACGCATGTGTTTGTTTACTGATTCCTATGAATTCCTGCAGGGGTCATCCAAATCAGGTTATCTGGGAGAAGCTTCGATTGACTTTGCAGATTTTGCTGATGAAACTGAACCATTGTCTGTCTCCCTGCCCCTTAAATTTGCCAACTCTGGTGCAGTTTTACATGTTTGTTCTCTCTCTCTCTCTCTCTCACACACACACACACACACACCTGTAATTCTCTTGATTTGACTCTTTTCCTATGTTTGATTCACTCCTAGAGCTAGAGCAATGTCTATTTTCAAAAAGTAAATAAGACCATGTTATTTCGTTATCAAAAACCTTCCATTGTTTCTCATGTATCAAGCAATTTTTGAAACAGGTGACCATGCAGAAGATGCAGGGAGATTTTGATCCAAGGTGAACACGAGCATTAACAATTCATTTATGCATTTATTTCTCTTTTTTCTTTCATTTTACTTTCTAGTCTAAAGTTTTGTTTTTCCCATCTCCTCTGCTGCTAATTTACTTACTAGACTTTGTAATCTCAGAAAAATTGAAGACAATGAAGATCCCATACTTTCTAAAGACAGAAGCTTGAAGAACCAGCTGAGCAATGGCTATACAGACAAAAACGATGAAAGTTTTACTGAAGTAAGGTCTAAATTATCTATTTTGTTTTAACACAGTTCAGGAAGGGCTGGACTGAACGGGTTCCTTTTGTCAAATCTTAGAGATATATGTGCTGTTGTTCAAGGTTATAATTGATCTATTCCTTGACAAATCTCACAGGACCAGGACCCGGACATTGTTTTATCTGAACAAGACAGCAGCTTCAGCACATCCATTGGTGGAAATTCTAGCTTCAAATCAACACTCAGACAGGGTTCAATGCCTCCAAAGGGAGCAGTTGATGGCAGCACACCGAAAAACCACTTGCATTGTAGAACAAGCACAGATTGGTCAATGGGTTCAGTGTCAGACGGAAGGTTAGTTGACTCAACAAACAGCCCTGAAGAGAACTTTCCAAGAGAATTACAAGAAACCTCAGATGAATCCATTGAAAAACTGAAAAGTGAATTATCTAATCTAATGAGGCAGTCAGAATTATCAGAACTGGAATTACAGTCTCTTAGGAGACAGATTACAAAGGAGAGCAGAAGGGGCAGGATTTGTCAAGACATGTTAAGGAACTTGAAGAGGAGAGAGATGCACTCAAAACAGAATCAGAACTGGAATTACAGTCTCTTCGGAAACAGATTACAAAGGAGAGCAGAAGGGGGCAGGATTTGTCAAGAGATGTTAAGGGACTTGAAGAGGAGAGAGATGCACTCAAAACAGAATGTGAACAACTCAAGTGCTCAAATGAAGGAGAATCCCTGAATCAATTGCGAGCTGAGAATGAGGATTCTAGGGTTCAGCTAGAAGAAGTCAGGCGAGAACTTAGTCATCAAAAGGAATTGAACACCAACCTTAAGTCGCAACTCCAGAAAACACAAGATTCAAATGCTGAGTTGATTCTTGCTGTGGGAGACCTTGATGAAATGCTGGATCAAAAAAATGTGGAAATATCTTCTCTGTCTAGCAAGCTTGATGACGTTCAGGAGAAAAATTGCAAATGCAGCAAGAAAGAGGACACAGACCAACAAGCAGTGCTTGCACTGGAAGAAAAGAATAGGGAAGATAATGAATTATGTCTACTGAAGCAAAGGGTGATAGACCTATCTGATGAAATTGATGTCTACAGGGAAACTAGAGAAAAGCTGGAGAATTATATCGAACAACTCACACAAGACTGTGAAGATCTAAAGAGAGAAAACCATGATATCTCTTCCAAGTTAGAGCAGGGCAAGCTACAAGAACACAAAACCTCAGAATGTTCAGCTACTATTAAAGAACTTGAATCAGAGGTACAAAGATTAGAGGAAAAATTGAAGACGCAGACAAATGAATTCTCAGAATCTTTGCTTTCCATCAACGAACTGGAAAGTCAGGTCAAAGGGTTGGAGAAAGAACTGGAAAAACAGGCACAAGGATACGAAAATGACCTCGATGCCATGACACATGCCAGAATTGAGCACGAACTGAGAGCTATCCGTGCAGAAGAGGCCTTGAGGAAGACAAGGTGGAAAAATGCTGTTACAGCAGAGCAGCTACAGGAGGAATTCAGAAAACTTTCAGTGGAAATGGCAGGAAAGTTTGATGAGAATGAGAAGCTGACAATGGAATCAGTATTTGAAGCAAACGAGCTCCGAATACAGAATAGAGTTCTAGAAGAGAATCTTAAGAAATCTAACGAAGAGCTTGCAATGATGACGGACCAGAACAGAGCAAAAATGGAAGAATTGTCAACGCAACTAGATTTGAAAACAAAACATATGGAGCAGATGTCAGTGGAACTAGAAGATGCTTCCAACAAACTGAAGCATGGAGGAGAAATGCAAGAGGCTTTTCTAGCGGAAGTTCGAATGCTGAAAAGTGAGATAGAGACCCTAAGAAAAGAGAAGAATGACATCTCTGAACTGGAAAAAGAAGTGAAATTAAGAGATGAAACTGAAAAATTGAAGACATCGTCTGAAGAAACAAAGATACTAACAGAAATACAGAAAAGTGAAAGAGACGAAATAGAAGAAATATTTGCGTTGACAAAGAACGAGGCAGAAAACACGAGGCAAGAATTATTCAATTTGAAGTCCTTAAAGGATGAAAAGGAGGCAATGATCAAGAACCTTTCATTGGAACTTCAAAGCCTCAGAGATCTGCAGATTGAGCTAAAAAATAGCCTGTCCGCAGAAGAACGGGAGAAAGAAAAACTTCAGCAACAAGTACTCGAATTAAAAGGTAAGCTGCAGAAGAAGGAACAGGAAAATACTAGTTTCATGAAGAAACTCACATTTTCAGATGAAAAGAACTCGGTGCCAATGGATGACAGAATGCAGATCAGATGTGCTGCAACTAGTACTGCAAATGTCTATGACTTCCAAAAAAGAAATATTGGGGAAGACTTGCTGAATTCTGAGATGCACACTGCAGGAAGCAAGGGTATTGAAAGGTACAATTTCAAGTTCTTGTTTATAATGATTATTGTACTTTCTCATATATCTACCACCTTTTTCTGAGTAATTAATTTCCAACACGGAGATAAATCGAAGCATGCATTTTGCATCCAGATATGTTTTAGTTCGTGATCATAGTTGTCACTGAAATTAGTTTCATTCTTCAATATTTGTTACGACAGAGAAGCAAAAACTTGCTCGAAGGAAGAACTGAGAGTTGGCACTTTCCACTCAATGGATGAGGGTTACCTGATTGAACTGTTGACAGAAATGGCACAGCTAAAAGAAAGGAACAAATGTATGGAAACTGAGTTAAAAGAAATGCAAGAGAGATATTCAGAGATAAGCCTCAAACTTGCAGAAGTAGAAGGTGAAAGGCAACAGCTTGTCATGACTGTACGCAACCTCAAGAATGGTAAGAGGAGCTAGCATTCTAGCTCTCTAAGATATCGGATGTCAGACACAGAAATGAAGCATTGGTAATGCAGCTGCTAAAGCGAGCCTCTGATGAGCAAGATTGTTGCTCGACTATTCTTTATGCATATTGTAAATGGAAGTCTAGAGGTGCTCGAGAAGCAGGTCCAGAGTTCAGAAAGGGATAGATGTTTCCTTAAAAATATAGTAATTACACACTCCTTTGCTTTATACAGATTTTGTGTATTCCTTATTTGTGATGTTCATGTAGCTAATCTAGTTGAAGTATTGGTGCCTAACCTGAATTGTGGCTGTATTGCAGAAATTAAAAGCATTAGAATTTTAAGATATTCCAATGAGTTTCCAAATTGCAGACATCACTGTCTAGAATTTTAGGTTAAACAATGGAAACAGTTTTATGTTCATGACTTCATTCATACCTTTCACGTTAGTTCTGCCTGTACTGAACGTGTTTTAGGTTAAACTTTGGTGTATGATACAACCATGGATGTGACAATGATGTCTATGTTGACCGTGTTGAAAGAAATTAACCTATCATAGCTATGTCCATTAAGGAAAAAAATTAATTGCTTTTTTACAGAACGCAAAGGTTATGATATTCCAATATTATAGAAAGCACAGGAAAGGGTGGCATTGTTACAGGATTTAAAGAAAAGCATAGCATTGGTACAGATGTTTAAGGACCAAAATCTAACTTTATCAACATAAACCCAAACATCTATACCTTTCTTTCCCTTCAATTTCTCCTGAGCTTTTTGCTCATACGGTGGGCACTTCCATCACTCCAGACCAGCCTGGTTTGGTTTCCACCATCCATTGCAAAGGATAAAGTCTACATTTGATGAAGCTTCTTATTATGATGACAATTTAATACAGAAAAATGTCTCATACAAAAGGGTTCACATACCATACCTGTTTTGATCTCTTATCCTTGGGTGTCCATGTTGGAATTAGGGATGCGGAAGTTCTTTCCTTCTGGGATGAACTTGACAATTGAATAGGTTGTTTCTGCTTCTTCTGCTCATATACTTTTCTAGGAGTGCTTCCTCCCTGGTACTTGAAAAAATCAAGAATAGACAGGCTTCTTCTCTCAGTAGCCTTTGATATATTTCCTGAATTCCAAAAATCTGGAGTACATGTATCAGGTGGAAGGGACTGCTGCCGCAATCTGCTCTTTTCCCTTACTCTGTTAAGAAACTCTATTGTCCAGGGTGAACCTGGTTGTGGATGAGCAGAATGGATGGCTTTAGAAAGTGGTGTTCCACTTCCACCGCAATGTGATATCTCCTCTTCAAATGGAAACCTAGTGGATTTTCCTGCAGCTCTCAGTGTAAAAGCCTCCTCTAAGAGATTTTTCCTGGGTTTTACAGGCACTTTTTCATGCTTATGATCCATAATTGGATCACCACGATTTTGTGGTAACCTTTGTCTATCATTTTCTATAGGGGTCCATAAATCTGGACAAGCGTTTTTCTCAGCAGCCGTTGGATTATTAGGGTGACCATTCTTACCAAATGACAGTCGCCTTGCAGCTTTCGACTTTCTTGCAGAATCTTGTTCGATATCAGTATCAGGCATCCAAGGTGAGAAATATGTAGAGCTAGCAATAGAAGCAACGTCTTTCTCCAACGAGACGGGATCGTCAGTGAGGTCTATGACTTCACCTCTAAAGTACTCATGCAGGTTGTTAGCGTTAGATTTACAGGGATTGCCACTGTCTAACTTCAACTCCTTCTTGACATTTATTTCGGATGCCCGATTTTGACCCAGAAATATATCGTTCAGTGGTAACCTGGGCTGTCTTATGTCATCCCGAATCAGAGGATCTTTGAAGTTTCCAGAATAAAGTGGTTTCATGGGAGTAGGAAAATCCATCACCGGAGCAATATCCGGTACCTGCTTTTGACCAAACAACTCTTTCAAAGATGAACTAGGTTGCTTCAACTCACCAAGCATCTCGGGATTTGTTGAAGTCCAACAATCATATTGCTTAAACACTCCAGGATCCAGCATACCATCAGTGAATTGGTTCAGTGATTCAGATTTCCACATGTCATCCACTTGAATGTCAATTTTTTGAAGGCTATTTATGCATTTTCTTCGTTTTCTTTCAGAATCAATATGAAGATGAAGTTTATCTGAGTCAGGACAAGAAGATGCAGAGGAGGAACAGTCTGTCATTATGGATCTAGAATCCTCCCGCTCACCATATTTGCACAAAGCACTAAACAGAGCAACACTTTCAACTGGAACGTGATACTGTTGGACTGCAAGGATCCTGCGTTCATGTGACCATTCAAGAAACTCAATAAGCATGCTTCCAGAAGACAGAATTGCATGTGCTGTCAGTGGATTAATTGATGGAAATTTGGTAAGGAAGGATTCTGCAAGAGTTTCTGATTCAGGCATTTTAGGATATCTGCCCCTGGAAGACTTAGTGGCATACAAAATACTGTTTAATATAATTTCATCGGTCAATTCAGCTGAATAGGAAGAAAAGAGCTGTAGGTCAATTCCCAGGCTTGCTGCTGCTGCGTAGAGTCCATCAGAGAATTCCATTACAGTAGAGAGGAATCTGGTTTCTCCCTCAAAGACCTGCAGAAAGTGTAATATGAAAGGTAAGAAACAAAGTTCCAAAATAGCAAATTATTCATGAAGGAGAGGTAATTGAGAAGAATATCCTAAAGAAGAAACCTTCATATATCAGTCAACTGTATTACTGGCCAAAGTAAAATACTAATACATGCACAATATAATTTATACACCAACGGAATTAAATTTTTTCCAAAATCCCTTGCAAGAAAGTAATATCTGATGAAGCTAACCTATCAAAATAATCATTATTTAATGTACACCACTAAGATGCCATTAATTATGAATATGCTGGAGAAAATGCTTTCAGAGTTCCTGTTAGACATTTTTGTGCTACGACAAAAGTTAATGTTTCCTACTGCTTGGAAGAAAAACTGCACGTACAGTGATTCAGTAATTCAACAATTATATGATAGACCCTATCCAGCATAGTATTGTATTCAACCCAGAGCTTTTTCATTCATAAGTGGATTGCTGCTTCACCATATCACAAGAACTCCAGAAAAACGCACAGGCTTCATTCTTCTAAAGACTGGACTGCTCTACATAGAACTGGAGTAGAAACAAAACAAAGGAAAATATGTGAATTATAACATCATAATATACAGGAATTACCAGAATGCAGCCACTGAAAGCGAAACTCAGCAATGTCAAAACATTTGCAGCAATATTCTCAATGCACAGAGGCAAGCATGAAGAAGCTTCATCTGCAGCAGTTGCTTTCTTTCCAATATTTCCACAATCATACCACACTAAGCAAATGGAAGAACTAATAATAACGTCAACAGGCAGATTCAAGTCACGCTCCACAACTTGTGCTCCTTCTTTCTCCATCGCAAGAATTCTTTGGTATGTACTTCTTCTGGATACTATCATTTCCTTGTCAAAATTTTGAGTATTCACAATAATGACGATGTCAGGGAAATAAATCATGTCGCCCTGAGTCTTCTCAGTTTTTGTTGCATAGGGTGCATAAGGAACTTGCAAAGGGATGCTGCAAGCTTCAGCTTTATCTGCAGCTTCTGAAGATGTCATATTAAACTTGTCCTCAATAGGTGCAAGATTTAGCAGTTCCTCTAATTTCTGGTCGTTGATATTCTCATTCATACCAGGAACTGAATGAGATTTGCTTCCCTAGGATGAAGGTAATGCTAGGTTAGTGATATTTAGTAGTAGAATTATGTTTGCAGAATAAGTTAACATTGTAATTGAAAATATAATTTGCAAAAACATCATTAGGAAGAGAGAGGCAGTTTATGGGAGGAGATAAATCTCAGTAGAATGTCAGTGTGATAAATCTCAGGAGATAAATAATCTTATATTTACCTTAATTCTGTTCACACTCAAAGCAAAAAACTGTTACTGCAATGATTAAGGAAAAAAAGAAAATTTCTTCATATAGTAAGAAGGCAACAGGCCTAGACTGGAAGATTTGTTTGCCTTATTTAAGAAATTTACCTTGGGAAATGAAGCCCTAGTATCAGGAATCTTGACCATAGATTCATTTTTTCCCCTAGCAGTAGCTTTCCCAGGATTCAAGAAATAATCAAGATCATTGAATTGCGACATAGAATTGAACAACAATGAAGCCTTCCTGGCATTTTCTTCAATTAATGTTTCTCTATTTCCTGTTTCTTGACGTCTATCCAAAGACTCACTTGAAGCACCTTCCACAAGTCCACTGTTGGGAGTTTCAGAAATCACATTCAACAGTTCCTTATGTTCTTCCATTTGTGCCCCACTCAAACCATTATCAGAGAAAACAAGGTCAATCACCAACTTTCCACCATCAAAGGATTCCCTATCAAAATCAATGTTGTGTGAATCCAACTCCTCCAACATTTTTTGATATATGGATGAATTTTTACCGTTGTAATTATCCTCCTCCAAGAGATGCCAATCTAAATAAATCCCATGGGATGCAGATAGGGGTTGTGGCTTGAGTTCAGCTAGTTTTTCCTCCATAATGGCATAGATCGAACTTATCTTGTCAGGATCAGAAAAAATAGGTATAGGCAGAGAATTGAATGTGTCATCTTCCAGTGTTAGTTCACAACTAACAATCAATTCATCAAAATTCTTAAAATTCATATCTTCTCTGAACATCGAGTCACATGTTTGTGGTTCATCTGTTGATTGCATTTCAAAGAAGACTTCGTAAAGTTGAGATGAATCCGTCTCAAGGAAGTTGTATTCCTGAAAAATAACTGGGTTCATTGGTGAAAGACAATCTGCAGAGTCTTCACGACCCTGTGGAATTTCCACCATGCTTATAATGTCCATTCCCAGGGATGTATCTAGAGAAGCCAGCTCAGGTTCAAGGCATTGCTTTTCTGGACAATGCTTTGAAAGAAATTCTAAGATATCAAACTGCATCGAACCCAATAGCTCTTTCCCGTCAATATGCAGGATATTTTCTTGACCCCATTTGGACTCAACATGCTCAAGAAATAAAAAAAACTCATCTTCCATGGATGGGTTCGTGAAAGTTCGAAGACTCATCTCTTCAACTTCTAAAAGAGGGAATGTGTTATGATGAAAATGTGCTTGCTCCTGAACAGAACCATCATATTCCAGCGCACAAGCTTTTTCATCCATGTCAAACTCTAAAGTGACATCTTCAACAGAATAAACTGATTCTTGAACTTTGTCAGGATATTGCATTTCAATCTCAGGCCTGAGCAGATCCTGCAAGTGTAGAAAAAATCAACAAATAAATAAAACTAAATGATGATTTATGAATGCCATAATCATAAAAACCTGAGCAAAATCTTAGTACATATAACTAAGTAAAAAACATCTAGACCAGACAACTTTGAGCAGCAAAATCTTTGTCTAAACATCGGACAATAAGGGTAAGCAATGAAAAGCAAGTTATCGTAGTACATATAACTAAGTAAAAAATTATAACCAACTTTCCAAAACTGAAGTGAATGAAACAACTCATTAGTATTTGTTCATTTCCTTCTGAAAAAACAACAAACAAACAAAGGTAAATGAGTGAAAAAGGTGACTGCAATCAGCACATCATATTCTTTTCATACATTCATTACTGTATTACACCAAATTCCAGAATGGATCAGATAAGAGAAACAACGAGACCATCACTTGATGAATTTGAACTCGTCACCATAAAATGCCTTTTATACTACCAACCAAATCTTTTAAACCAAATAATATATATATATATATATATATATATATATATATATATATATATCCCAAAATTACAAGAAAAATGGCACAAAAGAGTCAACAATATTTTAAGAAACAGAATTGTCCCAAAGATTTAAATATTCCAATCCTCATGGAGTCACTTACCCTTTATCACTTTACATAACACAGCTGGTTCTAAGGAGACTAGTGCAAAATCACATGCAAGCACATTATACAAAGACTGTGAGTTAAATAGCATGGCTCAGACACTTACCAAATCATTCTCAATCTCAGAAACTTCAGAGAGGAGTTGCATCCCTTCGTCAGAGAAGCACACGTTCTCCTTCAAAAGCACACAAAACACAGCACATAAGCACAAAATCTCCTGGCACGTGCACAAGGAAAATGTATCTATACCCGCATATCTAACTAACTCACTAAAATATTCATCTTTACCAAGAATATATCAAGCTCTGGTGCTTCCAATTGTATAACTTCAAGCCTCTCCGAATGTTTATTGTTCCCATTATCTTTCTGCAAGACCAAAAGTCCTTTATACATCAGACAAATCAAACCAAATTAATTTAAAAAAAAAGTTCAAACAGAATTCCTATTCCACTCGTTTCGAAACTCAACCTCTTGAGCTGAATCAGTTCCAAAACCTCTCTCTATCTCCTCTTCCTTCTGCAAATTGAACACCAACTGTGAATATCACATTAGGTAAATACAAATATAATCTAAAATCACTGTTTCACCTTGAAATCATTTAAAAAAACAGCGCAAATAAGCCAAATTTAACTTTATCAATTTTAAAAAAGGCTAAAAACAGAGGCTGTTAATTCAAAACAATGATAACTTAGTTCTCTTCCATTTCCAACTCTGATGTTTTTTAACTTGATCAAAGCATAGTAAAAAAAAAATAATTAAGAAAAAAGAACTGAAATGAAATTAAATTAAACTACAACTGAAATAAAATTAAATAAAATTATATTTTAATATAATTTTTCTAAATACTGATTGAAAAATAGAAGCAGAAAAAAAATATTAAGGGAGAAAAACAGAAACAAAACAAGAAAAAAAGATCTAAGATATAAAGGCTCCAGTTTAGAAAACAAATCCACGAATTTGAAAGTTATCAAATAAATTAAGGATAACGCATCATAATCGACAGAAATTAAACACAAAAAAAAACTAAAATAAACAAGATATTTTGGAAATAGACCTGATGAAATCGATCAGGTAAGAAATCACGAAAATCAAAGTCGATGAAATGAGGAAGCACTGAGGAGATGAATTTGGAGAGAGCGGAATCGATAGGAGGTCTTTCGATCGGGAGAGAGAGCGTTTCAAGAGGATGGAAGAAGCGAAGGAGACGATGCAGTTCTTGCTCCGGAGGAGGAGGAGGAGCTAAGTGAGGGACTGGAAGATTTAGGAAGCTTAGGGTATCGACCGGAGAAGAAGAAAAGTAGTCTGTGTTTAGAAATCGAGTTCGCATTTTGTTTCGATACAGAGAGAGAAGGAGAGGTAAGGGACTACGACTACTTTTTCGAAGCTGAAATTGAAATTGGCGCCTGAGTATTTAAATTCTCCCACGGGATTGTATGTATGGGCTTTGCTATCCTCCTACTAAACATCGGCCCATATAAGAGGTGAGTGAATTAATCGAATTATATGTAAAAACTGACTTCCAATTAATCGAACTGAATAGTTTTTTCTTTTATTTTTTCATAATCTTAGTTAAAAACAGTTAAGAAGAATTATTTTATTCTGATTTAATTTCAAAAACCAAATAAACATAATAAAAAAAATCACTATAAATTAAAGACTCATTAAATCAAAATTAAAGTATATTTAATGGTTTTTAAAAATATAAAAAGTAAACCAAATCAATTGACTTGGTTGGCTTTTTTTGAAAAAACTCATCTCCACCATCTCTTATCTCTCTCCTAAAATAAGTTGAGTATGAGTCTATTAAAGTTAATTTTCATAATCGTGGTAATAAACAAAATTAGAACCTATTAAATTTTGGTTCCATGTTGATCCCAAAAATAAATAAATAAAATCATATAGCTATAAGACTTAGCATACCTTACTTTTTATAACTTTTTTGTAGCTAATTATATAAATAAAAAGATAATAAAAGATGCTTAATTGGAACTTTCTGGATTGTATTTCTAATTGCTGAAAAGTGAAGCAAGTTTTTAAAAATTTAGACACTCGATTTAAAATACAAATTCATTCTAAAGAAAATCCAAATAAGAATCATTAAAAAAAAAAAAAAAAACTTAATTCCTGAAAGATCAACAAGTAATATGTTTGAGGCTTTGAGCCCAAAACCAAAAACGGAAGCAGCAAGGTAAAAAAAGAGGAGCGAGTCTGCATGTATGTTTTCAAAGTAATGGAGTGTTGAATTTGTTCCAGCAATGTCGTTGTAGTATAGTGGTAAGTATTCCCGCCTGTCACGCGGGTGACCCGGGTTCGATCCCCGGCAACGGCGAATTCTTTTTGTTTTTTGTTGAGATTTCAGGTCTTTGTTTAGAGTTTTGACCACAAGTAATGGGAAGCAGGAGCAAAGGCACAGGCCATCATAGCATAGTATTATTGGAGGACAGACTCAACGGACTTTCTATTACAGCTCACTTGACACTATTTTTTTCAAGAAAAAATACATTTTTTCATAAAAAAAATATAATTTGATGTTGAAGAAAAAATACAAACAAAAAAAAAATCATGTGATTTAGTTAAAAAATTAAATTAACCTGATATAATCTAATAAAACCCCAGCCATATACAAAATTAATAATAATTTTTTAAAAAATAAACTGATCATTTTAATCCGGGAGCCGAACCTTATCGGGGTGGAGTTTTAAGAGTACGGATATCATTAGCTAACACTCTACTCTACGTGTACCGATCCTGTCCCTGTCCATACCATACAGGCATGCACACCTTCTTCAGTCACTGCCTGCCAATACAAATTGATATCTTTGATAAAGTTTATCCACTCCCATCACTCTCTCCGGCATTGCCACCGCGTGTACAAGCACCTACAATTACGTGTCTGGAAACGGAGCTTATTATACACGTGTCACTCGCCCTTCAAGGCCACCTCCATGCAAATGTGGCAACGTTACTGTCTTGTCCCTCTATAAAATTATTCAAATTCTTCCACTACTGCATGGTTAACCTTTTCTTTCAGTAAGTACCTGTCTAATCTTTGGCAATTTACTGTTTTCATCATGGAATCACAAATGGCACGCCCGCATGGTGTTCATGACTATGAGCATGACCCCAACAATGTTGGACGACTGCATCCTGGTAAGAACCTTATTTAACTTGCAATGTTCTTGTAAAGATCATGCAGGCTGAATATATTTGGTTAATTACTTGTAGGCTAATTTTGTTCTTGTAAATGTGGCTCATGTTTTTGTGTTAATTTTTAGTGGTAGAGGGTGAAGATGGATATCATCATGAGAAGAAGTCGGTGTTGAAGAAGGTGATGGATAAAGCCAAGAAATTGAAGGACAAAGTCAAATTACATGGTCATGGCCATGACTATCGTGAGGGTCATGTGCCTGATGATCATGACTTGTATGAGGAAGATGATGATGAGGATGAAGAAATGGTTGAGGACCCAGAAGTTCATGGCGCATCAGGTTGTTGCTACTTGCTTCAATGTCGATCAACTGTTGTTAATGGCCTTGCTTGAGAAAGACAGGCTTACACTCGTGTGTCAATAAATTTCTGGAATCTTAATTTTTATGGTTTTAATTGTGAATCAAATCTGCAGCCTACGATTCTTCTGCTATTAGGAGCTCTGTGCAAGGACAAGGTCTGGGGCTAGGTAACCCTAGGACATCTTATGGAAATCCAACAACAATGCAAAAGGAACATACAGGCACTGATCCAATGAGGAGCTTTCTTCCTGGGCAAGAGGTTCTTGTTGGAAGGACAACTGCTATAAAAGAAGTACCCCATGCCCCAGTTAATTCACCTGCATCTGTTTCTCCAGCAATTGTTGAACAAAGAAGAGATGCTTATCCAGTTAAGGGTTTTGTTCATGAACAAGAAAGGATTCGAGGGCAACCTGAAGTTAATTTGAAAATACCAGTAGGATTGGAGGAGGATCCTCATGCTCCAAAGGGTAGACTTGGTGATCATGCTCCTTCGAATTATCAGACTAAAGTCACTGATCCAACTGGTTCTGGTAAGTTCTGTTCAATATAGGCATGCAAGCAATGCTTTTTGGTATTGATGATTGAGCTAATTTTTGTCTTCCAAAGGGTCTAATTCTTGCACTTTTCAGGTGGGAAAGAAGCAGGAATAACGCCAATTCTTCACTCTTTCGACAAAATGAACATCTATGATGAATCAAGAGGAGAAAAACAGAACTTATCAACTGGATCGCGTGATGGTCAGCTCTCCTTGCTTCCCACCGGAAGCCATGACCAATTTTCTGCGGAACCAACTACCCCAATATCCATTAGTTCCCCAGAGAACCCTGTATCAGGTTCAAAGTCTTTTGTCACCTTGAAAGCCAAGGAGCACACACTTGGTGGCATTGGTGATAAACCATCAAATCAGAGTAGCTACACTGAAAAAATCTCCTCTGCCACTTCTGCAATTTCTGATAAAGCAAAAGCTGCCACAAATGTCATAGCCTCCAATCTTGGATATGGAGAGAGAGACAATAATATTAAAGAACATACAATGACACATGAAGGACAAGGGCAAAATGCTGCGAAGACAGCATCGACTGTTGAATATGGAAAGAAAATTGCAACAACTGTGACAGAGAAACTCACTCCAGTGTATGAAAAGGTTGCTGGTGTAGGCAGTACTGTAATGTCAAAACTCCATGGCAATACAAATGCTAGCACTAATACCAGCAATGAAGCGGAAAGCAGGATCAAAGGGAAAGATAAAGGGGTGTCAGTGAAGGACTACTTCGCGGAGAAGCTGAGGCCAGGAGAAGAAGATATGGCGCTTTCTGAAGTTATTTCGGAGACTTTGAACAACGGAAAGACTGGGACAGGGATGTGGAAGAACGGTAGGCCATTGGGAAAAGTGACAGAATCAGAGGAGGTGGAGAAAAGGATAGGTAGTGGAGAAGAAGAGAATTCTGACGAAATAACGGATTCGGTTTCTGTGCATATTCCTGCCAAGGCTGTGGTTGATAAGCTCAAAGGTGCTGTTGGTTCTTTGTTTGTCAAAAGTGAAGAATCTAGGGCATCTCAGCAGCATCCACTTAGTTCCTCCAATTCTGGTAAGAATTAAATACTATCTTGAATTGGGTTTGGAAATTCAGCTTTCGGGATTGAAACTAAAAATTAAGACTTAACTGGTTGTTTGTGGTGTTTTGGGGTTTGCAGGTGCTGAAGGGTTTTCTTCTACTTATGCTAGTGGTGAAGAAATAGGAGAGAGGAGACTTCAAGAGACAGGGAACTGAGGAACATGCAATGTCTAGTACTCTTAGAGAGACTCTGTGCGTTTTACATGGTTTCTACTAGTTGCGAAAATGTTGTTTTTCTTCGGTGTTGTGTTGATAGAACTGTAATGAAACGGTAATGGCAGGCACTGCATGGGTGTAAAAATTGTTGTGGTCTGTGAAAAATATGGAATTTGATGTTTATTAACTTTCAAGATCGTTAACATGCTGGAGATAGGTAGAAAAATCCAATTTCTTTTAGACTTTGAGACAGTTGAACACAGATTACTCAAATTAAGGATGAAAAAAATGAGATTTTGAGTTCGGATTTCTAGCAATAGTTTCCAACCTTACAAAGTCAACTACTAAACCCTAAATCCCAGTTCTAACGTGGAGTAATATGGTGGTAAGTTTCTTAAGGGACCTTTCCAAGAAATAATCGGTGGCCTCCTTTATCCCCTTGAATTTGGGGTTCTGTTTGCTTACTGCTTCCCCTCCCAAGCAACTCATCTATATAAGCTTTTTCCCTCATAATATACACTAACACCTAGGATGTGCGTGAGATTAGATTGGTGAAGTTTGAAGAAAGAAACAGGAGCAGAGCTATCTTGAGTGGATCAGTCTCATTATCATCGCTTATTGAATAACTGTGTTGAATCAAAACCAGAAGAAAACGAAACAAACTTGCTGGACAGCATGATTAATTAGAAGCCATGGCAAATTCTCTCCAGAACCAACTCCTCCTATACCTTGACTCCAGACCCTTCAAAGTCAAGACACCGAGAACACAGACATAGGGAGATTCCTGTCAAACTATCAATCTATAGCAGCTACGCACACAGCAAATTAAAACCTCTGCTGCCACGTCTGTTATCGCTGATAAAACAAAATCTGCAGCAAATATTGTAACTTTCATCAAGCTTGGATATGGAGAGAAGGACCAAACTAAGAAACAAGACATGCAAGGACAAGACACTGTGAAGCCACCGTGTGGAGTTTCTTCTGTAGGCTGTACTGTGATGGCAAAAGTCCATGGCAGTGGCACTACTGGTGCTTGCACAAGCACTAGCATTGAAGAAGAGGGATGCAATTTGAAATCAAGTTTTCAGCTTCTACAGCACACCTAATTATATGGCCATGTAAAGTCATGGAACCTTTGTAAATTTGGTTATGATCATTCGTTCTCATGCCAGTGGAGAAGGTGCATGGGAGATACTTATAAGATTGTGTGTAGTTTTTATGATTATGGTTTGAAAAAATAAATTTAAAAAAAATATGTAAGTTATGATCAGTTGAATTTAGATATGTATTTGGTAAAAATTATTATTAAAGTTCATGTGTAGTAAAAAACATGTATAAAATATGAAATTTTTATGAAACTTAATTAAAAAAATGTAAAAATTGCATTTCAAATTCAATTTTTCAGTGGGTCTCACAGTAAAAAATACAATTTTTTTTATTATCAAATATATTATTGTGTTTGTTTCAACGTTAAAGAAAAAGCTAGCAAAAAACAAACACAGGCTAGGAAACTACTGAGCATGAGCAATGTATGCTTAATTTTTTTTGCAAGATTGTGTTTGTTTTAATAGAGAAAAGTTGTTTTTGATTTCTTTAACAATAAAATAATTCTTTGGAAAAATCTAACATGTGGAAAGCTAGAGAAATAATAGAGATTGATTTTAAAATGTTTTTTTATTTAAAAATATATTAAAATAATATTTTTTTATTTTTTAAATTTTATTTTTAATATTAACATATTAAAACGGTTTAATGACATAAAAGAAAAATTAAATTTAAAAAAATCAAAAAAATTCAAAAATATAATTAGACCACGATAATAAACAAGATCCAGGTAGGCTATTGCATCTATCAAATCTTATACCTTTTTTATTATCATGTTAACGTTTGTGCATCCAACTATCAGCGAAAAAAAAAAAACTAAAACTCCTAACACAAATACTATAGCAATTTTCTTGCAGCTCTAGATTTATTGTTACTATGGTTTGCAATAATAAAATTATTATTTTATCATTTTCAAGAAAAAAAAATTGGTTTGCATATTTGGGATAATATGAGATTTTTATTATTGTTTTACAAAATAAAATGACTACTTACCATTTAAAGCAAAAGAAATATCAAACTAGGCACGGAGGTGTTTCAACTTTTCTTTTTTTACAATGATTAAATTACACTTAAATTCAAATGAATTCAAATTTCCTTCAAATGACATGCATAGACTTTTTCATCTTTTCATTATGTATTTTTTCTTTTGTTAAAATCAAGTTGGGTCACAGCACTTTATTTCTTTTACAAATATAAAATGTTATTTGAAATTGAAAAGTTGTTAATGTGTGATTATCGCATGAAAGTGTGTTGTTTCGCCCGATCGAGCTTTTTGAACGAGTGTGTTGTTTTGCCTGATCAAGCTCTTCGAACGTCGCGTACAACATCTCTCGATGGCTAAATATCGACTTCCACGGAATTTTTTGAATCTTCATGAAAGCTTTTCCATCACTGGGTGGTGCATGTTGCCAATAAACTTTTAGTTTGGTGTCGACAACTTTTTCTTCCCGATTCTTTTCTCTCCCTCCTTGATTTATGCTTTTGACCTTGTAAAATTTAAAAGCAACTCTTCACTTTTTTTTCAACCTTTCACTTTTTTTTCTTTTGGATTTGGTCCATGTTCTTTTTATTACTATTTTTTATTTTAAATAATTCATAAAATTGAAATTTCTTTTTAATTTCATTCTCTTTTGATTTTATCATATGTCGGATTTAGTTATGTTTTTTTAATTGCTGTTTATTTTATTTATAATTATTTTCTTAATTGATTTTTTTTCAATTACATCTCTCAACATTTGATTTCACTTAATTTTTATGTCAAACTTTGTCCTTATTACTTTAATTTCTATTTGTTTTGTTTTAGATCTTTTTTTTTTATTTTATCCCTTAGTTTTTTGTTGATCGAGAATTTAACTTTGTAATTTTTTCATGTTTTTCTTCTATGGGGTAATTCCAACCTCAAGATCGAGGTCACAGGTTCAAAGTGTTAGACCAAGTTGACTTTGATATTTTTTGAGGTGCCTTTTTATAATTGAATTTTTTTTTCAATTTCATCCTTAGATGTTGGGTTTGTTAGATATTAGGCTTCATTTTTTTTCTTCTTCTTTGTGAGGTTGTTCCAATCTCATGTGTCAGGTTTGGACTTTGGAGGGTTAACCCAAGTTAACCCAACCTAATTTTATTTTTTTAATTTATCTGCTATTATTACATATATTTTTTTATTATATCATTAAATAAAATGAGTTTATTGGATTTAATTAAGTTAATGACCCGACTCTCAGATTTATCTTACTTATTTAAAAATGTTACCATTACCTAAGCAACTTTTTTTTCACATTAGAAAATGTTCGGGAGTTGAGCTTTTTAATTCAGCTCAAGTCTAGAATTTAATGAGTTGTGAGTTTGAGAGATTAACCTAAGTTTAGGAGATTCACCTGAGTTTGCTCAGTTTTTTTTTTTTAACTCGTATTTTTTTCAGTTTCATCATTAAACATTTATATGATTAGAAATTAGGGTCAAGTCTTTTTATTTGTTGTTTTTTGTTGAATTTATACTTTGGCAAATTTTTTAGATTGATATTTCTTTTTCAATTTCATCATTCAATATTATTTCAGTTATGAATTAATTTTTTTTTTTAGTTCCATCCTTTAAGGTTGGAGGTGTTTTTATATTGGGCTTAATGATTTTCTTTCTATTTGTTTATCATTGTCCCTCACTTAAAACGCGGACTTGATAGGTTGACCTAAGTTGGTTCTGATTTTTTTAGGGTTGTCTCTTTTAGATTTTAATATTTTTTATGTTTTGTCTTTCAGCATTATATTATTTTAGAATTGAGCTTTGTAATGTTTTTTAATTTGTATTATATTGGGTTATTTCATTCACATGGCCTAGAACGCAAAATTTGATTGGCTTGTTTGGTTTGATTTTTATATTGATTTTTAATTGATATTTTTTTTTAATTTCATCCTTCTATATTGAATTTGTTTGGAATTGAACTTTGATTTTTTTTTTATTAGCTTATCATAATCTCATGATATAGCTTGCATATTTAACATGCTCGCTTAGGTTAGCTTAAGTCCTTTTCTTCTTTTTTTTTTGAATTATTTTTTCTTTCATATTTAATTGGTTAGAATCTTAATTTTGTTAATTTTTTTTTGCGTGTTTCCATGATTTTTTTAAATCGATCCATTGGTTATCATTATCTATTTATTATCTAATTAAATTATAATAGTTTTTTTTCTCAATCAAATATTCAAATATATGCCTCGAGTTGTTTCTTTTTTACCTTTTTACCCTTCTCTTTTGGTTTTCCTCAGCAACGACGTCCCCTTTCATTTTCCAGTAACCACATAATTGTCATTTTATCCTACTCAAACCGTTATTTTCAGCCTTGCATCCCTTCACTCATAACCCTCTCTGCCGACAGATCTCCATTCAGCCGAGAATCAAACCACAGCCCCCTCGCCAACTGATTCCTTCCCCACCATTCGCAGCAACATCGTCCCCTCTTCCCAGCAGTGGTGTCCTTCTGGAGATCCAGCGATTGAAACCACTACACCCCATGATCCAACCGTGAATTTCCCAACACCGCACATGCAATCATCTTTTTCAACCGAGATGTATCCATCACCTCCACACCATCGTAACAATACACAACTGTATTTTATTTAAAAATATATTAAAATAATATTTTTTTATTTTTTAAAAATTATTTTTGATATTAGTATATTAAAATGATTTGAAAACATAAAAAATATATTTTAAATAAAAAAATAAATTTAAAAAAAATATAATTTATACTGTATTTCTAAACACGCTTTAATTTTAAAAGCAATTCTAAATAATTTTTTTTTATGAAAACTGACTTGGTGTTGATCCAATACAAATCATGTGATATGGATTGGATGGGTTTTGAGTTTTGGATCAAACCAAATTAAAAAATAAAAATAAAAATATATAATAGCTAAATTAGAATGATTTTAATTTGAAATTAATTAAATATTTAATAGAAATGATTACCGAGAAAGATGGATTTTGTTATAATTAATGTGTATTTAATAATATGATGTAAAGTATTTTTATAAAAATATTTTTTAATTAAAAATATATTAAAAAAATTATTTTTATTTTTAATATTAATAAATTAAATTATTGAAAAATCATGATGTTTTTTAAATAAAAAATAGTTTAAAAAACATAAATAGGTTAAACCACTTTCCAAGGAGAACATGTGATAGGACTTATTGAATATATATAGTATATAAAATATTATTTTTTTTAAAATTATCAATACAATAAAAAATATAAAAATGCTATAAATGGGAGACAAATAAATTTAAATTCAAAAAATAAAAAATAAAAAAATATATTGAAAACCAAAAAAATATTATTAAACATATAAAAATATCATAAAGTAAGAAAAAAAAATCCAAAAAAAAAGGGAAAGAAATATATTAATTGTCCAAAAAATATATATGAAGGAGTCGGATTTTCCGTTCTCAAATAGTAACCAGATCAAACTCCTGGTCTACTTTCGTGGCTTGCTATGATCAGTCTCTTGAAGTGACCTGTTTTTCTGCGAAAAAGCTTTCCTCAGTTCACCGCGGTCCTCACTCTTGCAATAACACCAACAACTTGCTAAAGGACTCAAAAGACTTGATCTTTTCAACAAGTAAGTTAGACCCGCGTGAGTCCTCAGGTTTTGCTCATTCTTCTAAGTCCTCTTGGGGTTTTTTTGATTGAACTTGCCTTGGCTCCCTCTGTTTCATGAGCATTGGCTATAAAGATAAGACCCTTTTCTTGTTCAATTGAGTTGTTTCAGTTTGATGGGTTTTTCTCAATTTGTTTATAGAAGGAGATTCGAGCTCTATCAGTTGGAAAGTTCCAGTCTTTTGGTTGGTTTCTTGGATTTGTTGAGTGTTGTGAGGTTGGTGAAATAATGGGTCTAATAAGGTCAAACAATGAACTCTGTAGCTTTATTTGGTACGAGGGTGGTTCATAAATTATCATGCTTTCTTTTCATTTCGAGAAAGTTATGTGATTGTAGTTTTGATGGTGGTGATAAGAATGATAATGGGTTTCAATACGTTAAGGAACCCTTAATGAGAATGTATTAAAGTTCAGATTTTGATTCTTTTGAGAGTGGAAGTTGTGTTGAGGAGTATTTCTTGGTTAGACGTAGTTATTTTGAGAGCACAAGAATTGATGCTTATAGAGTTCTTGATATTCTAGACGAGATGGCCCTGGATTTGATGCAAAAAGGGCTTTAAGTGAGTTAAAGATAGGTTTCGTGGCTTCTTGTGAGGGAAGTTCTTACAGGATTTTTGAGGAACATAAATGAGGAGAATAAAACCAGGTGTGCTAAATTGGGTTTTTCATGTGGTCTGATCAGCAGGGAAATTACAAGCACACCGGGAATACGTATCATTTGTTAATGAAGATATTTGCACAGTGTGAGGAGTTTAGGGCAATGTGGAGACTAGCAGATGAGATGATTGAGAAGGGGTTTCACACTACAGCACAGACATTTAATATATTAATTTGTACTTGCGGTGAGGCTGGTTTGGCTATGAATGTTTTGGAAAGGTTCATTAAGTCAAAAACATTCAATTTTAGGCTGTACAAGAGTTCTTATAATGCAATTCTGCATTCACTGCTTGTTCTGCGTCAGTAGAAGTTGATTGAGTGGGTGTATCAGTATATGTTGGATGAGCATCATTCCCCAGATGTTTACTTCTAATGTTATTTTTTATGCAAAATGCAGGTTGGGGAAGGCACCTGAGTTTCATAGATTGCTTGATGAAATGCTTGGTCATGGAATTTTTCGAGATTTTCATACCTATAACATCCTTCTACATGTTTATGGAAAGACAGACAATCCACTTGCTGCACTTGAATGCTATGAAGGAGGCAGGTACTGACCCTACCGTTCTTCATTACACTACGTTGATAGATGGACTGAGTTGGGCTGGGAATTTACTCGGCTGCCAGTATTTTTTTGATGAAATGATAAAAACTGGATGCATGCCAGATGTTGTTTGTTACACTGTAATGACTGATCACAGGATATATAATGGCAGGTGAGCTTGAAAAGGCTCAGGAAATGTTTGAAGACATGATAGTCAATGGCCAATCACCAATGCATTTACTTATAATTCTATGATTCGAACTGTATGGCTGGGAAGTTTGAGTAGGCACGTTCCATGCTCAGCTAAATGGAATCTAGAGGATGCAATCCTGGTTTTCATGTTTACAGAACCCTAGTAAGAAATTTGTGGAATGCTGGAAAGCTTTCTGAAGCTCATGAAGTGATAAAGCCAGATGATAGAGAAAGGGAAATACAGCCATCTAGTCGCAAAGATCAAAGGATACAAGGGATGCTGAAGTGGTACATTCTGTACCATAGATAATTTTCAATCATAACTTTCTGGGAAGATTCTCAACGATTTAGCTCAATTGATGCCCTTTACCTGCTTGCAGTATTAGATTTCATGGAAATTAGTAGGGTAAAGTATGCTTATCTTTTCTCCCTTGTCATACTTACTCCCGCAGCATAATTGAGATATAATGGAAAGCCTAGTTTTGAAAAACTTCTGAGAATCATCAGCTTCTTATGATGCTTTTCCTTATCATGAATTTGATGTGTTCTAGTTGTATTCATATAATAATTTTCAAGTTCTCATTTCATTTATGTGCATCTTATCATTATGACGATGCAGTGTGTGTGTGTGTATATATATATATATATTGTTATCATATCTACCAGGAGCTGGTGATAAAAAGCTCTTTTGTCACTCAATCTATGTTTTGAAATCTGATATCTTTACTGTGAACCATTGATCATTTTGTGGTTGGAAGATGACCATGCCCTTTTTTGATAAGGGAACAGCATAAAAATATAGACCTTGGAAGTTTTAAAGAAGAGGAACGTGGATGCCAAAGCTCCTGCTAAGTTTGTCTAATCAATGCAAAATTCTTCTGGCTTTTCTTTGCGTTAAAACAATGATGACGGCGACGAAACAAATAAATTTGGGTAATGCAGTTGCGTAAGAGTTGGGGGTAATGCAGTTCCATGAGAAACCTTTCTGACTTTGTTGGTGTTGCCATTTCTTCTTAAAGTTTTCAAGTGGATCTGCTCTTGAATGCTGAGTACCCACTTTTGTGCTAGTTTAAGAGTGGATTTTGAAGATTTCTATCAAATATCAGTTATTGTTTCCATTTCCTTTCCTTTCCTTTTTTTTTTTTTTTGGTGTCTTATTAGGTAGTTTTTTTCTAATAGCAACCTGAAGTTAGGTGCCTGCAGAGTTTTCACTCACTGGCTTTGTGTCCAGCTCTCTATGAAGATCACATTCTGATTATTTGAGAGTTGATTTTCATCGACTTCTCTTGTCCGGCTAACATTTCACTTATCACCTCCAGATTGGATAAGTGCAAGAGAAGAGTTAAGAATTGAAATAGTTAAGAATGTAGGGTCATATTAGCATACAATCATATCTCTGCTATAACAGCACAGCAGAAAATTGGCTCTCCAACCTTCTAGAGCTTGAGTCTCGTCTTTTTCGCTGCCTATAACAGCACAGCAGAAAACTTTCTCCATTCACTCCTATTGCTATTATTATCATGTTTGCCATGTTATAAGATGGGACTGGGAATCCAGAAATAGCACATATAAATGTGTGTTTCGGCATTCATAATCTAGCTGGACTAGTATATGAAAGTATGAAACAGTGGGGCGGGGGGCATCACACCTGTACTTGCCTATCTATTGCAATTTTAATAATTCTGAAGGCCAAAGCTTTGTTTCTAGTCAACTAGCATGCTCAGTGACGCTACCACCCCATTAATTATATCGTTTAGAGCCTGACAAGACAAATACAGATTCAATTCTCCTTTATTTACAATGAAAATACTCCCACTTGGTGCCTCAGGTATCTCTTTTTCGTCCTTTTCTTCTGGTATTTTCTGATTCATGGATCCAGCAAATGCTTCCTGCGTCTTATTAATATTGCACAGAAATCCGAGAGCACATAGCATATAACATAGTCTTCTCACGACACCAGTAATATTGATAATCCAAAACCTTTCTCCCACCTTGATTTATAGGCATGGCTAATCAAATGTCTCTTGATGCTTTCTAATTTTCATGTTCACGTATATATAACTACAAAACACGCGCGCGCGCACACACATAGAACCATAAACTAATTATAAATGGTGAGGTGACCTCATTTACGTCACTCTCAAGCACGATGCGTCTCCCTCGTAAACTTTGAAAGAAGAACGATGAATTCTCCACCTCTTTTTATGACCTTTGAAAAAGGTGTGCTTTTTGCCTGTCCTTTTGTTACTTTTTTTTTCCCGGTGAAGGTATCGTATGGCGCATGCATTGCAGAAGATGAAGGTAAGCTTTCATTTTTTATGGACAATGACCCTTTAACTAATAGGAAGAGGAAATTCGATCATAAGACCAAACTCTCTCTGTCATCAACTGGACACTTACATCCATAACCCATTTGCATAAGTTACATCTCGAAGATGCCCAAATTACACTCAACATTGCTAATTAATATCGAAGAAAAGCCAAAGATTGATTCGGGCTAGCATAAAACAAAATGCTAAAACAATATTAGGGACATACAAAGAGAAAAAAAAAAAAAAAACCCTTTCTGCTTGGCTTCTACCATGTTTTTCTTGAATATTTTTTTTTTGACTGTTTTGGAACAAAACAGAAAAGATAGAGAAAATAGGGTTTTTTTCATGGGCAAAACTTCTCTTAAAAACTTATTACAGTATGATTTAGCTTGTAATAATTAAGCTTATAAATTAAGGAAAACAAGAAGAAGAAGAAAGGGAATGGAATATTCCTGGTTTAATTAATTACTTCTTCTCCTCTTTCTTTTCTCCCTTCTTTTCTTCTTTCTTCTCCTCTTTCTTCTCCTCTTTTTTCACTTCTTTCTTTTCTTCTTTCTTCTCTTCTTTTGCAGGTCCAACTGAGATTATGTCCACTTTCGCTACTTTCTTCAGCCTTTTCACCACTGCCACTGTATCCATCTGACCTATCACTGTTAGCTTCTGATCTTTTAGATCTGCTGCTATGGAATCAACTCCTGTTTATGTTAAAAAAAAACTTGTTAAGCTCTGCTTTAATCTGTCTCACCAACTCCAAAAAATAAATACAGACAGGAAAAAAAAAAGAAAAGAGAAAAGGAAATACCATAAATATCAGCAGCAGCTTCTATAGCTTTCTGCTTTGTCTTAACATCAGTCATGGTCAATACCTTCAACACCACCTTCTGCTACAAATTAGGAAATTAAAGAGAGCTTTTTAAAAAATAAGGACAATATCAACATGTATTGGACATGAAAATATAGAAGAACTACAAGGTACCTGAGCCATTAGAAGAGAGGATTGAAGAAGAGAAGTGTGAATACTTCAATAATTTATGGTGAGCTTTGTATATAAAGGGTTTAAAGATGTGAACAGTGGTGCTCCTATTTGTTTGTACTCTACAGGTGAAGGTGGTGGGTGACTACATGCAGATATATTTGTGTAGATCCCTGACACTTTTTGACAAAAGTAAAAAAGTTAGCATGTTGGACAAGTTATTGCTTGAATTTGTCATTATATGTTATTTTCCTTCTTTTTTTAAAAAAAATATTCTCTCCTTTATTTTTTAATCTATAGAGTAGGCATATGACCGATCATGTAATGTTTAGGGTTCTTAAGAAAAATTACCTTATTTTTCAATTTGATAAAAATATTTTTATATTTATTTTAGAGCAACCTAGATCTTGTCAATCCCCAATCTACCCATTAATTAATTTACAATTGGATCCCCAAACTAAAACATTTTTCAACCCGGCCTCTAGATTGTTTAATATATTTCTTAATTGAGTCCTTTCATGCATACTTGTTAATATTTTTGAATTATTTTATCCAATAAAATGATTATTAATTACTCAGAATTTTATGGATCATATAGATTAAAAAAAATAGTCTAAGAAGTTATCCAAATAGGTAATTTAACTCAAAATAATATAATTTAAAAAATTCAACTCAAATTTTATATAGGAGGATTCCTAAAGAAAATGGAACTCTTCTTCAAATCCTATTCATGCTCAGTGAATCTAGACTGCTCAGACTCGTCAAACTCCATTCCAAAGCTCTAAAAAATGCATTCAAAACTTTGGCCCGTAATCTAGGGCTTTGCTTGTTGATTTTAGATTTTAGTTTAATTATTTTTCCTTCTCTGTTGTTTTGTTATGTTTGAAGTATTTAAACCTATCTTTTCGAATTTTATGGGACTTTTGCTAAATAAATAAAAAAAAACTATAAACATTTAGAGGTGTTCTATCAGCTGGTCCTAGGATTTAAACATGTATTAAACTCATATCCAGTGTTATAATTTGATCTTAATTTCCTATTAAAAAATTATGGTGATTTTATATGGAAGAATCTCATAATTGATTGAAAAATATTTGATATATGGGAATGAAATTGAAAATCATACAAGGTTTATTCGATATATTGTTCCTCCCTTAACTAGCAATTTTCATCTTGGCTTATGTGGGATTTAGAAATGAATGCGTAATGGCAAAGGCGACGGAGACCTCGAAACCGCACCTTGTCGGCCATCATATATATATATATATATATATAGAAAGAGAGAGAGAGAGAGAGAGAGAGAGAGAGAGAGACTGTTGGAGATGGAGATGAGGAAGAAAAGTATAGTGACATGAAAACTGGGTTGACAAGTTGAAAGTTGTGACCAAACTGGTTTCTCCATAATTGATTTACTCTTTCGGTTCTGAAGATTCTCTCTTCTTTCAAGACCTTGAAACGAAAGATTGGGTACCCTACATCTACATGGTTAAAATGGCCCCTCCTCTTTTCTTTCTTCTGAACATTGAAAGACTTTTACTTTTTCATACCCAATTATCATTACTAAAGCATCCGTTTACTTGCAGTTATTAGAATGTACGTAGTAGTGGGGGTGCATGCGGATATTGTATCTAATTAATTTTCTCTTGCAAATGGTACTGTTCAAAATTGCAAATTGTCAGGTATTTCAAACAGAACGAATGGAGCCTTTTCTTTTGACAGCTCCGGATATCTTGATAGACACCTTGGAGCCAAAGAGACAGCCATTGAGAAAAAACAATCATCCAAAAGGGGTTGAGAAAGTCGGGCAATCAAAGCCAAAACCAAGTTCAGAACAAAAAAAATAAGAAGCCTTAAACTGCAGCATGAGCTAAAGAAGAATGCGAAGAACACCAAAAGGCAGTACATGGTAATGAAAAATTCAACGTGTTCTGTTGCAATTATCTTCCTTTGGTTTCTGGTCACTGTAACCACTAAGATTAGTTTTTGTTATGCATTTCCAACACGGGGTGTGGTCAGAGTGAGAGAGAAAAGGCACTTTTGAGGCTCAAACAAGTTATAATAGATCCTTAAAAAATTTGCTAGCTTCTTGGCCTGGTAAAAGGGATTATCGCGAATGGGCTCAGGATGTCTGCCATAACATAACATGTCACATCCGTAAGGTCCACCTTGAATTTCCTTACAAATAACTGAAATGAGACGGACATTATAAAGGCAAGCACACTCCCTTCTTTATCAGCATTACCTTGTCAGGATGTCGCCTTAACCATCTTCTTCTAGTATCCTATGTAAATTTCTCATCTCTAACCATGATCGATCCTTCCTCTTACCTTTTGTTGGTAACTTTTTGGTTCCTAATTTGTTTCTTGGAGTTGGACTTAACAATTTAATCTCTCAGTCTAGAAGCGCTCTTAATTTGCTTTTGGTTATCACTACGAATAAAGACTACAAGCACTAGCAACGAAGTTCAATGTTCATCTTTTTCACGTCACTACACACAATCAGTTGTTTATGTGCAGCACAGCCACTGCTGAAAACTTGCAGGTGAGTTCATGATCAATGGAACTGAAGTGTTTGAGCATGGGCGCACAAGGAAGTGTATTGGTTTTATGTGAGCATATATGGAACTTGGATTTGTGGTTAGCTTTTAGACCCTTTTTGACTTCTTGATTACTAACAGGAGATGGAGGCATATCTACTTTGAACTATCAGTTTTTGGATTACATGAGGTACAAATTCGAGGATGTTCTACGTAAGCTCTGCTAGATATTATCTGTTTCCTTGAAGTATCGTGTTGTAGATTAGTTTCTATTTCTTTTCTTGACAGTAGCAGTACTTAACTGTATCATATGCTTGTTATATGATCAATCCTCATGTCAATATCAGAATGCTAGTTTATTTCATCAAGGCATCATATTATAGTGATCTCTCAATGTGTTTTAGCAGCAGGAATAATAATGCATATCAAAACGTAACGCAGAGCAAATATCTTAACAAGTATTGAACATGAAGAAATAATGCATAATATTATTTCAAGCATATCCATACAACAAAAATTAGGATTAAGTTAGAAGAATAAACATAAAAAAGTAAATAAATAAACACCACCGGCGAAATGAAATTCGTCAAGAAAGACTGCCAGTTGAAGGAGGAGAAACAACAATGTCTAAAGAGCTCGAGACTTAATAATGTCAAAGCTCATTTCGCTAGGATCTGTTGCTTGCAACTCCACTTGAATGCCATCCAGTTCCCTCTTGAATCTGTCTTTGGTGCTTGCATAGACCATCTTACTTCTGATCCTTGATGTATCAGGTGACCTACAAAGGCAAAACAATCTAGTAATTCTGTGTCTGGTAAGCGTTTCACATGTCTTGTTCAAAAAAGTGACTCCAAGAAGCAGCGAAGCATTAGCCAGAGTATCATGCATAGTTTGCTATATATTTTTGGTTTGAGCTAGGCAAATATAGGAAAGAAAATTTTAAGCAATTTGAGCAACTGTGCAATTACCATGCAATGAAGAAGATTTTACTTTTCTGGCAATTATCATTAGTTGTGAAATCATAGTCAAAGACAGCATAGCGACACTCATCAGCAGGGAGAGATGCAGCGAATTCCTCGTAAGTTTCTTCAGGGCTCCCAAGTTTCTCTACCACCACCTGCTGAGACTCAATCTTGAAAATGATGAATCGGTAGTTCCTCTTTGCCTTTAGTTCCAAGAACTTCAGCTTACATTCATCATCAACAGCCATTCCAGACGCCGCGTTCGCCTAATTAATCCAAATGTTTAATTCGAAAATATTAAGAGAAGAAAACAGACATGTATGGATCAAACAATTTCCAAGAAAACATATGGACCATCCTGCTCGATAAACACGTACGGTGGATTGAAATTACAAGGCATGAATCATTTGAGCTGCTGAATTCAATGAATGAACAGAAATGAAATCGATTTTTAAGAAATAGAAATGGCCTCGAATAAAAATTTGATGAAACGACAATTCCTGCTGAATATCCACATATTTGATCCAACATCGCATCATGCTAGGCTTCCATATAAATTAATGAAAGCTAGCAATGTAGAACTTAGAAGATTAATGACACATGCTTTTCAGAATATCATAAGAACGTAGGAGATAAGGAGCATACCATGTTGACTTCCAATGAGAGCAAAAACCTCGTGAAAACTCAGGAAGGAAAAGGGAATGGAAAGATGGGCGTGCAGAAGAGGAGAGGAGAAGGGGGTAAAGATCAGATCCTTGATTCGGGGTATACAATGAGGTCAGACAAATACGGGGAAGGTGAGAAATTTGAGGGACAAAACATGGGTTGAGAGTTGTCTAATATTCCTAGGCTCATCGTGTCCACAACAACGGTTTCATGCATCAAAGACAGCAAAAATAGTAAGCTCTAAACAGATTAACGTTGCCACGTTATGCCTGTCTTCTCAACCCCTCTATCACGTATCAACTTGCTGCCTCCTTTTGTTTCCGAGAAAAAAAATAAATAAATATAGTGTGCTCTATTTTAAGGGTTTGCTAATAAATATAGTAATTTTTATCAGGGTAACGGCCAATGATCAGTTATAGGTTTTCTAATGGGATTAATTTTGCTGGTAGATTATTTTACAGAGAATGGCAAGGTAGGGTTCCATAGAGTTGGGGGAAATTAAGCTGCGATTAGAAGAAAATAGATGTACAAATTCACCATAAATATTTAACTGAGCATGGAAAATAGAGTGCTTAGTTTTTTTTTTTTTTTATGTACCCTCTTATGGTAAAAAAATCATTTACAAAAACCAATTATATTTTAATATATTTAATACACAATTATTTTAACAACTCAATATAATCCAATTAACTTAACAGGTCTAAAAACAATCCGAACAATTCTTAATCAACTCAATATTAAATAATGAAATTGAAAAAAATTTAATTAAAAAAATTAACAAAATAAAAAACTAAAGTTAACCCAAGTAAATTCACCAAATCCATAACAAAGGTTATAAGACCAAGATAATCTTATAAAACAAATAACAAAACATAGATTTAAAAAAAATAAAAAGAAAAAATAGTGAAAAAAATATTATTGCAATGAATAATGTTTTAGTATTTTTACAAGTAGAAATAGCATTTTTATAAGAGAAATAATAAAATAACATTTTATTTAGCAATTTACTTGAAGCATGTCAAGTAAATATTAAAAAGCTAAAATAATAATTTTTTTTTATTTTTTTAGATCGTTTTAATATATTGATATCAAAAATAAAAATAAAAAACATTATTTTAAAACACTTTCAAACAAAAATAACTCTGAAAAACAATCTCTATCGTAATCTCAAAGACACTATTCATCAATTATTCATCTCAGGACAGCTTCTACCCTGCAAAGTTCACTACTTTAGGACCTTGTTTCTTTTTTGATTTTACATGAACATCTTTTGAAACAGAAGGATCGATTTTTGAATCAGATGACTTGTCTTCTGGAATGCTATACATGTTTCCTGTCATAAAATCATCATCAAGCTCATCTCCACTTACAAACGTAGTCACCCGCCCGGTAGGCCTTACTTCCCTTCCAGTAGCTGAAATTTGGAGATAAATAATGGGGTAAGTAAAACATGGCACATTATATAGAAAGAAGAATAAGAAAGGAAAGAAAGAACACATACGGTCTTTAAAGAATATATATGCAAACAAGATTCATTTTCAAAAATTGTACAAGACAGTACTGGTTTGCAACCCATGCCGTATTTTTGACAATTCCCATATCAAGTCTCATTTCCATGGAGCTCATGTTTCGCTCTGTGACCCAAACTGTGGGTTGACACATCATACTAGGATTTGTATACGACTCTTTATCATGTTATATCAGCCTCTATCCTATTACAGTAAGGCCACACAATTCATGGCTTCAACCAACAGAACAAAGCATTTTTGACGAATTACTGTTATCAACCGTTTCAATAGAGCACGGTGATTTTTGCCAGCTCCGGTAGTGTGTATCAGATTATACAGTCAAAGCAGCTACCATTCTATTTCATTATGGTCGAGAGTTCTAGCTACACCTCTATTCAAACTATTTCATTCACCATCCAAATACTCCAGAACTTAAAACAACATCAGCAATATACACTGCATATGCAAGGAGACAGGCTCTATGCCAATAAAAAAAAAAAAACAAGTCTTCTGTGTGTCAAATTTTAGGTAACCAACTCTATACGCAGAAGATTTAAATAAAGGCAGTTAAAAGCTGGCATGTTTTATGCTTACCTTCTTTGCCAGTGGCTGCAGAACCTCTCAAACCCTTATCAGGACAATCTCTAGCCAAATGTGTTACACCACCACATACTTTACAGCAACCACCCTGTAAGAACCCGTGTATTTCTAAGATGTTGGAAATTAATGAATGGATTGTATGCATGGATGGCCGAAGATGGAAGTCGATTGAGCATCTAGATACCGAGCATGTAGCACCACCATAAAAAAACAAAAAAAAAAAAAAAGCATAGCAGACTGCATTATGGCAACAGCAAACATTAAAATAGTGAAGTCCCACATACCTTCGGGTATATACCACGAGTATTTTTAGGGCAGTCCTTGCTCAAATGTCCACGTTCATTACAAATAAAGCAATTGGCAAACTTTGTTCCCCCTGCATTATAAAAAGAAATAAATCACTTTCGTAATAACAATAGCATTGTCAACAACAAATGAGTTATCATGAAGGTCCCATTCTCTTAACAAAATCAGTGATTACTGTGCTCAATTTTGAATTTACCCCCACTTAACAAGTCCTACCACTAGTAATTGAAAAGGTCTGTACATAATTAATCTATAAAACAGCTGATTCCAAAACCTAAAAATATTTATATAATAATTCCAATTCAGAGTCATTTTCATTATGCAATAAAAAAAATTAAATAGACCACCACTTTTCCATAGACCTGAAAGAATGATTCTGATTTACCAGCAGTCATGTTGCCCTCACCAACAAACAAACATTACAAAAAAATGTAGGAACTAAACAAACTGATCACACAATATCTTACACCAAGAAATGTCTTATTTCCATTGAAATTAATCGCATAAAGAAATCATTCAAAAAGTCAGCCAAGCTAGAGCTATTTAAACTCCATTGAAAGATGATGTACCATCTTCTCTTGGCTGAGGACATTGAGAAAGCGAATGCCCTTTTCCCCCACAATTGTAACACGATTTCTGATCCATAGTCTCGTCATTCTTGTTGGGACAACGCTTGAGGCTATGCCCACGGTGCCGACAAAGCAAACATATCTGCAGCAATCATCATTAACACACAAAAACACCACCATCATTTTCTTCATTTAAATAAACAACACCTCACATTCAACCACAAAATCAAAATTTCAATGAGCAAAAAATCTTCAATTATAAACATATTCCACACCCAATATCCAATTCCAAACCTACTTTTCTTTAAAACCCACACCTATAACACTATTAACTTAAGAGCAAGAATCCATATCAAACTCAATAAAAAAGCGCTTTTCTCTACCCAATCCAATACCTAACAGGTAACAAAGACTCAAAACTTTATAAGAATTATCTATCAAACCCAGTAAAAAAAAAAAGTAATCTTTTTTCTCTAAAAAAAAAGTAATCTTTTTTTTCTAAAAAAATTCACAAGACAAACTTTCAGAGAACTATAAACCAAGAGCAATAAAGAGAACAAACCCTATTCCTTTCCCACTCAGATTTTTGAGGGCAAAGTTTAGCAATATGGTCTTTAGCTTTACAAATAAAACAACTATCACCGGGCTTCATACCAGGAACTCTAAGTGGGTGTCGTCTAAACCCTTTTTTATAAGGCTCATTTGGGTCAGACTTTTTTCTCTTGAGCAAGCTCTTTTTCTTCTTCTTCTTGTTGGGATCCTTGAGTAGTGTTGGTTCTGGTTTTGGAAACAACTCAGGATGTTCCCCTTTGAATCTCTTTCGTGCTAGTTGCTGTCTTTTGCTCACCATCTTGTCTTCAAAGTGTAGATTTTAAGCAGAACCAAAGAGGATGTTTTCAGAGGAACTTGAACTAGGAGGAAGCTGTGCTGTGTCTTCGTTCAGGGTTTTACAGTGGCAACGTGTTGTTTTTTGCTGGTGACTAGTGGGAGATGGAGGAGGGGTTTTAGCGCTTTCCAGCAGATTTTATTTTTATTTTTTTATTTCTTTTGCCATAGCTCCCAAGTCCAATGGATCAGTCATTTGTTGGGCCCAAATTATGGGTCACAACGCACAAGATTGAAATCAGAATTCCTTCGGTATCGAAAATGGCCCAAAGTCTCAAAATAAAAGAAGTGCTTACATCCAAATTAGGCTTTTTTTTTTTTATCAAAATTCTTAATATTTAAAGAAATTATTTTAATTATTTTTTAAAAATAATCAACTGATATAGAGGATAAATTATTTTTCCGTATAAGTTTAGATATATAAGTCAGTGTAACTATTAAACTATGATGTTTTATCATTTAAAAACAAGATAAAAATATCAAGTTTTATTCAAGGGGTGGAGGTAAAATATTTCGATTCAATAGACCTTAATATCCTAATTTATATATATAAATAATTTTTTATATTTATAATTTTTTTATATTTTTATAATCTTAGTATTTTTGTAGTCTTGTATGAATTGAGACATGCAGAGAGATTCGGAGACTTTCATGAAATAAAAAAAAAACGTATTTAATAAATATTCATTGTCGACATCCCTGATAATAATAATAATAAAAAAAAGGATACAAATGCCACAAAACCACGTAACTATGGAACCTTCATACCATTTTACCCACAAAATGAAAATTACCCAATTAATTATGACTTTTAGGCTACAATTTGCCTCTTATCAGAATGGATCAACGTTTTCCAA
>Ga0325404_1000064_pt1 | contig 90007 bp, 41 predicted proteins | sample PopdelMetagenome_18_FD_205664 | JGI IMG/M metagenome (GOLD analysis project Ga0325404, IMG submission 205664) | Populus deltoides microbial communities from Bellville, Georgia, United States - Xylem-Control-R1 | ecosystem: Host-associated > Plants > Phyllosphere > Stem > Wood/Secondary xylem...
AAATTTTTAAATTTTTGTTTCGCTATTTTTTAAGGCTTGCCTTTTATAAGGTTAGTCTCGGGCTCAGGACTAGGGTTATGGATTTTGAAAGTTAACACAAGTTAACTTTGGTTTTTTTTCAAAATTGATTTTGTTTTCAATTTTATCCTTCAACGTCGGATTCATTGAAAATTTGTATTCATGTTTTTTTTTAATCTTATTTCCATGAGATTATCTCAATCATGTGTCTATGGTCATAAGGTGAATGGTTAAATCGAGCTAACTTGAGTTCTTTTTTAGTTTTTTCCTTCAATATGAAACTTCATAATTTTATTCAGTTTTCTTGTGATGAAATTACATGAATATTACAACTAGGTTGTAGATTTAACATGTTAAGATAAATGGACTCGAGTTAGGTTTCTCTGACTTTTTTTTAAGTTGTTATTCCTTAAGTTTATTTATTGCCATTTTATTTTTATTTAAATTATTTAAGTTTATTAAATTGGTTATCATGCATTTTATAAATGCTTATATAACCTTAATATTTTTTTTATATTAAAAAATCTATTCGGCTGTCATATAGCGCGACCCTATCTATCGGAGGAAGTTGACACCTGGATTTTGTTACTGGACCCACAAAGGCCTCGAACTTACAAAGATCACTATTGTATTATATGGGATTGGGAGAAAAGTGATGGCACGTTGAAGGGGCGGTGGTCAAGGTCCGTTTAAGGATTTGGAAGGTTGTCTGTACTATGTCACTTATCTGGGGTCCATAAAGATAGTTCTCCATATCTATTAACATCATGGGGTTTGTTTTAATATATCAGACGGTTGTTATCGAATTCAACCGTTTATTTAAGAGAGAAGGCCTTTCTTTTCTATTGGTGATCCCCATCAGCTAGTGATACCTTATCCGTTGATTTTCTAACACGATATATCGGTAACGGCCTTATCTCTGAAAGGGTGGAGTCCGAGACTTTTTTGTTCTATGTTCTGTTGAAACATCTAATAGAAGAGGAATAGGTTCTTTACACTGATATGGTGCGATCCGACCAAATCTTTTTTAATGTCGGGTCATGTACAGTTTTTTTTAATAGTTATTAAGTCCAGTTTAATAAATTAAATTTAAAAACTCTTTTCTCAGCTTATTATTTAATCCAAGTTACATTAATTGTGTCTAGATACGTGGTTTCCAAAACAACATGGATATTTGATAAAATTATGGTTTGAATTTGAAAAAATCTCATAATTATACTTCTTAAAAAGATTAAGATATAAACATATTGGATTAACTTGAATCAATTTATAATAACCTAACAAACCTATGATTGAGGTCATGGGTTTCACTATGTTTAATAGTATTTATTATCATTTAATTAAATGATAAAAAAATAAAAATTATTTCAAAATCAACAAAATATTAAAGAATTACTTTGAAAAAATTAATAAAAAATTTCACAAAATCCCAAGGTTGAAGGATGACATTGAAAAGAAAAAAAGAAGAAGCTAGGCCACACACATAGCAATGAGTGGGCCAACACGTTTGGGCCTTTAAAAGAGTTTAGGCATGTGATCTTAAGGAAGGCTCTGGGCCAAATGTTTTTTTTAAAGATTTATTCACCTTTATGTTTTTTTTTAAAAAGACCTAAATGATACGTCACCTGATATCAACCCATAATCTAACCATCAATGTGGTGGCTAAAAATTCATAGTGGGTTTGTTTTAGTCAAACATCATAAAAACATTCTTAACATCCCTAAATTAATCAAAAATTTACAAATTAAAATGAAATTCGATCTATTTTTTTATGCATGTTTACAGAAAAAACACATTTTCATTGAATTTCTTTTATCTAATGTAACATTTTAACACTAAGAATAATTAGTTTTGTCATAAAAAAGTAGTCAAATTAGACACTTTTTCTCTCATTTTCATTCTCAGACGATTCTCTCTCTCATCCCTGTAGCTCATGAACTATAATGATCTAAATTAAAAAGAAAAAAAAACTAAAAAAAAATATAACAATCTAAACTAAAAATAAAGTAACCTATACTTTTAATAAAAACTATAATTTTCTTATTTATTTTTTTTTTAAAGTACTATGATCATACAAGTATGTTTTTATTAGAAAATTAAAAAAGCACGAATCAATTAATTTTAAGCATGTATATGAAAAAAATTCAAGAGCAATAAGTTTGTGAAGATTATATATAAAAATTTATAATTACAAATAAATATTTTATTTTTATTAAATATTAATGAGAAAAATATTTTAAAAATTATGTATATTGATCTAATACATAATCATTTACAAAACAATTGATAATATCATCATAAAAAATTATAATATTTTAAAAAACAATGACATAATTAGATAATCACTCAAATATTATCTTAATAATTTGGTTTAAAGAGATTTTTTGTTGTCAAAAGTTAAGAATAAAGAAATAAAGGGATAACTTAATAGAGGCCACTTGTGCCTAGGCATAACAAAATAGGTTAAAGGTTAAGCCTACGTGGTTTTCTTTTTTAAAACGGGCGAATGACATGTTATTCCCTACAATTTTTTTAAATAAACATAAAACGATGTACTGCCTACTTGAGAAAATGACATGTCGTTTTCTAGTTTGCTTTCCAGTTATTTTTAGAGGTTGAAAAGTCCATATCTGAGTTTTGAAATTTTAAAAAACTTTTAAAGTTCTAATATATAATTTATAATTTTTTAAAAGAAAATCATCGCCTTCACTCAACTCTTATATTTAAAATTAATTTATTGATACTAAAATTAATTTTTTTTAATAATTAAGATGTGATTAACCAATCAATTTCTCTTTCATCTACTATTTTCTCATAACTTTCCCCCCTGTTAAATTCCTTGAATTGAAATGTTTAGGACTGAAACATTTAAAAAACAGGAACTAAAATAATAAAAATGGGATCAAACTGTACTTTTTCACGCCATGAACACAGCGAAATAGAAAAAATGGTTGTTGTTTTGAATAGATGTTTAATTTTGTCCATGTTGTTTTTATTTTTTTTTACGGATAAAATTATATTCTTTATTGTAAAAAAGAGCAATATTTTAACTCGAGATGTTTTTTATTCGCAAAAAAAAATAATTACCAAATCAAATAATTGATCGAGGAAAAAAGAAAGAAGAAGCAGACAGGAGCAGTCCCCGATGCTACTGGCTGTTTGAAAAATAGTGAAATGAAAAAAATATCACAGTTTTTTTTAGTTTATAGGGCGCAGTGCAATGTAACAAGTAACGTAATAAAGCGGTCAAAGCGTTTACGAGAAAGAAGAGTAGTTCAACATGGTTCTGTGTCCCGTACTTGCATGAGTGCCACGTGAGTTTAACATGGGGATTGTAGCTGGGAAGCAGTCGCGCGGTTTGCTTTTACATTTTAAATGTATTTAAAAAAAAAATTGATTTTTTTTTAATATTTTCAAATGATTTTAATATACTAGTATCATAAAAAATTTTAAAAAATAAAAATATATTATTTTAATATATTTTCAAATAAAAATCATACTTTCAAACATTCTATTTTTATTTTATTTTTTATTCTTTGAATAATAATAATAAAAAAGAATCAGTTTGGGTTACCCTAGAAGGCGCAGGCCTAGACCCGGGCTCAAAGGCAGAGAAGGAAGAGTGCTCAGTCAAACCTGCTTTCCTCTGTGTTTTCTTTTTCACTAGCCACGTTTTTAACCTTTCACTCTATCTGAATTGTGTCGTGGGAGTCTCTCATTGTTCAAATCTAGCGCCCAACTTTAGTTCAATTAAAAAGAGTTCAAGAGAAGAAGCAAGATCCTTGAGCACAGTTCAGCCTCGCTGCCGATGACTTGCAGGTCGAACCAATTTAGGAGGTTGTAAGATGTTCTCAAAGAATAGAGCCTGCATAGCGTATGGGGTTAACAATATCCTAAACTATTTGGCTCAAAATGCCAATTCTTTTAGCTGATCTTACGTTAATTCTCTCCTCAAGAACTCCAGTTTGAGTCATCAGAAAATTTAGACTTGCTATACAATGGAACTGCGGGCACTCTTAAGACGTGATGAAGGCCTTAAAAATGAAATGGAAGACTGGTTTCAATATATCTTAATATCACTTATGTCATGGCAGTCTCTCCTTGGTTTAATCTAACATCAAAAGAATAGTAGACGAATTGAAAAGAGATGAAGAGGTCAAGAAAAAACAAAAGAGAAAGATTGTCAAGGATACAGTTCAAGGCCACTGCATTTTTAATAAAAGACTTGCAGCTTCAACCAATTTTCTCTCGAAACTAAAAGCGTGTACGGCAGTGTGGTTACGGGTATTTTTTAAATAATTTTTCGTGCTAAAATATATGTCAATGATATTTTTTTATTTTTTAAAAATCATTTTTGATATCAACATATCAAAACGATCCAAAACGTACAAATCATATTAAATTTTAGTAAAAACATATTTCAAAATTTTTAAAAACACGGGTTAAACCGTGTTCTCAACGCTTTCTAAAAAGATTATAAGATATTCAGGACATCTCCAACCCATGAGGCAAAAGAAAAACCAGAACTGTTCTTTTAGCTTCTTTTTTTCCTTCTCTGCAGCTCCAACTGTAATGGTAAATGAATTGCAAAAATAGCTTTTCAAAAATGCTATTCTTATATAGTTCTAAAAAGATATCAAAACCAACAAAGTAGTATAAATAAAATAATAAACCAATTAAATATATCTTGTAAAAATAAACTAATAAGGGTAATATAGTAATTTTATTGTTCTATCAAATATAAAAATATAAAAATATCCTTGTGTAGAATATATTGAATTATTTTATTCTAAAGTTACATTAGTAATTTTAGTATAAATTAAAAAATTAAAATTACCAAAAATACTTTACACAATTTTTTAAAAAATATTTATATTATGGTTCAAATAATAATAAAGTCACGATATTATTGTAATGAATAGTATTTTGCTGTGTTTTAAAATACAATAAAATCCCTAGAAAAAATTGGTTTTGTACATTTTAAAAAAATAACGAATTAACGCAACAAAAAGTTTTTTTTTTTGGGATGAAATAGCATATATTTTAATAACACGAATTAGACATCAATTTAATTACGGTGGACTCGTGGAAGTATTGAAATTAAGTTAAACTCATTTGCCTTTCCCTGAAAAATAGAGACTTGGAACCACATTGGCTAGCTCGTCAATTTCTCTTTGCGAGCAAGAATCGGGGGTGGGGGGGAATTGAGATAACTGAGACATTCTGCAACCTCCATGGTAGATGAGCTAGATCACAAATTCTATGTGGATTAGTATTGATTATCCAGCTCGCCATAGTGAAGGATGTTCACACTTTTTTATGTAAGCATTCAAGACTTTGTTCTACTAAAAGACTTTCTTGCCGCAGGAAGCCACAAGATGGAGCAACATCAAGGTTATTCTCTCTGGAAAGAATCAGACAGGACCAATAGTGGCAGTAATACAGATGATGTCAATTTTGAAAATCCATTTTATGATAATGCTTCTGTCATTAATTCGTTGGACGATCCCGTATAACAGTTTTTGGAAACTGTCCCCAGATCTGAAAATGGATCAGCGGGGGATCGTGCAGAGATGTTTCTACCCTAACAAAGGTTGGATGTGTGCTTGAAACATAAAATTTTGGCAATTGGAAAAACAGACCAAGTAGAACAATACTAAGAAGGAGACAAGACCAGCGTCCTAATTGAGGTGAAGAATCACTCTAAAAGAACACTAGAGCAAAGAAAAGGAACGAGAAGACAAATAAAGGCAAGGTTTTTTCTGCCCAAGATAGAGGAGGCTTTTTGCTTATTATTTACTTACTAATTTATATTGAGTTATCTTGTTTATGAAGTGAATCGTAGTTTTTCTAAAAGCGTGCTTTTTCATCTTTTTTTTTTTGTTTAAAGGTGTTTTTCTTCCAAAATCTCCAGAATATTGTGCTTATTTAAAAAAAAATCCAAAAAATTCCTTCCTAGGATCACCATCACATGTGTAATAGTGCTGTTCCAACCTTTCCATGCTATGATTATATGACTCAGGGGTCAGGGCTCTGTGTGTGTGTAGAAAGCATTTACTCTCCATTACCATCTCCATGCATCTTATCCTGGATATTTGCCTGTAATTAACCAAAAGGCAGAGTGATCGATAAAAAGAAGGATTATGCAGTACAACATTAAAAGTTGACATAATTGAATAGCCAGGTTCCATTTCAAACGTGCTTCATTTACTGCTTTAACTAGTTGAAAACTTGAACATATGGGCAACGGGAAGACACGCAACAACGTATGTAAAGACAACAGATCTGGACTCGCCAATCAAATTACCTTGTCAGTTACCAAACATAAAGGGATGGTAGTGGATAACTGAAGAAATTGGAACACTTTTTACATTTGGTCAAATCAAATCCTTAACTTTTAAACTTGATCAAATTAACCCCTTTACTTCTAATTGTCGGAAAATTCAATTCCTCTATCTATTTTTCTTTGTGATACTAATACCACATTATGGGTTATCAGAAAATAATCTACAATAAGAAATTCTCGAGACCAACAAACCCAACTCAATATTTACACCCACAAATCTTAAGATTGTTTGGGTTTTTGTTTAGAAGTGTAGTTGCGGTTACTTTTTAAAATGTTTTTCGTGTTGAAATGTATTAAAATGATATATTTTTTATTTTTAAAAAATTATTTTTAAAATCAGCATATTAAAACAATTCAAAACATATAAAAAAATTATTTTTTAATAAAAAAATTTAAAATTTTTAAAAACACCAATTTCCTTGCATTTCCAAACAATGCTCGAATAAATGGTATTACCATATGAACGATACACGTTAGGATTGAAAATTGTAATTGGTATATCTCATTGTTTAAGGTCTTCGTGTAACTTGTGTTTTAAAATTTTTACTTTTTTTTTTAAATTTAGTTTTTTATATTTTAAAATTATTTTAATATGTTGATATTAAAAATATTTTTTTTAAAATAAAATAAAAATAATTTTAAAAATAACTTTTTTTGCTCCGATTGTAAGTAGTTAAAGGAGAGGTGATGCTGTGTTGGTTTAACACACCATAGAAATTAGAATATTGACCGAAATGTGAAAACTAGATGGACTGACCACAAGTAAGAGTACTACTTACAGCCATTTATTATACGGCATCCGTATGTCAACACAACTGTAACTTTATCTTTACATTTTGATTTTTTTTTATTTAAAAATAATACAGTTTGGTAAAAATTTGAAGTGAATCGCATGGGTTAAAAAAAATAAAAATAGTACATTTTATAACCAAATAACGGCTGTGTAGGCATGCAAATTAACTAACATGAATAAAAATTAATCTAAAATTTTATAAAAAAATTAATAATAAAAAGATGATTTAAGATTTAATAACAAAAAAAAATTGGAATATACTAGTTGATTTTTGCTTTTTACTAAAAGAATGTTATTTTAATTTCTTTTTAAATTAACTCAAATAATCTAATGACCCGGTTAAAATTCCGGATCATCAGGTCGAATCTGAATCTGAAAACTATGGCTAGAATAGTCGGTAAGTTCTTCATTTATGTCAAAAAAGTGTATCACTGAAGACCCCTTCTTTGTTTTTTTCTCTCTTGCCACATCAGTTTTTCTATTGAATCTCATACTTTGACAGTTGAATTTTTATAAAATTGTAGAATTATCCTGCAAGAGACTGTTTTTGACTATATACAACGCTACTGAGAGAATAACAATAGTATATAAACTGTGATATTTTCTAATTATTTTTTCAATCCAAAAGAACCCTACATCTCTGAGCAATCCTATATCCTACCCTCTAGAATTTCTGACTCTCAGACTGGTTTCACATGACTAACCTGCAACACCCTCAAAAGTCAGGACAAAATAAAAGCCAACCTCCCTTTCCCTCTCTCTTTCTGTCGTGGTAAAAAACCTTACTCCTCTCTGCCACCCTGCCACCCATTTTCAGGTACTATTGCAGCTCCCATTCACCTAAGCTAACCCCCTCATTCACTCTCTCACTCAAAAAGATTCCTTCCTTTTACCCTCGTCTCCCCTTTCTCCCTCTTATTAAACAACCACCGACGCACTCAATTATTTCCCTTTCGTTATTCTGGCTCTCCCAACAATGGAAGCTTTTAGCTTGCTCAGGTACTGGAGAGGTGGTGGCGGTGGTACTGCTGCTATCGGCGGTGGTGGCGGTGGTGGGTGCGGTGGAGATGGTTATTGTAACGTACGCGCCACTAAAATTGTCACTGCCGTGTCTCCAAGCAGAGCGGAAACTGATGATGAGAATGATGACGATGATGGGCCTTTTTTTGACTTGGAGTTTGCAGTTCCTGATGAAGAAGAGGAGGGAGGAGACGGCAAAGAAGAGAACGAAGGAAACAATGGGGCTGATTCTGAAGAGGAAAACGATGCTGCTGACACTTCTGACGAGAATGAGGTTGAGGATGATGACATTGACGAAGAGAGGGAGATTAATTTCACTCTCTCTTCGGCTTCTAGCAATGACAGGAGTGATCTAAATCTTGCTCTTTCTCCTTCTGATGACTTGTTTTTCAAAGGAAGGCTTGTACCCATTGAGCCATCTTCACTTGAGCCAAACTCAAAATCCTCTCAGTTCTCGGTGTCTTTTCTAAAATCTGCTGTAAAATTTCGCGTATTCATGTTGGGATTAAAGAAGAAACCAAACACTACAACAACAAATGAAAAGGCAGAAGCTAATTTGGTGCCGGCATTAGCTTCTTCTACTCCTGAACTGCAAGGGGAGAAAGATGAGGAAAATGGCAAGCAGAGTAAGCTTTTTACTGTGAAATTTAAGGTTGAGGAAGTTCCTGTAATGTCTTTGTTTACTAGAGAGAATAGCAAAAGTATCAAGTCATCGCAGAAGCAGAATTCTACAGAAGAATCAGCTGCTTCAGCTGCTGGTGTTGCTTCTTCAGATGAGAAGCTGAAATTTTCAAAAGATGTAATGCAGAAGTACTTACAGAAAGTTAAGCCTCTTTATATCCGTGTTTCTAAACGGTATGGAGAGAAGCTGAAATTCTCTGGTCAATTAAGTTTAGGCTCTGGGCAAAAAACACCGACTGCTCCGCCGCTATCCACGGTTACCCGGAAAACAACAACGGCTGATAAAGTTGAAAAGGAGAAGGAAAGTGTGGAAGATCCGGCAGTGGCAGTGACCGATCATAAGGGTCGAAAACAGGGGAATTTGCCTTCTGGGTTGAGGGTTGTGTGTAAGCATTTAGGGAAAAGAAGATCAGCTTCGGCGGCGGCGGTGGCAGCGGCTCCTCCCGGTCCTGTTTTGTCAGAAAGGAGAGATGATTCGCTGTTGCAGCAACATGATGGGATCCAGAGTGCTATTCTTCATTGCAAGAGATCATTCAATGCTTCTCGAGGTAAAACAGTCATTTATTTAGTTGCTCTTAATTACTTTAACCAAATACTATGGTCCAGTAGTTAACCAATTCTGTTTCTGTTTCTGTTCTTGTTTTGTTGGGTTTTGCAGATTCTGATTCTTCTGTGCTCTCAAGGTCAGTGAGTGATCCTTCACATGAGAAATCAATAGAAATAATGTCAAGTCATCAGATCATGAAGGGAAAGGTTCTTCTGTGGACCCAAAGAAGGCAGGAAAATGAGATTGATTGATCAGAGATTGATGATGATCTTCTGAGGATTCTGTAAAGAAAATATGATGATTTCTGAAATGAGCAGCAGGGCTTGGAAACCAGTTAATCAGTCCACTCTGTTTTATTTTTTTTAATTTTATGAACTTGCTCGTTTGTAAATATGGCTTCTTTTGGAGGAGATTTTGGTTAGTGATTCAGCTTGATGTCTAGCTACTGAATCAGTAGTTTATGAGTACTTCGCTAGCTATTACTCCTCTGGATGTGAAAGGGTTATGAGGCTCGGTTCGGTAATAGTTTCGACCTTGTTAAAAACATCAAAAAGATGTTTTTTTGAGGTGCTAACTGCAAGTTGCATCTAAAAACAAGCGGGCACTTGGTAATGTTTATATATCTATTGAACTTTTGAAATCAGTCACAGAACTAGCAGCAGCGTTGCGTTCTTGCCTTGTCCCATGGCAAGTATCTCTCGGATTATGGCGATTTTTCCGACGAGTCGATTATGAAGAAACAGAAAATGAGTAACATGTGTGTAATGATCCAAGAAAATCTTGGATTTATTTGAAGGGCCCTCAATCCTCAAGTCAGGATATAAGAGGTGTCTTTCGTGGTCAGAGAAGTGGGGAAAGTGGAAACCTGAACAGTAAAAAGATTTTCTTTTGTTGAAGTAAGAGAGAGCAGAGACATCGAGAGAGTGAAGATGCCATATTTCTCCCCGCTATAGCCAAATTAAACAAATCCCCTTTGCCCTCTCTTTTTATGGTCTCATCATAATCTTGGAATTAGGGAAGGTTGGTGATGATGTTGCTGCAACCCCAATTTATCTGTGCTGTGAAATAACATTGGAGATTAAATTTGTCTGCTTGTGCCAGGCTTGGGCCCAACCAAACTGCTGCTGCATTTACTACTCTACTGTACTATCTTGTGGCAAGCCTTTTGTCGTTTTGGATAGTAATGAGATTCTGTGTGCCCTCTCCTTGTCTTTAAGCCTAAGCTAGCTAGCATCTACTAGCTTAATCTAAGGCCGAAAATTTGCTAACCCAGTTATTGTTCATGGAGAGGCATACCACTAAACACAACTTTTTGGGTCACCTGTTTTTGCATTGAAATTAATATTTTAAATTAATAATGAATTAATTATTTTAATTAATTATATGTTGTGTTTAATTCAGGTTAAGATCTCAAATTAAAAATTTTATGTAATAATATAATTAAATAAACTTGAATTATAACGAATTACATATCTTATTGAATTCTTGATAATTCAGACAAATCTTTTAATGCACAGGGAAGAAGCTTACGTTTAAGGTCAACTGTATTGTCTTGTGCGTCTGAGCAGAGAGGGAGACCTCGACCTAAGAATTGGGTCAAGTAACCTAACAACAAGGAGTTTCGCTCCCAATTCTTATCCCATACGGTGGGATTGTTGTAAAAATAGTCCGTTCACATCTCCTGTTGTTCTTTGGTAAAGCCCAACCTCGCCGAGGTGGGTGTGTCGGAGGCCACCTTCTTCTTTGGTCCCTAGGATGATCCAGGAGCATTCTTCATCTGGATGGAAATACCATGCGGCACCGTGTAAATCGTTATATGAATGTGTTGATGGGGCTGCTGCCCAGGTGATCCATTCCAACCACGGTGGTCGGATTATTGGAGGACTCTACCCTTCTTTCTGGCTCGCCTTATAGCAACACCAGCCAAACTCACTGGACTCTTTTCTTTTCTGATCTCTTTGAGAGTCGACACATTTAGAGTGGTAAAGGATGAGCCAAACTCTACAAGACTTTAACACCATTTTCCAGAAGACATGGCCGCTACCATTTTGTAAGAAGACTTGGAAGGAGAATCCCCACCTGGAAATTTCTAAGGAAATGACACTTTTAACACTCCACTTGGGCATTTCAGATTTTAAAAACCGAAACTGAACTCAACTAGAATTTTTTTATGATTTTTTAATTAGTTAATTTGATTTTTTTTCGGTTCGGTTTTTTCAATTATTTTTTTTCTAGTTTTTTCAATTTCATTAGTTTATCGATTTTTTTACTCACCCCTACCCATTCTCTTTATGAAAACATTATTTTGAATGGATAAACTCAAATGTCGTATTCGGGGTTTCAAGGGACAAGGGGCTTACCATTAACCATGCTATGAATTGCGATTTTATTGATTTATTTATTTTTAAGAACATGAATTGGTGATTTAAACTTATCATATTTACATGTCCAAAATAGGAGTGAAAAAAAGATTTAAAAAACCGATTAGACCGATTAAACCAAAAAAAAATAATCGAAAAAACCGAACTCGAAAAAAACCGATTAAAATTTTGAAAAAACCAGCAGGTTCGGTTCGTTTTTAGTTTTATAAGAAAAAACCGAACCGAACTAAACCGAAACTGAAAAAAATCTTGCCAAACAAAAAAAATCGAGCCAAAACCAGAAAAAAATGAGCCAAAACCGAGCCAAATCGGTTTGAACCAGTTTTTGCCCTAAAAAACCAACTGAAACCAGTCGATTTGACCCGGTTTTGGTTTAGTTTTGGTTTTTTTAAAAAAAATTTTATTTAATTATTTATTTTGATAAAAACTGAACCGAACTGGAAATAACTACTTTTAATTCAAGGGGTCCTTTTGGGGGAGGGCCAAGGTGACCCAAAATAACAGATGTGGCATGAGATGTGAGAAAGCCCACCCTATTCTCGTACCTTTTGTTTTAAATACAGGTCCAATAATTTCATAGACATATATATATATATATATATTTTGTGTGTGTGTGTGTCATGCGCTTGGCCCGACTTGTTTTTTCCGGTTAAAAAAATATTATATTAATTCATTTATTTTTTGGTTTTGAAATATGTAATAAATAATATTATGAATTTAATAATTTTTTTAATTTTTATGTATCTAATACAATAATAATAATAATAACAACAACAACAACAACAACAATAACTTATTCATGAAAACTTAATTTAATTTTAAATAGATTTTGGCCATAATTATCTCACATTTATGATTCTTTTTAAAATTCAATCACACATATAATAATATGGACATAATATTTTAATATTTTTTAAACTTATTTTAAAAATGACAATTTTTTTTAACAGGAACAATGATTCTAATTAAAAAATTTGTGTTCGCTGACATAAAAAAAATACTTTAGTAAGAAAATTGATTTTAGACTTGAGACATATATGTTTTGTGCTTATTTAAAATGGTTGAATTTTTAATAAATCAATATTTTTATGTAATTTTAATAAATACCTTTTGAATTATTATATATCTGGTATGAAAATAATAATACTAATAATAAATTGCTCATGAAAATTTGATTCAAATTGGTTTTTTTTAAAATAAAATTTAAACATAGTTTTATCACATTTATAATTTTTTTAGCTTTCAATCAAATATAAATTATGAAAATACTATTTTGATATTATTCTTACTTGCTTTAACAATCAATAAATATTTTTTTAATAAAAACAATGATTTTAGTTAAAAACATTTCGTTAAGATAAATAAGAGATACGCTAATAAAAAAATTAATTTCAGACTTGAGAAATCTATATTTTATGATTATTTAAAATGATGTATATTTTTAACAAAAAAAACAATGTTCTGTAATTATATATATATTTTTGAAAAGATACATGCACTATGATATTAGATATTTTAATATGTATTTTTATCTCGTTTTCTTAACTCAAATTTTGATTTAAATCAACAAATTTATTATTAAAATATATAATTTTTAATTTATTTTATCAAACTCATATATTAACTTTTTATTTTACAATGAGAATTTATTTAAATAGAAAGTTTTTTTTAAATGAATCCATTTTAAAATTTAATAACAATGCTAAAAATTCTTCCCTATATATATATATATATATTTTACGTTGAAAAGTTTTTAATACGCATAACGTAGCGTAGAATGCAAGCTATCAACAAGACAAAGGAAGAAACTTTTCCTCTTTTTTTATTCCACCGAGATCCTAAGAAGACTATTCTTTAGTCATGTTTGCCCTTTTCATACCTCTTAAAGCTTTGCTGTGAAAAGAGGAGTGCTGGAATACTTGAAGTCATACACAATTGGATTACAAGGGTGTGTAGGGTTGAAATTAATACAAACTTGTACTGTATTTTCAAAGTATAGGGGTGTTTTAGAGTGAATTTCAACATATTATTTTGTAAAAGTTTGATTTTGTTTTACTTGAAATTAATTTTTTTAATGTTTTTAAATTGCAAAAATAATGTTTTTTTAAAATATTATTTTAATATTTTTTCGAGTGAAAAACATTTTGAAATGTAAGCGTTGTTATATTACCAAACATCTTACATGAGAGGTTTTTAGTATTATGGAGATTTTATTTTATTTTATTTGTATGAACTTAAATGATTTATTTCTGATTTTATTTGCAAATTATATATGTATGAGATGAAATTTAAATATATTCAATTTGCAGCAATGAAATTAACCCGTACAAAAAAAAAAAAAAACCCTAACAAATCAAAGTTAAAATTTTGCAAAATCCCATAGGTCGTGTTATAGAATTTCCACATAACGCGCAAAATCAACTTAGCAACTACTATTCAAAGTTCCAACTTAAAATGTCAGTATTTTGACCACAAACCATCTATGTTGACTTGATGATTACTCAACCATTGGCCTCATTGATCAACTGACCAGTAAGGGACCTCCAACAGAGATTCTGAAGGTCACTTTGAAGTATAATTTTCGTTGTTTTCTCCAAGCACGAAATTTCCTCCATCAACTTTCTTCAATATTTTAGTGCCGAGTCTCGAATATACGGTAACAAATACTGTTTAAATGCATTTAAGTTTACATAAACTATAGGATATTTTTTGTGTTCTTTGCAATGCAAAATCTGGGAATTGAAAATGTTCCTCCCCCCCCCCCCCCCATCTTTACTATCCCACCACTCCGAAAAGCATGGTCTAAGCACAATGAATCCTTTCATCGGATTACGGCAAGGAAATGTCCCCTTTCTCGAGATGGACGAACAAACTCTTCCAATTAGGCTTGTGATTGAGTAAAGATTTGATGTAAGTAATTTTATTTGGAGCAAACCCTGCTTTGCAAGTACAAATTCATACAATATTCTTAAAAAAGAAAGAAGGAAAGAAAGAAATACAAATGAAGGGCACAAAATCCCAGTGATTTCTCCTATATCAATCTATAAAGGAAACACTGTCGCTTACAGAGACTGCTATTTAGCAATCCATCAATGAACGTATAGCATAAAAGCTACAACAAGAGGAATTGTAGCAGTAAAATGTGAAAACTACATTATAGTGTGCTTATTTGCTAAGATGTGGTTTGCAATTACCTTCTTGAATCGCCTGACTTGTAAAATTGTATGTCATGGTGCAGTTTACTCTCACCACAAGGTATTTCTTAATAATTTGGAGTATCCTCACCTTACCACGAATTACTGTATTGCTGCTCATAGTCAATTTCCTTACCGACACTATGTCACTCATCAAGCTTGGAACGCCCAATAATTTGTTAGGAATTAAATCTACCGTGACATTCATATGTAGCGTCCGTCTCGCCTCGGCCTTGCCTGGCGGAGTATTAGCCTCACCAACCATCACGCCACCACAGTAAACAGTTGTTGTACCGTTGTTGAATTTGAATGCGGCTGCATTGGGATTTTTGACGGAGACATCAGCTAGAAGTGTAACGTTCACATCAGTCCGAAGAGTCCCATTAGCAAGCTCTAGCCGCTGCACCGATACCTTGTTCATCTTGATCACAGGATCGTCGACTTGAAAAACTGTAAGGACTAAAACTACAACAGTCGTAGCAAGAATTAAGAAAATGGCAGTGATGCAGCCACAGCACTTTATGCAATTTCGTCGTTGAGTTTTCGACAGCGTAGGCATGTTTTCTTCCTCAACGCTGCCGATTCGGAATGCTGCCGGGGCGAAGGGCTTGGCCTGCTCTGTCTCTGCCATGGCCGAACTCAAGAAGGGAATGATTGAATTTTCGTTTTTCCTTGTTGCAATTTGTTAAATCTTGTCCATATTGTTTGGCATGTAACTGTCAGTGAAGCGTTTCGTCAAGCCTTCCATGTTCGGTCCTAACGCGTTTGCAGGGGTGGACGTCTTGACTCTTGACTTTGAACTATTAACAATGAATTTTAATAAAGGCTAACAAGCATTATAATATAATCCACAGAACCTTCAGTATGTTAATGATGATTTTAATACAAGCTAATATTCATTTATTTTTTTCAAATTCTTTAATGGTTTTTTCAATTTCAATTTTTTTTCCTTCTTACCTTTTAGATTATATTAAGATATTATATAAACTTAAAAGATGAAATTGAGATTTTTACAAGGAGTGAAAAAAAAATGAAAGATAAGTATTAGGTAAATTTGGGAAACTACATAAACCTCAAGGGGATAAATTAAATTTACCCACAAATCATTTATCTTGAGATGAATCTTTTCGTAGAAATCGAATTTGTTTTCTTAAAAAGAAAAAAGAATCTACATGATAAAATTATTATTCCTCGGAGGTAAAAGTTCGAAGGCTTAACCAACTGCGCGTTGGACCAAATTAACTTTTCATTTAAGCCTGGTCTATTACACAGAAAAGCTTACATTTATAGCCCAGTTGGCTGGAAATTGAGTTGAGAAAGTTGCCAGCGCAGGCCTTGGGATTAGTTATCATTGTTCATCTTAAAGTGTATTTAATATTGTGGTAGTTGTTGTGGTTATAATTTAAAAAAAATTATTTTATAAAAATTATTTTTAGTTGAAGTTTGTTTGAAAAAATAGGTGTTTGGTTAAAACTCTGATAGTTTAATGTGTTTGGTTAAGAATGCTTTTGAAATTAAGGTTATAAAATAATTCTAAAAAATCTATATTAATATTGATGGTTTTAAATTTAAATATTGTAGAATTAATTACTTCTATTACATCATGAAATAAATAATACTTTATATAAAATATTTTTTATTATTCCATTAAACTATTTATAATTCCATTACGTACAAAATTTATCCGATAAAAACTACATGTTTCATAATATTTTAAGCGTGTAATAAAATTAGATAAAATATTATCAGCCATAAAATTGATATTATAGTGCGAGTGAATTTAATTCACTATATACTAGTTTTTCGAGAAAAAAATATTATTCACATCACAGTGCAAATGAATTTAATTCACTCTAAACTAGTTTTTTTTAAAATGTTAATAAAAAAAAAGTCTGTGAACAATGCATGTGAATTGCACTGTTCGTTGTTTTTCGAGTGAACAGTGCAAATCTCTTGCACTGTTCACTGATCAGTATATGCTATATTGTTCATGCTAATTAAAATTAGCGTGAATAGTGTGTACAAAGCAGTAAAATACTGCTTCTTCTTTTCCTGCGTCTCAGACGTGAAAAAACACAGGATCCATACACAGTGAAATGTGTTTTTTTATTTATCAAAAGGGTTGCATCTGTATTTTAAACAAAACGCAGACACAACCTCATTACCAAACGGGTTCTTACATTCTTGTAAGCTTAGTACAGCTTACAAGCCCAGGCAAAGGAATCGGACATTTTGGTTTTATTCTGTCTTATAAACAAAGCCCATTTCTGTGCCCTGAAAGTTTTTCCTAACCAATTCTCTATTATTATAATTGAAATATAGCGTTTGATTTATATTTAATTGATAAATAAGTTAAATTTATATGATTAAAAAAGATAAAATTTAAATAATTTATTTTTTATATTGCCCTCATTATCTTCATCATAATATTAAGGCATAAAATATGAGGATTAAATATGTATTCTGAAAAGGTTAATTTTACTATTAATTTTTTTTTAAATTGTACCTCTGATTTGTTTTTATAGTATTTTTAAAGATTGATTTTTTAAGAAAATTCAATTCTTAATTTTCAAGAAGATTTCAGATATAAAATTTAATGCCAGAGGGTTACAAGTAGCTAGCGGGATTTGAACGGTCAACGCATGTGCATGGAAGATACAATCGTTGCTCTTTGAGGCTGCTTCATTTGGAGAATATTTCTCTGGCAAGTTGTCTTTTGGTCTGTATATTTGATAATTTCCATGGAACTCTTTATGGAAGCGTGGCAAAACTCATCAAGCTGGGCGGGACATGCATGAAATATATAGGACTGAGAGCAACTACGAAAGAAATAGAGAAAAACTCTTTCATACAGTAGGCCGAGGGGGGATCGTTCGGCTAGCTGTTAGCATCATCAGTAATGTCTATCCTTCCCGAACAAGCCCCTATTGGTCTCTTATAATTATTGAAGGCTCAGGAACGCTTCTCACAATGTTTCTTTCACATTTATAACCAATGGACATCTTTTTGAGTTAAGCAAGTTACCTTTGCCCAGCTCAAGGAGTCTTTCTCCATCATAGAGCTGCCAATGTGGCCCACGAAGTAATGGATGCATTGAGATATTTTTTTTGGAAACACGTTGTAGGACTGGGACATGGATGCCCATGAAACAATCTAGAATTATTTGTCATGGGCACTCGCACACATAGCTAGAAGTTCTATATATGTTTAAGAAGCTTTCATACTACGAGTTAAAAAGTAATTTTTTTTAGGCATCAAAAGACGTAAAATTGAGATACATGTTCATCATTCGGGGCTGCAAAATTCGCTCAAATATTGGGATTTGAATGATTGAGGACTTGGGTCAAGCAGTTCTAGTTCTTTTTAAAAGCAACGAAAAGAATAAATCAAGTGAAATCACAAAAAAAAAAAACAAAACAGAATTGATTTACTAGAAATACACACACTGCCACACACACATATATTCCCAAAACCTTTTACAGACAACAAAATAATTATACAACTCCCTCACAGTTATACATTTAGCTAGTTGCACTCCAAATCTTGGATTGAGCGGCTACTCAAATTAAGATTCATTCCACAACTCATTACTGCAGTCCTGTTCTTCACGGTTCCAAACAAACGGACGTCTCCTTTCAACTTGGCATAGCTGTACATCTTCAACATCCCAGAATTAATATCACTACTTAGGTTCTTAGCTTCGGACAGACTGCCTGATGACCTGATTTTCACAACAATATTCATCCTCCTTGTTTTTCTAGCTCCGACCCGCCCGCTCCTCAATTTTGCTTCACCAACTACCATGCCCTTGTACAGAGCACTAGAACTAGTATTCTCAAATTTGAAGCAAACAAAATTTGAGTTCTTGACACTCACCTCGGCTGCTAGTGACATGTTGAATGAAGGGATTGGATTGTCACCGTAACTTAGATGTTCGACGGCAACCGAGCTTAATTTAACACGCGGAGTTCTTGGCTTCACAATTATTGCAAAAACTAGGATGATTGCACTCAGGATGACAATCAAAGCAAGAGAATAAATAAAACATTTGCCACTTCTTTTTGGCCGTAACGCTTTGTGTTGTATCGTGGCATACTCTTCGTCGCTTCTCTGGTAAGAATTAGCTGGTGCTAATGGAACTATCTGATTGCCGTCGGACATTTTTTTTTTTTTTTGATTTACATGGGGTGTCCGGGCCAGCTTACGCGCACCACGACTATTTCCCATGGCCCACTGGACATCCTGCAAGTCCAGGAGCAGGTAAGGCACCGCGGGGATGACAGCCGTCGGACATTTTGCTCGAGCTTGTAGTTGTAGAGGGTTAGTTTCTCTTCGAGATTTTAAGAAACTGCGTCTCTTGTTTTATGCGCGATAATATTCTAAATGTGGCATTATTGTTGAATCACTTTCTATATAGTAGTAGTACTAGCATTGAAGAGAGGAGGCATCAGCCAGTCTGCCATGTTGAATTTTCAGTAACCTTTAGTGGACCCGTTCGATGACGTGGTGGCGCCGCTATATTTAACTTGGGAATAATTGGGCCCCTGATGAGGCCTCACGATTTTTTCTTTATCATTGAAATATAATTTTGTTAAGAAATTTAGGTTTTTATTTTATTTTATTTATTAAAAATAGAATAATATTTTTTTTAATTTAATCTATATATAATCTTTTTTTATTTATATTAAATTTATTCTTTTTAGATTATTATTATTATCACATTATGCAGTATCAATGAAACCTTAATTTCTTCCTCTTTTATTTTTGTATTTTTCTTTAATTTTTGGATTGCTTAATATGATATTAGAGTTTAATTTCATGGAATGATGCTTAATCTCAAACCAATTTTTTTTTTGAGTGATCGTATAACTTTAAAAACATATTTGCTCAGTTTCTGCAATATAGTATTTTGTTTTTCTTTCTTTTGCATTTTGGTTTTCTTTGTTTGTTGATTATGACTATTAAAATAGATGATTCATTTTAGTCCATGAGTGTGAGATTGGATGAAAATAATTATTCGTATTGGAGTTATGTGATGAAAAAAAATTAAGGATAAAAAGATATAGGAATATGTTAGTGGAACTTCTATGATATCTAGAAATATTGATAAGGGTTATGCTGCTTTAATAGATGTCTGAGAAGCAAACAACACAAAGATTATTACTTGGATTAATAGTTATGTTGAGCATTCTATAGGTACACAGTTGGCGAAGTATGAGATAACAAAGAAGGTTTCAGATCATTTGCAAAGATTATTCATGCAATTAAATTTTTCAAAGCAATATCAATTAGAGAATGATATACGAGCTCTTCACCATAAAAATATGAATATTTAGAAGTTTTATTCTACCATGACAGATCTTTGAAATTAATTAACTCTTACAGAATTAACAAAATTAAAGGCATATGGTTCCTTTATTGCTCGTAGAGAGCAACAATGATTGATACAGTTTTTAACGGTAATTTACAATGATTTTGAAGGACTTAGACGTTAAATTTTGCATCGTTCTCCACCGCCTTCTATTGACTCAGTTGTTAGTGAGTTATTGGCTGAAGAAATACATCTTTAGTCTTATTTTGAAAAAGAAATCCTTTCTACTTCTAATCCTTCTATGCTAGCAGTACCTTCTAAGTCATTATCTAATAATCAGAATAAGTCTTACGCAAGAGTTACATTCAACGAGTGCAATTTTTATAAGCAAAAAGATTATTGGAATGTTTAGTGTTCCAAGTTGAGACAATAGAATCAAGCTTGAAAGCCTGACATTCAATCACAATTTGTTTATAGACTACCTCAGAGCTACAAACCACTACATCACAATATTGCAACAGTAGTAGCATGAAAAAGAGGAAGCATCAACCATTCTGCCATGTTGAATTTTCAGTAACCTTTAGTAGACCAGTTTCCAATAAATAAAATGTTGAATGATGAAATTGAATTATATTAATTTTTAAAAAAATCTAAAAAATTAAAAGTCAACTCGCGTCAAGCTTAGAAATTGATGACTTTGATCATGAAACCGGAACTAACCTTACAGAATGCAAACAGTAAAAAAGAACAATGGAAAACTAAAAAAAAGATAAAAAAATAGGAAAACATCACTTGAAAAAGAAAAGAAAAACCAAGAAAACTCGGACAAACCTTCTAAATTTAAGCAAATGTCTCAAACTCATAACCTATTAAATCCTAGATCGGGCCTAAATCAAGAAGCTCAATTTTCAACCAATTTAATATTGATTAGTCAAAGTAAATCTAACAAAGAACAACAAATAAAAAAAATCTAATAAAATCCAAGTTATTTTCAAAATCAGTGAAAAACCTTAGAGAAATAAAATAAATAAAACTAAATTTAAAAATTTATCTCAAATAAAATAAATAGAAATAAAAAAATGAGAGCTAAATTCGAAAGATAAAAAAAATAAATAATTAAATAGAAAAACAAATTCTTATAAATTGTTTTAAAAAATCATTTCAAGTTTTGAAGGATGGAATCAGGAAAAAAAATATATCAATTTAAAGAATTAGCCAAAAACACCGAACAAAGAACATCAAATAAAAAGACTTGTGATAAGTGGGAATTTTCAAGGCCAACAAGAGATTTCATAAAAAACAAGTTAAAAAAATAAAATTCAATCTCCAATTGAATAAATATTAAAGGATGAAACGAGAAGATAATTATATTAAAAAAGGAAAATAAAAAAATATGAAGTAAATCCCGGCAAACCTCCTAAACCAAGTCATATATTTAGAACTCACAACCCGTGAAACACTAAATTTAGGTTCAATTAAGAAGCTCAATTTCCAACCAATTTAATATTGATTAGTTAAAGTAAATCTAACAAAGAACAACAAATAAAAAAATCTAATAAAATCCAGGTTATTTTCAAAATCTTTGAAAAACCTTAGAAAAATAAAATAAATAAAACTAAATTTAAAAATTTATCTTAAATAAAATAAATAGCAATAAAAAAATGAGAGCTAAATTCAAAAGATAAAAAATAAAATAAAGGAGGATGAAATAGAAAAAAAAATTCTTATAAATTGTTGGAAAAAATCATTTCAAGTTTTGAAGAATGGAATCAGGAAAAAAAATATCAATTTAAAGATTTAGCCAAAAAAAACCTAACAAAGAACCTCAAATAAAAAGACTTGTAATAAATGAGAATTTTCAAGGCCAACAAGAAATTTCATAAAAAACAAGTTAAAAAAATAAAACTCAATCTCTAATTGAATAAATATTGAAGGATGAAACTAGAAGATAATTATATTAAAAAAGAAAAATAAAAAAAATATGAAGTAAATCCCGGTGAACCTCCTAAACCAAGTCATATATTTAAAACTCACAACTCGTGAAACCCTAAATTTAGGTTCAATCAAGAAGCTTTATTACCAACCAATTTAAAAAACTTGTTAAAGTAAAAAAAAAAAACATCAATCAAAAGAATCAGGATCAAATTTGATAGGAATAAAACAAACAAATGAGTGAAATTATAAAACAAAAATCAATTTAAAAAATGCTCTCAAACAAAACAAATAGCAATTAAAAAAACATTAACTAAATTTAAAAGATTAAAAATTTAAAGGGGGATAAAAATAAATTTTTCAAGATAAAAGAAACTATAATAAAAAGAACAAAAATCAAATCTAAATAATTAAAAAAATTAAAAAGTTGTTCTGAAATTTTTAAATGTTTAAGGTGAAAATTTAGGAAGAGAGTGAGAATAAAATGGGGGTTGTTATCGATGTTGAACTAATGAAAATCTTGGAATACATGTCGCTCCATTATGGAGGGGGTACCGTAATGATTCCAATTCCACGGATAAAGATGGTTTTTGGTGGCTGAACAACACATTACTCGTTGCTCGAAAAGTGTGGGGGCTGCCCACTTGATATTACTAAAACAATATTTCATGTTATTTTAAATATTTAACATTTATTAAAATATAAAAACATCACTAAATGAACTTGATATTACAAAAAAAAAAATCATGCTTTAAAGATGAAAGAGCTCTTACAATAAATTATTTACACTAATTTAAAAAAATTGAAAAGACTAATACAACCTTGATTGAAAGATAATTTAAAATTTTATTGTAAGGTTAAATAATAATTTTACTTAAAAATAAAAAAATAATTAATTTAAATCTTATACAATTTATAAAAAACAATTATATCATAGTAAAAATAGTACTTTATCCTTGATATCTAATTCAATGATTTTATGAACAATTTTATCATTACACTAGGATTTTGTTCTTAAGGCCGCCCCTTAATTAGAGTGTCTTTCCTTTATCTTAAACGTAAACAAATACTTTTATTTTATTATTCGAAGCCCAATTAGAGGCCGCTGCTCCATATTACGTAAGAGCAGGGCCCAGTATTTGAAGATAGATGGTTCAGAAAGTTAAACAGAAAACTAAAACAACCTGGGCTTGTTTTAAGCCCAACCCAACCCACAATACATGCAAAATGCTGAGACATTGAGAAATTTGCACACACTGATGGGCCAGTTTCCCTCTTCATATTCACCTTCGGTACTCCAAAAAACAAAAGCCCAATAACAATGTTTTTTTAAAAAAATAAATAAAAAAAACCTGGAAGTCATTGAGAAAACGTTGTACTCCTAGATAGGAACATTCTTTTTACTTTTTTGACCAAGGACAATTATGTACTTTCATCTAATTTCTGAATGGTAAAATAATTTAAATACCCCTAAAAATAAAATCTGCAAGGCTGGTGTAGAGGGACTTTTTCATATTTTTGCATTTAGCTTGGGCATTTTTTACGTTAGAAAAAATGGCAAGTAAATCAAAGAACTAAAGCGATTAGTGAAATACTTCATTCGAATACTATAAAAGGGTTACAATTTCAACCTCTACAAACTCTATTCCTACCAGAAGGGACCCCTTTTACCTTCCAGTGGTAGCCCTAATGTTTAACACAGTACTAGTAGCCTTCCTCTCTTGAACATCTACATATAATTTGCATATTATAGAAACAAGGAAAAAAAAAACTATGAGCATCATGTACATATACTTTGCATATTATAATCAAGTGATCAAATGCAATTTCACAAGGTTGACTCCTCCCAGCAGCATTGACATTCCAGAAGGATTCTCTGCACACACTTCAAGAGGGGAAAGTGCAATGCTCCCACCTTCCTTCCGAGTCCACAAACTTGATTCAAGACTCTCCCTTTCAAAATTGTCCTCTTCTGTCCACCTTTGAATGTCTAACAATCATGCATTGGCAAACTTATCATTATCAAATTATGTCAACCTCTCCATTGCAGCTGTAACCCATTCTTCATCTCAGCAATACCACTTTTACTTCCTCTATCTACATGTCAACTCTGAACTGGCTGAGGTTTATCACTGAAACCTCTAGCCAGTTCACCAGCCAGAATAACTTTTTCTGGCTGTGCTTGGTGTGCTAGTAAATAACCACATATTCATCTATAGCCTTTTTTCCACCCCTTTTTCCTTCTCTGCCCAAGACTCTGCAGTGCTTCATTGGCTTATTATAAATTTTCTTATTTTGTAGTTGGGAAGGGTGTTGGAGAAGAGTTTTGTGGAAAAAAGGTGTAAATAATATATATATATATACCACCCCTTGTTCACTTAGAAATGCTCCTTGTGGAACTCGAACTTTGTGGAACCTTTTTGATTGAAATCATAGCAGAGCTTGCCTAGTTCTTTAGCCAAGACTGGTGCTCCGCAGTAAAACACACCTGCTCCAAAACCATAGTGATATGATTAGAACAGGAGGATAGGTTTTCTGTGTTAAAAAAATCTGTTAGCTAGAAGGTATACTCACCTATCCTTGCATTACAGTGCTTGGAACATAATTTAGAAAGAACCTTCTTCCAATTAGGCCTTGCAAAATGCGTTCGCACCTAATGATAAAACGAGGAATTGTTAGGAGACCTGCATGGTCTAATATTTCAGTCCACTATTGTCACTTGTCTGCAAAGAGTGTAATTTATGTGTAATTGAAGGGGTCAGAAAATTTGGAAAAGCCCTACTGATATAACATGCGAGCCGCAACATGAACATGCAATGAGCCTAAACAAAATAATTAGTATTACCCTGGTGCCAGAGACAATGTCCACACCGTTTTTCGCATGGTTTAAGGCTTGGACCATGGTAATGAGGGTTGATCGAGCATCGCCTTCCTCATACACACTGGTCAAGTAATTATGCATCTCAATCACACCCTGGAATAGTCCAACGACAAAGTCAACAATCAAGGAAACCAAGCAAAACGGGAATTTTTTTTGTAATTTACATAATTTCAAGCTAAGTTGACATTAATTACCCTTTGATCAAGCTCTGCAACTTCATTCATGACTCCTTTGAACCAATCAAAAGAACTTTGCTCCCTTGTTACCCAATAGAAATAAGCGTTGGTGGTCCTTACAGCCTTCTTACGTTTTGGTGAAACTTTGTTAGAGGTTGATGTATCATTGCTTCCAATGCTCAGGTCTGATGTCCTACTGATATCCAAGACCGAATCCTGAGAATGAGAATCAGACTTGTGACTGTGCATTTAGAAGACTATCATGGATTAAGTCTGGAAATTTTCTATAGTTCGCAATACAGAATCTATAGTATTAAAGGAACGATCATGTGTATACATTGCAGATTGGAAAAGTGAAAGTCAGGTTTCTAGTCACTTACTGCCTGCTCCTCCATTTTGACAATGTTATTAAGCAGATCTTTGAGAATGCTGATGAAAGGTGTTGCTCCAATTCCCAGACCAACAAGTAACAACACATCATATTTACGGTAATCTTGTGCCGGTGCACCATAAGGCGCATCTATCAAGAGCTTTGGCAAGCTGTCATTAGAGAGGAAAGTTACATAAACAATATAATCACAAAATGCTATCCAAAGGAAAAAAAAACCGGAATGGGAAAGGAAAAGGGAAACATAGACATATTCTGTACCCTTTTTTTGTTGTTTCATCAGCCCTGAGAAGTCCACTCTTACCGGCTACAGGACGTTCACAGGCTTCAGAGAACACTCTTCTTAGTTCTTGAGTCCAGTCACCTAGCTGCCGAATGTGAACACTGAGGTAGTCATCACCAGGTGCGGAGGTAATTGAAAATGGATGCCTGGGTGGAAAAATAAAGCATGCTGATTGTAAGTTCTGGAGAAAATCAGGTATCAGAGCAAAGAAACCAACTGAAACCGTTGGTATCAATCGATCATCAATTACAAAGGAAAGAAATCAAATACTGATTCCTATCAAATTTATTTTTCACTAGCTTTCATCAGAAAATGAAAAAAAAAAATCATACAAAATAATGACCATATCCCATAAAGCGAATAAGCACAAAATGAGCAAGTTTCTTGCTAGCAGTTGGCCTAGATGTATTTTACAAGCACCTTTCTCTGGTAGACTACAACTGAAAGTGTTTTAAACTACCAAAAAAGCCATTTTCATGTGAGTTAAGAAATTAATAGTGATTTACCACTCAAATAGAGAAACAGCAGGGCACTGGACAAACATGTACTGTCCACTCTTGTACCGGAATTGGGGAGGCTTAGACATTTGCAATGTGAGAACATTTCCAGGATAAATTGCAACCTGGATGAAAAAAAGAATTATGACAAAAATCTAGTACAGTAGGTTCTAAACTTTACAGAAGTACTGTGCCAGTTTATAGGGCTCTTTCAAGATGGTAACATTTAGACATTAACCATAAGATAGAACTGAAATGACAGACTTCAGGATGTTATACCTTGAGAAGCCTGACAGTATAGAAGCCAGATCGAAAAAACCTCAGCGCCCTTTCTCCGGCATATAGTAAAACTGGAACAGAAAGATACATCCATGTCTGCAAGCAATAAATCGCCGTTAGTTTACAATCTCAAACAAGAAAAACATTCACTGCCATTAAAAGATTTCAGATTCATACCGTCTTTTTGTACCATCCATGCACCATATACAGGAATACACCATGGATGGTGAGCAGGATGTAGACAATGACAAACAAGTGGTGCGAATACCAGAATGCATTGTATCCAGTGAGCCTGTCAAAGGGTTTTGGAAACTTAATGAGGCTCCTCCTGAACCATCTTGTTGCAAGTGTAAATGCAATGGCCATGCTGATCACCATTAAGATTCCAGTCACACCTTCAGCCCCTCTAGCCAGTTTTGCATATGAAGGTTTGTTTCCACCAAAGTCATCACTCAGGTATGCTCTATATTGCTCATCAGATGAATTTACAAGCCTTGGAAAATCACAGACTAGATGGTTTCCAGCATGGAGAATCACACCAATTACAATTGCTGCTGCTATGGTCTGCATGTGTGTGAGAAATATTAAATCAATGCAATTTACCATAAGTAATTAAATAAGTTTATATATAAAAAAAAAATCATTTTGTGATTAAATGGTGTCATTTTGTACATCATCAAGATTGATTTAAGCTCGACTCAAATTTTCAATATCTTTTATCGGTGGTAAAATAGCTTTGAATTAGTTATGAATTTACTCTTTTATTTTATAGCACACGGAGCATTTGGGTCTTAGCTAGCATAAGCAGAGCCTTTAACTGATGAGAATTTAAATAAACAAAAAAATTGTTTATGTATGTTAATGTTTTTTTTTATTAACGTGGGTGTTTGGGACAGTTTGTGCGTATCTTAACTAATTTCAGGGATCCTGAAATTAACAATCATATAAATTTCCAGACGTTAAAATTTATAAAACTCAAATTTGTAATTTTTAATCAACAAAATTAAAATTTGATAAGTTAAACTACCTAAGATTATTTTATTCGCTAATTCTTAGATGCTGTAGCAGTAGCCCTTGGAAAAGACTAGTGTTTACGAAGATCAAATCCCCACAGTAGGAATAATCCTTTAGATTTGACCCATCTCCCCTAAGTTTAACCAAATGAAAAGAGAGAACAAATTGTAATTCCTTTCGACGAAGTGTCCTCGTTACCAAACACGAATTTAAGAACATGTTTGGTCACGGGAAAGGACAAGCCATTACAACACAAGTATTTTATAAAGCTGGTTGGTGTTTGTATGAAAATAAATAATTTAATAAAAGATAATTACTTTTAAAAATAAATATTTATTTATAAAAAATAAAATAAAATAATTTGTTTTTAAAGTAAAAGTAATCAATTTTTTGGAAAATAGTTTATAACAACAACAATAATAATAGTGAAAAAATAAAAAATAATAATTTTATTTATGTAATTCATAAAACATGATCATAAGAAAATAAGTAATCAAATACATTAATAAATAAAATATCTATTTAAAAATAAAGAAATTACAAATTTTAATAAACAATTTTAGAAGGTGTAAAAAAATTATAATTTTATTTATAAAAAAATAAGAACTAAATAAAACAATACAAAATTATCGATTTATGTGGCTCTTTTCTTTCAAATTCCTTCTTCGACAACAAAATTCATATGCTGTGGCTAACATTATTTAATAAAAAAAGAGGGGTATATATGAAAACTTTAAGTTGCCAGCTATCGCTGCCATCTCGGGATCAATATTTTAGGCACTGAAAAATTATTGTATTTTCATTGGCTAAGATCAACCAATATATTGACTTTCTTGCAAAGTCTTCTATATGGGACCCTAGAAGGATGTAAACGTATTAAAAAAGCAATACAGACAAGAAGAGGAGGGAGGGGGTCGGTAACCTTGTACATACCTTGTGAAAGTTGATATTGTCGTCAAAAGGCACCAAGGGACCCAACCTCGTGGACCTCAGCCAAGTGATGGTATTTCTACACACAGGCAAGAGAATTAGAGCCATATTGAACTTCAATGTCTCTGCTGCTCCTTTGGCTGTTAGGAGACAATAACCCATTACTTGAAAAGCATTCTTTTGCTTGTACTGAAAGAATTTCCATGTGAACAGCCCTATCATTATCATAACCCATAATGTCAAAACCCAAATTCTTCTCCAATTCTCTTGAAAAAAGTATACGCATTGCTTGCTCACTCTCCTTATTGGGCTCCTCTTTCTTAGCCCTTGTAGATTTTGGCTCAAGGCTTGGCTTGTGTAGCTCAGAGCTTGACTGTAGTTCAGATACGTGTCCTTTTGTAGAAGGAGTGTTTCTAGCTGCCACAGCTACATATCATTTTAAGCAACAACAAGAAAACAAGGTTGCATCAAAATCACCAGCAGTGGAGTTACAGAAAAAATGGAAAAGAGAATCTTGATCATGTCAACTTATTACACTACAATTGATGCAGAGTGGAGCACGCGTAATGCTTTATGTATGAGTGAAGGCTAAGCATTATTTGAGAGGTCAGGTTCAAACAGTGGCAGGAATAATAGTTCAGATCATCAAAATCAATTTTAAAATTTAAAAAAAGTACAGGTCATCAAGGCACTTCCGATACAGTAAATAACACTTGTTTATTTAGCTGTACGCCGACCTCCATCCTTTCTTTTCTAGCTTGGATCGTGAATAAATTATTTATATTTAAAATGTCGCTCCTCTACCATGAGAAATAAACTGTCCTACCATCCGAGCCAGTCTCTAGGATCCATATAAAATCTGGAGTGGTAAAGTTTCATGCTCCTAGAAATCTACAAAAGGTTCGTTCCATTTTGACAACAAGAGAAATGACAATACGTAATTCGAAAGCCTATTGAATAAAGAATCAATGTTTACGCTACCAAATTGAAGAAAGACGCTTAAGAAAATCTTGAGTTGGTTGGTGACAATGACAACTGTGTCAGACGATGGCCATTCACGTTCAATTTTTCGTTGAATTTATCATTACTTGGTGGACAACCTTTTTTTTTTTTAATGTTAGTACCGGTCCTAAAAACATCTGAAGTTTGAACCAGCTTTGCCTCAGAAACTGCGTACCTCTACTTAAAACTTAAAAGTCTTCTATGCTATAACAGACGTGCATATTAAAGTGGAAAAGAAAGCCAGGGAGCTGTTCAACTACCACAAATATTCTTCAATATAAATAAGCTTGCTTAACCAGATTAATTAGTTGTGCCATTTGTAAGAAACGATTGCCATTTCTCTCTTCTTCTGTCATTCTTCTTCGAGTACGGTTCAACAACATCGAGACCCAGTAAGATTTGGTGAATTAATTTGTTAGGAACATGGACTTTGCTATAAAATTGCAACTGCTGTGCCTCTTTCTTATTATTTTTTTCCCCTGTTGATTATTGTGACCCAGAACAAGACAGGGGATCAAATTTGACTCTGATTAAACAAATTTAGTTAAATAATGCTTGGAACCCAGTATGAAAATAAATAATGAAGATAAATATTATACTAAGCCCACCTAATTGATTCTAGAATCGCTATAGTATTTCATGGGATTTACCAAACATGCATGAAAAAAGAAAGGAAAAAAAAAACATTAGCGTTTATCTGTCAGTAAAATTAACGAGGACCCGCACCTCGATGTAGCCAAATCTTTCTGGGTCCAACTCTTCCATGATCAAAGCTGCGTATTCCTCTGCTTGTTCTTTTAATCTTGATAACTTATTTGCAGAAGCACTTAGCATGATAATCTACCAATTCATGTAAAGAAATTATAAAGTTAGTGAATATATAATATTGAAAACAACAGTATTGACGGTCACTAATTTCAGCTTTTCATGCAAATCAAGGGAGATGGTCCAAATTAAAAGGCCCCCACCAACCCCACTGAGAAAATCATTATATATATATATATATATATAGAAGAAGGTTGCCGTCTCTCAACCTGAAACTCTTGAAAGAAATACCCCAGTTCATAAGATGCTTGAGAACGTGGGAATGGCGTCAGAGATCAAGAAAAAATTGAATCATGTCTATTCTATTGGGTTGGTTAGTTTTAGAATTTTCATAAATTTAGGGTCACCGAATCCTCTCCTTCTTCAGCGATTATCTTAATAGAAAAAATGACACCCTGTTTATTGAGATAGCCTGCTATCTTAATTTATAACTAAAGAGCTTGGGCAATATTCATGATTTAAAGGGTCATCTGTTTTTTATTTAATTTAATTATTCTACCTCATATTTGGAAGGTCGGTTCTTATTTTATTTCCACAATAATTTGACAGGCTGTTGGCTAATTCATGCACGTTACTTTAAGATTAAGCACTTAATCAATGTAACTAGTTAAGATTAAATTAATTGAATTCGAGAGAAAGACATGATTAATTATAATGTCTTCTTAAATTCATTTGCAGTACCTCTTTGACTTCTTCTTCAGTGATTCTACCGTCTTCGTTCTTGTCCACCCTGTAAACATAACAGCAGAAAAGTAGTTTATCACCTAGTTTATCCGCTAATTCAAGATTACTTGATAGTGAGAAGAGAAAAATGGCAGAAAATATTGTATAATCACTTTTTCAATAATTGGGGTTCGGAGGAAAATACAGTTCTATCCTCTCTCTCTCTCTCTCTCTTTTTTTATCATTTCTAGTACAGAGTTCGGAAAAGAGACAAACTGGGTTCCGATGGACCAAAACCATTTTGGTTTTCGTCCATCAAAATGTCTTTGCTTGCATGATCTCAGATAAGAGTGAGATACTTAACATTCAATATTTGTTTTTTAAGAAAAAGAAAAGGAAAAGGATGAATTAATTAATGAACAAAATAAGTCATCAATTAAGTTTAATTATGTTATACACTAGTCCGTAAGAAGGCGTACATATCGAAGAAGATCTGGAGTCGAGAATCAAAGCTTTGATCGGTAATTTGTGACCAAAACTCGTAAAGCTCATCTCCACAAATCTTGTCCGCTTTCAATCTTCTTCTCCTTCCCAATGCATCAAAAAGCTCCAAAGCAAACTCCTTCGAATCTTTCATTCCTTTTCAAAACACAAATCTAAAAAATTAATTTCCAAGACTTCATACGAACATGACAACTAAATCTTCAGTACTTTTGTTGCCTTTTTTATCCATAAATATTGAAATCCAAGTAGAAAAAAAAATCAATAATTTAGACTCGGTTCGTGCTTTGAAAGCTAGGTAGCTGCTTTCGCTAAAACCAAGAGAAAGAAAATAGAAAGTCAAGAGAGAATCGAACCTATGCATTGTGCAAAATCGGCCCGGTTAAGATAACCATCTTCAGCAAGTTTTTCAAAATTGCTTTGAACTTCACTCCATGCATCAACGCCATTAGTTTTTTTACTGTTCTTACTTATAAATCTCAATCCACGCAAGGCTTTTTGAGCACCAGACCGAGTCCGGTCCAGCTGCGCTCGCTGCTTTCTCAAAGCACGGGCGGCTAAAGCTGACTCAAAAGCACCACCGCCATTATTTCCCGAGGCTGATAAAATCCGAGCTGCCTGTCCATGACTCCAAGAAAACCTCCTTAACTCAGCTTTCAACTCATGCGAAAATTGCCTAGCTTTCGCTACAGCTTCAGCTTTTAACTCCTGAGAAAATTGCAATAACTTATTCGACGAACTCCGCCTGATCGTCGGCGATCTCGACACCGGAGTTACAGCTCCGGCAGACAGAGAACCACCAGTAGTGAAAGAAACATCATCGATGTTGATAACCGTTGATGTTGCTGGCTCAACACTACGAAGCACAATCGTGTCATCACCTTGTAAATCAAGTGTCACCTCAACAAACTCCTCGCCGGACTCAGTTCCCGGCGATGTTCCTGTGCTCATCGTTGCATTTCCGGGAAGCGTGTCCGAGGCCCATCTCCGCTCGTGTTTAGGCAATGAAGCTCTCATTGATTTTAGGTGAAATGGATTTTAGGTGAGTGACGAAGTAATAAAGAAGTGGAGGAGGAGAGGCAATGTTAGTATTAGTAGTCGTCGTCGAAGAACGCGTTGGGAATCTAATGGAAAAGGCATGAATACGCGGAGTGTTGTGTTTCCTCCAGATCTTCTAGAGAGAGAAACAAAAAAAAATCTCTCTCTCGAGAGAGAGAATTTGAAGAACAAAAAGGCAAGAAAAAGACAAGCTTTAATAATTCTATGGGTGTGTATGTGTAAAGAATGGGCTAAAAATGCAGGGGACCAAGAGAGAGAATTTCTATACAGAAATGGGATTGTATTTTGAGTGCTCTGTGACCACTTAGCTAGGAATGGTTTTGTCTCTCTCTTTTATGCTCGAGCTAGCTAGTAAAAGTAGTCTTCTTTTCTGTTTTTGTGACCATTTATTTATTTTTGGCATAACGCGTGCGTTTACACTCGAGACATTGAAGAAAAAGAAAAGGAGCTGTGGAGCTCCGAGGATAAAAGAGAAGCGGAGGCCTTGGAAATGTGTGTGTGTGTGTGAGAGAGAGAGAGAGAGAGAGAGGGAGAGAGGTATATATTTTTATGCTTGTGGTGTTGGTGCCCGTTTTAGGTTTTTGATTTTTGGCGATTGTTTTAGAGTCAACTCCATCTAACATCACAACAGGGGGGTGGTTAATGATTATGAAAGTTTCCCTCTTCTTAAATTCCTTACTTTTATTGAGAAATTAGTATTTAAAACAATTTATTGTTTTGAATATATTAAATCGATCTAAAAAGCACATATTAAGTATTATTTGAAAAAAATACTTTTTAACGTTAAATCCAAAATCTTTACCTCTTATGTATAAGAATCTTGTTTTTGTTGTTCAAACTGTTTTACAGAGTGATTGTTTTTCCAAACTTCCGAAAATGCTTTTGGTTAAAATAAAATAATCCTGTTAGATGCCCTTCGAAATAGACACGGAAGTTTTGAAAATGATTTCTATAATGATATTATAAGAGGCGCCCGGAAGTTTTCGGGACAATTTAAACATTTTTCAAAATCGGGATTTCATCTTCTATAATCGGTCAACCTGGTATTAAAAGATCTTTGGGCTTTGACCAGGCCCAAGCTGATTAATTAGATGTTGAAATGCTCAGCAATGTCTATGGTTGGTTAACTTGAGACTTACTCTTCGAAGATAAAAAAGATGGTTGCTTTGATGTAAATCAAGAAGCAATAGAACGGTAGAACGCCTGTGTTTTGCTTTAATTTTTTTTTAATTAACATGGATGACTGAATCAACTTGTATGTATATATCTCAACTAATTTTATTTTATGAATTTTAAAGTTAATGATCATGTAAATTTTTAATAACCCTAAAATTTATGAGACTCGAACTCATAATTTTTAAGAAACAAACCAGTTGAACTACACCCTTCAATATTATATCTCTAATATTATTGGTTATAAGAATGGCAATTTCACCGTATATTTTTTTTTGTTTTTGAAAAATATTTCATTGCATGGACCAGCTTAAGATGCCAGCTTCAAAAGTTTTAGCATAATCGCAAAATTTACCGACTTTTCTTTCTTTAGTACGCTATATAACGTCATCATATACATGATTATGACCTTAAACAATATAATGATAGAGTTACAGACTTTCTCACCGACAATTATTTTAGCATTAGTTATCGTTAGACATTTGTTTGGAAAAATATGGTTAATGAGTAGGCTTGGGGTTAATTTAAAAGTGGGATTCAATTGTTTTTAGGGTTAAAAATTATTTTTTAATGAAGTACTTTAATATGAAATAATAACCTAATTAAAATAAATTATGAGAAACTTATCTGAAAAAACTTTTAATTTGCTTATTTTGTAAACTAAAAAATCTTTAATCCCACTATGAAATATTATAAGAATTTTTTGTAACTCATATGGCGGGAAGTTGAAGCATTAAGATTGGAACTCATTTGTCATCAAAGCCTTTAGAGGGAATAGATCACAGGCTACGAGCATGTTTGGCAGTGTGGTTGTGATTACTTTTTAAATAGTTTTTCATGCTGAAATATATGCCAATGATGTTTTTTTATTTTTTAAAAATCATTTTTGACATCAGCACATCAAAACGATCCAAAAAGTACAAACCGCACTCAATTTTAGCAAAAAGAATTTCAAAATTTAACGAAACGCAGGTACAAACACAATGTCAAACGCTGCCTAAGTGGATTTTGACCTTAAACAATACATCCTTGTTAGACTTTAAATTGACTCTGAATTTACTATAAAATAACTTTTAGAATTATAAAAAATTATTTTTTATCAAGAGTAGATGAATAAATATTTTAAACAATGTTTTTATTTAACATGAATAATTTTTTTAGTCATAAAATGTCAGAATTTAAAGTAAAATCTCATGAGTTAATTTAACTTGGGTTTGAGTTTATTATAATATTTTTTTTTAAATCAAGCATAAATAAATAAAATGTCGAGATATGACCATCCTAATCACCTCAGCAAGCTCATCAAAACAATTTCTCATGCTTAAATTCAAAACAACAAATTATTAAAGGATAAAGAAAGAAAGTTTTGAAAGTGAATTAAAAAAACCAAAATACTTTTGCGGTCCATGGTGTTATGTGAGTGTATTCAAACTAATTTTGCCATATACTTAGTTTTTTTTTTTTTGTTAATCAAGACGTCCTACCCTAACGAATACCTTGCTAGCTAACTAGATTCCTTGAAGGGTCTATATATTTAGGCGTTGGAATTAAGGTGATAGGTTTGTTAAGGCAACATCGATCAAACAAGGGATAGCTAGCTAGCTAGGGGCGGTTGATGAACCCTGGCTCTCTCAAAATGTCAGCGCACACGTCCATGCCTTGGCTTTCCTCATGGACCGCTAGTGCTTGAAAACAATCATAGCATTTGAAATTCTGTCAATCTGAGACATGCATGGGATGTTGAGTGCCAGATTGAGTTGTGTTTCTAGCAAGCTAGCTTTTACTATCAGCTTCATATGCGGCAAGCAAAATAATAATTTAAATACGTATTAGCTGGGGACCTTGTTGATTTTCTTTTTTAATTGTGGTTATTTTTGTTCGTATGTTATGTTTATTGGTGATAAATGTCTCCTCCTGTGTGAGAATGAAAAGCTAATTCGATGATATTTTTATTATCGAGCCAAAGATGCACAAGCAATTAATCTAAAAATACCTTATCACCAAAACAAGATAGTATACAATTAAAAAAGATAAAAAAAAAAAAGATAATATACAATTAATTAGAATTCTAGATAATATAAACAATTATAGTGGGTTATATGATAATATATAGATATTAAAGATTATCATTTAAGATTTCCAACATCTATATTATATTAGGTGAGAGCATCTCCAATAAAAAATGTTATATTAAAAAGTCAAATTGATAGAATAGTTTTTTAATAGTGTAAATATAACTTTTTTATTTATGTGCATTCCAATGAATGATAAAAAGCTATTTAGAAAAGCCAATTATATTTTAATATATTTTATATTAAATTAATTTTAATATAATTATACAACGTTGGCCAACGGATATAAAACAAATAAAAAAAACATTGGTCAACAAAGAAAGCGCACCTTCATTTACTCTTATTTTTTCTACAGAGAAATATAAAAATGACACTTCCTATCTTGAATAGTTATTTTAACTATTCATTTAACTGACTGATTGGAATGTTTAAAAGCAAACATAAAAGTTAAAAGTATAATTTATTTTATTTTGTTTATATTTTTTAGTTGTCCCGTTGAAAATGTTCTGGGAGACAAATCGGAAAATCCTGCCCAGATCATCAATGTAGAATTGAAATTCATTGCATTTTCGCTTATTTCTACATACTTTAATTATGACAAGATTAATACATAAAAACTAATAATTTAACTTATAATTCAATCGTGCATATATAATGCTGCTACAGTAAAAACTATAATTATATGCTTTGTGAGATTTGCCCTTCCTTTTCTTTTCAATATGGTAACAAAAGTTTTCATATCATTTATAATTAATCAGAGTTCTAATATAAAAATTAATCAAGCCACGTACGCCCAACTCGTAGGTAATTAACTTTTTAGCTGAGCGTTGGTTTATGGGTTTGGTTTTGCTGGATAGTTGAATTTAAAACTCTTAAAGCCAACTTTAGAGCACGATTAATTCAAATATAACCACTCAAACTAAAGGGTACGTAGCTGCGCTGTTGTAGTCTATATTGGAAAAAAATTAGCAACAGAAAATTAATTAATTGCTAATACCATATATCAATACTCGTGTGCTTGGATATCGATTTACAAAATTAAAAGCAATTAATGTAAATAAACTACTTTTAATTACTAAAAGTAACGAAGACAGAGATCAAAAAAGTAAAGCAAGCATGTCTATTATTAAAGTTAAACCAATCTAATCTTAAGGGTATAGTTCACTGATTAGGCTTTAGATTTATTTTCTAGAAATTATAAATTCGAGTCTCATAAATTTCAGGGTCATTAAAGGTTTACATGGTTGTTAATTTTAGAGCATGTGAAATTAGTTAAGGTGCGTGCAAGCTGGCCCGGACATCTAAGTTAATAAAAAAAAAAAAAAGTTCAACCGGCCTATATCTTATTCGGGTGAAATCAAAAACTGTTTGGTCATCTTTAAATTTGAAGTCGGCAATTAGTCACGAAAAACCTCCGGTGATTTAATTTCCCCTTGTTTTCTTGACATTAGAAAAAAAATAAAAAATCCTCACATCTATAATCAGTACACTTGGACAAGAAATATGCCCACCTGACAAACACATAAATAGCCACCAATCTCTAATTAAAAGTCCACCATATCCATGGATGTTTTACACAAAATGCACCTTTCGCACCAAATAGTAAAGCTTAGCAATGTTAATCAAACCAATTTTCAAAAACAATCGCTAGCTAATTAATCTAACCAACAGGTGATAATTAAAGCTTAAAACTCAATACTTAATTTGAGTTTCCTTTTAGGATGATTGTTTTATGAATAACGGTTTTTACCCGTAAAAGTTTTAGATACTAATAAAAAAAAAAGTGAATTAATGAAATTTTTCCATGTCTTGTATTTTTCAAGAAAATCTCATTCTTTCTTGTTAAAACCCAGTATTTTATACGTGAAAAAACATGAAAAAAATTAGATAAAAATCTTTCCTTTTAAGATGACAAACATATTACCCCATGATATCTCCAAGTAGAGCTCTCACGACTCCTAGCTTGTGATTAAAAAGAAAAAGAAAAAAAACTTCACTGGGCAGCAGCCCAACCAGTATCTTATCATCATCAGCAGCTTTTTGCTGATCAGTGAATAACGCCATTGATAACAGCTAAATTATATTTGAAACAGAAGGTTCTTTTAGGCTGATCTTTGTTTGTCCATAAATTTCTTGCTACATATGATCGGGAGATTGTCCACGACTCATAAGCTACGAGGAGTTCACCCACCAGACGAAATCTTTCCACCCAACAATTTTATGACGCGTAGCGGCTTGCATAGGAGATTAACGCTTAGCATACAGAGGCCTTGCCTGCTGCAAATTGTGCCGTCATTCGTGGTCGCTCGACTCTCTTGACTAGAAGCATGCGCCAGTTGGTAACAAGAACATTCCTGACTCCTGCCATGATATACAGTAGTACTACGCACCAAATTTTTAAGTACAAGAGGTTGCACTTCTCGATTGTACTTCAAATTACATCATGCAGAAGCTGAGCCATCAGTAGAATAAATAAATAAATTACTTTATACTATTTTTACTTCGTGCCATAATGTCATAAAATTAAAAATTCAAATAAGTTATGCAAAGTCTTGGACAAAGGAAAATGTGACGCAAAGAGTGGTGAGCAACAATTAATGTCATGGCAATACAGACTTCTTGTGGAAAATGACAGTTTTTTTCCATCTTGGTTTGCACGAGAAGAATGGGGCGCAGGACATATGACAGTTTTTTTTACTGCTAGTTTTTTTTTCTTTTAGGTCCCGAGAGATCCTTGCTTTACTTCCATACTCTGGAGGGACAAGTTTGACGTGAAGAGGTGGGCTGCTAGAAGATTTTTACGTGTAGAGCCGAATGATAGTACCATGGCCATGGGTTGCCCAACAACTCCTGTACAAGGATTGGTGTAATTTGGCCTCCTCTGTTTTGATGTTCATCGGTTGCTCTCTCCCCAACCATTACTATTTATTGCCACATAATTTACAAGGAAAAAAGAGAAGGCTATTTGAACTATAATAACATTTATGCAATAAAATATTTATTTCTGATAATCAATATAATTAGATTTGAATTCATGATCATTTTGGTCCAGTCTCTCATGTTTATCCTAGAAATTAAAAGGATAAAATGTAACTAAATCATTGAAAGCACCAGAAGCAATTAATACATGACGGACATTGTCGAATCTATAGAGAATATCCCCAGTGACCAAGGCAAATAGCATGATAATTTCACAATGACAAGTCAGTCTTCTTTTGTGCCGTCTTAGTGAAGATTCGAGACGTCTACATTGATATTAATTTGGTTTGGTTTAATACAAGTGATATCCATGTTAAGATTTTTCTTGGTGGTACTTGATTAATTTCCTCATCATTATTTCAATTCAAATTCTATATAATCGATCACGTGGATTTTTTTTTTTTTAGATATATTTTCTTCTGTGAATTACTTGCCTAGAACATATGTTTTTTTTAAAAAAAATTCTTACAAAGAAACATATGTTTTTTTTTAAAAAAATTAAGATCTCACATTTATCAATTTTGGTAGCGTTTGGAAACGGAACCCAAACAAAATTTGATAAAAAATTGAATTTGTTTTCTTTAAAATTATTTTTTTATATTTTTTAACTATTTTAATATATTGATATTATAAATAAATTTAAAAAAATAAAAAACATTTTAAAAATCAATTAATACCGCAATAGCAATCGCTGCTCGTATATAAAAGCTGTGGAGTGGTGTCCTGTATCATGGTCGTATACATACAAAAGTAGGCAAATTCCAGTAAATGTCCTGGGCTGCCATACTAATTTTGTACTTGTTTGATGCTTGTAAATTACGCATCTTGATCAAAATGACCTAGCCAGTCAAGTTTTTTATTAAATAAAAGATATTGCAAGAAATTGGATCTACCTGTGATTACTTAATTGTTCTTCGACTCTTAGATGGAATTGCCATTCATTACCAATAGCTATATTATCTTACAGTGGTGGCAATTATGGACTTTTCTGCTCCAAAGAAAACTATCCTATTACACCCTCTCGATTATTTTAATATTGAATGAACCATACTTTAACCCTTGTACGTTCAATAATTAATGTTCTACTTTGGCTTCTGTATTTTAATTCTTGTGATATTAATCCTACGGTTTCAATATGGCCTCGGACCTTTAAGTATCCATATTAAGGATGTTTGAGAGTGTGAAAATGGTTGTTTTTCAAAGTATTTTTTGTTTAAAAATATATTAAAATAATATTTTTATTTTAAAAAAATATTTTTAACACCAGCACATCAAAATGATATGAAAACATAAAAAAAATATTAATTTAAAGCAAAGAAAAAATAAAAAAAATTAATTTGGTCCCTAAACTTTTGATTGCTATATATATTTTGTTTTGAATATTTATTTTTCAATTTCATCTCTTAAAATTTAATTTTTATATTAACTTTGGTCCTCATTTTTATAATTTTTATTTGCTTTTTTCTTATTATTTTTTTATTTAAATTTTTTATGTGTCAAATTTGGTCATCATTTTTTTTTATTGTTACTTGTTTTATTTGAAATAATTTATGAAATGTTAATTATTATTATTTTAATTTCTTCATCTTTTATTTTTTTATATTTTTTAGATTTGGTCTTTATTATTTTGATTATTATTTATTTTATTTGAGATAATTTATGAAATTATATTTTTTTTCAATTTCATTCTCATTCAACTTTTTAATTTGCAAGATTTGTTCTAAATTATTTTAATAAACTTGAGAAAAATAAAAAATTAATAAGTTATTTTCCAGCTCATTTTTCATGAGATAACCAAATACTAAAAAATATTTTTAATTTTTTTTTATTATACTATCAAATATTAAAAAATAATTTTTTAAAAAAAACTATTTCACAGCATTCAAACGGAGGGGCCGCTTTCTGCACATCCCTCTCGATGAAGAATCTAGATTCATGGAATTCGTAGGTAGTGATTGGTCCATGTCATTCCCTTGTTTTTTCTTACAGGGAGTAGGTAGGATTAGCTGTGAGCCTGTAGTTGAGCCCAAAAGTGGTCTTCTTGACGACGCTTGCTCGGTCAACCTTGACAAGTGCAGAAGACCTTTCAGGCAATTAGTCGCCATCCCTAGCTGGCGAAAGCATTTGTACAATTATAGATGGAGTAATATCCAGAGCAGGCATGGACTTCGTAAAAATATCTGTGTAAAAGCATTAATTAATCATATGAAATGGGAATGCAGGGGGGAAGTGCCAAATCTGGTGTGCTTTTGGTACACTGTTTTACTAAAATGTACACATATTTTATGCAATCGACCAAATTGAAAATTCTTCTCCAAACAATCCCTGCAAAATAATAATAATAATAATAATAATAATAGTAATAATAATATGCATTTACAGGTTGTCATGGATAAAGGCCAGCCACAATCAAACATACTTGTGCAATAATTTATTTTTAATGCAGGGTCGATTATATAAAAGTAGAGTAACAATTGACTCAATCCTATTTTATGGGTAATGTTTCCACATGTAATATGTAAACAATCTGGTCTATCATTTCAGGAGGGCATTTTGTATTGCACGTTTGAACGTTCTTCGGCGTTGAAAACTCAAAGCGTGTTGCTGAACTAACACTTGTATTTACGTGGTAGAACTTCAATTTGGTTTCAATCATAGAAAGAGAAAAGAATTGTACCAGAGATAAAGGTGAAAAAAACAAAATTCAGCTATCAAGTTGATTACTAAGAGGGGGTTAGTTTGATTGGAAAGTGGTTTTTTAAAAAATATTTTTTAAATTTTTTTATGTTTGTTTGTTATTAAAAAAATTAATTAATGAAAAATATATTTTAGTTAAATGAAAATTTGGCTTGATTTTCAAGAAAGTTTTTTCTTTTTATTTTGGACAAAAAATACTTTACAGAAATTATAAAAAATTTAGAAATATCATACTATTTGTTGATTATATCAAATTTGATCCTCAAATTTTTTATTGATATATATTTTGCTTGATTTTTTTTTTCAATTTCATCCCTTAAAATTTGATTTAATTTTATTTTTATATTAACATTGATCCTCATTTTTTTAATTGTTATTCGCTTTTCTCTTATCATTTATCTATCAAATTTGATCCTTATTATTTTGATTATTACTTATTTTATTTGAAATAATTTATGAAATTACAATTATTATTATTATTTCAATTTCATCATCTTTTAATTTTTTTATTTTTAGATTTGATCTCCATTATTTTGATTACTATTTATTTTATTTGAGATAATTTATGAAATTAGATTATTTTTTTTAATTTCATTCTCATTCAACCTTTTAATTTGTAAGATTTATTCCTCATTATTTTAATAAACTTGATTTGATTTGATATAGTTGAACATGAAAATAACATCAATTAATTAATAATTAATTATTTCAATGAATCATGTGTTGCGCTGAGTTTTGGATAAATTGTCATATTAGGGATTTTATGTGAATTGATCGGAATCAACTAATAATATTATTAATTACGCTTGATAATTTCATGTAATGGAGCATGAATGAGGTAGAATCTTGATGAATTTCACATTGCATTGAATTGTCGATGAATTGTTGAATTTGATATAAATTTAGGTTTGATTTCATATAACTGAGCATGAAAATATCTATTCAATTTGATATCATGAGTTATGTTTAATTTTGATAAAGTATGCGTTGCATTAAATTTTGAAATTTTTTTTTAATTTGTTATGAATTTTGATAATTAGGGTTCGAGTAGAGTAATTTAGTTAAAACTACATCCAATTGACCATAATCATATTTGGTTCTTTTTTTATAGAATATCTTATGACATTTTTATTGTTATGTCATTACAATGACACTATTATGTCTGATTTGAACAATATTATCACATATAATGGCAAGAATAGTTTGTTGTTAAATAGTAATTTGGGCACGTCATATATAAAAATAAAAAGAAACTATTTTTTATAGAGTTAGGTAGAATTATAATGATATTAATGTTGAAATAACTTGGAGATGTTAAGTTGGTGAACATCAGTATTATTATGTACCGATTGTATGTGATCGCAGTTTTAAGAAAATGATTGATTTTTTTTATCCAAAATGAATTGAATATAATGTTATTGTATGTGAGCAATCGACCATATTCTTTTTTGTTTCCTAACTTCTAATGAAATATGTATAAGTACATCACAATCTATCAGTCCTTTAAAGTCAGTTAATAAAGGAAAAAACCATTTATTCTCATATAATTTGCTAAAAAATAGTTGATGCGTGAAAGAGATTTAAGAGGCCAAATAGTGGCTTTTATGGTGGCGTCTGAGTCATCTCAGTGACTCCTCCATCCCTAGACGTCGTGTGTGGTTAGATGACATATAGTTTGATATCAATAGAATTTTTTTTTATTCTTATTTTCTCTCTACTCCTCAATTTTTACACATGACCTTGCAAATTTTTAAAGAAACCCTTTAATTGTTTTTCTTCATATTCGATCTTTATTCTTTTAATTACTATTTTTTATTTAAAATAATTTATAAAATTAGATTTTTTTAAAATTTCATCATTTTTTAATAACTTATAAGTTAAATTTGTTTTTCATTCTTTTTATTTCTATTTATTTTATTTGAGATAATATTTAAAATTGATTTTTTTGTGATCCTATTCTCCTTCAGTTTTGTTTTCTATCAAATTTAATCCTTATTATTTTTATTTTTTTATTTTATCCTTCTAGCTTCAACATTCAATTTTTTTTCTTTTTTTTTTCAATTTCATTTTTTAATATTTATTTAATTAAAGATTATACTCCATTAAATTTTTTATTTGTTTTTTAATAAATTTTTTTAATAATTTTAAAAATAACTTATGTCGGACATTTTCTGTTCAAAAGAAATTTTATTCAATATACTACGAATCGCGAGTCATAACTCGTATTTGATATTTTAAGTACATTTTTGTCAGAATGAACAGAAATTCTCCTATGGATTGGACTTACAAATGGAGTGCAGACTAAAAGAGATAGATCCCTCTATACACATAGACTGGCCGAACAAAGGAGGTTGAAAATCCCTTCGGAACAAAGCCCATAGGATGGCCCACGTTTACTTGGTAGGAAGTCCGCTTTCCTTGTGCGCGTCAAAGCTTTTGTAGCCTTTGTTATGCTATGAGCTACGTAGAGAAAAGTCCATTGGGAAGAAAGCCTGGTTGCTAGTCCATATTTATAGAGGGCCCAATTCGTCAGCCCAAATAATTGATCTTAAGGCAAACTTTTCAAAATGCTCTTATTTATTACATAATTTATCAATTATATCCTTCAAAAAAAAAATCAATCACTTATAATTTTTTAGTTTGTTCTTATTCTGTAATATACCTTCCTGCAAATTAATTTCGTTAAAATTAAATATTGTATACACAGTAAGATTGATTTCTATTTAAATTGATGAAATCTAAATCAGTTCTTTTTTACTCAAAGGAGTATTTATTTTATTAACTTAAATGAGTATTTTTACGTATTTATATCAAAATTATCATATGTTGCATGTGTGACTATTAATAACACTCAGGATTGCTAAAAAGATTTCGATAAGATAAATTTATAAACACTAAAAAAAGGAATAAAAAAGGCTAGAATGGGTCACATATGCTGCCCAAAGACAACAATAGCCTATTTACCTAGTGCATGTATTGCGCTTCCTAGGCAAAATCCAAGCTTGAATGACCTTTCCCTCGTCTAATCTCGACTCATCTTGGTATGTCCAATCCTACCCCATCATAAAACTCTATGCATTCCCTACACATGCAAGCAAACACCACAGAAGGCGCACATAAATTTTCCATGTAGATACCACATTTTTATATCAACGGTTATTTTTTAAAAATTACAATCCATCAACTTTGCCATCAAGCATAACAAGCACCAAAATCTCTACTAGTGGTATCGCTTCATTTTCTGTATAGGTACTTGTAACTACAACATGCTTCACGAGGTAAGTATGAGTGACCTCAGTTAATATGCATCTTTAATTACTCATACAATATCATACGTGTAAAATAGGGTAATATTCCTAATCAATACCCCGAGTACGAGATTTAGTATACACATTAAACAAAAACCATATGACATGTTGAAGCTATAACTTTATCAAAGCTATCGGTTTTTCTAGTTTTCATAAGAAAAAACCAACAAAGACCGAATCGAATCGGTTCGGTTTAAACTGGTTTTTTGTTAGGTCTAGGTCAAATTTTTCAGAAATTATAGCTCCCGGTTTGGTTGAATGTTTTAGCACAAACCAAACTGAACCAGACCGTGAACACTCCTGTTAGGTCTTGGTAATGATTTTGAAATGAGGATCGATTAATTTTGACCAAAAGAATTAGTAGTTAAAAAATTTTAAATTTTATACCGAATTAAACTGGTTCATATTAGGAATCGATCGGTTTTATTATTTTATATTTCAAACAGAAAATAACTATAAATTATCTTTTTGTTAAATCTAAATCCATGAATTAATTGTTAATTCAAAATGATATTATTTAGAACGTTTATAATTTTTAATTGGTTCATTTAAAAAAAAATTAGATTTGAATTCAGATACACACTTTAGCACACATGTATATAACATAAAATACTTAAAAACTAAGCTAATTTGGTGTTATTTTCATTCCTAAAGCATGCAAGGATTAATTTTTTTCTATTTCTGAATTTTTACTATATTCTTTTAGGATCTCATGAAATTAAAAACATCCAATATAAATTTTAATTGTATAATTTGAATTATGTTTAATGGCCATGTAACACATACAATTTACAATGGATATGTACAACATTAATTCAACCATTTTTTTTTATAGTATTGGACCGGATTAGTAAGTTAAATATCAATCATGTTGATTGAAAATTAAAAAAAAAAAGAAGAAAACATATATATATATATATAGAGAAAGAAAGAAATAGAGGAAGCTGTAGTGGAAAAGGATTCCAACAATGTTATGGTTGGCTGACTCACTTTAAAGTGATTGATCTTATGATATCCAAAGGTTTTTAAACATGTGTTCAATTATTGTTAAAGACATGTTAGACAAGTTTTTGAGATTGATTCGGTATATAACTTGAGTGACTCAGGAGAGTATTGAGTCAATTTGAATTGTTTATTTTTATTAAAATGATAACATTTGTTTTTTTTCTTTTTTTTTCTTGGTGTTGACTCGCTGAATTATTAAAAAAAACAGCATGGTTTAATTGAGTTTTACTAAATCAATATCTTATCTTATTTAATTAAAATTTTAATTCAAGCTAGGCTTTGATCCTTGGATTTTTCGAGTAAACTTCTTATATAGGATGAGTTTCACAACAATTACCAAGTGGGTGCATGTGTAGAATTTGATTCATGAGGCAATGAAGGTGACAAGACAACAAATACACAACAATCAATGGAGGCCCTCTTGGTAACGTTGAAATGGACAAACTTGTTCTAGTTCAGTATATACTGACAATTCCACTAATCAAAAACTAATTTCTAGGATGTTTGAAAGTATAGTAGCGGTTACTTTTTAAAGTGATTTTTTTAAAAAAAGGTATCAAAATAATAATAAAAAAATTATAATTTATTTTTGACATCAACACATCAAAACAATAAAAAAAATATTAAAAAAATAATTTGAAGCATAAAAAATTCAAATTTTGATGAAAAATAAGTTGAAACTCACTCTCAAACGAGCTTTCAATAGGAACCTTGTATTGTTGATTTTGAGAGATAATAATGAAACCACTATATTGATCTAAGAAAAACATATAAATCTATTTATTTGTGTTCTCAAATATTTAGGGTACTATTTGATATGTTAGACAGTATTTGATTGGATTGGACTGAACAAGACTAGACAAATAATTATCTTATCTTGTGTTTAGTGTGCTTTAGACTATACTAGATAATTTGTCTTTATTTTGTATTTAGTTGACACTGAACATGACCCAACTGACTTGAAGCTTGGACCAGTTCGGCTTTAAAAAAAATAAAGAAATGATTGATCCAACCTGACTCGGTTAAAAATCCAGATCGACCTTTGACTTAGTCAACCAAGATAAAACATAGGTAAAGAATTCATTGAATTTTTTTTATATTTTTTTTTCAAAATGAGGCTGCTTTGATTTTTTTTTAATTTAGGTCAACTCGGGTTAACTCTCCCAACTCATGACTCAACCTATGCCCTGAATTGACCTTTGAGTTAGGTTTTAAAATTATGATAATAACTATTTTTATTCATATATTGACTTGCATCAAGTCGGGTTGACCCTCCCAACCTTGGCCTTGCGTCGGGTTGACCTTCCAAATTTGGTTTTAAAACTATGATAATAACTATTTTTATCCTTAAATCGACTTAAATTAACTCAGGTTAACCTACCAAATCCTGTGACTCGAATCTAGTGTCGGGTCGACCCTTGAGTCGAGTTAAAAAATAATGATAATAACCATTTTTATTCTAACATCGTCTTGAATCAACCTGGGTTGACCATCCCAACTCGTGACTCGGGCTTTCCCTGGGTCAATCCACTGGACAAGTTTTAAAACTATTTTTATCCTTACATTGATTCACATCGATAGTCAATCCAATCCGTGACCTGGACCTAGTCCTAGGTCGACCCTTGAGTCAGATTTTAAAATTATAATAGTAATTATTTTTATCCTTACGTTGACTCAAGTCAATGGTCAACTTGATTTGTGACCTAGGCTTGGCCATGGGTCGACTCTAGTGTTGGGTTTTAAATATGATAACAATCATTTTATCCTTACGTTAACACAAGTAAATGGTCAAACCGACTCGTGACCCAGGCCTAACTCTGAGCTGACCCTCAAGTCAGGTTTTAAAACTATAATAATAATTATTTTTATTCTTATGTTGACCCAGGTTAATGGTCAATTTTAAACTATGATAATGATCATTTTTATCCTTACATTAACCCGGATCAATGATCAACTTGATCTGTGACCCGAGTTTTTCCCTGGGTCGACCTTATATTCGAGTTTTAAAACTATGATAATAACCATTTTTATTTTTACATTTACTAAGATCAACTCGAGTTAACCCAAGAAGAATGGGTTATAAGAGCCAAATTGTAGTCATCTTCATCATCTCTAAAGCTTGGGGTTCATAACATGTGCTGCCTAATTGCAGTGGCCTTTCCCACACGCGTCGGCCATTTATCCCTTTTTCGTTCAACTCAGTCCTTAAACATATTTTTCAATTTCAAATTCGGTCTCTAAACCTTCAATTGTTCTAAATTAATAAAATATAATGTAATTTTGTCAAACCAAGCATCAACCGAATGTCGTAATTTACTCGATAACACAAGGACCCCATACAAAGCCAACTAAGGAAATAAACCTTTAATTGTTCTAAATCAATAAGATCTAATGTAATTTTTCTAAATCAAGCATCAATTTAACGTTCAGATTTTTTCTCAACACCACCATGAGTACCTCATACGAAACTGACTAAAACAAACCATCAAATCCAATCCTAAATTAACCTAAGTTTACAACTTTGATTTAAATTCTTCGTATTTTTTATTATATCAAAAGAAAATGCTTAGGAGTGCGGTCCAAATAGAGGTTGTACATGTAGACTCGTTTGAGAGTGCGGCCCAAACAAAGGTTTGTGAAAATTCAATTTGTTTCGCTTAAAATTATTTTTTTATATTTTTAGATTGTTTTGATATGTTAATATCAAAAATTAAAATTTTTTTAAAAAATATTTTAATACATTTCAAAATAAAAAATACTTTAAAAAATAATAGCCCCACTCTTAAATATTTGAAATCAAAACACACTTAACATTTTTAACACAGTTTGTTTAAAGGAAGGAAGGGACCAAGCTAGTGTGATAGTGTTTTTAATTATTTAATAACATAGCATCTATTTTAATGCAATAAAGCTATATACAAATAATTATAGAGCTATTACCATTAAAAAAATTAATCAGAATCAACTACCGATCGATGAGAATACAAAATGTTCATCAATATCCCATATCACATAATAAACAACTTCCTTGGAATTCATCATCAACCTCCCATGTGCATATGCATACAAGTCTTTTTATTTTAAAAAAAAAATACAAATGCCTAACTCTACTTCATACAGGATGAACCTTGGAATCTTGGAGACCAACAATGGCAGCACAAACGTGTCACATCTTCCTGCACCAACATATACAATACAATCAAAATCTTAACGTTGAAGATTAAAATGAAATTATTAATCTCGTAATCAAGACTCTAACTGACGAGGCATTTCTAGTTGGGTAAAGTCTTGTTGGATTGGGCCTTAGAATTCCAGGATGGAGATTAACTTTCTTACAAGGAAACCCCACAAGAGCAACGCGCCATACACGCACAGGTCTCCTTTCTAGCAAGCAAAATCATAAGACGGACATGACAGCCATTCAAACATTCTACAGGCAGCTTGTATAAATGTCTCTTCAAGGTTCAAGAGCTAAGACTACTACCACTATATTGAAGATGATATTTTTCCTAAAATCTTTGCCAAGATCAGTCCATGATCAAGAACATTATCACGACCCAGTTGCTGAGACCGAGGATGTCGAGAACAAGATTGGTACTGATGGCAAGTGCACTTTATTAACAGTGTGGAGAAAGTCACTCTTAATTAGTTGCAATGGGTTTACAGTTATCAATTCTTGTGGAGATTTAGTTTATCGCGTTGATAATTACATTGATCGTCCTGAGGAACTCATTCTTATGGATGGCTCAGGAAAATCAATCCTCACAATGCGTCGACGTAAGGTAATTAGCCCTTTTATTTTCGCATTCTATTCGTTTTTGAGTCTTTAGGCTAATAAAGGGCAGAATTCGAACCTGGGACCTTATAAAGACGGATCAAATTAAGATATATCGGTCTCGTCTTAAAACTTGGTTTTTTTTTTTTTTATATATAATTGCAGAAGCTTGGAGTACGAATTGATAGCTGGCTTGTCTATGAAGGTGAAGTAGGTAACCACTGCGCAAGAACCAAATTATCAAAGAATCCAATTTGGTGTGTCAGGAAGAATACGAATCACAATGCACTTGCTTACGTTTTTCGAGGATCCTCGGATAAAAGACCTTCGTTTGTGATCGAAGGTTCTTATACGCATAGATCATGCAAAGTCTTAGATGGATCAAGAAAGGTTTTGGCAGAGATCAAGAGGAAAGAAGCTATAGTTGGAGGTGTTTCTTATGGGGTAGAGGTTTTTGTTTTGAATGTAGAGCCGGGATTTGATCCTGGATTTGCCATGGGTTTAGTTCTCATATTGGATCAAATATTTTCCTAATTTTGATTTCTTTTCTTTTCTTGGGTTAGGAATTAGTCTTTGTAATGAGAATGCAAGATATGCATGTCCATATGTTTTGCCACAATATTAAGGAAATAGACGTCCCAAGTAGCACTGATCGGTTAAAAAAAGAAATATGAACGAGTGGTGATTATTATTGAGGTGACAATCAATCTTGGCTCCAAAGATTAAGAAAAAAACACAGTTAATTCCCATTTGTCTTCTGATCTGATGAAAGGAATTGCCCCCCCCCCCCCCCCTCTCTCTCTATCTATCTCTCTGTTCCATTGATGAAATGCAAAGTTGAAAAAAGAAAATGAGATGGGGTTGTGGCAGTTAAAGTGGTCTTCTAAATTCCCGGAGACGTTCTTTTGAAAGAATGGTTCTATCCTTCTTTTACAGTCAAAAAAGAAAAGGAAACAGTCTAGCCTTTTCAAAGCTGCAAGTAATACCGGCAATCTTAAGCTTTTTCCTTTTGGGATAGAAAACAACAAGTCTACAAATTACTCTCTTCAGTGTATAGGACTCGATAAGAAGTACACAAATTAATCTCTTCAGTTTCCACCAAAGCTTCTGGGTGCGTGAAGAATGGAGAGATGCGGGTTTTGATCCCCCTACATCTCGAGCGCTCTGCTATCTGAGCCACGTCCCCGTGATCTGAGAGTGATATGAATATATTGCAAGTGACATCTTGCCTGGAACCATCGTGCATCATGTCTCTACTGAATTTGAATCTAAATATTGTTTTGCATAGGACTTCAGATTATTAACCAGATCTCACCTAGAACATCCACAGGTTTCTTTGCACTATAGGCCGCTGGCAACTCTTTTCGTTTTAAAATACAAGTGGTTCTCCAAAAATTCAACGTCAACTGATCAGCTTCTCATAAAAACTTCAACTAGTCAAACAGGGAAAAGAGCTGAAATTCCTATTGCCTCATTGAAATGCTTTACACAAGGCAAAGAATTACCTGCTGTAAAGTACAACTACTGTCCTTAATGGTACAACATTGTTGTTCATCCCTCGAGATGAACCCTAACAACAAATCCCGTCCGCCTACAGTCTAAAAACCCATACAACAATCCCACAATATGTACACGTCTGTCCAGCACAGTTTGGCTGGCCCAACAGCGGTGTTGATGAATTACATGAATTGATTAGAATGAAGAGGCTTCTGAATCTTAAATATCAGCCCTGCCCAACATTCTCTGTTTCAGTCCATCTGCATCTATTTACGAACCTTTTGCTGACCATTGTAAGTCCTGTGCAGAACTTTTGCAGGTGGGGGCATCATACACGCTTGCTTTAAGATGTAAGCAGCAGAATGTCTACTTTCTGCAATTGAGTCTCCAATTGATTTATTGGGAGACGATCTACTAGATTTTGGAGTAGACCAATTTATTGCCCCTTTCCCAAGACCGTTGATATGACCATGATCCTTTTTGTCCCCAATTGTTGAGAGTTTAGGCCTCTTTGAGGGCGTTATCTGGTCCACACCACCCATTGATGAAGTTGATGCTGCAGATACATCTTCACGTTTCTCGTTTGATTTTGTCCTGCGAGCTTTCATAGCCTTTTGTGAGAGCTTCTCAGGGCACCTTGATATTCCATTTTGGTTTTGCCTCGCCATTTGAGTGGCAATGCCATACAAGATTTTAGCAGCCTCCAACAGTATTGGACAAAGTTCATCTGTAAGACAGAAAAGGAAAAACACGCAAAAAACAAATACACATTAAAATGCGATGATTATGCAATCAAACCAAGGTCTTTAATGCCAAGAGCACGCGCATCCAGGCCATTGAACTCATAAATTAGTTACTCGACATCAAACACACAGTTGCAAAATGGCAGCTGAGTATTTCAAATCAAATGAAAACAAATTTATCCAGTATCTTCATATTTTACCTTTTCCTTTAGACTTTAGGTCAACTTCAGATTCTGCAATTGGAAGAAAAATGACCCAATTAATGGTATTTCAAAGATCTGCATGTATCTTTGTTAAATAATAGCCTGAAAAGACCATCTCAAAAAACTAGCCCTTCAAGAAACTGTACCTAACAGAGCATGGGATGTTATAGAAGCCAGTGATGATGACAAGCTCCACCCACAACAAGGTTTCAATGAATCAACATTATTTCCTACAACAGCCAACTTTGGTCCTTGTGAAGGAACTAAGGTCTCATCATAAGCAAGAGACTCCAAGTTCATAAAGCAATCAGAGGCAGACCCAGGAGAATTGAAACTGTCTCTTATTCTTACCCATCTACCTTGGCATGTACTCCTACTTGGCAAACATTTAACTGAATCAGAATTAGTTCTGGAGTGCCCACTGAAAGTGTGTGACCAGGGAAAAGCTGGCAAGCTAGCTCGGCGAGATGTTGTCTTTCCTGGACGTGGATCAGGGACATGCCTCGATGATGCAGCATGCTTGGTTGCATCCAGAAGCAAAGACTCCAGATCCTTGGGTGGAGGAAGTGCCAAATGTTCCAAAGTATCTTTAGGTTGGTCAAACGAAAAATCAAGCAAATTAGCAGGAGTTTCAGGCCTGTTGCAAGAATCCTGTATCTACAAAGGGTAAGTAACACTCGCATGTAAGATGACAACATACCAAAACATTTCTTTCATTTGAGCCTAAAGACTTAAAAAATCACACAGAATTGCATACAGGTTGTCCCAAAATTCAATCAGCTCTACAAACTGATTTCCAATGGATATTGTCGGGAGTAAAATGACACTCAAGGTGACTCGAGTTTGAAATTTAATAATAAGATTTTAGAAAGAAAATGTGAATAGTTATGTGTGTTTGTGTGTTAGGGTTGGGTAGAGAGAGGAAGAGCTTACAGCTACTTATTAAGTGAGCTGTTAGACTCTCATCTAAGCCATGCTTGTCTACCTTCTCTTGCATCCAATAATTTCATTGAACTAACCTTGTTAGACGAAGAAGACATATTAGTTGCTGAAGAATCTCCATTTTCCACTATAGAAACAGAGTTAGATGGGCATGTGGGCATTTTCTCACTGGAACAGACATCCATCTCGGCAAAATTCTGGAACTGTGCAGGCCTGGGGAACTGGAGAACTGAGCAGGCTTTTCTAACTGAATGCAGAAAATTTTCAGTCGTATTTGCAGCTTTCTTCCCCTTGTCTTTGCCTAAGCTAGGACAGTCATAAGTGCCATTGAGAAGATCATTCAATGTTATATCATCTACAAGCTTTGTGATGTCATGAACATCCGCCTTCAAACCACATAGTCCTGAGATTAATATCCAAATATAAACACATGAGTTTCATGCAACCCTACCTAACGAGAAGACACATAGCACAATAAGTTACCAGCGCCATAGAAACAGACAAAAAAAAGTATTGCAGAAAGTGAAGATAAGAGGCATAATCTTCAAAGCGCAAAAAAGAAAAAGCAAAATCTGTGAAATTATGAATCATATGGTTAAATCTCATAGACTGATGGCAGCCGAAAATCAAATGTCTATTCATCACCAGAACAGGACAGCACCCAACTTCAGTGAATCAGACTAGAAGCAGGAAATTGGGGCAGTTTCAAACTAGGAAAGAAAGAGGCAATAGACTCGATTTGTGCCTTCAACAACATCCTGATGCTCCCCGCTCCCTCACCGCAAATTGATGAGTTTCTTTCAAAAACTTGCCAAATAAGTCTCAAGCAAACCTCATTTATTTGAATTCTATATCATGCATAAAAAAAATATCAACATTACACTAATTGCATAAATATTAGAAGGTTGATTTGGCATGTATCTCTAATGTATGAAAACTAAATTTGTATGCATGGATGTAACATAGAATAAGTTGAGGCAACAATTACAGAATTTACGCATATTGTCAATCAAAACTGATCATAAAACAAAAGCAAAATATTCACGTGACTGTATCATACCAAAAAAGCTGTTCCCTCCAGCAGCTGAACCAAAGCTCGACAAACCCGCCTTAACAGAGAAGGAATCATATTTAGTCTTCACAGTAACTCTAGAGTGTCTCCTTTCACCTCGCTTGCTGCCAAAGTTGTTCTTTTGTTTTGCCGATTGAGTTTTTTCTAAAATGTACATTAGATATATAAACCACACAGCAGTATAAGGATTGAGCTGGCCAACAGCTTTTATATCAATATGTACTGTTGCATATTCTTATACACACAGTACTAAATTGCACATAATAGAAGAACATATGATAGGTTATTGTTAAGTGCTACAATCGAATTTCAGTGATGCCAGCAGTTGTACGTGATATGGAAAGATTAAATCTATCCAAGATCATTTTGAGAATTCATCCTGGCACAATTCAGATTTTGACTTAAGTAACACGTGAATTATAAAAGAAAAGACAGTGAAAGAATATCGAATTAGATAAGTGGAAGAGAAAAGGTATGCTGCAGTTCCAAAACTGCTTTCTCTCTGTGTCTACATTTTGCAAGCAATACAACGAGGAAATAAATGCACACTTATAGGAATCCTGCTAGGTGTTCACCATAGCTTGCAGACACAGGCAGCCATCATATTAGGTGAAGAGCTGCCATATTACATGAATATAGAATTAAACATGTATGTACAAGAAAACATTATAATTGTTAATAAAATGACCACAACCACGAAAATCATTTTAAGGAGCTTCTGCCAGTGGCATCTTAAGTAGACAAAAAAATACTTCAGGTCAACTGGTTATTTTATACCAGGGGAAAGGGTTTTACCATGAGAGTCACTCTTGGTTGGATTTGAACCTAGCTTATCAGACGATTCCTTTGAGTTGTCAACAACAGCTGGGCCGGTGGAATCTTCCGATGGAGATAATCGTGGTCTCTTAGAGCAACCACTGCTACTTCTTGACACTTTCCCTCCTCTTCTTTGCACTTGCACTTCTTCAGGCCTAGGAATCCATGAAGGCCCATTTGAGCCAACACAAAGGGGTTGTTCAGAAATGTCTCTAATAGGTAAGCTAGGCATCTGAATTACTTGCTCACAGTGTTCCAAAGGTAAAACCCTCTCCCATGAAGTTGACTCAAAAGCGGTGATTGAGCTCGTTTCATCTGCCAAACAATGGTTAATAGAACATTACACCACCGAGAAAGACCACACACCCGCACACCAAGCAGCCACAAATGATAAATACATCATAATCTTAATTAATACAAAGCTTTAATGTTAGCAAAACAAAACATCCAAAATTGGCTTTTTCTTTAATTATCACTCCCCAGAACCACTTCTTTAACTATTCCCAGTTCTAGAAGCTTCTAAGGGTTATAACTTATAGCACATCTGCCACGGATGTTGAACTGATAGATAACAGACTATACATCCACATGATAACCTAGCTTGTATTAATTTAATTTGCAATACAAATAATCTTAACCCTAAAACACACTTAATGATGCATTTAAAAGCTAATTAACAATACAAAACTGAAAATCAAGCTCAAGCACCCAATATAGCAGCCTCTCCGACCTCACACTCGTTCACCTAACATTCATCTTCTACAATCCACGAGTCTACCACATGCTTGACTTGATCCAGACCTGTTCCCCACAATAAATCTTTAACTAGTTTCTCCCTTTCAATCCCTCACCGATCAATTCCTTAACAAGTTATCACATCTACAGCTAGAAATGATTACACAGTTAAATATAACAAGAACAAAATTTAAATTCAAAAACAAAGAATTCAAGAAAGTATAGGGAAAAAAAACACAATTCTTGTGTAAGCTCAAAAATTCACAAGAAAAAAGGCAAAAGACTAACCTTTTTGAGCAAACAAAGAGCTGCACTGCTGAATCGAAGCAGCATCAGCTACTCTAGGGCTAACTAAAATCGACTCCTCAACCTCAACTTCTTTAACAGCAACCGTTGAAACCCTAATATTATTATTATTACTACTATTACTATTACTATTATCTCTACCAAACACCTCATCAGATCCCATAACAAAATTCTTCTTTTTCTTCTTCGCCGCCGCAACAACAACATCCACAGGATAATTCACCTCCACCGACGCATCCATCACCGCCGTATAATTAACAATAAATTAGCGAAAGCGGTGTCGTGTTGAGGAGTTGATGACGAGAATTGAGGAATTGAAGGGAAGATGCAGGGAAAGGAGGTGTTTGGATAGGGAAGGCATGGTTGCGGCTGGGGGAAAGAGGGAGGGGTTTGTTTGGGTACGAGGGCTATTATTAGGGCAAGAAATTTGGATGAGAATGAGAAGTATTTATAGTTTTCGGGATTTGGTGAGGTGAGTTATTTTGAAAAGGTCCCCGTCGATTAGGGTATATTCCGGTATGGTAATTATAACGTTGGCCAGCTTAATCCACAACGCCTGAGTTTATTGTTTGAGGGTAGTTTAGTCTGTGGCTTTTTCACGTGGATTCGATAAGTAAAAACGGTGGAACTTTTTTGAAGTTTGTGACCTATTGAAAGTTGTTTAATCTGGTAGATTTACCGTATTATCCTCTAACGTTCATTTATGGAAACGTGAAATGACTTTTTGTTTGTTTTTGAATTTCAAATCTATTTTTAATAAATTTAATTTTTTTAATTTTTTTATTTTAAATTAATATTTTTATATATTTTTAAATTGTTTTAATACATTTGTCATATTCGGGATATCGCAACGATCATTTAAAATTTCTTGATTGGAAAAAGACAGATATCTAACATGTTTTTTAAAGGAAAATGTCTAATTCGAGAAGTCGACACCAAGTATTATAGTCACTAAAAACTCTAATTGGTCAATAGAGATTCTATGGTATGGGACTGGTTACGCGAAAGAAAAGATGATATCACCCTTTAAGTGTTCTACTTGAGGCAGATTACATTGTTGGTTTTGACTAAAATTGTTAAGAATTTGTTCACCCCTTTTCCTTTATTCTTCCTATCATGTTCTTGACTCTAGCGTCAGTGAACAGTTTTTATGAATATTTTCAACTCTAGTCAGAGTTGAACTAGAGTTGAAAATATTACACAAACCCAAAAAATATATAATATTCATGCCTTTTATGCCAATAAATAAGTTTGCAAAAAATTAAATTTTCAATGAAAAAGAAATTTTTCTATGCCATTTTTTTTTACCCTTTTTCTATTATTCGCTCTTTTTAGACTAAAATAAATTTTTAAAAAAATATTGCACAACAGATTTGCATTTAATAGTAATGATCTACAAGTTGAGCACATAGCAAAAAAAAATCAAAATGAAAAGAAAAAAATAAAACAAAGTGCAAGGGACCCACAAATAAACCAACAAAGATCCCCAAGTATTTCCAGAATTTTCAGATATCAAAAGGGGACTCATTTGACTAGATTTCAAAATAAAAATGGAATAAAACACATGAAAAAAACACGATGGTATATTTTGTACAGCACACCCTTGGTAACACAACAATTTAGGCTTGTTGGGCCTAAAGTCCAAACCCGACCCACACTTATTTTACTAGGCTTAATCTAGCCCAGCCGCATGAAATTGAGCCAGATCCAGCCAGCTCGGGCCTGTTACTGGTTTAAACTAGTAACCGGTTGATTTTGTCTCTGCAAGCATGCTTCAACTGTTCACGCATGCAAAGAGTGAATTAAATTTGCAAGGAGGGAAAGATTGCTTACCTGGGTTTTTTTTTGCAGACGTCTTGGACGAAGAATCGACAGGCGCTTGTCGCGGGTGAAGCCTCTGTCTTTGGCTTCCTTTTGTTCTCTTCGTTCCTGCTCATATAGTCACTTCTCTCTCAATCTCTTTTCTATTTCGCTTTCTTCTTCCCCTGTTTTTTTTGTTGTTCTCCCTTCCCCCTGGATTCGTTACGTCCTCTGCCTCTTATAGGCTTTTCTTGCTCAAAACTGATATTTATCTTCCCCGGACACTGATCTTCACGTGGAGATAGAGCTTGAGACTTCGTGTTTTGGTTGGATTGGAACACCAATAGTCCTATCATTGCTAGATTATTGGTAATGGTTTCCTCCACGCCTCAATAGCTTGTTATGGCGGTGAAGGAAACAACAACGAACTAAGAAACTGGTGATGGAAGTTGTGGGAATTGCAATGTGTCTGTGAGTTGCCTGTCTGGGTGGCAATTGGTATTTCCTTCGCAAGGGGCCTCCTCTATTTCCAGAGGAAGAAAATGAAGAAATGAAATGAAAACAATGTTGTTTTTGGGTGGAGCGGTCGTTTTTCAATTCGGTCCTCGAGGTTTTAACAGTTTTTTAAGCGGACCCTTAGGCACAATTGTAATTAGACCCCTGCATTTCGGTGCCATGTACAAAACAGTCTTTATCTTCCAATTTAATCAATTTAATCCTTGATTGACTTTTCAACTTTTAATTCTTTCACAATTACCCCTGAAAAAATCAATTAAACTCCCTATAGTACTCCCTTATTTTTACTTTGGTCCTTGAACTTTAATTTTTTGCAATTTTGATCTAAATCAACCCCAAATTTTGGTATTTCTTCAATTAAGCTCATGATTTTATTAATTAAACTAATTTCAAGCTCAATTAAGTCCCCAAAGTTATCAATTCTCCAATTAAGCTCTTGATATCATTAATTAAACCTATTTAAAGTTTTAATTAAGTCCCCGAATTTATCAGTTCTTTCAATTCCTACCAAAATTAACTTCCAAAGTTATAATTTCACCCTGATTAACCCTTAAAACTTTCAATTTGTGTTATCTTAATCCAAATTCGAATTTTTCTTCATTCATTTCATTCCTCATTTCATTTTCCTTTTATTTCGCCAAAAATAAAATAAAATAAAAGATTGGGCTAGGAGAATACTAATGCTAAAAATAAATATAAAAAAATAAAAAATATTATTTTAATATATTTTTAAACATAAAACACCATTATCACAATAGTAATCGAGTTATTAATTGAGGCATTCATGATATTCCTTCTGTTTTTTTATTTTAGTTTTTTTTTGTTTTGTGAATAGAATTCACTCTAGCGAGTAAAAATCTTCAAATATTTTTTGAGAAATTGAAATTTTTTTTTTAGAAAGGGGTAAAAACCTCGAATTGAATTTGTTGACATGGGGCAACAGTTTTAGTGGAAAATGTTATTAAAATAAATAACATTCAATAAAGTGGTTTGATAATTTATTTATTTGATAAATTATAATACCATACGTTACTTACACATCATTTTTATAAGAATATTATGCATAGTGTATGTTATGTATAGGTTAATATGATTGATAGTGAAAATGTATTTTTAGCAGTATGAAAATTATTGATTTTTATAGTAATTTTTATTTTAAAATTTATTAAAATAATAATTTTTATTTTTTAAAAAATAATTTTTAATATGAACATATCAAAATTATATAAAAATATCAAAAAATTAATTTAAAATAAATAATAATAATAATAATTTTAAAAAAGCACTTTTAAAAGGTGAAAACAAATATACTCTTAACAAATGACAATAACATCAGCCTAATCCATGGCGTCTGGGTTTGTTGAGCGGGCGTAATTGAGTCTCATGCTTTATGACGTGGATTTATCCTATCGAATTTGGAAATGGAAGGAAACCAGGTGGCTCAAATGGTGGAATTTTGAAGATCACGAAGGATGGAAACTCCTGTCTTTTTTATTCTTTCTTAAAAAAAAAATAAGGTGTCAATCTTTATAGTTCACATAACATCACAATAATAAGTATTTATTTTTATTACAGAATTATATAAAAAAATGGTTAAGAGGAGTTTATTTTGCACGAAATATTGTTGGACATAATGTATTTGTAACTATGTATAAAAACATGAATTCTATATAAATATTTGATCGATAAAAATACCTTTATAATTTAGTAATTCCATTGTTATATAAATATAAAAAGAAACGATCACTATAGCCAAATTAGATGCTTGTTAGGGGCATATAGTCACAATTCGGCCCCACCAGCTAGATATTATCTGCTTTAGGCCTTATTGCCATCACGGTTTTGTTTTTGGTGACCATGTATAACCCCAAAACGCCTCTGACAAGTTAGCAACCAGCACTACTAATAAAGCTAGTTATCAACTCTTCACCCACCGATGTGGAATATTACAATTCACCCCCATTAAGAAGCTCGACGACCCTGTCAGCACCACCGAACAGCCAGTGAGGTCGGCTCTGATACCAAAAGTCACAACCCAACCTAACCTGCCAGATATTGTTCGCTTTGAGCCTTACTGTCCTCACAGTTTTGTTCTTGGTGGCCACACATAGCTTCAAAACGCGTCTGACATGCTAGCATTCGGCATTGCTAGTAAGGTCAGCTACCAACTTCTCACCCGCCGATGTGAGATATTACACATACATTGTCTCATTGCATTAGGGCAGTCAAGACCTTTTAAAAGCTACCCTAAAAGGCGGCGATAGATGGTCATACGACCCTTCTTACACCGCACAAATAATTCAGGGGTTGTTCACACACTAGTGCATGCATTGCACATACCAATAATTTTTTTTTATTATATTTAATAACTATAACTTACAAGAATACCCATGAGTACATTTAAAATTTATAATAAAACCAATGTAAAATAACAAAACAGCCCCTAAGTTGGAGTTTTGTTGGTTTTGTCTTTAAGGACATCAAAATGATTATATTATTCTTAAAAATTGAAAATACAAAAAATTCCCCGAATATTAGGCATTAGATTATTTTATTCTAAAGTTAAATTAGAAATTTTACTGTGCAATAAAAAATAAAATGACTAATCTAACCTTATTTATTTTGTAAAAAAACATTTATATCATGATGAAAAGATCATCTTGAGTTAAATATCTAGTTCAAAAGTTTAATTGTCATGCAACAATTGTCTTTACACTATTCAAATTAATAGTAGTTTGAGTCTTGAGCTATAATAACTTCTCCTTCACCTTTAGTTTTTTTTTTTTTAATGTGTGTATGTGTAAATGGACATGTACAAATGAAAAGCATCCACATTAACAAAACCGGGGAGGGGGTTCCTCATAAAACACCATGAATTTATTGTTCACAATCTTTTTTCCCGTCATTTTTTTTTCAAGTTCACTCTTCCAAAACCAAATCTAAGGCCAATTTAAGTTAAATTATTAAGGAATACAAAATTAAATACAGAGGACTAAGGTGAAAAAGACATGTAAAATAAGTGACCGTTCTAAAGTTTGCACATGAAAGTTTACTTTTGTCCTTCTACTTTTCCAATGATACATTTTCAGTCCCTCAATATTTCTAAATTTAATTTTATTACAAAACTTCATTTCTCTTATTTTTATTTCCTGGTTATAGAGGTGAGAGAGAAATGTTGTTGAATTATAGCAACAAAAAGAGAAAGTTGCCGTTAACACCAATTCTGGCCATAAAAAAGTTCGGTCTTGGTGTCCACAGATTTTATTTGACGAGAGAGGTTTAGATTATGTGTTATTTTGCCTTGAAATGACCTGAAAATATAGATTTAACCTTAGTAAATTTTTGGATTTCAAGTTAATTTCTCATTTTTTGACCAATTTTTTTTTTGTTGTTTAAAGGAATTAAAGGGTTTATGTTGGTTTTTAGGTTATGATTGGAGGTGTTTTTTGGGTAAAAAAAAAAAAACAGGAGAGAAATGAACTTTGGGGTTGAAAAACCCCAACCCTGAGTTTTCAATTATTTGAGTCATTGAGAACCGGAGAGATAGACAACATGTCGTCCACATCACCTATAAAAAAATCGGTTAGACAAACAACATGTCGTCTGCATAATTAAGCAAAAAAAATAAATTTAAATGGGGCAAGCGCATAAGCCTGTCCTTGCTTTGAGCCCACAAACTAGTCCATTAGGACTAGACTCTTAGGGCTCATTTTTAAAGGGTTTTCCTTGAGTTTTTTTTTTGTTTCATTTAAATAAAATCAAAATCAAAGAATTTATTTTTAAAAAAATTATACACTAATAATATTTTTTTTGGATTATGGTGGGATAAATATTTTTTTCACTCTGTTTGTTTTTTTAGAAAAACATAGTTTTTTTTAATGAAATTATCATTGTTTCACAACTCGAGTGGTAGATTCAACAGGTTAACCCAAATTGACTCAAGTTTTTTTTGTTGCCTTTTTAAAATTAATTTTTTTTCAATTTCATACTTCAATAATAGATTTGTTAAGAACTGACATTTTTTAGTTTAATTAAATGTGAAGGATCCCATCTATTTTTTTAATGAATCAATATTTTTTCTTATATATATATATCAAGGAAAAAACCTATATTTTGCCTTGTAAATTTAACAATGTTCCATCTCTTCCTATAAAGATTTTCATTTTCTCCTATTTGCCACTAAATAACCAACACAGAGCTAACTTTTTTATATTTTTGTTTTACTTCTGCTCTTCTTTTTTATTTTGCCCTCTCAAGTTCACATATATGATACGTGTCATGACATCTCACAGCAAATAACTAAAAACCTAGAAAAACTCATAAATAAATTTTTTAAAGTAAACTTTTTAACACCAAGGGATAGCATCAAAACGATAACATTCAAAAAAATATAAACCACAAGAGTAAAAGCAGAATATTGATAAATTTGTAAGGAAAAAAAAATCGAAATTTGCCCATGTTATCAAGTAAAATTGTAATGATACTTGAAAATAAAATAAAAAAATTACCACTTAAATATATAATAATACAGAAAAGAAAAGGCAAAAATATTCTAAATTAGTTCGGTTATGTTTTCATTTTTTTTATTTAAAGCTGTAGATATGATAATTGAAATCCTCTCATGTTAGATTTTATCATGTTTGTTAAATCTAAATCAAATGGGTATGATTCAATGCATAGTAAAACGACAACACCTAACTCAACTGAATTCAAAATTAATAATGAGAATTCAATTATCTAATTAATAAAAAACACAGACAACAAAAAAGAAAAACAACTGGATTTCTGATATTTAGGGTATAGCTAGTTCCTTCAAGTGTAATCCAATTTTCCAATTTCTGTCAAGATCAAATTTGGCCAGTTGTCAAACTTTGATTGAGATTTCAGCTAATCAACGTCCGCCACGCGTCTTTCTTTGGTTAATAATTTTGACTTCAATAGAATTGAAAGGATGGGCTAATCTCATCACAAATTCAAAATCTGTTTGAATTATTAAACGATAAAACCCGGCTAGTTTTTAAATTTTCTGGGGCTCCTCATCTTCCATAATAACTACTGTTTGTAATTTTTTGGTTATTTGTTTAAATATTTTGATTTAAAAATATATTAAAATAATATTTTTTATTTTTTAAGATTTAATTTTGATATTAGTATATGAAAATTATAAAAAAAACAAAAAAACTTAATTTAAAATAAAAAAATGTTTTTTTTTTTAAAAACACGAATCATCAGTAAATATTATTTTTGTTCTAACTCCGTCTGTCAACGCCAGGCGGGAAAATAGCCGCCACTAACCTTACCCATTGATACTGTCCACTACCAGAATCTCACATATCCCGCCGTTAGTTTTAACGCCGCAATCTCTTTTGTCACTTTAAGGAAAGCAAAGAAATCTTTATCGCGAGGGAGAGTTGTTTTACTTGTTGCTTTTGTTAGGGTTTGTTTTTTGCTAGGGTTTGTTTTAATGGACGATAGTTTACTTGACGACATAATACGGCGGTTAGTGGAAGCGAAGAATGGGAGGACGACGAAACAAGTTCATTTGACTGAGGCGGAAATCAAGCAGCTTTGTTTGGCTTCTAAGGAGGTTTTTCTTAGTCAGCCAAATCTTCTCGAGCTTGAAGCACCTATTAAGATCTGTGGTAAAGAAATGGAAAAGTGGAAAAGTCTCCTCTTTCTTCTTTCTCTTTTCAGTTTTTCATTTTTTTTTGGTTTAATATACTGTGAATTTGAACTTATTTGTGTGAAATTTGAGAAGTAGTTTTAGAGCTCATTTGTGGACAAATAGAGTGGAATATTCACGCCGGTAAGAAAATAGCTGCGAAAGCGAGCAGGTGAATAATTGTTTTTTTTTTCCTGATAGATGATAAAAGGAGGACCAGGGATGTGAACTTCGATTCTTTTTCTGTAATAGTTTGTGGAGACATAAGTTAAGAATGTAAGACAGGAGCATTCAATAGGAAATGTTTTAAACATCATTGAATATTTGTAGTTCTGAGATGACTACTGGCTTTGTGTTTGTTTATAAGCTGGCTACATGGATGACTAATGGCAAGTGAGTTGCTTGATTGGTGGAAGAGGTAGTATGTATTAATTGAATGGACTACTGGCTTTGTGTTGTTTGTAAGCTGGCTACTTGGATGGCGAATGGCAAGTGAGTTGCTTGATTGGTGGAAGAGGTAGCATGTATTAATTGAATGGAAGTTGCGTCATGGAATCATTAGAGAGTATGGTAGTTAGGATAGTAACCACGTGAATGATTTTTTTTGTAGAACTCTTAAAGTGATTGGTATCCATGTAATCAGTGCGAGTAGAGGGTGGTTTTTAATTTATCATGATGCTAAAACTACTGGAATTGAATGAATGACTTAGGCAGTGGTTGTCTCTGTAATTGTGTTTATGACGTGAGATATATCTTATCTAATTTTTTTAGCTGTCATGTTCCTCTCTTCCGTTATGGTTGGCAAGAAGGGAAACAAATGTAAAGAAATAATTAGACAATTGCTGGAGCCTTAGGCAGGGCGTGTTCCATGTAGATATTCCATGGCTGTTTTGTGATGGTTTGTTCGGGTTATGTTATGGACAGTCATTGAGGAATTTTGGTAGCTTAGCCTTTGTAAGTTTCCCTACTCTTCGCTCTCTCTGCCTAGGATTTTATTGGGATACTGTGACACATAGCAGAGTATGTAGGCTTCAAGTAAGTGCTTGGGATCTGAATTGAGTTAATAACACTTCTTTTAGGAAGGGATAGTGTTGGTCTTACGTTCAGTTGATGGTAACTGCAAGGAGTTCAGTTGATGGTAATTGCAAGGAGTTGCATACTTGTTAGCATGGACTGGTATCATATAAAACACACAGCTTTGCCTTTTTCTAGGTCTTTGGGGACTGTATAGCCATGAAAATGCATGCATGCTTTGAGCAGGAGCCTTTCTAAAACTTTTATGGTCTGTTTTGGGGAGGTGGGAGGTGGTGATAGCCTTGTCCTCAGAAAGGAATACATTTTTTATTTTATCTAATGCGATTAAGGTGAAATAAATGTAATTTATTGCATCAAATTGTCTGAGTAAAGGTCAAGAATCAGCTTTTATCAGTTCTTACCATCACTGTTGTTACATTAAAATCTTGCTGCTATAGCTTTTGAGTTGCCCGTTCCGCAGGCTGTTAGTCTTCTAAGAAACCTGGAATATGCTCATGATTCTCCTTTTGCTATCGTGGTACAAGCTCGTAGCTTTACTGGAAGCCTTAAATGAGAGGTGTAATACGACTTGACTTTACAAATTTTTGTGGTTAAAAAATCTCCATATATATGATTTCTAATTACAAGATATTTACAAATCTTGTAAGAAACCTGAAATACTCACGATCCCCTTTTGCTACCGCAATACAAGCTCTTAGCCTTACAGGAAGATGTAGATGAGAGTTGTAATTCGAGTTGATTTTTCAGATTTATGTGGTTCAAAAACCTCCATATAGATGATTTCTAATTACAAGAGATTTACAAATCTTTTATTGAAACAAAAAAGGTAGCCTACTGCCTTCTTGTTTTGAATGTATCAATCAATCTCCTCTTTTCTTGTATGATTTGGTTCCAACCTTTAAGTAAACACATTTGTAAAACTCTTAAAAGTTTATTTTAGAGGAATAAAATGGAGAATAATTTGATTTCAGTGATACTGGTCAAGCAAGATAATTTTTTCCTTTCTCAGCTTGAATTTTGCTTAATGTTAGGTGATCAACCACGTTCATCTTGAAAGGATAATTTCATTGATGATGTGGCGAATCGATACTAGTTGGTTGGTTATTATATTTTGGCTACAGGGTTCTAGTGCCTGTAGGTCTTGATGGTCATTCAACATTGAATCTTGTCTCCTATAATGACAATTGATATAGTTTGTCATATAAGAAGCTATGGTGTGGTAGGGAGGTAGAGCTCATGGTTTCATCACTCTGTCTCCAATGCCTAATGGTATAAATGAACTTTGGAGGGAACTCTTTTTGTTGTGCCTTATTTGTCAGTATTATTATTATTGGTTTTGTTTTGTATTGTTACTGTATTGGTGATGGCATAATAGACTAGAGAGATTTAGAAAGTTATGTTTCATACCTAACTTGGCAATAGAATATCATCTATATTGACTTGTTTCATTTCTTGATCTGTCACATATAAGGAATCTAATACTGCAGATAATTTCTATAGGCTTTCTATACATTAACAACCGGTATGGCAGGTGATGTTCATGGTCAGTTCTCGGATCTTCTACGATTGTTTGAGTATGGTGGTTACCCACCCGAGGCAAATTATTTGTTCCTGGGGGACTATGTTGATCGTGGCAAACAGAGCATAGAGACAATATGCCTCCTCCTTGCATACAAGATCAAATACAAGGAGAACTTCTTCCTTCTTAGGGGCAACCATGAATGTGCTTCCATCAACCGTATATATGGGTTTTATGATGAGTGCAAGAGGAGGTTTAACGTTCGTGTCTGGAAGACATTCACTGACTGCTTTAATTGTCTGCCTGTGGCTGCTCTTATAGATGAAAAGATCCTTTGCATGCATGGTGGATTGTCTCCCGAGTTGAAGAACTTGGATCAGATCAGGAATCTTGCTCGCCCTATTGATGTGCCGGACCATGGTCTTTTATGTGATCTATTGTGGGCTGACCCGGATAAAGATATGGAAGGCTGGGGAGAGAATGACAGGGGAGTGTCATACACATTTGGGGCTGACAAGGTTGTTGAATTTCTTCGGAAACAGGACCTTGATCTTGTTTGCCGAGCTCATCAGGTAATTTTAGTTAAATTAACCCTTATACTTTAGCATTGGTGCATTTGTGCTGAAAGCCTGAATTCTTGATCCAACTTCGGTTCCTGTCAATTTTGGGTGGACTGTCTCCAAGAATCACATTTATCGTTCACTGTTTTAGTGAAAGCTGCAGACATGTGAATGACTTTCTAAATTTCTATCAGCAGAATTTTGCATGTCAAACCTCCCGGGAAACTTGTGAAGTAGAATAGATGGGATTGATCACATCATTATCAATCATGTGTGTTTATGCCAGTGCACACATTTATGCATGCTCAGGGTATGCCCTATCGGTTCACTTAGAAATATTTGTGTTTCATTCGTGTTTCTCCTCATGCCTTTGATTTCTAGCTGTATGAAAGGGCCTTGGCGATGCAGGGCATGCATTTTACTGTTCATGTGCAAAAAGATTTTATACTTGTAGAGTTTGCTAACTTAATGGTTTCCTTTTTTGTTATTGCTTGTTTCATGTATTTAGGCTTGATAAAAAAATTGGGTCTTCATTGTTATTTGGCCTGCTAGTTTACTCTCTGAGTGTGTCTTTATGTGCTTATTTGTTATGAGCCATGCATGGAAATCCTTGTGTTAGCATCATGAAGTGCTTAATTAATGTCTATCTGGTTTGTGGGAATGAGTGTGATCAATAGGTTGTTGAAGATGGTTATGAGTTTTTTGCAAAGCGACAGCTGGTCACAATATTCTCTGCACCAAATTACTGTGGTGAGTTCGATAATGCTGGCGCCATGATGAGTGTCGATGATACTTTGACTTGTTCCTTTCAAATCCTTAGAGCCTCTGAGAAGAAAGGCAAAGGCGGATTTGGCAACAACATTTTGAGACCAGGAACTCCACCTCACAAGGTATGTGAATTTAGTCACACCCCATAGATTGGCATTGTGTTACTGTTCTGGCATTTTTTTTCTTGAACAAGCTCTGTTCTGACTAATGACCAAGACTTGATAAGGTTGAATCCTGGTCAGTTTATTAAGACTAAATTCCTGAAAATCATTTTCAAGCCTCCCCTCTCCTCGCCCAGCAAAAATTGGAAAAAATAAAGAAAGGCTGCAACATTATCAAAAGATCTAAAATGCAAAATAGAATATCTTATTGGGAATTCATCATTACAGATTTCAACATGAGAATTCACCTAGAATGACAATGTATATCTGAAGGGGTGGTTTGACTCTGGAATTTTATTCCTGTGAGAATTGATGTAAATCATTCTTCTTCTGCAACAATTAAGGTGGACACAATTGCCATGGTTCTATACCAACCAATTCTCTTACTATTCTTGTTAATCCAAAATTGTAACCATCTTTTGGCATCATATGCCTATCTTTGTGCTGTGTGCTGACTTGTCCACAATTTCTGTTTGCACTGCATTTTCTTTTGAGCAATGCAAGGCATTGTGAAATTATTAGCCATACTGCAACCTTTGTGAACTTTAGATTTTCATGAAATCTTATTGAGTTTTAACACCCCTCATTTCTCTCAAGGGGAAGAGCTGATTGATTTGCACAGCATTAAAAATCTGAAGTGGAATATAGCAAATGGAGTTGGTTTGCTCTGTCTTGTGCAAGTCATCCTGGCCAGAATCACCTTCTTTATGGTTAGGCATAATCACAGTAACTTTTGAGTCCACCTTTGGCACAAAAGATAAAATGTGAAGGCATAAGTTCCTGCACCTTTTGAAAGAAACCCTAGGCGCCTGTGCAAGATGAACGTGGAGACATTATGCTATTGAACCTTGTTAAAGGAGTTGATGCACCTCTTCTCCTTTGAAATAAAGTTATGTTTTAATTGATGTAAAATGGAACTTTCGAACTCGTGAGAATGCTTCCTTTTCAGTTGCTTTCAATTAAGGCAAAACACTTTAATTTGAAAGGAAGTGTGATTTATGCTATTTACCATTTTATGATGGATTGCATCCCCTATTCAATGTTTGAGATATGGAACCGAGTCACGAACCTCGCATAGCATGTTTGTGATTTGCTTGTTGCTCTATAATTTGATCTCAATTTATGATTCTGGACTATAGAGCAAAAAAAAAAAAAAAAAAAGAGAAGAGGCACCGGGGACTTATCCATTGATTGTGGCACTGGATGTTCCACGCGTCTTTCTCCTCGCCCCCCTGGCTTGGTGCGCTCTCTATTAATATTAATGAGGAACAGTGACATTTTAACCAGATTTGTTTAGCATAGGTGGTAGGATATCCTTTTGAATCACTGCACTGCTATTCGTTGCAAGAGAAACATTATTTTGGGATATAATTATTGCGTTTCTAGAAGTTGGAATTTGTGTTTGAATTGCATCAACACATCTTACGCAGTGAAGGCAACGAATTGCTTCCAGATAATTTTGTATTCTACAGTTCCCTTGGTAATTCATTTTCTCTGAGCAAATTCATGAAATCTTCGGTTCCTGCTTCTCACGTTAAACGAGTTTTGTTAACTGTACAAGGGAACTATTTCTTGGCAAATATAAGTGGCAGTTTTGAATTCCGTTCAAACAGTATTTCTAAAAAAAAACTGATTTTTTTTAAAATTATTTTTTTATATATTTTAGATTATTTTAATATGTTAATATAAAAAATAATTTTAAAAATAAAAAAATATTATTTTAATATATTTTCGAGAAAATAATATTTTAAAAAGCAACTCTTATTATATTTTCAAATATTTTCTAAATTTATTCATATGATTTAATATAACTTCTGACTTGTATTCTGATTTGGATAAAAAAATACATATTTCAAATTTTAGTCTAAATTTAGCTGTCACCAAAAATTAATTTTCTACCGATTCTTTTATTCAACTATAGTGATTATTTTCACAATATTTTATGCAGTTTTTTTAGATGATTTTAAAAACATATCTTTTATAATATTGTCTATATTAAAAGAATTTAATAAATTATTGGAATATTAGCAAAGAAAAGTGAACATATTGATATTATCTTGTATTACATTCCTTTTTTAAGAAGATTGCTTTGGGTTAATTTTTGTTAAATATATATTTAAATCTAAATGATTCCCAGCACAAGTTAATTATGGTAAATTATTTCTGAGCTGTAACTGCACAATTCTGGAGAATATTTTTTTCATGAATCACATCATGCAGACCTGTTCTGAGTGTCGTTAGCTGCAAAATTCTTGAATGCTACTGTAGATGAGTTTTTTATTTATTTTGATTTTGAATATTTGTATTTTAACTATTACATAGTATTTTTTTTATATATAACTTTTGCATACGCAATCCAATTTGAAGTGGCTTCCAATAATGAAACACATCCTGACTTGCAAGAAATTTAATTATTTTTCAATGATGATGATGATTTTTTGTAAACTAGTTCTTACAAATTAAAACCGGATCCCTTTATGATTTTAGTATTGAATACTGACCGAAATTTTTAATTTCATAATCTTAAAAGTTAAAACAAAGGAAAGTAAAATACATAAAGAAATTAATTTATTTTCTTTTTCATTCATAATAAAAAAGCCGAAGAGATTAATGAATAATCTGCCACGTAATAATTTTGCATTTGGCGACAACAAACAAACCCCCCCACCTGATTTTCATAGTTTACAAGGCATTGTTTGTTATTGAGGCAGAATTGCGTTTTTAAAAAAAATGATTTTTTTTACATTTTTTTAATTTTTTTTGTATTTTTTATGTGCTGATGTCAAAAATAAATTTTAAAAAATAAAAAAATATATTATTTTGACACATTTCAAACTAAAAAACACTTAAAAAAACAAACGTTATCATAATATCAAACATTACCTAAAAGTCACAGTATCAAACACTCAACGACTCGAGAAAACTAGTTACCTTGATTAATAAAACTAGTTCCTTAATTAATAGGTAATTGAAGAAACTAGTTCCCTAATTAATCATTAATTGAAGAAATCAATTAATAGGGTAAATGAACAAATGCTTGGTTTAGGCCAGAAAGGACACTAACATGTCCTTAAATTATGCTTATTGTATTAATTTGTAAGGTTAAGGGTAAAATAAAAAATTAACTGTTTAGTAATTAATTGACATTGTAAATATATAAAAGAGATAATAATAAATAATTATTATGTACAAAACTAATTGTATTTGGTATTAACTAAATTTTTAAATATCTCATATCATCATGTCATGTCGGGTTGTAGATAATGTATTTGTAATTTGTTTTTGTGTGAGTTTAATCAAATGATGTAATTTTATATAATTATATTGCACTCCTTTTTATATTTACTTTTACTTTACAATAAATGTGTGTCTTTATTGATTTTGTAAGTAATTTAATTGTCTTATTATTCATAATATTTCTTGAATAACATAATACGTGATTTATTTGAGTGGATATTGAAGAAAAATGAGAAGTTGATTTTTATGGTTGGGTTTAATATAAATAAGGAAGTTTCGGAACAATGTTGGTTTTTTTTTGGTAGGTTGTGAAAATTGTTGAGATGATATATATATATATATATATAATCTTGTAAAATATATATACCTGGAATGTTGTGTAAATAATTGGGGATGTTATATTAGCCCATATCGTTTACACAAAAACACCTTTTCCATTGAAAAATCCAATTTAATTGTTTTTTTTTTTCATCAACAACAACCTCTGTTTAAATTCTAATAAATATAAAAATAATATAATAACCTTATGTTATAATAAAAATTAAATAAAAACATGTACATACAATAGATACACAATTGAAGTTACAGAGTTTGATATTGGCTTGAGTTAACTAGCATTTGTGCGGTTAAAGTTAATGGCTTTTGATTATAAACCAAGGGCATGTGAGAAATCATTATTAATGAATTCTTTTTTTGTTTTTTTTGTCTTTATTGTCAAGTTTTGTATTTGAGCATTTTAAGTAATGTAAAGAAATTTAGTTATTGCTTATATGCTGCTGCTGCTACTATTACCACAAGACTTGTAGTTCTAGAAACTTCAAGCTTGCAAGAGAAAAGAAGACAATTATACATGTTCGTCGAGCTTGTAAGTTGTCAAGGTTATATAAGTAACTAAACTAACTATGTATGGTCCAATTTCCTTCTAGAAAGCAACTACTAATCATCTTCCTAACAAATCCTAACTACCAACCAACTATTTATGTACTTCTTAACCAACTCTTCATGTGATAAAATCCATTGATTGACCACCTATTGCTTATAACTACTAAAACTAATCCAACTGCTATTTCCTGCGTGCCTTGACCTGCCATCTCGTCATTCATTAGCTACTAACATTTTGATTCTTGTATTGTAATATCACCTCCTCTTTAAAGTGATTATTGTCCTCGAGGATCAGTGCCATCAATGTAAAGATTAGGAAATTATTTGTTGAACTCTTCCAAGTCTTCCCATGTGGCATCTTTTTTAAACAAATTAAACCATTCACTAATCCTATTATGATACGTCTATTGCCTTTCTTCATCAGTTTCTTGTCAAGAACAGCCATTGGATTCACCTTATCATTTTCATATTCATCAACCTCTGGTAGTTTATAAAACATTACTGTATTATTCCCAACCTTCTTATTAAGCAATAAAAATATAAAAAACTGAATGTATTGAAGCTCCATCTAACAATAAGCCACAACACTAACTTTCTGAATAACCTTGTAAGGACTGTAAAATATGGGATTAAGCTTGAAACTCTACCTCAAAGCTATGGTTGGAATCTAAGATAGACTAGATCATCAACATTTAATTTCCTTTCAGTCCTCTATTTATCTGGTATTTGTTTCATCATCATGTGCCTTGTCATTGCCAATTGGCTTTGTAGAATTTGATCCATATTCTTTTTTGATCGTACCATTTCTTTCACAACAACTACACTAATTACTTCTTATGTAACTGTTTCTCTATTGGGTGGAGGATAGTTATACAGGACCTGAAATGGATTCATTTTAATGACCGATTAAAAACTTGAATTATATTATTATTGAGCCAATGATAACCACACATGCCATTTCTTTTGATTGTACATTGTCATGCACATTAAGTAGGTTTCCAAACACTAATTTACCCTTACTAATTGACCATCTTGTTGGGGATGATAAGTTGAACTCATTAGCAGCTTTACTCCTAACTTTTTAAATAGCTCATTCCAAAATAAACTTACGAATGTAGCTAGTAATTTATGAAACTTGTAAAAGTGATCAAGAAACACTTAAGCTATGTCTTGAGCTCTAAATGGATGAGTTGATATAATAAATTGTGTATATTTTATAAATTTATCCACCACTATTTACTATAATATGGTTTTACTTTTAGATTTTGAAAATGATTATATAAAATCCATAGTCTTCATGTGCCCACTGATAAGGGTAGTGGTTATAATAGGCTAGGATAAGCCACCATTTTTATCTTAGCTTACTTATAAATATCACATTCATCAACTATTTTAATGACTTATTATTTTATTGCTGGCCAATAAAATATTGTTTTTTTTATCTTTATGGATTTTACGTAAAGATGGGTCCATTTGGGGTAATACTAAAGCCCATTGATAAAAAAAAGCCGATTAATACAAAGCACAAAGCCCGTCTCCGCTTACAATACAAACTCGAAACAAGAGTAATTCAACGGAAGCAAACAACTTCTGCTTCCTTCCTTCCTCGCATCGTTCATTTCCCTCCTCTCTCCCACTCCAAAACTGACTCACACAGTTCATGAAGTGCCGATCCGTGGCGTGTATATGGCCGGACACACCTCCATCTCACAAAGTCACCGCCTCCGCCTCACTTAACCACCCGCCAACCCTTTACACTGGTGGATCCGATGGCTCCATTCTCTGCTGGAACCTCTCTTCTTCCGATTCCAACACGGTAACTCACCTCAGCCCCTTCCTTCTCTTAAACTACACTTACCTCATTAGTTACCGAATCTGTTTTCTGTTAGCTGTATCATTTAATCTCCCAGCAACCAAACAGTCTTCTTTTTTATTCTCTCGTATGTTATCAATGTAAATTGTCGCTGATGATTTAGGTTAACTATTTTTAATTTTTGTTTGATAGGAAATTAAACCGGTTGCAATGCTGTGTGGCCACGCTGCACCGATAGCTGATCTTAGCATTTGTTGTCCCATGGTGGTCACGGGAGAAGATACCAAAACGAAATGTTTGAGTAATGGTGATGGAAGTTCTGCTTCCGATACTTATGATGCGTTAATTAGTGCGTGTAAATTTGGTGTATTGTGTGTTTGGAGTAGAGGAAGTGGACACTGCCGGCGTAGAAGGAAACTTCCCCCTTGGGTTGGAAGTCCGTGTATTGTTCGGACATTGCCTACGAGTTCGAGATATGTGTGTATAGGGTGCTGTTTTATTGATGCTGCTCATTCATCAGATCGTCATTCTATTGATTCTCTTGAAGGGGGTGAGGTTTCAGTGGATAAAGGTTGTCTGCCCGGGAAACATCCGAAGAGTACTGTTGTGATTGTTGATACGTATAGTCTCACTATTGTACAGTCTGTTTTTCATGGGAATTTATCAATTGGGCGATTGGATTTTATGGATGTAGTTTTGTTGGGTGAAGATGGGGAGAAGCATTCTGTTTTTATCGCTGATTCATCTGGTAAGGTGGAATTGGTTCCGATCTTGAAGGAGTCAAATCCAGTTGGTGATGGTGGGAGTGGCTTGCGTAAGAGTTCTCAGTTGGAAGTGGTTAATTGGGGCAATGGTTTGAGTAAGGAAGGACAGGTCGTGTCAACTGCAACTCGTGGGAACCTTATTGCTCTAGTGTTAAAAACACGTTGCATATTTAGGCTATTGACCAGCGAAACTACAATTGGAGAGACTTCTTTTGCTGAAGATATCCTTTGTGTCGAGGACCGTTTTGCCCAATCACATGTTTTGGGAGGCATGTTTCTTGAAATTGGTGAAGCTGGTGAAATGCAGAGTGCCCAGCACGATAATTTCTGTGGACATTTTGCTGTCTGGAATAGTAGAGGTTCTGCTATTGTATATATTGTATCATATCTGAACAATGTATTTAAATCTGAAACTCTCTGGGAGATTCCTGCTGCTTCTTATCCTGCTGATGTGAGATTGTTGTTTTCTTTCATTCAGTTGAACAATTATCTTCTTCGAATTGAATCTGTTTGCTTTGATGACGAAGAGCCTTTACAGTGGAGACCCCATGTCACAATCTGGTCTCTATGTCGAAAGCATGATAACCATGGAAAGTCATCCCAACAATGCAAAATGCTTGGTGAAAGCGATTTTTTTGCTGATTGGGTCTCAAACTCTAGCCTCCTTGGAATTAATAACCAAGGTGTCGGGAAAATGAGGATGACTTCTGCTCAAAGCTCTGTTCCAAATTCAAGAACTGAAAATAATAAACATGCCGATGAAAGTTTTGGTTTTGTGTGCAACGGAAAAACTGTATCCTCTTCCATGGTTGTTTCTGAAAATCATTTTTTCCCTTATGCTGTTGTATATGGCTTCTTTAATGGTGAAATAGAAGTTGTACGATTTGATATGCTTCTTGAACCAGATTCTCACGGTGAAAGTCCACGTAATGATGTAGATTCTCCTGTATCCAGGCAATATTTTTCAGGGCACACAGGCGCTGTGCTTTGTTTGGCAGCGCATCGGATGTTAGGTGCTGCCAGAGGATGGAGTTTCAGTCATGTTTTAGTTTCTGGAAGCATGGACTGCACAGTTCGCATCTGGGATCTGGACACTGGAAACCTCATTACTGTGATGCACCAACATATAGCTTCAGTGCGTCAAATAATCTTTCCCTCAGCACGGACAGAACGTCCTTGGGGTGATTGCTTTCTCTCTGTCGGGGAGGACTCATGTGTTGCTCTAACTTCTCTTGAAACTTTGCGTGTAGAGAGAATGTTTCCAGGGCACCCAAGCTATCTTGAAAAGGTTGTGTGGGATGGTGCAAGAGGTTACATTGCATGTCTCTGCCAGAGCCATTTAGGATTATCTGATACTGTCGATGCTCTGTACATATGGGATGTAAAAACCGGTGCCCGAGAGCGCGTTCTTCACGGAACAGCCTCTCACTCAATGTTCGATCATTTTTGTAAAGAAATCAGTGTGCATTCTATATCTGGTTCTATATTGAATGGAAACACTTCAGTGTCCTCGTTGCTTCTTCCAATAATTGAAGATGAAACCTTCTCTCAATCCCACTCAAAGCTTCTGGAGAAGAAGGTCAGCTCACCAAGAATGATGTCAAACATGAAAAATGCAATGGACCCCACTGCTTCCCAAGGACAGGTCAAGAAAGGAATATTTCCAACCACGCCATCTTTCCTACAAATGAACAAGCATGCCATTGGATGCACTTGCCCGTTCCCTGGGATTGCAGCCTTGAGTTTTGACCTTGCGTCCTTGATGTTTCCTTTTCAGAAACATGAGCCGGCAGCTAATGGTGTTGTTAAGCAAGAGAATATAGATGTCAAGGAACAGGGAACTAGCACCCCAAGAACTCATGATATGAACTTTGATGGTGGTTCTGATAAGAATGGGACCTCAACTGATACCATTGAGGAGTATGACTGGATTAGGTCACTAGAAGAATATTCACTTCGATTTAGCTTGTCATTCTTGCATTTGTGGAATCTGGATAGCGAGCTTGATAAATTGCTAGTAACAGAAATGAAGCTAAATCGGCCAGAGAATTTGATCATAGCTTCTGGTTTGCAAGGTGACAAGGGGTCTTTGACCCTGTCATTTCCTGGTTTGAGTTCTATTCTTGAGGTACTTTTGGATGAATCTATTAAATACTGGGATTTGTTTTCTTGTTTGGCTCATTTCAACTTTCTTTGAGACGTTGATAACTTTTCAGCTCTGGAAATCATCATCAGAGTTCTGTGCCATGAGGTCACTTACGATGGTGTCCATTGCTCAACGCATGATTAGCTTGTCTCGATGCAGTTCACCAGTCAGCAGGTATTGTGATGCTTCTCCATAGAAGCGCCTATGATATCAGACTACTTCTGTTACATATTCTTAGTGAATTCTCCAAAAATTGTAAGCTGCTGAGTATTATGGTTCTTTATATTAATATAGTTTTTCTGAGTTAAAACTAATCTGCTATTTATCAGGATTCTGTATAGGATCGTGAGATAAATCAAACTGTGGAAATGGAAATAGCTATAAATGAGATCTTTAAATTTGAATGGTTTATGGTAACAAAGTGTGTGAACTACCTTTTCCTTCACAAATTCTGAAGTTTGGTCGAGATTGTTCTTCTGGTTGTAATTATGCTTTTACAATATTAGGCTGCCAATAAATGGCCACTGGGATAATATTTAGCTTCTTGGTTTAATTTATTTTTACATAATAATTTAAATGTAAAATTGTAAATAGCCTTTTATTTTGGTCTGTTGCAGGAGACCTTCAGAGGAAACCTATTGCATGTCTTCATTCTTGCATGTGGTATTCTATGACACTGCATATTTGTTTTCCTGCAGACGCTAGCATCTACTCTGCAAGACTAGTACCATGATACACAAATCACTAGTCTTACAGATCAAATCAGTGTTCTTGTTTGCTAATTTTCAAAAACCCATGTGCATTTTGCTGTCAACTTTCACAAGTTTTGATCTAATGGACATTGTTTTCAGTGCCTTAGCAGCATTTTACACTCGGAGTTTTGCAGACAAAATTCCAGATATAAAGCCCCCTTTACTCCAGGTCAACTTTTTTCCCTGAAGCATCTTGACAATCATATCAGTCCTGAAACTTGCACTGATGGAATTGTGCTTGACAAGTTCCTATTTTTATCTTCTAATTTTTATTTTTAACTGAAGTGTCTGTGTGCTTTTTTGGAAACAGCTTCTGGTTAGTTTTTGGCAAGATGAAAGTGAACATGTACGCATGGCTGCCCGCACTTTATTCCATTGTGCTGCTTCACGGGCTATCCCACTCCCTCTATGTGATAAAAAAATGAATGCACACAGAGAACTTGTGAGATCTTTGAGTGAAATTAGAGGCAATGAAGCTGAAGTTTCAAATGTAGGAGGGACATCTACAAATGATTTGGCATCTGATATGTCACCTGAACCACAAGCAAACCCTCAGGCTGTAGAATTTCCTGACAAGTCACTGGAAAAACAGGGAATTACTGAAGCAGCAAGATCCAAAATACTTGATTGGCTAGAGTCATTTGAAGTGCAAGACTGGATTTCATGTGTTGGAGGGACAAGTCAAGATGCAATGACATCTCACGTCATTGTTGCAGCTGCATTGGCAGTGTGGTACCCTAGCCTTGTCAAACCGAGTATTGCCACATTGGTTGCTCATCCTTTAATTAAGTTGGTTATGGACATGAATGAAGCATATAGTTCCACTGCGGCAGAGCTCCTTGCAGAAGGTATGGAGAGTACATGGGAGGCATGCGTTAGTTCTGAAATACCTCACCTCATTGGGGATATATTCTACCAGATAGAGTGTGTAAGTGGTCAATCTGCCAACTCTGCTGGACATCATTCATCTGTACCATCTTTCATTCGAGAGACTTTGGTTGGGATTCTTTTTCCAAGTTTAGCTATGGCTGATATACCAGGGTTTTTAACTGTCATAGAGGGCCAAATTTGGTCTACTGCATCTGATTCACCTGTTCATCTGGTATCCCTCACAACACTAATAAGGGTTGTGCGTGGTTCTCCACGGCACCTGGCTCAATATCTTGATAAGGTCAGCAGGATTGATTACATTCCTACAAAAAAAGCATGCACAATACTTCAGACTGTATGCTTCATATTTTGAATCTTCATGTAACACATGGACAGATCTGCAGGTGGTTAGCTTCATTTTACACACTATGGATCCTGGCAACTCAATCATGCGCAAAACTTGTCTTCAAAGTTCAATGACAGCACTAAAGGAAATGGTACAGGCATTTCCTATGGTAGCCCTGAATGACACATCTACCAGATTGGCTGTTGGCGATGCAATTGGAATGATAAATAATGCTACTATTTCAGTTTATGACATGCAAAGGTATGGCTGGCATGATTTTCAGATTCAAAAGAATTTCACATTATTATATTTTATTTTCGGGACCTGGGGGGGTCTGTACAGTTCTCATGTTTATCTATGTCAAGTTTACTGAATCATGTCATCCTAGGAGTCAAGTTTGCCAAGTCTGGATATGCTCTAAGATTTCTCCTATTCATAGATCATTTGTCCCAAGGGGGGCCGTGATGGCCATCACTTAACTAAAGTTCCCAGCTCTTTCGGTGTCAATGGTTTTAAGTATCAAGTTGGGTTTATGTTTTCAGCTAGATGGCTCATATAATAGCCACAATACCAGGTGAAAGATAATTGTGATTTCAATTAGCTGTGTGTGCCATTCAATCTGCCTCCGTGATTACCTTGGCTCAAAGTGTCCATTGATATAAGAACCCTTGCTTTTCAGGACTAAGGCCTACAGCCCTAGAGGTTGCTTGTCCCTTATCTGTAGAACTATTCCAGCAAACAAGCATACCTTTTTCCGCTTTTCTTCTTTCAGTATGATTTTAAGCCAAGTTCTTCCCTGATCCTACCTGTCCTTTTAGCAGTTGAGATCCCAACGAAATACACAGGAGAATTACTGGCTTCTTATAAATTTCTTGGAGTTTTCTTAGTTTCAAAGATGTTCTTAAGTACATAATTGCCTAGCCGGATTATAAGGACAAATCAATCAATGCTTATATTACTAGTTGCTTACTTGTTAACAGAAGTTGGAGTTTTGCATCATAAATTGTACTGTAAGTCAGAGAATATTATTGGAGCGAATTGTAAAATTTTGCCATTAGTTTATGTTTTTTTTTTCTTTGAATGTGCCGCTGGAGTTGGCTTTATACTTCTCTGACGCCTCTTGCTTGTTATATCTTTTATTTGTTGGGATAGTAAGTCTATCTTTGCTTTCTAATGTTAGTGTGACAAAAATAAAAGTCTTGGATGCATGTGGACCCCCTGGTCTTCCCAATTTGCTTTCAGGAGCATCAGAAATGGCAGTGACCACTGTAATATCAGCTTTGAGCTTTGCCCCTGATGGAGAGGTATACGTTGTTCAAAGGCCTCAAATAGACAATTTTTAAACTTGTACTAGCCAGCCAATTCTGGCTTAGACTGTGCAATCAACATGGTTTAAAAGGCTTGACTTTGACTCATGGACATGATTGGGCTACCCACCAATCAAATTGACTTTCTGCATAATAGTTTTGAACTTTTTTTGTGGGCTATTCATATAATATTTGATCTCTCTCTCTCTCGCTCTCTCACACACACATAGACACACACACACACACACACATGCACACACGATCATGGCATGTGTCATCTGCTGTTCTGCCATGCCTATGCATTCTATTTTATTCTTTGAATCCAAGAAAGAGTCTGCGAGTTTTGGTTTGAAGTTTTTCATAGTTTAGAAGCTTAGGATTTCCTCATAATGAGGAACCACATGATATAAATAGGAATTCTATGTGAGTTAGGAAAGCATATATTTTGAATGCAGAACTTAGTCATATATACATGTGGCATGAAGTGGAATTGTGCTATTTTCAAGTTGAGAGTAGCTCTGATAGATGTATGAAGCATGCAGAACTTCTTCAATTTTTTTTTAACACCTTCAGTTATCCTTGGGGTAATTGTAAAGGTATCTGCTGCAACCTTGTTGGCTATGAAACCTATCAATGTTACCTTTTTGACAAGATCCTGAATAGTTTGGAGGCTTGGAAGCCTCTTAAATTTTTGGTGCAATCAGTCAACAAAAGATGAAAATAACAATTTGTTAGTTGTTTATGATTTTCCTGCAATTATCTGAATTCGTCATAAAACGTGCAGGGACTGGTTGCATTTTCTGAGCATGGCTTGATGATAAGATGGTGGTCACTAGGATCTGTGTGGTGGGAGAAACTTAGTCGAAACTTGGCTCCTGTCCAGTGCACCAAACTGATATTTGTACCTCCATGGGAAGGATTTTCACCCAATTCTTCTAGGTCTAGCATAATGGCAAGCATATTGGGGCATGATAACCAGGCCAATTTGCAGGTGATTTTCCTTCTAGCTAGTGAACTGTGCAAAATGCTAGCTCAAGTGGTTAAAATTACTTTTTTGTTGAATTGCTGCATCTTTCTTTGGTGGACAATTTAATCCCGTACAAGATAGATTAGTGCAAACCAAAAGTATCTCCTCTGATTTGCACAGCTAATTTGAAAAGGTTATGACACTTTTGTGATGTTTTTTTTTAGGAGAAAGCCCGGGATTCGACTTATGCAGACAATTTGAAATTGTTAATACATAATCTGGACCTCTCTTACCAGCTACAATGGGTTGGCAAACGAAAGGTACTTCTATCAAGGCATGGCCTGGAGTTGGGAGCTTTTCCATTGTAAGCATCATGTCATCTCTTCACAAACGTCTGGTTCACTTGAAAAAGAGAAATATCAAATGATGCGCATTCTTATGGGCAAAGCTTCCAGAAGGATTTCCTACATGGTGCCACAAACCCTGCTTCAGTTAGTCTCAAGAAGTGCTTCTGTGGACAGACAGAACAATTTAGGTTTTCCTTCTCAAGAAGGAAAATGCTCTTCTATGGCTTCTTATAATGCTTGAAGCTTTCCTGCGCAGTTCTGGCTTCCCAGAATATCTACGGCTTTCATGTGGCAGTATACACTCTTGTTTCACTTTTCCTAACTCTTGTTTCACTTTTCCTAAAAGGAGGTACATATCTAGGCAGAATGTAAGAAATGGGGAGGATTTTGCAGTCATTTATAAATTCAAATTTGCTTCAGAGATTTTGTATAGGAGTCGAAAAGGTAGAGAACTCGGACGAAGAGAAACAGTTCTGTAACTAGCTATAATTATTCAGAATCTACTTTGTGAAGAGTCTTGCTGGACTTCATATCTTCTTGGAAGAATCCAAGTTCAAAATGATTTTGTTGGGAATGGAGTTCAAGATCCATTTTTGTGGTTCAAATTATTGATTCACTATAGTGCTGATTACCATTTGCACCATTTATACCAAGTGCAGTTGCAGCAGCATGCTCTAATGCTTGCAAGAATCAGCGGAGAATAAGAACATGACAGATACAAATGAAAAGAGTGTAGCTTGTGCGTGTATGGTTTGCTTATCCTCCTCTCACAGCATGTTTAAGTTTTTTTTCGTGAGATCATGAAATCATAATTTTCTTGATGTTTTTGGATATGGATGTTCGATTTGATTTTAGAATAGAAGCTACCTGCATCACATTCAAAAACCAGAACAAAAGATCATCTATGGAGGAAGGCTATGCCTGTGGACAGCACCCGGAGATTCTGCAATCTGATGCAATACTAGTTCAGGGGAAAAGCCCTCGTAGCATGTACAAACAAGGAGCAAGAAACAAGAAACAGAAGACCACTCTGCACACATACTCAAATCTAAAGATTTCTATGAAATAAAATGTAGTGAAAACAAGTTCATCAGAGATGCTGCTTTACATACACGAGGATTTTATATATTATCAGTCCATGCATGTAAACTCCTTTTTCTATGTCATCCATTGGAAGGGTCGCGGTCCTTATGCTATAAACTTATTTTATGCTTCATTTTCGAAACTCAATATGACAAGGGCTGTTACATAAATTTGATTTCTCAAATAACTGGGGATAAGGATATCATAAGATTAAATTTGTAATCTTACAAGCTAAATATTGCAGAAAGCACAAGCAAAGGCACACGAAGGCAAAGACTCGTCTCTCAAGAATGCCTAACAAATAAGGCCACTCGATGTGAAATTCAAGAGGGACATGTGGTTGTTTAGTGAAGTGACTGACAGCGGCTCTGTTGCTACTGAAAAAACGGGCTGTTAGTCCGGGGAATATCCTGTGATAAAGTTTACTTCTTGTTCTATCAAAAAGAATTATACGTGTATTTCTACCACCATTAATTGGAAAATAGATTCATGCAAGAAAGACACCACAAGGAAACAGTCATGGCTAGAAGAATCGCCTTGAACGTAGACAGAAATGAGATTTACATTGCCGTGTATGAAAAAGTTTCAGGCGGTAGTTGTTTCACCTAAAGAAGGACTGGGCTCAGTCGTCTCACATCGAAGGTAGCCGTTCGTTCATATGTTTTCGCTGCCCAAAGGCAAAGCTTCTTTTTAAGATTTATCAAGTTCGAATACAGCAGAGGGTATAATATTTTAGATGAATGTTGAAGAAAAAGATTCACTGTCCCCTTGGAGACAGCTTTATGATGAATACAAAAAATCTCCATTTAGAGCTAGACTAGGGCTACTGTTACTGTTCTGCTGAAGAGACGTCAAGGAGTGACCAAGAAAAAAAGAGATTTAATTTTATTTTTTTCCACATCATGTAAAATACATGCATAAGAGTATGATGGTAGCTAATGACTAAGGAGTGGGTGCCAGTATCCAAGTATCATGATTGTATAATCTTTGTGACTTGGTGTAAGCCTCTCACGCCACCCATCCCTTCACAAAGACTTTGTGTGAACCTCTCACGCCATCTCCATTCTGTTTTGTCATCCTCATTTAAACCATTGACGAATCCACACCATTTTTACAATTACGTAACAAAATAACTTAAAGGAACACTCAATAACCATACAGCATATTTGTGGTAAAACTGGTCTATAAATACCATTAAGTGATCTAAATTAGACACATGGGAGACATCGGGTTAAAAAAAATCATGGGGCATAGTGGAGTTGTCTGGGGTGTTGTATTGTATTGTGTCTTGGTTAGTCTTGCCATGGAAAGTGAAGAGCCATGCTCCAGAGCTACTAGCTATGGTGATGCCCTTGGCAAGGCGATATTGTTTTTTGAAGGGCAACGTTCTGGGGAACTGCCTTCCAACCAGCGAGTAAAATGGAGGGGAAATTCTGCTCTCTCCGATGGCAAGCCTGAAAAGGTATGGTAAACAAAATTAATCACCATTATTTTGGAGGGACTAAAAGCTGTTCTCTCTGAAATTAAACTTGGATTATTTTTATGCAAATTCCTGATCACCAAACTAAGAGTATCTAACAGCCTAAATAACAAGCAAGAACATAACAGAATCATGAACAACTTTATTAAATCACTCAGCAAGAGCAAAGCTAGTACTTGTGGTGTAATTTGATAATTTATGTGGTGTGTTTTAGCAGGTGAATTTAACAGGAGGCTACTATGATGCTGGGGATAATGTTAAATTTGGATGGCCAATGGCATTTACTGTTACTTTATTGAGCTGGGCTGGAATTGAGTACCAGAAAGAGATATCTTCTGTCAACCAGCTTGGTTATCTCCACACCGCAATCCGTTGGGGCACTAACTTCATTCTGGAATGTCATACTTCATCCACAGCATTTTACACCCAGGTGGTCTCTCTTTTCCATATGATTTGTGATGGCTTATTGGTAGCATCGGAGTTATATCTTAAAGTCTTGAAGTATTTTTTTTTGTTTTTTACTTTATTTTTCTGATACTATCGTAGGTTGGGGATGGAAATGCTGATCATCAATGCTGGGAACGTCCTGAAGATATGGACACTCCTCGAACACTCTACAAGATAACTCCAAATTCGCCAGGAACTGAGGCTGCAGCCGAGGCATCAGCCGCTCTTTCGGCCGCTTCAATTGTTTTTAAGGCTGTTGACCCCAGCTATTCCACCAAGCTATTACAACAATCACAATCAGTAAGGCCAAAAATTTTAAATGCTACCAATTAAGCTATGATGAAAAACTCTTTGGCTGACTCATTAAGGATGCTATGCAGTTGTTTGATCTGGCAGACAACTATAGATCATCTTTTAAAGATTCTTGCCCTTTCTACTGCTCATTCTCAGGCTATCAGGTAAAAATAAAAGCTGCCTGTAGAAACTGGCCCTGAGATTGGTAATACTTATGTGTTGTCATGAAATTACTATTTCTGAATTCTGTGAAGGATGAATTGTTGTGGGCTGCAACTTGGCTATACAAGGCAAGTGGAGAGAACAAGTACTTGAGCTACATCTCGAGCAATAAAGGATGGAGTCAGGCAGTGTCAGAATTCAGTTGGGACAACAAATTTGCCGGAGCTCAGACATTACTTGCAAAGGTATTGCCATAAGAAAACTAAAAACTTGACTCCTCATTCTTTGAGAACCTGAAAGGCAAGAGCTAAACTTTTGTCCAGGAGTTCTATGGTGGGAAGCAGGATTTGGACAAGTTTAAGAGTGATGCAGAGTCATTTGTTTGTGCATTGATGCCAGGGAGTAGTTCTGTACAGATTAAAACGACTCCTGGTAAGCAAAACAAAAGGGATGATTAAGGCCACTACAGTAGCTAATTTGAACAGCACAAATTTATGATAGTATCATTAATAGATGAGATTTTTTGTTCATTTGAAGGTGGGCTTCTGTATACTAGAGATAGCTCTAATTTGCAGTATGTCACAAGCTCTTCCATGCTGCTATTTATCTACTCCAATACCTTGACAGCAGCTCATGTTAATGGAGTCCAGTGTGGCTCTGCACATTTCTCTGCACTTCAGATTAAAGCCTTTGCAAAATCACAGGTAGATTCCACATCCTTCCAATGGATCACCAAAAAGAAGAGAAAATTCCTTAACCATGTGAATTCATTCATGTGTTTTTTTAGGTGGACTATATACTTGGGAGCAACCCCATGAAGATGTCATATATGGTGGGGTTTGGCAGCAAATATCCAACTCAAATGCACCATAGAGGTGCATCCATCCCCTCAGTCCAAGCTCTCCCATCAAAGATTGGCTGCAATGATGGCTACTCTAGTTATTACTTTTCTAGTCAACCAAATCCAAACACACATGTAGGTGCCATTGTCGGAGGTCCAGATTCAAATGACCAGTACAAAGATTTAAGATCAGACTACTCTCACGCTGAACCTACAACTTATATGAACGCAGCTTTCGTGGGCTCAGTGGCTGCTTTAGTAGCTGAAAGCAAAGCAGACTGCCCGTCACAGCTGTGGCAGCTGACTGGAAACAAGAAGGTGGCTGATTACATGTAGCTTAGATGAAGTGAATGTAATTAGCATTCAGTACTATTAGTTGTCTCTTATGTTCAATTATAAGCTTTGTTGCTGACATGAATTTGTATTAAGCCACAAAATAATATGGAACTACTGAACAATTGATATATATAATTCAGGTCTACTGAATTTCAAATTTTGTGGCAAACCTCTTATTTTCTTTATTTTTCTTCATTTTCTATAGTTTTTCCTATGGACTTTTATTTTCATTTCTCATTTAATAAAAAAAAAAGATTTCACTCACAACTATTGTTTAATTTCCCTCCAGTGTTTTCCCAGTTAAAAACAACGTTTAGATTTTTTTGAATAGTTAAGGGGCAATATCCCGAAAAGGACAACAGCTCCATCCCTGGCAATGGCTAAGGGGCTCTAATCAAGCAACATCAACCTCCAATCTCTAAGCCAAAAAAAATCCACTTAGGTCTTAAATCCGTATAGTTGATGATCCCAAACCTTATGAATTGAACAGTACCACTCTAGAAGATGCTAAAATAAGATTAAGAATAAGAACACGAATACGAATAATAACAGGAATAAGAATACGAATAAGAACAGGAAGAATAAGAATAGTATGAATACGAATAAGAACAGGAATAAGAACCAGATTGAAAACTTCTTTCACTCCACAAATCAACTTCAAAGTTTATGCTAATCAAAAGACAGTCAACCAACCATTTGCAGCAGTGCAACAGCAATTCGGAGCAAATACATTGCGAGCTCCAGCTCATCAATACTCCACTAAATCCCCCGAATTTAATTCCCTTCAACTTTAAATGTAGGTGTAAATAATGCTCGCTCATAAATTTGTCTTCTGGGTCCATAACTGTCAACATCAAGTTGCCACAAAGAAAAAGAAACGTTCACAGTTCATATGGAAAGGTAGACTTGTGAAACTCATGAAATGTAGCTTTCTTACCTTCTCAGCTATATGATCCAATTAAACACGATGAAGATAAATGGCTTATTACCAATATATGTGTGTGTGTGTGTGTGTGTGTGTGTGTAAACATGCAACAACGTATATTGAACCATGCAGAAAATTAATGAATTCCCAACACATCCAAATTTCTAAGAGGTGCCCTTCACCCGTCACTCAAATCCAACGAGCCTTCATGAAGGCATGGCCTAAAACCAAGTTCTTAAAAACAGTGCCTATAACTAATATGCACAGCTTTTCAAAACCAAGGAATTGACTAATTTTGGACATTTATGTCAACTTCAGTCTCTTATGCAATGCAGGTTAAGTAAAATGTAAATCATGGTGAAGATTAGCACAATCTCAGACCTTTTCAGCCGAAGCTCCCAGAATGAGAATTATAACACAAGCTAACCTATCATAAATTCGTCCCGGTGGATAGGTAGAGCCATCAAGCTTGAACAGCGTAAACCCAACTATGCAAACAAGAATCAAACCTTTAATGAAACTTCTTGATAATTAAGATCGATCACGCTGTACCATTCATGTAATTGGAAGATTATAAATTCGACGTGAAAATTAAATTCGAAGGAGTGTTAGGTTAGAATTAAAAAGAGAGGTATGCGAAAAGCACATTAATTTATTATGAACCGTAAAATGGTTGGCATCAGAAACAATGCAAAGCTTGAAAGATTTAAACTACGTACCTGATCGATCCTATGAAAAGTTCTCTGTAGCGTCCTTACCATCCCCAAAAAAATTCCTCCTTTCTCCTCAACCTAAGTGCTTTAAAATGAGTTTATAGACTCGATACAAATAAGTTAGCATAAATTATTTTGAGAGAAATAGAGCTGGTAAAGATTGTAGCTGAGGAGACAAAAAGAGATGTTCTAGTCCCAGAAGTTAAAAGGTGCTCAAAGAAAAAATTGCATGCAAAGAGGTGCATGCTTATCAACTTCCATCTATCCTCCAACTACTGCAGTAACTTGATTAAGTGAAGCCCGAGATACAAATAGCAGGAAATCTACGATCGGGAGCACAACAAGAACAACAACGACCATAGAAATATATAAAATAGGTTGAAATAGATATAAAACACAAAAACATAACCCTAAAATATTATTTTTATTTATGAAATATTAATCTTACAGAGTTTATCTCTCTAAAAGATTTACAAGTTTTTATATAAAAAAATCAAAATACTATAACAAAAAGGATATATGCTAAAAATCATAAAATTTAAAAAAATCAAGAAAAAATAATAAAATAAAATCTTCAAAATCTAATTTGAAAAAATCAACGTAATGGATGGACCGGCAAAGGGGTCCCTCCATAAATCTAGAGCCGAGAATTTTCTATAAAAATTTAAATTCTATTCAATAATTAAATTAAAATTTATGATCTATTTTAGTTACTATTTTAGTTTGGTGCTACGAATCTCTTTTTAAACTTGTGTCACTAATCTCTAAAAACATGCCTTTCAAGTAGACTGTTAGTAGCAAATCCCTATTTTGATATAGCATATATCTGTATAATTGCTCAGTACCCTGAGCTATACCGATCCATCTCTCCTCTTTCAACGTGGGATGCTATAACGTCTCCCATCCAGAAACAATACAAGGTATTATTGTCGAATGACGTCAACTTGATATATATTAGGCAGGATCCTACAAGTCTGCACCGATCCTTTTGAATTGGCTTTCATATCATTGTTATGGGCCAAGCAGTCTATAAACCTACTAACTGCAATGATCCTACTTCATTCCCAGAATGCTCTAGCCACATTCTCGATTCATCCTCAAATTCTCGTATATATAAAAGGCTATCGACTGCTATGCCAATAAACAAGGCAACCCTTTACTCTTCCCAATGCGGGACGTTACATCCATATCCAGTGTTGGATTTAACCAAGAAATGTGAGGTTATAAAGGCATCTGATATCCCAGTTAGTGCAAATGATATAAATGGAGCATCTTGCTAGCTGTAGGAGGATGGCAACTACGTTCTTAAAGAGACAAGGATGCATCATGTGATATGAATGGAGCAGCATGCTCATGTTCTGATAAAAAAAAAATCAATATAATCTATAACAGATCAATTTAGATGTCAGAATATTAGGCTTAAACAAAATTAAGGACCAACCTTCGCATGTAGTATCTGTAGGACAAGAGAAACCCTCAACGGGCGGGTAATTGTGAAGATATCGAAATCTGATGACCTCTTAACAAGCAGAACCAGTTATTCTCGAAGGTTGAATTTAGGAGTTATTGCCCGTTGGGGCAGCACGTATAGAGAAAAAATCTACATGTTACTGATCAAATGTCAAAGGTTACAAGAGGAGTGTAAAAACGAACTTACAAGGACATGGTTTTTTCTTCGCAGACCTCACTCGTAAAAAACAGAGATAAAAATTGAAGCCGAGGAAGATCTGTTGCAATTAGCATCCTGGCTATTGATGAGCTCCACATAGTTGCAGGCAAACTACCTTTTTTCAGAAATGGAACTCCAACAAAAACACAATTTGGATCGAACCTTGAAACTCGAAAGCTTTCAAGACTTGTAGTTTTGAGGTTGGCCCAGCAATATTCAAGGTTTTCATACTGAGAAGCTGACCATGTATGTATAAGGTAAGAGGCATATTGGAACAATACGACCTCAGCCATGTCAGGTTCAAGCGACCAGAAAGGATACTATCAATGTCACTTTGATGTAAAGGTACTCCACGCAAATCAAGGGTACTTGACGAATTAATAGAGCCATTCGGGAGAAAGCTTCCGATACGTGGCAGGCACAAATGCTTCGATTTAGATGGCTTATCGACAGGGAGAAGATGGCAAGGAAAATGATAGCTTGGAAAAGCAAACCTGTGATCACCATCATACATAAAAGAAAATTTGAATAAATTTTCTCAACCTCCCTTTTAATGGCAAA
>Ga0325404_1000068_pt1 | contig 88147 bp, 50 predicted proteins | sample PopdelMetagenome_18_FD_205664 | JGI IMG/M metagenome (GOLD analysis project Ga0325404, IMG submission 205664) | Populus deltoides microbial communities from Bellville, Georgia, United States - Xylem-Control-R1 | ecosystem: Host-associated > Plants > Phyllosphere > Stem > Wood/Secondary xylem...
CCCAACTCACCAGCCCTTGTCATCTCTTTTAATCCAACATTAAGGGTATTTTGTAATTTCCTGCACTTCAAGTGCAGACCAGGGGGCCGCTTCCTTCCCCAAGCACTGGTTAAATTTAATTTATTTTTAACTAGAAGCACAGGAGATAGAATTTTGTATGTATTGAATATAAATATCTTTTAGTATCGAATAAAAAAATATTAATTTATTGACATGAATGGACTTCTTCTTTATCCTCGATCAACAATTATTTGGAATGTAGTCCCATTTCATGACTATAGTTTTTGTTACGTGTCAAAGTAAACTTTAAGATTCAAGAAGGCTGGATATCTTGGAGTCGGGATAGCATTCTCGAGGGAAATATCACCATCCCTCCTCGAAGAGTTTTTCCTTGATTAGTGTCCGGTAATACATTTGTATTGTGTTTAAAAGTGTTTTTTCAGGAGATTGTGGAAACATCAAGTTATTTTTTAGATATTTTAAAATGATTTTTATATGCTACTATTAAAAACATTAAAAAAAAATCTCCTGAAAAATATCCGTATCCATATCGTATTAAAAAACAAGCTTGCTAGTATAAAAATATCGGAGACTCGGATAATGGGGGCTTGGTGCTGGATTTGTACTGGGCTTTCTACCTCGAATACATCTGGGCTAATTTCCTTGAGCTTTGGATTTAGCATGTACACAAGCCTAAGAATTCTATGAATCCGCACAGCGTGGTAGTTTTTGAAGTACAAGTTCATCAATCATCGAAAGTTCGGGCAAGGGTACAGCTGACACATTCTGTATGTCCCATGTGTACACCTTGTTCAATCAAATGCTGGAATCCCAGCAGACTTGGGCAGTGAAAAAAAGAAAAGCCGAAAAATGGACCGACCTCAGGTCCTGAAAAGAGGTGGCTATCCTTAATATGCGTTTTTTAAAAATATATTAAGATAATATTTTTAATTTTTAAAATTTATTTTTGATTTCAATATGTTACAATAATGTAAATCTATTAAAAAAATTATTTTTTTATAAAACACTGTCTGAACCGCCGTCCCGACAATTGCCAGGAATTGACAAGTCACGAGGAGTGGAGGTCTTTAGAACACTGTTTGTAATGAAAGTTTGTATGGACTATGAGAAAGGAGGAGGAGAAGGTGTCAAGTCATTGTTTGGCAGAGAGTCAAGGGGGTCTGCCAAGTTGGGTAGGTGGGCGGTGGACGCATATCTTTAGTGAAAGATGAGTGACAGGTTGTCATCAAATCCTCTTTCCAGTAGCTCACTGAAGGTTCTTTCCTGCCCATAAAAAGTCCTCTAGTTAGACTAATAAGACTATAAGTCTTGCTTTTTTGGTACAATCCAGATGAAATAATATTGCATTAGACTGTATAGCCTCTCTTTTTTCTCTCTTTTTTCTTTTGTGTGCGTGTCTGTGTGTACATATGAGAGGTTTAAACTCAAGAGGCCGTACGTTAATTATGACCAGTCCATTATATACATAACTAGTCCATAACTAATCTTCCATGTGCTTTTCCTTCGATGAGATTATTTTTCCTTGGCCCAATAAGACAATGGGCAATTTTTGGGATGGAGACATCGAATTATTAGGTGGTGTTTGGTATGTTGAATAATGATATAAACATGATTATAATTTTGTAAAGTTGTTTGGTGTATTTTTACGGTATAAAAATTAATTTTTATCATGTCTAAGGTTATTCCAGTAAAGAAATTTTTATTCCATTAAAAAGTTTATGTCATGAGTTGATATGATAATAAAATGATTATTATTATAATTTTAAAATCTTATTTAGGGATCAACTCGAGACCATGTATGCTTAGATCATGTGCCCAGTTCATCATTTGACCCGAGTCAATATAAAGATAAAAATTATTATTATCATAGTTTTAAAACTCAACGAAGGGGTCAACCTAGGGTAAGGCTTATGCCATGAGTCTGGATGGTCAATCCAGGTTGATCCAAATCAATGTAAGAATAAAGATGATTATTATTATATTTTTAAAACTCGACTCGGGTTAAGTCTCGAGTCAGAGTCACAGCCTGGGAGGGTTGGCGCAAATTAAAAAAAATTAAAGCAACCTTGTTTTGAGCAAAAAATAAAAAATAAAAAAGTCAATGAATTTTTTACCCGTATTTTATCTTGGGTCGACCAGGTCACAAGTTGGCTAAAGTTTTTAACCAAGTCAATTAGATCAATAAAGTAAATTATTAAATCTAATTCAAAACACATCAAACACAAAACAAGATAATTATTTATCCAGTCATATCCAGTCCAGTTCTATATATATATATATATATATATATATATATTACAACCAATATTATTCAACTTCCCAAAAATCCCTTCATGTTTTAAATAGAAATGATCTAATCACAATATGAGTCCACCATATATAAATGGAATTGCAGTCTACATCATTCTCTGGAACCAAGTGTGGTTTTTCTCAGTGGATAATTATAAATACTCTGCAGTGCACTCGATTAGTTGTACTGGTGCAGTGGCGGGAGAACCAAGAAAGAGGTGGAGCAAGGTTTACACTTTAGCAGGGCACAGCTTGGACAATACCCTCTAATGAGAGTTAAAATGGGAATCGATCCCTTGCCTCGGGCACTTAGTATTTTGCATAACCATGTATTATCACTTCACGGGACCCTCGATTTAAATTAAAACACACTCTTCAAGTGTGGTGTGTGTCTGTATATCATGGTCTGCTATGCTGAGTGTTGAACAATCAGAAACTATTTTCCAAATACAAAGAAAGCACAATATTTAAGTTTTTTGGACAATTTAGATAATAATAGTGGTAATAAAAGAGTACTGCCGGGATCCAATATATTTTGCATGTATAAGATTCAAGTCAAAAGCTGTAATTTGACCACCCCTTAATTTATGCAGTACTGCTGCTCGCTAACACTGTTGCATTGCCGTATTATTATTATTGCCGCATGGCAAGGGTTCAAACCTGCTAGGTCATACACAAGAAGTTGATTTTTTTTATGGATCTTCTAACTAGGGTGTGTCTTGACCAGGTTTGAAAGGTAATCAACCTAGCAGATCTTATAAACTAGTGTAGATTTCCCCTCTTGCTGTAATATTAAGAAAAAATTAACTAGACTGGTAAAAAGACTACTGTATATTACGAGTCTATGACACGTTTATGAAAGAAGATGAAGGCATATACACATGAAAGTGATGATAACATGGGAAATCTGGTCGTCAGAAAAAGGGGACATAGCAATAAGAACCAAGTGATGGGAATATTGGGAATATACACATGCATGAAAGGGGGCATAGGATTCCCAAAACCTTTCTCCTTAGCAAGAGCGTGCTTTGCAGAAAAGATAGGGAGAGGGAGTGATCAGTGAAGTGAAGATCCAGCCCCAGTCTTCAAAAGGTGGCTCTAATACCAGTGATGGAGCCCGCATAGGTGTAGTAGGAATCCCAAGCAAGCAAGCGAACCGGCCCAACATTCGCATCAAAGCTAAAATATGAATTAAACAAAAGTGTTTCCTTCCAAAATATGCTGTGCAGCTTTTGGTTCCACTCGTGGGGTCTTTTTCCTCTTCCTTTTCCTTATACATTGCTTATGGGATCAAGGAGTATTTTGGCACTCAATAAACTCTGCCTGGATAAAAACAAGCCTTTTGATTTTTTTTACAAAAAAGAAAAGGAAAAGAAGTAAAACGAGAAAACAGCAGGGACAAGATTGAATCGTATGCCGAGTTTCATTATGGTTCAAGCTTCATGTTCGATCGATTGAAAATTATATACCATTGTCAAACATAGAGATCGAACAGCTGAAAAACTGGTAATCGCCCTTGTGAATTGTGATATAAAGATAAAAACTTTAATAATGTTGCTCCTGATCCAGGCTTTGTTGATTAGTTTTAATTGTAGGGTAAAAACACTCTATCTTTTTCAGCCTTCTTTTCCGACTTTGGTGTCCTCTTTTTTGATAGTCCAACTTGAATTGATGAAAAGGAAATAATTAGGAAGCGCGCAAACAAATCTCAAATCGGGGCCCTTGGAAGGAAAAGCAAGAACAATAATTTCTTGAAAAACTTATCTGCTGGGATTTGAATATATAATAGAATGCACGAACAACAAGACAGATTAAGATGTTGTTAGGGGTAAAATTAGACAAAATTTGCTTTGGATCAATCCAGTGAAAAGGCAGTTCACCGGTCATAAAGTTTTTCCGGACAAAATTGTTTTCCTTTCTGAAAAAACAATGAAACCAATAGTAACAATGACTAAAACATAACCAGTAAATTAAGATTGTAGTAACTACACTCTGTACGACCAAATTAACAAACCTATAAGAGTTTAAGTGTTAACGGTTCCTCAGTTCTGTTTAGAGTTGAGAATTTATAGACAAAAGGACGTCTTTTCTTGCTTTTGTAATTTTTTCTCTCTTTCCTACTAGCTAGTCTCCCTTTTCTTTCCCTTCCATCGGTTTCTTACAGTCTAAAGGAGTTCGGTCATGGGCCCCTGTAATTGAACAACGCAATGAAATAGCATGTCAAAAATAAAACTCATTGCTTTCGAGAAAGGTTGTCATTGACATTAGTGTAGCGGTAATTTTTTATAATGTTTTTTTTATAAAAATATATTAATATAGTATAAATGATAACTAAAAATGAAAAAAAAAAATTATTTAAAAAAAAAACTCTATGTCAATACAACTATGATTTGGTAGAATAAGAGATGCGCGTTTAAATTAAATAATCAAATGAAAAAATAGTTTAATAAGTCCTAGCTATAATTAAGTTTTCAATTATGCTAATTTGAATAAAAATATTAACATAATAATAGATTAGAATTATTATATAAAAATAAAATTGATTCAATGACAAATTAGAAAATCAATAGGGATAAACTAGCCCATTTCTCCTATTAAACAAATTAAATATGGCCCGTTTCAAATATCGGCACCTTTTTTTCTTGGCAAATTGTTGCCATCTTCACTAATTAAGCTTTCGAAATAGAGCTCTTTCTTTTCCATGCAGGCGCTGGTTTATCGATTTCACACATAAATAACACCATCATCATCATCATTTAAAGATGATTTTAAAAACGAAAAAGCAATGTAATTTGAAGACTACATCATTAATGGAGCCAAGTTATAGTGAAAAACTTTATGTATGGACATAATCTAGAGCCCCGTTTATGCAGTCCAAAGTTAAGGTAAGTTATCATGTGTTCACTGAATATTTAGTACCTAATCATTCCCATCTCTCCTTTTGTTGAGAATGGGAGCGTAAAAAAGGCCCTCGTGTTAATTCCTTCTCTCTTTTTTTTCCCTGTATTTTTCAGGGTAAAGAAAACTTGAAAGGAGACACACATGGCAGACGATATATAGTTGCTGAGTTGGCCGCTCTGCTCGACACCATGAGTTCGCTAAAAGATGACGCCTAAGCCCCACCCCATCCAGTCAAAATATCAATCTCTTTCGGAACTTGGGCCTCTACCAAGCTTGGCGAATCATGGCAAGTATTTTCACTTTTTCAGAAAGCATATTTACATTAGTTTCGCTCAGTACTTCTTCTTCTTCTTCTTCTTCTTTGGAGTGTTTTGGTTAAGTATTTGACTAGCACGTGAACTTCGGGTAATTGTATAGCATCTTGTTGTCCTATTCTGCGCTATGCGTTAAACTATTTGACAGTGCACTGTTGTGTTGTGAACAAAATCTTAATAGTTTACTATTGTATTGACATTAAATATTTTAAGAAATTAAATTAAACTAAATTATTTAAGGAATTAATTGTTTATTTGTTAAATCCAGAAATACCATAAACAATATAAATTAAAAAAACAAGAAAGAAAAAACAAGGCCTGGATAAAGATTTTTTTTCAACAGTTAAATTAATAAATAACTCATCAACTCAGCGTTGATAAATGTGAGACTTAATTAGCCAAGATATTTTTCATCAATTTACCTTTTTTTTTACACGGCTGACGTGTTTTTAAACTAATTTGAGCGTCAAGCTGAATTGAATCAGTTTTATTTAAATACAAAATACCCTTATTTAAGGATATCTACGACAAGTTTTTTATTTAAACACAAGATGAACAGGTTGCTAAGAAGTTTGATATCAGCCTCCGTTATGTGTGACTCGTAGCAGGTCTCTCTAGATGTAAAAATCTTGACACAATCCACCTCTTTCTTTAGTTCCATATACAAGAACAATTACCATATATTTTCTATCTCCCAAAAAAGAAAAACAGGACCATAAATTTCATCGTGAAATTCTTGCTGGTGCATTGACAGATTTAGGTATTTTTACTGTCCATAACTCCTTACTGGGCACCCTCTATCTAGCATCTGCATGTCAAATGATTTTCACTTGTGTTCGTCAAAGATCACAAAGAAAAAGAGATTAAAATCACACCACCACATTTTGTCTAGTTCCTTCTCTTTTTATTGGTGTGTGTGTGTGTGAGAGAGAGAGAGAGGGAGCTGATATATCAGTACAACAAAACAATAATAGGAAAAGTGAGCTAGGCACATAGAGTCAGGCCGTAACAAGATAAGGACCGAAAGAACAAAAATCGATGTTCGTCTTCAATCAAAGCCGAAAAATGAGGCCACGGAGATATGTAGCGAATGTCTTGAACTTTTTGAGCACTGCCTAACTTTGTTAGGGTCCTTTCACTCTCCGGGGAAAAAAATTAAAAAAAGAAGCTTTGCTAGGGTCCTTGTGTATACGTTTCGTGTGGTTAATTATTCGAAAGTAGGTTTGAAAGTCTTAAATAGGATTCCATGGGGGTTTATCTTGCTGTTTGATGGCTTCTTGTGGGTGAGATATCCACCGTCCCCCCCGGGTGTCTCTGCCAGTTATTTCCGCTTTAACATGTCAATTCGCAAGTTTTCTATCTCCGTTTCAATGATCATTTCTATTTTGTAGCTTTCCTCTTGTATGGAGCCTGTTTTATCCAATCAGTAGCCACACCTTTTCTCCATGGTTTTGGCGGGAGATTTATTGTCAAGAAAACGACGTCCATTGAGATGGCCATGCCATTAATCTGTAGTTTTTATTATTGTTATTATTAATTTATGCTCTTAGGCCTTGGGCGTCCTGGGAGGGCTCTCCCATTCCCAGAATGACAAGACAAGGTTACTCGTTTTGCACGCGTGGAATGGTAGAAGCAATGAAAAGTTCAATTGCTTGTGGAAAACTATACAGATCTTATAATACAGTATTTTTAAAAAGAAACTAAAACGCCCATGTACATTAATTACTCTACAATAATTATAATCGTAGATTGGAATAGTAAAATAACTATTTTGCATAGTAAATATAACAAACACAGTTAGCCTTGAAAGTGGGGTAAAATGGTCTTTTATTGTTTTGTGCACAGTAAAATAGTTTATGTTCTCTTTGAGTCATGAGCAGCAGCAGCAGCAGCAAGAAGTTAGTAACAAAAGGGTGTTTTTGGTTTTTCTTTTAAGATGCATTGAAAAATTACTTAAATACCTTGAATTAAAGTTGTTTTTGCCTTCCATCATTGAATTTTAATGATTTTTCTATTTTTTTGTGATTATTAATTCTAATCAAGTGCATATTAGTATTTAGTATATATAAAATATTAATTAATTATAAAAAGTCTGTTATGTATGATATTCGCATTAGTGCGCTTTAATGCTTTCATACTGTTTGGATGACACGTGATACGTTATCTGATGGCCAAGCTCAAGCTTCTACACCAGCATTGTAATCCTCATGGCATCACCTCCATCTCGAGATGGTGTACGTGGCTAAAAATTATTGAGTTTTGTATCGATAATTATTTTTTTAATTTTTTATTTCCTTTCTCCTCCTTAATTTCAAAGCCTTCTCTAGGACAAGTAGCCACTCGATTTAATTTTCTTTTAGCCCCTCTTTTTTTATTGTTTTTTTATTTTATTTTATATTATCCATGGAATTGAATTTTTCTTTCAATTTAATCATTCTTTGATTTTTTTTCACTAATCATATTTGATCTTTATTCTTTTGATTTTTAGTTATTCTCTTGATTTAATTATCTTTTCAATTATACATCTCAATATTTTATATCATTCTATTAATTGATGAATTTTTTTCAATTGCATCCTGCAATATTTTTATCATTCTTTTAATTGAATTGTTTTTTCAATTGCATCCCTCAATATTTTAGTTTATTCTATTTTATGTCATATTTGATCCATTTTCTTTTGATTACTATTTATTTTGTTTTAATTCTTTTTTACCATAATTTTTTTTAAATTTTATATATTGAGATTTTATTAATCAGGATTTTACTAGCCTCTTGGGTAACGAGTTAGAAAGATTCAATCGGGTTGACTTTAATCTTTTTTTCCATGTCCTTTTTACTATTGATATATTTCCAACTATTCTAGCGGTGTTATTATTGGAGTTTTGATATGTCTATGAGGTCTTTTTATTTACTTGTTTCCTTGTTTTTTTTCTTTTTATTATAAATTATGTTAACTTATTTTTAAAATTAAAAAAAATCACATATGAGACTCACGAATTACAAATATCACTAATAACTCTCTAAACCATACTACTTTCTTAAAATATTTTTTATATCATGTTTTTAATACACAATCACATAAAATGTTTGATAGTGTGATTGTTGTTGATTTTTAAAGTATATTAAAATAATAATTTTTTATTTTATTACATTAAAAAATTTTAAAAACATAAAAAAATATTTAAAAAAGAGACTCCAATAAAACATCATTTAATTATAATGCAATTCCAAAGCCGAAGACTTATTATTGAGCTGTGCTATGGCCTCTTGAAAGCTACACCTTGCCAGGCCTTTAACCTCTCCTCAACTAAAGAGTGCAAATAAGATTCGTCATGAGATAATTGATATTCCTCTTACCACCCACCACGTCATAAAACATGTCTCCCAATTTTACTGTGATATCTCGTCAAGAGAGTTTTGATACAATTATAAAAAATATATATATATATATAATTAGCAGAAAATATCAATATTCTCGAGGGCAGTACTTATCTCCATTTATTATTTTATTATTTTTATCAGAAGAGAGGATCTACGACGACGGGCCGCCATCACCAGCCATTAAACTTGTATCAGACAGGCGCTACAAGAGTGAAGAGTCTCGATCACTACGTAAAAGCGACGTGTACACAAGGACCAAACAGGCAGCACCATCCACGTCGCAACAAAAACTTTGAAATTTAAAATGAAGCGCTCGAAACACTTTTTAACACGTTCTACAGCAAATGTGTGACTATATGGAATATTAAAAGGCACCATAATGGAATGGAAGCAAGGAATGCATGCACGTTGAGCGGGTCTAGTATTGCTTTGTTTGTGTTTTTTAAAATATATTAAAATAATTTTTTTATAAAAAAATTTATTTTTAATATCAATACATAGAACAATAAAAAAACACTATAAATAATAATAATAAAAATTTAATTTTTTAACAAATAATGTTTTGGACGCAATACTAAACACTCTCTAAGAAGTTGTCTGTGAATATAATAATTTTTGTTTTTAAATGCTTTTCAAAAATATATTTATTTTGAAAAATTATTAAACTATTTTTTTTTAATTTTGATTTACTAATGTTAAAAAAATTATTTTAATGTGTTTTTAAATAAAAAAAACAATCCACATCACGATATCAAATAATAATAAAAAATCATTTATTCATGTTAAAATATGAGGTTCAGGTCAGGGTAACACAGGGGTATGTATGATCATTGTTTTTTTTTTTAAAAATAAAGTGATAGATCTATATTTAATTAGCTCTGTCCAAACTCTTGTTATGTCACGAATATTGAGATGAGATATACTTCCAGTAGTACATGGATATAAAAAGTCACAATATTTACATGTTTAATCCATATATTAATAAATAAATAAATAAATAAAAAAGAGAGAGAGGGAAATGGAGTGACAAGTGTACGGTGATGCCAGTATCGCCCAAGGTATGGAGTAGTGGTCTATAATAGTCAAATACAGGAACAATGTGTTTTTGATGTGGAAGATAGTTTCTGAAGTGCTTGTTGCTGGCCATTCATCAATATTCAAACTTTCCTCCATAGCCGCTCCCGAAAGCAAGAACCCGTTCATTGGTAGTTTTTTTTTTTCATTTTTACTCTTCTTATATTGTTTTCATTCAAAATTATTTTATTATTATTATTATTATTACTATAAGATAACGACGGCGAAGACGATATCAAGTTTTCAAATCTCACATGCAAGTCACTTAATTTAATAGAAGTGCATGTTCTGCAGTCAAGGATACCAACGTCTAGCTAGTTTATAATCAAATCACTTGCTAAATTGAATATAATTTTTATGTTTTGAATAAAATATTAAATTATACAATTTAATATAATTATATTGTCTTAAATACTCATGAAAATGAACTAAATTAACAATGTTTTCTAGATAAGAACTCTTAGATTTATTTAAAATGACATAAAATACAGACGTTTTAAAAAAATAAAAATAGACGCATTTCATATTAATTATTAATTAAATATCTATTGAAAAACTTATAGTTCAAAATCTTTTCATTGGAATGTTGAGAAAAAAAAAGTATAGAAATATTCCAATAAAAATTCTAATATTCTACTCAAATCAATCTAAAATAAAATAAACACTAACATATCAAAGGTATATGGAATTGTTTCAATTTCAAAATTGGCCTAGCAATACCCAAAAAAAAAAAAAAAAGGAAGGAAAGATTCGGGCAAAAACGAAGAAAAGATTAATAACATACTTTACCAGGAACAAAAATATCTTGGTGAGGGTTGATGCCAAGTGGAGAAAAAAACATTATTGAGTTGCAAATGGATGGTTTTTGGAAGGAAAGACATAAACCCATCGTGGGAGTAATGAGTGAAAGACAGAAGCAGGAGATTAATCTGCTCAAAAGTTCCATCAATCTTTCCGCCGTGTTCTTGATACAGGACCTTGTTGTGTGGAAAAATATTTCTATGTTTTATATAATTTTAGATTGTTTTAATATTAATATAAAAAATAATATTTTTTTAAATAAAAAAAATTTAGAAAACAACTTTTGCGAAATACAACCGTAGAGCAGGTAAAAATATAGCATCCTGGTTTTGCCTTTTCTCTGTGTCTCCGCATCTCTTGATCGTTTCTGTCAGTAAATTTGATTTAGATGATATATACACTATACATCCTAGTGGTACACTACACCTCCTAGTGGCCAGCGAATGCGAATGTTTCCTTTCCTTTCCTTTATTGCTTGTTGGTCGGAAAAAAAAAAAAAACATGTAGTGGTAGCGGTAAAGGAAGAAGAAGTTGATTGCTAGTCTAGAATCCAAGAGACTCCGTTTGAACCAAACAGTAATACTTCTCCCTCGGTACCATCCTTGTAAAAGATTACAAAAAGAGAAACTTTTCTTTTCTTCTCCTTTTCTTGGCTTTATTTTAGAGCATAGCATTGATAAAGGGTGGGGAGCGTCAAAGGCAGAGACACACACGCACTCACATAAACAAATTCAGTGATCACAGGAGAGAGTAAAGAATGCAAGCCACAAACAAGTGGAAGAAGAATGCTTGTGGAAATCATGAAGAAGAATCGAAGAAGAAGGAGAGACACATAGTCACATGGACTCAACTGGTAATTAATCAATTTCTTCCTTCCTTCCTTGTTTATTGGAATTGCAGTTTCTGATTGATTTATTGGAGTACAGGAAGATGATATACTTCGGCAGCAGATCAGCCTTAATGGGACTGAAAAGTGAGAACAACCAAATTGATGTTTTTCTTTTAATTGCTCTTCAATGGTTTAAATAATTTGAGGGGTTTTGTGTGTTGCTGCAGTTGGGCTATCATTGCTTCTAAATTCAAGGATAAAACCACAAGACAATGCAGAAGAAGGTTAGTGGGTTATTGCAGCATATATATGTATATACATCATCGCTCTGGTTATCCTCTCTCCTCTACTCTGGGCCTTAATAAGCTATCAATTACTTCAGATGGTACACGTATCTGAACTCTGATTTCAAGAAAGGCGGATGGTCACCAGATGAAGACATGCTCTTGTGCGAGGTACTCTGATTTTGCTCTCTATAGCATGCTATATAACCCTGTCCTGTCCTGTCTTTTTTCTTCAAATGTTTTTAAGGGGAAAAAGGTTGCTTCAATTTGCAAAGTCAAAACTATGGTTTGATTTTTCTGCTTCATCATTGATTGTTCTTTTCCCTAGTTAAACATGTTAAGTTGTCCTGTTTGGTCATCACTACATCTGATAACTTGAGTTGGTCTGCAGGCACAAAAAATATTTGGAAACAGATGGACAGAAATTGCAAAGGTTGTTTCAGGCAGGTATACAATGTTTTTGCATGCTCCTCTTCTCAAATTATTCACATATTTTTGCGTGGTTTAATGCTTATAATATCCTTATTTAAAAAATATGCTACTTCTGCAGAACGGATAATGCTGTTAAGAACCGTTTCTCCACGTTGTGCAAGAAGAGAGCAAAATACGAGGCTTTAGCAAAAGAGAACAGAAGCACACATATCAACTTAAATAACAAAAGAATCATGTTACATCATGGGTTAAACGGAGACGGAGCACCAGAAAGTGATCCTCCAATTAAGAAGATAAGGTACAGTGCAGTTTTGGTATCAGTAGACAATAGTATCTGGAAAAGTAATTAGCATAGTAAACCTCATGTTTGTTCAAATGCAGGAAGTCCCACATCCCTGGTCTTGCAGGAAATTGCAACTTTGGAGACAGATCACACCCACAATGTGGAAATCAGCAACCTAGACCTCCATTTGCAGTGTTGGCCCAAAACCTTCACAATGTTAACGTGGCTTCCCAACATCATGTCAGCGGTGTCAAGGAGGTCTCCATTGATGGTAAAACACCTAAAACAAAGACTTTCCAATTAGGACGTGGTTATTTTTTATTTCTTTGTTTTTTTTGGTTAAATCCGGACCCGAGAGACTTACACCCTGCATAAACAGGGTAGAGATACCCTGCTTCATCCTGCTGAAGCAAGGAAAGAAGACCCAGGGATTGAGGCAAATATCGAATCCCAATATCAATATCAAAGCCTCCATTAGCATGCCAATCCACCTACCGATTTCCTTCTTTATATGCATGACTAATCCTGATGCTCCAATCCCTTTGCTGAAGTCGAAAAAATTCCTGAACAAGAGGATCAGTCGCCAAACTGCTACCTTTTTAGTTTAATACATTGAATACTACCTCTGAATCAACTTCCACTTCCACATTCTTATACCCCTTTGGCCATGTAAGGTCTAGCTCAAGCCCCATTCAAACTACCACAATTCAGCTTTCAACTCATTAGTTTTTTTTCCAGCTTTACAAAAACTGAGGAACGCTACAGGGGCTTTATGACAGACAATCAATAACATGCATAATCTATCATCTCTATCAATTTAGTTGGTGATGATTGTTGATCATTCTCTGTGATAAATCTTTAATGTTCATTAATCTCTTTCCTTGCTATTCATTTAGCAGTTCAAAACAGTATGATTCAGAGAACATTTCTCAAAAAGGATGATCCAAAGATAACTGCTCTAATGCAACAAGCAGAGCTTCTCAGCTCACTTGCACTGAAAGTTAGTGAAGAAAATACAGACCAGCGTCTGGAAAATGCTTGGAAGGTGAGCTTTTGTTGTTAACATCTAAATATCTGATGCACTTGACCACTTGTGTAGGTGCAGTTTATCAATTTGACCTTCAGCGCTATAGAGATAAGCATAATTATAATGTCAAACTGGTTTTTACCCAAGATAAATCAACTTCCATGTTTCACCACGTACATGCTGTAACGTGGAAAGTTGAACTGATTACGTTGATCTCACAGACTCAGTACAACAGTGCCCCCAAGTATATTCCTCCTTGACTCTTATTATGCACACAGATTTTGCTTCTGTCCTCATATGTTTATATAACATGACATTCAGGTTCTCCAAGATTTCCTGAATCGGAGCAAAGAAAATGTACATGGACAAAAAATCTGTGACATTGATTTTAAACTTGATGATTTTAAAGACCTGATAGAGGATCTAAGGAGTAGTAATGATGGAAGTCGACCATCTTGGAGGTAATAGAAACAGGGGTTTTAATATTTGGGATTAAGCATGATTACTCATCATACAGTGTCTAATTTATGGTTAAAATGCTGTAGGCAACCTGGTTTATACGAGGAGTCTCCAGCCAGTTCTGAATACAGTACAGGATCAACTCTATTGCCATACCCAGCCCCTGACAAAACAGAACAAACTCAAGCTGAGATTGGTGCACTGCATAAGGATATTGAAATTGAAATGCAAATGGTTCGTATTGATGAAGAAAATTTTGTGGGTGCATGTGGTAAAGAAATTATTTCCAGTGCAGATATAACCCAAGGTAATGAATTTTTCATGTCTGATAGAGTTGGTCAAATGTACTTATGTTTCTTGTCACGTGGAGATTAGGATGCATTAAAACTACATCTGCTAATGAATTTAAATCTACTGCAGTGGAGATGTTTCCATCCTGTGATGAGCAAACAAAAAACGACATAGTTGTTTCTGCCTCATCGAGTACAGAGTTCAGTTCCCCTCTTCAAGTTACCCCACTTTTCAGATCCTTAGCAGCAGGAATTCCCAGCCCAAAATTTTCAGAGAGTGTAAGTCAACTTTGGCCATCAATTCTACTGACTATTAATCCATTAGTTCTGATTAAGTGGTGTTAGTTTGTGAACCTATCCCTTGTTGCTGTTAGTACTAGGAGGAACTGTCTCTCTAAAGATTAAGCCTCTAGTTTCATATGGCTTGCAGGGTTAGAGCTTACCACTAGGCAAAAGCATTAAAACTATAATGATTATGAATAGTTGCAGCCGATTTAGTTGTAGAAGTAGTACAACTTGAGTCTACATTACCACTGATTTTAGTGGTGATAGTAACAAGTATTGGAGGATTAGTGATTATCAAATCACCAGCAGCAAAAGTACTTGATTTCTTCTTTTTTTTTTCCTTTTATGAAGACTCCTATAAAGCTAATAATATAAAAACTAAAAGGGGCCTAAGAATGTTACTAATAATTCATACTATTGTAGGACACTGAGTTTGCTGTCGTAGTTCAAGCATTAGTGTTAGCAGTAAGGGTGATAGCACTTTGTGTGTTAGCTAATTATCGATCACTAATTGGACTTTTATGTGATGGTAATCAAGCCATTATCATGAATTCAAAGCTAGGTGTCCACTGTCAAGACAGTAAGCTAGTAGGAGATGGTGTTCCTATGGATCTGCTGATCATGAATTAAATCACTAGGACTATTTGATAACTCATAATGGTGCAGATGACAGACATAGCAGTAGTAGCTATTGCGTATATAACTATTCCAGTAGAAATTCATGAATTCGATTTATCCCATAACCTAGATACATTCTTCGACATTAATACTACTAAACTCAACCTTTTGAAAATGTCAAATTCAACCCAAAGCCAAAGTTTTGAATGCGTAAGCAAAATTTATTCTACAAAAACTTTTGTAAGCTTCCACAAACTTGCACCGCAAATAAGGTTAAACTGTTACCAAAAGCATTTTTAAATACTTTTTGTTGATGAAATAAAAGGAGAAACATGCTTTAGATCTATATAATGCAAGCCTCTTACCCCAGTAATATCACACTTCCAAGACTTATGCACACTACATATCAAATCTGCATGTATATTGATTAGGATTGCGAACATCCATGCCTGACACATTCTGTGTTCCTTTCAAGGAACTTCCTTGCACGATGTTGGTTCTACTGGTAGGCATCACCCAATTTATACGATTCTGTTGTCCTTTTTGTTTGTTTCCCTTATAAATTTAGCTTTCACTGTTAATCGAAAAGAAATCAAACATCATCATATCCTCATAGGGCAAGTTTGTGACCTTCCTTGTAAGAGGTAGAACAGTAAACCTAAAGGTTTACTAGACAATCAGATGAGTAATTATATTTGAACCGCTCTGAATTTTCCTGTTTAATTCTCATTTTTCATAACTGCTATCTGAGCAATCTATTTACTAGAATAGCCTTGTCAAATTCCATACACTAGGAAGCTCAACCAGATCTTTTGTTTAAGATGCTGCCTAGAAAACGCTTTGATTGGATCATTACCCACTGATGTAAAAGGTTAAATGTACTCTTATGTGAAGCGTATTTCCTCCGGCCAGTCAATCTAGGTTGATCGTTCTGCATTTGCAAGCATGTTTCGTAGAATGAATGGTCTATGGACAACACTGTAAACAGGATTCCAAGTATGCCCACGTCTTTGCAAAAGTAATCAATGTCACAGCCACTATGATAGCTTAAATCATCCCCATATCTTTAGTATTTAAAGGGCCACTTATAAGAATGATTCATGAGATTGCCGTTCTGCAATCAGCATGGAGACCACATGTAGTTAATTGCCAAAGCAATCATAGATGTCCTCATTAGTTAACTGCGCCGTGCTTTCTTTCTTTCTTTCTTTTATTCTGGTGCAGGTACTAGCATCCTATAAACACATATGTCGTACCTAGATATGGATATTTTTCAAAATTTGATTCGAGGCTAACCATTTTGTTTGGCGATTTTCTTTTCAGGAGAGAAACTTCCTACTAAAAACACTTGGAGTGGAGTCCCCTTGCCCCGGTCCAAGCATCAATCCTTTGCAACCACCACTCTGCAAAAGAGCACTTCTGCAGAGTCTATAGAAAACCTCTCTGAACTATCTCGTATAAAGAACACGGCTAGCCCATCATATCTGGTCTTTAATTGCCCTGGACCGTATGGCATTTGTTGAGTTGTGTCTTCTCTTGTTTACCATCAGTTCCTAGGATTGCAGCTACCATGACCTGAAGTTTTATAAAGAGGCATGTTGAGATCTGCATTCCAAGACAGGACCCGGGCTAGAATGTTGCGGTACATTCTAGCATCTTGGACACATCTAACAAAGTGATCCGAGGAAGGTTTTCTTTTGTTTGTCTTGATTTGGTTGCGGGCTTTCTATCTTCTCATCCAGTTTTTGGCCTTTGATCAGCCATCTGTACAGACCCTTTTATGTAAGTCCGTAGACGGAGTGTAATTACATACAGGCAACTCGCCTACATATGATTAAAGAAACAGAGAGAAAAAGAAGGGGGGAAAAGAGAGTAAAGGAGGATTAACCAGCTGATTGGATTCCTATTTGTTGTTTTTGGGTGTGCAAATGGTATATAATAAGTTTTCTGTGTTTCTGTTTTCTAATGTAGTAACTATAACTCGATGTGATTGCAATGAAAATTGTTCTAGTTTTTGTGTGCATATATTTATCATTTTTTTCTATTTTGTCTTCCTTTTGTCAACTCTAACCAAACTCCACTAACAAAAGTGTGACAATTCTGCATCAGAAAGAGGAAAAAACAGCAGAAGCTCGAGAAGGAACGTTTCAGTACTTCTCGATCTTCATAGCTCTTGGGAGCAAGGACAAAACGCAAAGAAAACGCCACCATAGATGAAAGGAGAATTAGGATACCTACGTGACTCGCATCATTGCAGCTTCTTCAGCTCTCTCCATTTCTTCCATGTGCCAGAGATACCTTTCTTCCCTGACAGAAATGCAAGAAAGTAAAGAAGATAAATAAAAGGAAAGGAAATGGAAACGTTCTTACCCACAAAGGATGGAAAAACAACTCGTGTTGTTGCAGTAGCATCAACGAAAGCCTCCAGATCTCCAATGCTCTCTTTCTGAGTTTGTTTCTCTCGTGTTTTGGGGAATAAGGGTCCTGAGGATTCTGTTATTTGGTATGGTGGACTCATAGTGGTGGTGGAGGACATCTGGAAAAGTGCAATGATGAAGAAAGCAAGAGGTACAAGTAAAAATTGTTAAAGAAGGAGAGGGAAGCTCATACAAAATAAAGTGCACTCATTGGCTATATAACTTTCTCGAGGGAAGGTTTAGTTGACTATTTTGACCACTTTGTCCACCTGAATTCAAATGGCGTCATGATCTTCGTATCGAGGGTAAGGAAGGATGCGCAAACCGATTTTTCCACTCACCCTGCTTAACCCGCGTGGTTCAAGCCCATTCAAGATATAGCGACGCTTCGAAGTATGCCGGGGGGAAAAAGCACACAGCACTTCATGGTTTTGTTACAAGAACATTTGTTTTTTTTTTTAATTAATATGGGTGTTCGGGTCAACTTGCGCGTATCTCAACTAATTTCACGGGTTTTGAAGTTAACGATCATGTAAGCCTCCAATAGTCCTGAGAGTTTGTGAGACTCGAACCGGTGACCTCTCGGGAGCAATTTTAGAACCTGACTAGTTGAGTTACACCTCTTAAGGTTAACATTTCGTATTTTTTTTCACAGAGAAAGAGAAAGAGAGAGAGAGAGAGAATGGAAACTTCATTTTCATCACAATCCATGTCAATAGATTTTTTAATAAAAGAAATTATTTGAAATTTTTATTTTAAAAATAAATTTAGTTTGATTATAAAATAAACTTGAATATAATAAAACACATAACTGTCCAGGCCAGTTTGAGAGCATCTCGACTAATTTCATGAGTCCTGAAGTTAACAACCATGTAAGCCTCCAATGGCCCTGAGTGTTTGTGAGATTCGAACCGGTGACCTCTCAAAAATAAATTTAGAACCTAACCAGTTGAGCTATACCTCTCAATATTAACATTTCGTATTTGTTTTTCGCAGAGAGAGAGAGAGAATGGGAACTTCATTTTCATCGCAATCCATGTCAATAGATTTTTTAATAAAAGAAATTATTTGAAATTTTTATTTTTAAAAATAAATTTAGTTTGATCATAAAATAGACTTGAATATAATAAAACACATAAATATGATAATAAACAATACAATACCTTTTTAAAAATTCTTATTTGATTACATTTCCAAATCATTTTATAACTTAATTCTTTCGTCAATTTTGTGCTATTTTCTAATTTTCTAATAAAAAATAAGAAAAGTTAAGCAAGATGGAGGTTTTTGATTGGGAAAAGATGTATTTTTGGAATAAAAAAAACTAAGATGAGGATGGTTGATATTGATGGAGGATTATTTAATTGTTTCTAATAATATGATTAGTTAATTAGTTATGATCAACTATAGTTATAAAGGTATTGAATCTATTGGTTGTTTGTTGTAAAGTATTTTTTTTAAAAGATAATTTTTATAAAAGATAAATTCCTGAAAAATAAATTAATTTATAATATTTGACTGTATCATAAAAAATAAATTAGAAAACACTTTTCAATGTGGCTATGCCAGATAAATTGAAAAATAATTTATTAATATTTTAATTTATTTCTTCAAGTTTATTAAGAGAATAAAGAGCAAATATGACAAATAAAAAAGTTGAAGAATGATGAAATTAAAAAAATAATCCAGTTTTATAAATTATTTCAAATAAAATAAATAGCAATATAAAGAAAGAAGATTAAATTTAACAGATAAAAAAGTTGAAAGATGATGAAATTGAAAAAAATATTCTAATTTTATAAATTATTTTAAATAAATAAATAAATAAAAAAGGACACCAAATATGATATATAAAAATTTTCAATTAAAAAACACAAATAACAATAAAATGAATAAGGATTAAAGTTGATATAAAAGAAAAATTAAATCAAATTATAAGGGATAATTTTTTTAAAAAAATCAAAACATAATTCAAAATAAAATATAGAGTAATAAAAAAATTAAGGATGAAATTTAATATAATCAACAAATAATAAAATTTTGTGTAACGTTTAGAAAATATATTTGATTCAAAATTAAAAAAAAAACTTTTTTATAAACTAAACCAAAATGTTTTTACTAGAAAGTAGTTTTTATTTACAAACTTTTATAATAATAAAAAAACATGAAAAAAAATAAAAATAATTTACAAGAATCTACTTTTCATAAAACAATCAATACCTAAGTTGTAATTAACTCTTATGTGCATTCTAGCATTTATTAAATATTAAATGATCATGATTATGTACTTTCGAAGGTTAATCAACTTGCCTACTTGTTATTTTATGGGCTTATACTCAAATAGGTTTCAATATGGCTCTTGCCAGGTAAGCTTAGCCCTGGATAAAACCATGCAAACGTTGTTTTTAGTGATATATTTTTAAAATTAAAATGTTTTTTTTATAATAACACAATTAAAAAAATCAGTGAAAAATCACAATTTATACATGTTAAAATTAAAAAAATATGATATTCAAGTTTTTTGTTGTTAAGAAACATGAGATTTCAAATAAATTATAAAACATGTTGCATAAATTGTGATAAAAAGAGAGAAGAAAAAAAAAACTCTGGAAATACACTAAAACTTTAATTACAACATTATCGGTATTATAAAAAAGATCTTGACATGATAAATTCAGTAACATTATGAAACAGTAACCAAAGTTGATGGCGCTTGTTGCCAAAAGATGACACGTGACTCATGAGGATGATAATTTAACCTAAATCAAATGAATATTAATCTCACCTGAATGAATGATTATTTTTTGAATAATTATTTTATCCGATAGATAATAGATAAGATATATATATATATATATATATATATATGTATATATAATATTTTTACTGAATAATAAATATTTATATTGATACCAAAAACTTGACGGATAATTTGAATTATCTAAACTTTTCAGCCAATGAGTAATGAGTGAGGTATGAATACCAATAAATCTGTTTTTAGACCGACTCAGTTGATTTTTGTAGTAAGTATGACTCACTTTAACTACCATTGGTGACTTTTGTAGTATTGTTAGATTCATTTCATTGAGTTGTTTCTGATTATATATGTAATGATTGGAGTTTTAGTGTTTGTTTGATTTTTTTTTTAATTTTTTCTATCTCTTAATTATAATTTGTTTTCCAATCGTGATATGTTCATAATTTTTTTTTTAAATGTGTTATTTTAATGCTTATCTTTTTCTTTTTAAATCATTTTAATAAGCAAAAATAGCTGTTATTAATAATGAAATTTATCGCTTTTTATTATGAAAAAAAAGAAGAAAAAAGAAAAAAGGAAATTGAACATCATGTACTTCATTTTCATAAAAGCTTTACACGACACAACATGCATGTAAAATTCAGTCACTGCATCTGCTGTATATTAATATGATATTTTTAAATAATATAAATAAAGGTTTTTTTTTTAACCATCTTCAATGAAAAAAATTATTTAAAAGGGCAAAATTATTATTTTCACATGCTTAACTCTTCTCTCCAACCTTTTACTTTACTTAGCCAAGGCCGGCAAAGGCAAAAAAGAGCTATGCAACATGAATACCATCCTAAGCTGTGCATTCAAGAATAAAAAGCATTTGTTTTCTTGTCTGCAAAGCCATGTAAATGAGAGGAAGAAAACTAAGAGACGCTGTTACAGAACAAATCAAAACACACAGTGAATATGAAAAGGGATCAATTATCTGTAATAAGTAAGTGGGAATATGGAAAAATCCTTGAAGAAGAAGATCAGCCCGTTTTCATAATTTGATTAGAAACTAATGTTAATTAGCCTTGCATGCTGTGCAACTCGTGACTGTTTCAGAAATAGTGCCTCCGTACCCTCTTACAATACCTGCAGAATAAATGAAGCCGGAGGTAAGGGCTACAAACTTACGCCACCAGAGTGCCCCAGAATTTTTAATCAAAATCATAGCTGTCTTTGGTTGAAGTTGTTCAGAAAGCATATTTACAGTTTCAAGAACAGCCAGTTTTCTTTCCGTAATTCTACTACGTAAATGCAACCCAACAGTCTGATGCATAGGAAAAAGCACCATTGGAACTCACGACTGTCATACAAGTCTTTGAATCCCCAAATGATTTTCAATCTTTCCACATGATTATTTTTTATATTATTTTTATCATCTTTATATTATTTTTTTAAATACTTTTTTTAAAAAAATTAAATGAGTATTTTGTGAAAATTAATTTTAATATTAATTTTTTTCTCTTTGAATAAATCAGAAGGGTTCACATCTGATTTACTCTTATAGTATTTTTTGATATTGAATTCCATTTAAAATTTAATTATTAACACTTAGAAGAACTTAGATATAAGATTTTATTAAAATTTCTAAATTGAATTTAATTTAGAGGATTCTAAAAATGTATTGAGAGTTTTTGTTTTTTCAAATAGCACAATAATTTATTTTTAAAAAATTACACAATTTAAAATAGAAAAATAATGCAGTTTATAAGTCGGAGAAGTCATCAACAGTTTTTTTATAAAAATTGTCATAGAAAATTTTAAAAGCTAATTTAAATTTTTAAAAATAAATCAAACTCTATTCTTATACAAAAATAAATGTTCTATTTTATAAAACTGTACAAGTAAAAAGAATTACACTTTTAGTATAAAATTAAAGGAGTTTTGAAATAAGATAGGATTAAAACTATTTTGAAAGCAGATAAAACTACAACAACGTAGTTATGATAAAATTAAATGCATCTATCTTTTTAATGAAAAAATTATTTGTTAGTAATAAAATAAATGAGATGTTTTTTATGATTAATGAATTTGCATTCCTTTTTAAATTCTTAAAAATGTACAGGTTTTAACATTCTATTAATTAATTATAAAAAAGATAGATGCACATAACTAAATTGTTTTAGTTTTTCCTCCTTTCAAAATTGTAATTTTTCCTCCTTCCAAAACAATTTAATCCTATCTAGTGTCAAACTTTTTTAACATTACACCAAAAACACAATTTTTTTTACCAACAGGGTTTGTATAAGAATAAAACACTTATTTTATTATTGTATTATAGAGTTGTATCATAGAATTTGTATAAGAATATAACATTTATTCTTGTACAAGAATATAATTTTATTTATTTTTTTAATTCACAATTTAAAATAGCTTTTAAAATTATCACTGCAAATGTGCTATTTTTCTAAATAAATTTTGAATTATATTATTTCTTTTTTTTTCCACTGTACTACTTTTGAGAAAAAAACTCAAAACCTTTAAGGAGAATTTTGCAGGCAAGGAGCAGAAAGAAAACCGGAAAATCTGATTGATACCCGCAGAAACCCGGCGATCAAATTTTACTCCGAATGGCATCTTAAGGGAATCATACTGCTTTAGGAAGGGAAGCATTTCTGAAAATGACCATATAAGAATTGACAGGCTCTCCGCTATCCGCACAAGCAAACGCATCCCTGACCTGAAATCATCTTTAACAAAGACCTATCTGAATTGGAAAATGGGCAAGGAGCGATGGCATAAATCTGTTTAGTAAATTCAGACCAACTACAGTAGTATAGACAATAAGCAGAACAGAAAGAAACGGATATTCATTGAATCCAACAAACTTGCGGAACTAAAACAATTTTCCACTTGCAAAGTCACAATTCCAATTTCCAATTCTAAACCATCCCACGGAATAAGAGAAACATGAACAAGCCATTCCTTTAAGCAAGATATCGATACAGTTTTCTGTCCACACTATCCCTCTCCAAGAAATCTCGTTCGATAAGGGATTCAATCCTTTTCTTAATCTCTGTGGGGTTGGCTAGGAAACGTGACTGCAACTGCTTTGTGACCTCAGTGATTATATTGTTGTGATCCAATACCCTCCTCGACTTCATAATCCTAACTATTGCAGCTTCTATCTGAGGCTTCCGGTCCTCCTCTACTCTCTGCCGCGTCTCCTGCTTTTCAGGTTCTGATTCCTTCTGTGCAACTACAGTTCCTATCTTCACCTTATAGAATTTGCTTGTGAATTTGTCATTAACAAAAAAAACATCTTCCTCGCCAATGTCTTTACTCATGGGTTCTTTGCGAAGAACATTCTTTCCCTTCACACAAGCCATGGATTGCAAGCACCTCTTCAAGTCTGCAGCAGGAATCTCAGTTGCCTGCTCAATCTCTTTGTAGCTAAGCCTCTCAGCATTATTAAACAGCATGAGAACACACATTTGGTAAGTGGAGACATTCAACTCGTGCTTCTGACCACCCTTCCCAAAGGTTGCTTTAACGTCTGCTGTGCCCATATTAGTTTGCCATGACAATCTCCGACCAGTATGGGTCCCAAGATAATATGACCTGAACTTCTCACATAGTGCTGACATTTCTGCAGGCAGGTTGCATGTAACACCAGGTTGAGTGGGCCAAGACCCTGTTGTCAAAACCTGAACAACCAGTGTCCGTGCATCCCCTAGCTCCAGGTGGCTTGCATAAAACCCTTGCATTGTATCCTGGGAGGTTTTCATGTCTGTAAACATGCCTTCTAATTTCGAAGTGAACTGGTATCCACATTCTGTCTTAAGTTTGACTATCAGACTTCTCTCCGCATCATCAGAGACCGTTTTCCCTGACAACAGCCGCTTAGCCAAATGCTGCTTGTAATACTTTTCGAATACATCTTTCTCCTGCAAATAGCGGAACAGCATCATCACCTTGTCAAGAATGATCTCCACATCCTCCTCACTAACTCCTTTTAGACCTTTGCGTAGTTTGTCATCCACGAACAATGAAATGAACTCGGGAGAACGAGCATTCAAATTAATGAAATATTCAAAAGAGGAGTTCAAAGCATTCTGGAATGTCTTGTCATTGTTAAATGCATTGCTTATGATGCTATCGTACTTGTCTTTTTCATCCAACAAACGCTGAACAAATTCCACTGGATCCTTCAACCTTTCTGGATCAGTAACAAGTTGCTTGCCAGTCTCCCTGAGGTGAGAAGTCATCACTTCTCTTATTGTTGAAAGACCATTAGGAACCCGGCGGAACAGGTTGTACATCCGTCCCAAGTCTTCATATTTATCATCAAGAAGCATGTTTACCAAGCCTGAATTCTCCATGTGGACTAGTCTCAGCATGTGGTTAGCAATCATCTCCTTCTCCACCACATTAGTTATCTTGACTTCACTCTTGGAATCCAAATAATGAGTCACTCTCTCTATCTCTTCATTTAAACGTTTCTCAGCTTTCTTCAGATAATCACCACAATCACAGCACTCAATGAACTTCTGAGATTCACCCCTATAAAACTCGGCTGAAACCTCAAGAAATGGCTTCTCAAAGTCTTCTTGGTAAACAGAAGAGCCTAGATCCATTAGCATCTTGACAATGTTCCTCATCAAACCTCGGTCAATAACTTCACCAGTCCGTTCCCTGTGAACCAGTTCAAGAAGTGTATTTTGAAGCCTTGTCTGAATTTTGCTGGAGTGTATTATGTTATCCCTCCACAAGTTAAGCCCAAGTTCATGAACAGGGGTTTTATGCGTACTTGGAATATATGTTCTATCCATATACATCAATATGTCCCTGATCATTTGCAATGCTTTGTTATGATCATTCCATTTCCTGTTCAGCTCCTCCAAGAACGAATCCCCTTGAGCAGCCTCAACAGATTTTGATATTTCTCTTAAATGTGAAGTCATAGTAGCAACCAGACCATTATACAACTTCTCGCCAAATTTGTGGAGCACCATGTTGTAGGCATTTCTGAAACCACGAAATTTAAAACATAACTTAGTATAAAAACTTCTATGGTTTGACAAGATAACCAGCCAAACATCAAATCTAGAACTAAGATATTGACTTGAGCAAAATACCTAATTTTATACACTTACTAAGTGTTTCTGATTTCAAAGCAAAATAAATAAAAAAGGTAACAAAAAGGAGTTTGAGAAAATATCTCAAGGCCATACCCACTTCCTTGCCGCACACACAAGAGAGAGAGAGAGAGAGAGAGAGAGAGAGAGAGAGAGAGAGAGAGACCTACCATTAAGAGGAAAAGAAATGATTTTTATCAACAGCAGGAAAGCCATCTGGATGAACCATCGTCAAGATTAATTCAAAATTTATCATGTAAAATTACAAAATTAGCACACAAGAAAAAACTGAAAACTCAGACCATCATGTTTTTTAACCTCTATGATGGATTTAATGTACCGTAACCAAAATTTGTCCCCTTTCTGTCACTGAAAAAAATTAAAAAAGTCCACCACATGTAAAAATGGTGTTCACAGAAATAAAAAAATAAAATAAAAATAGGTTACAAAAGTTAGCACAGGCGTAAAATTACCATTTACATGTTCATTAGATTAGCCAAGTATATAAATTTGTTTTAAAAAAAGAGAGAGAAACCTTTAAAATATTTCATTGATTTTCGGAGAGAGAAAGATAAATAAAGGCATTAGGCAACAGAAGAAATTTCCAAAAGTAAAAAATTTTAAATGCTGAAAACAAAGAAAGGTTTCAGTGATAAGTAGATGTTTTTAAATTTATTTCAAGGGAACAAAGGAAAGAGAATGGATATATTATTTTCTGGTAGTCATGTGTTCTTTCCAATCAAGACAACCATTCTTTGGGATTAAGAACGCAAAAAAAAGAAAAAGAAAATGCAAACACAGTGTATAAGCATTGGGCATTGCATAGAGAAGCTGTCATAGGAGCAAAGATATGGCAATATATCCTTAGAACCCATGAAAATCTCATAAAGAACAAATTATGCATCCTTGTGCATGCAGCTTCAAAGAAGTTAACCTAGAAGTACTACATTGGGTGTTGAGCCTGACAAGAAAAAAGCTCTAGCTAGCTGATGGATGAGGCTGTCACTCTATTGAACCTATAAAAACCACCAATGCAGAAAATCTTATATAAACGGCAATTGATTCTCTTCCTCTCTGTTGGTCACTTGCGTCATCTTTTCTTTTTTTAAAAAAAGTTTTTTTTTTTTTTGCGTCATAAATTAAGATGCTTGGAAGGGGGTATTCAGTTCAGTGGAGTTGAAGAAAAAGATGCGTTTGTTTGGCTGACTTTACCGCACAGCATTATCTTATGGGCAAGCAAACTCATGCATCGCACACCAAGACCAACACAAAATTTATAAAATAAAGTACGAATACAAAACATATAATCATAAAGGAAACAAATGAAAAGACCAAAAAAATGTAACAATGAGTGAATTTGAGAAGAAGAAAAAGAATTGGTCTCTTGTGTTCAACAGTAACCTCAATCATCAGGAACATCACATAAGCAAAAGAAGAAAAAAAATTCACAGCCCACTGCAGCAGATAAATACCTTTTGCATAAGGAACTTAATATGTTAATCGCAAGCATTTTTACCAACCAAAGTCATCAAAAACACAAAAGCAACAACTAAGTTTAAGGCAATAAATAGTTGATTAATAAAATAAAAACCCATAATCAGGAAACCATCATCAATTCATCATCATCATCATAATAACAATAATTGAAAGAGAGAGATGGAGAGGGAGACCTATAGAGCTCTTCGAAACTGAGACCACTAGCATTATGATTGTAAATCTCATGGATAGCGTGCTCCAAAATCTTCCAGGTCTTATCGGCGTATTTCGGATCCACCACGACCCGGTGTTTAAACGCCTCTATCTGGAAATTCCTCTTCTTTTGATTGCTCATTTTCTCCTGTTTCTTTTTCTGTTTCTTGGATCGAAAAATCCAAACCCTAAACCCGGATCGAAACAACCCAAACAAGAACGTCGATTATCAAAAGATCGGAAAAGCTTCGACCATAATTTACAAGCAAGCAGGTGTATTAAATTCAAAGAGAGTTTAGGGTTTCAGGTTGAAATCAGGTAGGAGGCGTATTTCTTCTTCTATCAGCTATAGGTGGAGATTCGTCTATTTTGGGTTGAGGTTGGGGTTGGGATATAATCAAGAATTTTAGGGCAAAGATGGATTTGGTCCCTTTTCGTGGTTTTAGGATGCCGTCAGTTGCAAGATGAATGAAAGAATCATTATTAATTTAAATTAAAAATAAAATAAAGGAGTCCTCTATTTATCTCATTTCATATGCATACGCTTCTCCTCGGTAAAACTTTGTTTTTCATTTTAACTAAATTCTAAATTTAATTGTAACTCGGCCCCTCAAGTTTCAGAAACTATAGAGTAATCGAGTACCTCAGGTCTTGTTGACCCTGGTCTTATTAATTTAAGACCCTCATTGGTTCTTTCCAAAATTAAATTCATGCTATTTGACAAATTAAATTCTTAAAAGAAAAAACACAGATGCAGCGGAGAAAAATCGAGGCAAGACAACAGTCCAGGAATGTAAAAGTTTGTGTTAGGTATTATTGAAAAGTATTTTATTCTTAAAAATATATTATAATATTTTTTTAAATTTTTAATGTTTGATCGACTGCACTGATGAAAAAGGATAGATATAGAAACTATTGAAACCGAAATGTTTTGCCTTTTTTTTTTTTTTTTAATTTCGTCATTCGGGTTGAAAATCTGACCATAATACCATCAAAGTTTCAGCTAGTGTTGTTTTTATGGTGGAACTGCACTTTTAAATTTTTTTTATTTTTTTCATTCAAATGCACAGATTAAAAATAAATTTAAAAAATAACAAATATTAATTTAATATATTTTTAAATAAGAAATACTTTAAAAAACACTTAATCAAACCACAGCCCGACTGAGTTATGCAATTATGTTACAAGGGTTTATAAAAATGCTGGACTAAATTTGAAACAAGAAAGATACAGCTAACGTTTAAAACGCTAAATTTGGAGTTCAACCCAGAAACCATGCTTGCTCTGCCGGTTGATTTTTATGCTTCTTCCGGAGCTCCATTTTATGATCCATTTAGAAAGTGTATGGTCGTGTTTTTAAAAAATTTAAATATTTTATTTTATTAAAATTTAATATGATTTATATATTTTAGATTATTTTAATATATTAATATTAAAAATAATTTTTAAAAAATAAAAAAAAAATTATTAATATAAAAAATTATTTAAAAATTACTCACAACCAACTCTGCCAAAGACTCTCTCTCATATTTTCTGACAAACGAGCAAGTAATTGTCCCCCCTCGTTCATCAATCAATTTGAAATCACCGAGAACCAGGACGTTGAATCTCCTGCAATCAAAGTCGTAGCATGTCTGACACATCTCCACTGAATTATCCGTAACTTTTCAACTACAACAGTCGACTTAGTGTTCAATTAAATTATGTAGCTAGCATTCACATAAACTGCTAATATCACCAAATGAAAAAGGAAGAAGAAGAAGATATAGTCGATGAACAAATAAATTCGAGAAAGAAAATTCCACAAAGTGTGATGCGATTGAAAAAAATAAAGTAAGAAAAAATGAACTCTATTTAGATTCTAATTCCACAATATAGCAATACTGATACACCTTCGCAGTGAGTAAATATGAAAATTGTAATCCGAGCGTTTTTACTCGTTCAGAACTGGAAAAAAAAAATTTACATACTTTCAAAAGAAAGAGATGAAAAGCAAAACCCTTCCCTCACACTTAAGAGTTAAAACCCTCTGGGTCCTGTACTATCCTCCTTCATAACCACAGGCTTCTCGGCCATAGAGAGACAATACTTGGCAATTTCTCTGAATTTAGGAACACTCCTAAGATCCACTTTAGTACCATCTTTCAAAGTAATAACTACATCACCCCATTCACCTATGAAACGCGGCACAACCTGAACATCTTTTATCACCTTGTAGGAGAAATCACTCCTATCTTGACCCGTTAGCCCTGAGATAACTGTCACCCTCAGGTTGGTGAACCTGTATCTAAGATAAAATGCCCTTGAAACTGCAGCTAGAGTCAATGGCAGCCAGAGAAGAGTGAAGCCCAGTAGCAGGTTGGCCAGGAGGTCACCGTAGTGGGCTCCGCCGTCGAAAAAGATGATTTCTTCAATGGGTTTTTTCGAAGTGGTGGAGGTGGCAGGTTTGTTGGTGGGGGAGGACACGTTAAGCTTGGTGATTAGTCGGTGATTTCTTGCGGGGAAGGTATGGAATGAGACCTTGGAGGAAAGATGAAGCAACTGGTGGGTAAGGGAGGAGGAGGTTCTGCAGGAAGCGGCGGTGGTGGTAGAGGGAGTGAGGAGAGGAACAGATGCCATGAGGACTCACTGGATTATCCGTTTGGGAAGGAGGGGAAAAAATAAAGTAAAATGGGTGGTGACCGAAGGAGGTGTGTTTTTTCTGTGTTTCTATTGGCTGAGATCCACGGAGGTGCTAGTCTTTGGCTAGCGAAACTACACGTGGCACGTTAAACGATCCTTGTCTTTTCCCACATGCCATGGGCTGGTCTCTTCTTACCAACCATACATTTTCAGTTTTTGAACAAATAAATGAGATATCCATTTTCAACGGTGTCAGGGCCCAAGGGTGGTAGGTTGTAGGTATTCCCAAAGTCCGATTTTCTTATAAAATTTCTAGTCCCAAACACCCCCTAGCCCAAACCAAAGAGACAAGCCCATTTTCTTAGCAAACCAGCTACCAAAAACTTTAAACCCAAAACATTCCATGGAATGGACGACGTGATAGACCTAATCTGCATAATAATCTCCTGTTTCTAGGCATTTTGAAGGTTTGAAGCCTAATTCAAACTTGAGCTTTTACATGGTTTTTTCTTTGTTTCCAGTAAAGGGTTAGTAGCTGAAATGATGGTATTGGAGAAGACCGGAAGAAGAGGGCGGAGAATGTGATGGTATTGGAGAAGATCAGCAGAATAGGGTGGAGAATGTGCAGTGACATGACGGGAGGCTGTGTGAATTTTCCTGAAGCAAAATATGCGTTTAAGTACCTATATTTAATAAAAAAGCTCAATATAGTCCCTACATCACAAAATTCATATGATTAGATCCATGATTCTACATTAAAACCTTCCTCTCCTCTCCTCTCCATCATCACAGCCTCATATGCTACAAAAAAAAGGTCTCTAAATCGGTTTATAGAAATATGAGATACATCCACAATAAATATTTAATCTCAGTGACAGATTAAATTTTAGAAATTAAATGTTGTTTTTTATATTATAAATATTAATATAATATCATTAGAAATCCCACTAAAAAAGTTATTCATTTAATTTACTATATAATAAAAACTTACGCTTGTAAATACCTAAAAAGAATTTTTTTTTTTCAATGTAGATAGAATTAATCTTTTCATTTTTTTGTTCATTTACAAGCTACGCAAATGCACAGAAGTTGGGGCACAAAAGAGGAGTGACAGTGCTGGATGCTACGGAGTGGGTGGCAGTGAGTCACATGAATGCTTCAATAAAGGCTCAGAAAGAGTTTGCATGTGTTTCTAGCCTCCTATGGCCGCTTCGAAAAGGTGCAGTCTGTGGGGGGCTCGACTGCCTTTTCGATCCCATTCCATTCTCTGTCAGCACAACATTGCCAACGTCCCCTTCACGAGAATGGCCTACCATTTTCGACTCTCCTTGTTTTCTTCCTTCGGTTTGTCCTCTTCCTCTCTCGGTTGGTGTGCTCGGTACTCTCTATGTGGATTGATCTCATGGCTCGTCCCCCCCTCCTCCTCTACTTTTCTTAATCTCATCCCTTTACCAAAAACTGATTAATTTAATCCTTGTGCATGATCTTCATCTCCTAAAGTATCCTCTCCGTCCATCACCATGACCCACGGTGTCTCCGTGGCAGATACGATTTTGAATCTCACACTTAATTTTTCACGTGCGGCAATATTATTTTGGCTCAAATCTGAGATTAGTTAATCAAAATCAAGACTTATCGTAAAAGAAGGGACAGTATTGAAGGAACCATATGATTGGCACAGTTGAAAACAGTGATGTTCTAAAACAGTGATGTTCTAAAACAGTTCTCTCATGGACTCAATTGAGAGAAAAATGAAGCACCAGCAATCCAATTTTTCCCTTTTAATAAATATAATTATATTGATTTTTTTTCCCGGTTGCTCCCCGTTGTTTTAGCATATCGTGCCGAGTGATGTTATCCGCAAAACGCCTAATACAAGGACTTCGAAGAAAGCACTCGCAAGCATTACCTTCTCTCTCTCTCTCTCTTCTGTGCGGGACATGATTCCAAACGAAGAAAATATAAGTATAGCAAAAAAGACATGCAAGGAAGAGAAGGCGATCTCTTTCTTATTCCATGACTCATGCTAGCAATCTAACCAGTGACAAGCAAATATAATTTAAATTCCACCATCCAGCCTTGCAAGGCAAACATCCCTCTTATTACTCAAGGAAAATGTATAGTCACCCCCCCCCCCCCCCACGCGCACACACACACACCAATATTCTAAGTGCCAAAACATGAACTTAATTTTAAACTCATGAAATTAAGATAATTTCCCTCTTATTGAAATGAAAATCAACTGTTGCCTTGGGTGTATAATGGGTATGGTCCAATATGACATTCTGGGTTCATTTTCTTAATTGAAATGTTGTTGCTCAAGCCAGGGCCAAAATCCAGACTGATCTTCGATGCTACAGAACATATTGCCAAGATTTTCTTCTTTGACTAATTGATCAATCTTCTGGCATTGAATATCAGGCCTTGAAGGGTTTGTTTGGAAGAGTTGAGCAACACCTGTAGGTCTTATAGCAACGCCTGCAGGCCTTATAGATGATGATGATGAGGGGAAAAAGGATCTACTCGTTGGATGATGATTAGATAGAGGGCTGTCAATTGCTGGCGTCCTCGAGATATCCAACTTGATATCAGAGCTGTTTTCACTTCTATTACTGCTAGAACCCTCTGTTTCTTTGTTGAGGTTGATAGGTTCAGTCGGTTCTCTGCTTTTCAGTGCCAATATCTGCAGCCGGAAGTTAACCAATCAACTTGAAGCATGCATGAATGCAAAGTTTTTTATTTTTTTTAAAAAGAAGAAGAGCTATTATATACTCTTAAATTTTAAGTATGCAGGAAAGATATTTAGTACTTCACAGACATGAATGATTAATTAGCCTTTATCTCTAAACCACGAACAATTAATATTCAGCACTTCAAAATATTGTTTCCGATATATTTTTAAAAAGTTTTTCAAGGGTGCTAAAACCAACATATATTAAAAATGAAAAAGGTGAGCTAATCATGAGAAAAGAAGCTTTATTGAAAAGTTTGCAGAAATCATTGCAAGAAGTACAGGTAAAAAAAGCTGCATAAACCAGGGGAAAAAAATGATTGGGATTTCGAAACAATAATTGCAGTTCTCCATGCAACATCTGCTAATTAATGGTTTTACTATCCCAAAAAGGACCACAGACATCAATAAATTAAGAAGAGATGAGGAACTAATCGCAAATCTTAATTCAAACAAGAAGCTCTAAAGTAAGAACCTCTATAGCCAGTCGATGATGTGTCAAATTCTTGCAGCTAATTACCTCCGCATGAAGTTTCTGGTTCTGAGCTTGTAGCGCATCGTTTTCGGCTTTAATAGCATCAAACTGTCTCTTGAGGAGATCATAATCTTTCTCTAGTTGTTTGGTTTTCCATCTGGCCCTCCTGTTTTGGAACCATATAGCAATCTGTCTTGGCTGCAGACCAAGAGCTCTAGCCAGTTGCATTTTTCTCTCAGGTTCAAGCTTGTTACCCAACTCAAAGTTTTTTTCAAGAGTCTTGACTTGTTCCATATTGAGCCTCCTCTTCTTTTCTCCTGCTTGTGAGCCATCATCAGACAACTCATCTTCTCCATTGCCTTCTTCATGACACGCATCAATCCCTGAAAATGACATTGATGATCTCTTCCCTATAAATGATGCCACCCCTGCGACCAAAAAAAGAAGAAAAAACCAACACTCTGATCATTATCTAGTCAAATTTAGCTCAGAGAGAAAGAGATCGCATGGAGAAGGTGCGTACCATGGAAATCTTGGGGTGAGGGTAGAATTGGATTGAGAGATGTGGGAGGTTGATGATCATCTTGATCATGAGAAATCTGGAGCATGAAATTTGTTGGGAAGAAAGCCATCCCATTGCACGTCATCACCTATATATCTGACAGCTGTGGTCGGAATCAGAATGTCGTCATTGTAGTCTGGAATTCAAAACGAAAGATATCTGCAGATGCGGTCGTAGAGGGAATTGAAAAGGTCTAGTCTAGGAGCTACAATGAAAGTAAGAGAGTCTTGCAGGGAGATATATTACAGCAAGAAATAAAAAATAAAATAAAACTAATTTCTTTTATAGGAGCGGTAAGCAAAATCTGGTTTGATGGATAGGTTATCAATCGGCCTCTAGCTAGCTAGTATATCACTTCACGGAATCGAAGAGAAGGAGGTGGGGTGGGGAGGAGAGAGAGAGACGTTTGATGATTAATTTTATTCCTCTACTTCTCTTTATATGAAGAGGGAATTCTCTACTTTTCTTTTTGAAATTTGAATTTACTGCTAAAGAAACGAAATTTCAGCTGCAAAAAGAATAAAAATGGAGTAATTCTTCTTGAAAGCACAAATTTATTTCTGTGGAAATAAAAATCGAGAACCGCCTCAATATTGTAGAACATACGACAGAGAGAGAGAAGAATACTACCATGCAGTAATAATTTAAGTTGTCTAAATTAATTTCGGGAACAAAAAAGAAAAGAAAAGGAGAGTTGCTAATAGAGAGAATGAGCTGGCAGGTGTATGGATCTTCTCGAGGGCTAAAGGGTAAATGCATCTGCATGAATTCAGTGATAGTGAAGGGCCAGGAATCTAGGGATGGGACCAAGGAAGGGGGGGGGCAGGGGTTGCTACCTAAACCACCAACAAGTATCGTGCATGAGGACGAAGGCTTTCCTATCCATTATCCTTTCATCAGTTCCGAGCCCCTTCTGTGCAGTGGCTTCGTGTGTATGCGTGTGAGAGATTGGAGATGGAGAAAGGGGCTCGCAAAGCCCTAGCAAAAGACCCTGTTGTTATAAATAACCCTACAAGAGCTGGTCTTTCTTGTCTTGGTGCGCACGCAATATTTATATATATATATATATATTAGACGACGTCCATCTCTATCCCACTGCTCCTCCTCTTCTCTCTCTGCCACACCCCCAGATGCCCTTCGTCATCTTCTACGTACTCTCCACTCCCGCGCCCCTCTGACACTCATTATCCCTAAAGCATATGAATACGCTCAATCATAGTCATGATGTACACCGTATAGGTGTAAATAAACAGGCGATTTATCAGGTGTCGTAGCATGGAAAGTGAACAGGCAAGCTGACCCATGAGAGGAGATCAAGTATCCAGCACATGGACCCAAAAATAGATAATTGTAGCCCCAAGCTTACAATGTCCACGAACTCGTGGATGATGTAGGGGGTTTTGGCCATTTCGATCAGTCTTTCAAGTGATTGAAAGATGGAATTGAAGGTTGGGATTTTGACATTGGAAAAGCCAAAGGCACCATCCATTTAAGTTCTTGCGCCTAAACACTTGCGTCCTCATGCAGATGAACATACAGCAACATCTCTTGGGCCCTTGCTACCAGTGTTTGTACGTGGTATTTTTGTCCATATTTGATGTGGATTGCCTTTCCGAGCTTAAAATCTCAAGTTAAATATAAGAATTAAAAAACGAAGAGAAATTATTGTTGAAATTCGGTTCGGCAAGTTGCCCATGGAGGAAGGATCAGCTCTTGCATATTCGGATTTGTTAATTCTTAGCACTGGTATATTACAGTTGTCAAAGCTTCACCTTTGATTCGAAAAATCAATCTGGAGGGAGGGAGTATCTTAAGACTGAAGGGTTCAGGAGGACCCACTGACCTGGGCTCCACTAGGGTGGGGTGTCTGCGGGCCCACAGCCTACTCCCACAGCACTGCATGACTTTATTAGTTGAAAGAAGTGGGGTCGCCCCCTTGGAATGTGGTGGATCCATGTTCTCAGCCAGAAAGCAAGGCGCTATTTCTTTTCCTTTCCCTTTTCTCTCTTCTATGAATAATATGTTCACTTGCATATATATAAATACAAGGGCTAAGCTTATTATTACAATTACAAAAGAGACTAGAATATTTTGGTGAATCGTTGCAGACCATTGCTGCACATTGTTACTCTAGATTGTAAAAGAGACTAGAATATTAAAGCTTGTGAATTGAAGTGAGTGAAAAGACAGAAAATGGTTGGCGTATGTAACACATGTTCTAAAGTGTTGAAACGGGTGCCACAATTGGCCATTTAATGGCCACTAGCATTCCTTAGTGGCCTTCATTGGTATTATTTGACTTGTTTTTTTTTTTTTCTTGTTCTCTCTCTTTTCTCTTTCATTTCTTTAATTTTTGCCTCCGTCTCAATCTAAATAGCAAAATGATTTGTCATTTGTTTTTAGATGTCAAATTCCGTCCTTCATCTTTATTTTTTTAATTTTATCCTAATTCAACATTGGATTATCTCAGTATCATGAATCGGATCGTAGGTTTGGTAGATTAACTCAAGTTGCCTAAAAAAAATTTAATTTCGTTATTCAACATTGAGTTCGTTGAAAATTAGGTTTCATGATTTTTGTTATTTGCTTTCCATGAGGTTATTTTTGTATCATGATTAAATGCGCAAGTTTGACAAGTTATTTAGGGTTAGCTTAGGTCATTTTTTATGCTTTTTGTTATTTTATTTTTCTCTTCAAATTCTTTCTTCAACATTGGGTTGGTTGGGTATTGAATTTCATGATTTTTTTCTTAATTTTCTTTGAGTGGACTTGTCCAAGTCTCATAACACGATACTAACTGACTCGGGTCACAAGTTTGACGATATAAGTTAGGTTGGCTCATATCTATTTTTAAAATTTTGATTTTTTTTTCTAATTTTATCTTTCAACATTGAAATTATAAGGAATTGGGTTTCATAATTTTTTTCAATTTATTTTCCCTGTTGTTACAACATTCTTATTACTTGTGTCATGGTTTGGAAGATTAAGTAAGGTTAACTCAAATCTTTTTTTTTTAATCTTTTTTATTTAAATTGAATATTTTATTTTTTAATTTATTCTTTCAACATTTTGTTAACTAAAAATTGAGTTTCATGATTTATTTTGATTTGTTTTTTATTGAATCATCCAGTCTCGTGACTTAAATAACGGATTTGACATGTTATTCAAAATTAGCACAAGGTAACCAATAGGTCATTGTCTAAGTATTTTTAAAAAATAGTCTAATAAATAATTATTTTAATTTTTAAAAAGTATAATCCGCATTGAATTTTGAATTTATGATGAAAAAAAATATTGCTAAAAACATGTTAGCAGTGCATTTTTTTTTCACGCTTAAACAAATTTTAATCTAACCCACAATTAATATATTCTATTCCAAGTCAGTGATCTAATCTAGTCTATCATTAATCAATCTACTTTTTTTTAATATGGTAAGAATATATCTGGACTTGGTTGTGTGTCAACTGACACTACATTTCGTCATCCCACCACCCTAGATGATCTTAAAGAATGGTTTGATGCATTTTTTTTTAAAAAAAAACAATAAACCTCTCCTCCAAGCACTAACCCTAAGATTTGAACTTACAAAGTCAAAGAATCGAGCAAATCTCTTTAACCGCTAACAACCCCTTGAAGTTAGGCATTCTCTAGGTACCTTCAATGAATGATGTGTCACTCTTAACTTTAGGAAATATTATTTATACATTTAACTTTTTTATTATTATTAATATAAATATTCGGGTTAGTTTACATGCAACTCGACTAATCTTACATGTTCTAAAATTAACACTTGACATTTTATGTGGTTCAGTCATGGCTACGGCTTCATCTAGCTGGTACTTCAGTGAAAAAAAAACCCTAACACTCGTAACATTAGCCATTTTTTATCAACCATGTCTTCATTCGACAGAAATCCTCATTCCTACCACGTGAATTATTGCATAATATTAACAGATTTGAATCAATCCATAAGAGAATAGACTGGGAAGTACTTAATTGAGAGCTGGTGGATAAGTTCGTGTTTGGGATTTTCTTAAAAAAATGATTTTTTTATTTAAAATTATAATTTTTTTTATATATTGAGATTATTTTAATGTTTTGATATCATAAATAACTTTTTAGAAAATAAATAAAATATTATATATATATTTAAATATTTCTAAATCAGATATATACTGATGACTGCTAGATATAAACAAGCTGCCCGTTCTTCTTCCTCGACACGCACGCCCCCCGCGCTTCTCACGGCTGAAAGCGATCCGGTGCACGGTCTTTGCTCGACGTCAAATTAAGTATTTCTCTCTATATGATCGTGTTTTTATTTTCAAACCTTGGGCCATGGGAAAATTGCATCGATGTTGATTTGTCAACAACTAGACCTGCTGTTTTTATTTTTTTTAATTTTGCTGAAAAAAACAAAACAAAAAAAAGACCTGCTAATCTATATATGTTTAATTAATTTAATTTCCCCTCGTGGCCGTGCTTAACTTTTTCTCAAAGACAGGTGGCCCATTAATCACAGCCACGTTCATCATCGTGACATTCGGGACTGGTAGCAAGCAACAGCTAATTAACTAACATGGTAAGCAGAATAAAATCATCAAGATATCGATCATACGTACTATTTTTGTTAGAACATGTTGAGCTTAGATTTCAACATAGAAACCTGTAAGGAAGAAAGATAACGGATAAAGGACACGTACTCATAAAACCAAGTTAATTCAAGCAGAATATCCAGCACATGGTCTTAGAATACACTCTGTTTTGTAACGGAATTTCATGCTCTCGTTATATTATTATGTTCTTTCTTCTTGATAGAACACTGGGGGTATGTTCGGAAAAGCAATCACTGTACCTTTTGAAACGTTTCGAGTTATAACTTCTAGAAATAACGACTGTGGTGTTAGCTTTTATTTATGTTTTGTATAAATTTTATCTGTTTTTTTTTTTATTATTAATGCATGTTATTAATCCACAATTAATGATTTGTCTTAATATAAGGTATAGTGCATGGGTCGAGAGTTTAAATTCTCAGATCTTGATTGAAGCAATTTTATATATAAAAAATATTTAAGTTAGAGGTTTGAGAAAGAATAAATCACAAAAATCAAACCCGACACTACCTCGGCCTACTCCCTCGTCCGTACATTGAGCCAATGGAAACACGACACACAGATAAAATACAGGGAGTAGCAAGATTTTGTCCACGTGGATTTTATTTACAAGAGAAATCTACTTCTGCTAGTTAGAGAAGACGCCAAAACTGACGTGAAAGATGAAACGAGTCTTCCAACCGCCAATCTGAGAGCAGAAGCCGTGTTTCAGTCCAAGAATTCCGGGGAGGTAAGTACTGTTTAATTGAGGTTCTGAATATTTTTTAAAGTATTTTTTATTTAGTTGTATATTAAAATAATTTTTTTTAATTTTTAAAAATTATTTTTAATATTAATGCATCAAAAGAATTTAAAAACACTAAGAAAATATTAATTTTAAATTTAAAAATTTAAAATAAACAGAATTTACGCGTTTCTATACACTTTCATGCTTGGAATTTGTAGAGAAGCTGCAAGAAAATGATTTCTTCTTAATGCACTAATCAGGATGATAAATGACTTGCCTAAGACCCAACAAAGAAGGAACGTCTTTATATACAGAAGCTCGGCTAAGAATATTCTGACTTAAAAAAAAAAAAAAAAAAGTAACAAGCCAGCGGTGCAGGATAAACAAGATGTTGCCATGGCAACCGAGTTAAGTTGAAACTTTCACTGATGATTCAAGCTTTGTTTTGGCGTTGTGATACTATATTTTTTTAGTTTAAAATTAATTTGTTAAATATTTTATGTTCTGATATAAAAATAAATTTTAAAAAATAAAAAAAATATTATTTTTATATATATTTAAATAAAAATTACTAAAAAAAAACAACTTTTTACACAGCACTCAACTAGGCCTCTATTCGAGGTTGTGCGCCACGCCCAGCGACCTACTAGCCTTCCCTAACCTTTATCCCCAACAAATAGCCTGAAACTTGAAGTTTAAACAAAAGATGATACGAATGGCATCACGCATCTAAAAAGAAATGTGGACCCGGCGACAAACTACCCAGGCGCCACTTTGTTAAAGGCATGTAAATAAAATAATTATTTTTCAAAATATTTTTTATTTAAATATATATATATATATATATATATTTTTTTTTTGTTAAAGATCACAATTATTAAAAAATCAAATTTTACTAAAACTCCGGAACAAATTAAGTCCCAAACAAGACCTAAATAAACTAGCATACAATTTCAGTTATTAACGACATAAAAAGGTAAACTACCAGTTAACTCATGATTTCTAAATTAGCAAGTAATTGCAGGTATATTGCCGTATGAATTTTTCATTTGAAATGATTTACACTCTACATTAAGTACAGAGGCCCATAATGCAGGGCAAAAAATTAACGAATTAGAAAGCGTTCTGCGCGCTTCTTTTGATATAAAGAATTACAAGTACACAAAAAATGGAACTTGGAAGAACCGTCTCTCTGACTGTAGACCAACAACGAGTATGCTCCTGTCCTTGACGATTACATGTTGGCTCGATGTCAACATGTTGAGCATGGTGTGGTGGTTAGCCAAAATGAAAACCACTGAAGGAACTGCTTGAAAGATTTGGCAGCTTGAGAGCTGCATAAACACCAGCTGCAAGAGCACACACAGAAGCCAGAACAAACGCTGGTATATTTCCTCCACCAAAGAGCGCATCCCATGGACCGGCACCAATGGATACAATCATCTAACAGATCAACAATGCAGATGAAAATCAACTTTGACTGAATTAACTAGAATAAAATTGAGACAGAAAGTGGAATAACAGAAGATTCTGAATTAACCGAAATAACAGAGAAGAAGCAAGAATGTTGAAGTGTCATGGAAAGTGTATGCACGTTAAAGTTCATCAATCAAATGTACAATAACCTAACACGGCTTAGTATCAATTGCGCACCGAAAGACAAAACTGACACATGGTTACAGCATATGCCAAAATCCAACAAAAATACTGGAGTCCAGTAGAAAAGGTGATGCTGGTTCATTATTATCAGAGAAATAGCCTCATCCCAAAGGTATAGAAACCAGTAAAACAAAAAGATACATAATGTGTTCATCTACCTGTGGAATAACTATTGCAAGATTGAGAACTCCTATAGCCAATCCTGAAACGTGGCAAAGAAAAAAAAACAACAGGATCATCTGGTTAACCAATAGCCATATTACGAATTAAAAATAATTGCCAGATAAAGTACATATCTATACAAACCTTGCCCACCACCCGTATCAGCAGTCAACTCTGCTGTGACAGAAAATGGAACACTATAGGTAATCTGCAGCAAACAAACAATTACTGCATGCTTTTGAGGGAAGAAATTAAAAAATAGTGTTAATCTACTAGAACAGGAACATACAGCTAGAGGAAATCCAAGAAGAGCAAATACAATCAAGGAAGCAATCCTGATTGGCGCATTCCCTCCAATTACATGTTCGATTCCTTCAGAATATTCACCTACTGATATCAAACTAATAATAGCCGTGCCTGCCATGCAGACAAATACAATAAAATTGCTCATTGCCCATACAAGTCTTGACCCCAACTTCTGACACATTGGTTCAATCAAGAATGAACTAATGCCAAGAACCACCTGTACCATAACAGAACATGAGAAAAATAGTTGTTGAGATAATCAACATACTTCAATTATTGTAAAGCACAATGCTAGAAGTTATGGGATAGAGTGTCTTCAGGTAATTTGGAATGAGTCTCTTAACATCCAGTTCGCGTATGTCAATTGCCTCAAGGTTTTTTTTTTTTTTTTTGCTTTCTTTTTCCCTGACTGTCTCTTAACTTCTGTGATTTCTTAGGTCCATTCAGTCAACGCGTTAGTTTCCTAGGTCCCAGTTCATGTGATGGTATTTAACAAAATAGAAACTATCAATGCTCAATTCTGAGTTCTTACAGAATTCAACAGCAAACCAAATGCACCTTCTCTGACTCCTTGATCATACAACTTCACTTCATTAGAAGTCCCCTTTGGATCTCCATGATAAACTTCTCTTCCCATCCAATCCGTATCAAAAAGAAAGAAGGGGAACCATGACAACTGCATGTAAAATCATAATTGCAATGAAAATAAGCACAAATAAATTAAGGAAAGAGTGCATTAAGCAACCGTTACAGGATCAGGGAATACGTGTATTCTCGATAGAGTTTGGACTAAAGGAAATCAGAAGGGAACATGAAGTCCTGGAAATAACAATACAGGGTTAATGAAGTGCTTACCCAAGTTAAAGCCATAACAAGAAGCACTGAATGCATTCCAGGAGGCAGATGCCTTAAACTGGTTAATAAATTGACCATCACAGCTCCTGGGCCATCACTGAAATTTTCATTTCGACCCCCTACAGAGTTGGCATGCTTTGAATTCATACTTGGTTCATAGTCACGGTCGGTGCTGTTCCCACTCAAATTGTCAAGACCAGGCATGTGAAACTCGGATTTTGAAAGTTCATGGCTGTTTTGTTGTGGATCATTCAACAATGGAGCAGAATCTGATAAATGGCGTGGTTGATTAACATTTAGTGGAACCTCATCCGCAAAATATAGAGTCACAAGAGTACAAAACAGGAGGAAGACCTGCACACATTTCATCCAAATTTATGTTCATATCCTGTCAGTGTAGCTGTGTATGTAATTTTATCCAGATTGTAAAGAGACCAGCAGCATGGAGACCAACTTTGCTTAAACAATATAAATAAATAATTCTAGGACTCTGCATCTTTGAGAAATCAATTAAACTTGGGCATCCTTCTATATAATTGCAGTCTGCAACATCTTCTGTATGTGAAGAACTTGTACCAAACTTGGTGCTTTTGTATCCAGCAAAAGAATGGAAAATCCCCCATCATCTATGATTTATAGATTTTTTGTGTTATTGTTATCCAAAAAACTTTGGGGTGAGGGGGACTCCTGTAAGAGCTCTCTATCCACTGCTCACACAAATCATACTACTAAGTACTGAATTTGTTCAAAACTGACCGCATCAAGGGTACAGGTTTCCAAGAATAGTGCAAAAGGTTCATTCCATCCTGGTCATTGATACTTGTTTCCTTTCTATTGTCCCGAGCCAAGAATTGCATATACACAAGCACATGTTCCTTGGTGTCGAAACATCTCCTGGGAATGAGGGATTCCATGATATTTCTAAACTGGCTTATTGTGCTTCTGAATCTCCCACTCTTGATATTATTTTGAGACATTCCTATATTCCATATTTAAACCTCTTCAAACAGGACTTGTTGCAATTGATTTAATGATTCATATAGGACATGCTCTGTAAGAATTAAATCATTGGGGAGTAATAGATCAGTAAAACAACATTAGTCACAAATACTCTTCCCTAGAGGTACTCTTAGGCAACTGGTCACCTAGGAGTCTTTAGCCTTGCAAAATGGTCCTGATTCACATGTGATTCTATGTGCCTCGTGCTATTGTTTTCAAAATGTGAGCTAGTCATCTATGAGTAACGTAGAACAAAGGGAAATTGAAAAGGATAAACAAGAGGAATCCACCCTGCACAAGGAATGCACCTCAATACAAATTAGAGGAAACACTCTCGAAATTGAAACAGAAATCCTCATTCATTGCCATAAAATAGCATCCCTTATACATGAGATATGTGCATTTATATAAGGGCACCATAACCCTAAAGATTCAAATTCAAAGTAGGAAAGAAAAATAAAAACTCTCTACTGATACTAATAATAACAAAATCCTACTTATCAACTATTCTAAGAAGATTTTCCTAAAGAAAGTAAAATTCTTAAACTAGTGAAGTTCCAAATAAATTGATAATAATCCTTCTAGCACCGCATCAAACAATCAATGAACTGTGGCCGTATCTCAAAGGGTCTCGCATGTCATTTTTACTCTTGTATTCCATTTAGATTTCAATTTATATATTGCTTTGTATTTTTATCAATATTTTAATTTTAATTTGCGTAGTGTATATGATATATGAACTGATATAGCTAATCCAAAGTATAATAGACGGGAAAGTGCATCCCACTTTCACTTCAGTGACAAGGTTCAAAATTTGAAGCCACGGTATTGTGCTTTGTTCCTAGGATCATTTATTCCATCGGTTTAGTGATGGTGTAGAGGGGAGCGAGAGAGAGATGCAACCATGAAATTTCATATATAATTTTCCTGCCAAATTGCCAACTGAAAGTCTCAAGGCTTTTGCTAATGCAAACCACTACACAAATGTTAAAATTTGGACATCTATTGCCAAAGTGACTTAAATGGTCCAAAGAACAAAGTGTATACATTTGACCCTAATAAAATTTATGTCATGAACCTTGAGATTGCCTTGGTAGTCCTTCTCTTTCTCATTTCTTCTTGAAGGTCTAGAAAGCTGCAAACAATACAGTTTACCCACTCCTTCCCAAGAAGAAAAATGTGTATCATTTCCAATTTCTTTCTCATTTCTTTCTTGAAGGTCTAGAAAGCTGCAAACAATAGAGTTTACCCACTCCTTCCCAAGAAGAAAAATGTGTATCGTTTTCCTTTCTACAAAGAAATTGGATCTAGCCAAAAGAAAAATGCTTGGCTTGATTTCATGAGGAAATCTACACTAACATGAGACAAAAAGGATCGTTTTTCTAAAGAGATCGGGTTAAGAAATATTTTATGCTAAGGTCCCATATTGGAATAGTTTCAGAAATTTTACTTGACTCATGAACTTGCAAAGGAAAACGTTTAGAGGACCAAGCATATATTAAATCAATTCTTGCAAATAATGTTGTAGAAGATAATGAGGTGTAAGCATAAAAAGAACAAAAAAGAATAGGCAATACAGATGTAACATCGCAAGCAATTTACATGTACCAAAACAATAGCACGACAAAGTATTGACCTAGATGCAAGGATAAATTAACTCACTACTGCTACGAGAAATGCTGCTTTAAGATTTCCACAAGCTTCACAACAAGCTCTATTCATCAAGAAAGGAAACCACCTGCTTAGAATAGAAGCATTAGACAAACCAATCAACTTAATATCCAGTTGTATAAGCTAGTGATGATAGAATAAAAATTTAATACAGAAGGAGTTGAATAAGACAAGGCGGCATTCATGTCATACAATATCAAAGGCCAGTTACAATAATAATGAAAAATAGGATAGGAGGAAATTTAGAGCACATGTATATTCATTAGCATAACAGGTCATGTTTACTTTCAGAAAATAGTTTTGTAATTTCCATCTCTAGTTTTCTTAATAATTCTAATAAGATTTTCCATGGAAATTAAGATTTTTATTAAGTACAAATTTTCCAAAAAAACAAAGGGCTTTGTTTGGCTTATATTAAAAATAATAAGAGAAATGAACATCAAAAAGAAGGTGAATCAAACAAAGCCCTAGTATTTTATGATAATTTGGAAAAACAACTTTTTGATGTTTTTTAGTTTTCTAAACAACTGGAGAAAACACAGGTTCCCAAGAAAACGAATTTCATTTTCATTGAGCAAACCTGTTTTTTATAGTTTTCTATTTCCTATAATTTTTTTCTAGAAAACTGGAAAACTTTCCACAGGTAAACACGAAAATTTTCACCTGCTCCAACTCCCACTAGCACCAGCTGAAAATCCTAAAATGTTTCCAACAGCCATCCATGAGCAAAATACAGCATTTGATATATTGTGTTGATCAGGACCTAAAACAAAGTAAACAGTTCATCTAGTTAGGTTTCGCATTAACAACCCTCGTTCATGGAGTGCTAAGAATCTGTTGTCAACTAATAAACATACAGACGTTGGAATGTAGCAGGTTCCATTAGGAGTTGAACAAAATAATAAAGTTCATTAGAAACAAAGACAAAATGGCACCTGATAAATCAGCCAGAAGTGCACGGGCTGGTCCCTAAAAAAACAAAAAGAAACTCGTTATTTACTAGGATGTGCGGATGGTGCCATGGTGATTAATCATTACAATTTCTCAGCATACTTTCCATACAGCAGTGATAAGGAAGCTCAAAATAGGCATGACAATATGCCATACCTGCACTGTATTGTTAGCAAGATCCAGCATCCAGAAGCCAATAACAAAGACAAAAGCCGCCCTCATTCGAGTGCCCTTGAATTTACTTCAGTTCCATAGATAAGTAGATAAGTCTTAAAACAATATTCATGAAATAAAATATAACTAAAGTGAAGGCAGCAGAAACCTGCAATGCTCCTCTGTATCCCCTAACACGTATCCAATGTCTGCGGAAAATCCGATTATTATCACCTAGATTTACAAGATTTAGTTTTGATCACGAAGTTATAGTAGCAATTAGCAAAATTAGAAACTAAGATAAAAATTAGATTCAATAGCACTTACAGCAAGAGAGATCATTAGTGCTCCTGCAAGAATAAATGGGCGTCTTCTTCCAAATTTTGAAGAGCATTTATCACTCCAAATACCAACGCAAGGTTGAACCTGAGAGGCAAAACCCCAATAACTGATGCAAGCCTAAATTAAATGTTCATGAAATTGAAGAAACAATTAACTACTTGTAGCGAGCATAATTTATAACCACATAACATCATCAGCGAACACAGTACAAGTATGGTATTTTCTCTTGAAATGCCATGAAAACTACTGGAATCAAGTCAGCTCTAATAATTGATCAATTGATTGATTGATTGGTGAGCAAGTAAAATCTCCCCAAGAAGTTCCGTCGTCTGACCAACTCAAATTCATCCAAAGGCATATTCCAAATGCAAACACCTTTCATGCATGATGCGGCAAGTTACATAGTAAAATAAGAGAAGTAGATGAATAAACTAAACTAGATTCTGGTTTCATCAGCTGATTCAGATATCTCAATCAAACAAAAAGATGATTAGGCATCATGACGTACCACGAGGCCTGTAATAGGACCGCAGAGCCAAATGAAGGATGAAAAAGCATGTCCTATCCCAAGTGTCTGCAACAAAAATCCCCCCAAGTACTAGTTAGTATAGATAGAGAAATGCAGTAGTTGCAAGACGAGATGATGGAGTTGCCTGAATATAGGGAGTGAGGAGAGAGAGCTGCAAAGCCCAGCCGAATTGAACGCCAGCGGCCACCGTACAGCTGAGAACAAGAGTGGTGAAGCTTATTTGATGTTTGGTGGTTTGAGATCTGATATCTCCATTAGAATTAGGATTAAGAGGAGACTGGATTCGAGGAGGAGGAGGAGAAGGAGAAGGAGACGACTCCACTTCCAAACTCACCATTTCTACCTCTATCTCCTTCTTAAGTTTCCGGTACGGTACCCGAATCGGTGCCGACTCCATCTTCTTCTACCAACAATTACGCATTTAATTTTAGAACAACATGGATTATTTATTAGATCTGAGATGGGAGAGGGAGAGGATCGAATTTCGGCGGGTGAAAGGGGATTTCCGGGGTGTCGGTCTAACTTCCAACGATTAGGATCCAGCGTCGGGTTTATGTAGCAAGGATTAGGAGGAGGACGAGTGTCGAGTTATAAAACATGGAGTAGCATCGAAGTATGGTGCACTGCAAACTTTCCATCAGTTTCCCCGCTGATTTTGAATTTGACTTTGTCATGCTGCTGCAAGTTGTAACTCTGTTTCCTTTTTCTTTCTTTTTCCCCTTCTCTCCCCGAGTTGTTTTTAAGAAGTTAAACATAAAATTATGTTAAGTGTGATATTTTGCATCTATTAATTTTTTTTCTTTGGAAGGTTTTTGACGGCAAATTATTATCTGAGCACCTTTGCCCTATTTATTAGACATATCAAGCAGCTAGTTATTAGATGATTTGCACACGATACATTATCGGTCAGATTTTTTTAATACAAAAAATATATTTAAACGTTGCTTACAGGTTATAATAGAAAAGCATTTAATATTGCTTCAATATTAATTGATTAACTTTATAAATTTAAAAATAATATAAAAAACATGTAAAAATATAATTTGATTTCAAAAAAAATTAGAAAAATATTTTTTTAATATTAAAATAACAACATATTAAATTAACTCGAATTAACTTGTAAATCCATGACTTGGATAATGAAAGGATGATAATCCTATAGAAAAATTGAGATAAATTATGAAATACAATTCCAAAATAATTCCGAATCAATCTAATATTGAAAAATAAAATTTAACAAAAAAAAAGAGTAAAAAAAACACAAAAAAACAACTTAAATTAATCCGAGTTAATCCGTCGAGCTTACGATCTAAGTTATGTAACTAGGACAACCTTGTAAAAATAAATTAAAATAAATTATGAAACTCAATTCTCAATTAGCTCAATATTAAATGATAAAATGAATAAATAAAATAACATTAATCAACCCGGGTTAACATATTAAATTCACGATCCGGGTTACGAGATCAGGATAGGCCTATAGAAAACAAATTGAATAAATTATAAAATTTAATTTTCAATAAATCTAATATTGATATTCTAGGGTACAGTATATTTTGTATTTTGCTATTTTGCGATGAGATAAACAGTAAATTCATTTCTCGATGATAATAGAATTGGTGTTTATATTGTTTTTTAATTGAAAGTCGTGAGTTGCCAAAATTTGACTAATTGAGTATTTATATTGATTTTTCTCCTCGTCTATACTTCAACCATTGATTTCAAAATACATGGATTCTCTTCAGAAGTATGGATTTTATTTGTATTTTGCAATAGAAGAGAATTTCATTTAAATACAAAGAAATGAGTAGAGAAACACTTGAATAGGACAAAGAGCTCATATAACCAATAACTAAGTAATTACAGTTGAATAGGACATGGATTACTGTGGTGAGAAACGTACATCTATGCTACAACAACAAGATGTAGCCAGGTTTAAGCCAAGCTGTAAAACCTTCTACGACCCTCTTTCGGTACAACAAGTGATAGTATCTGTGTTTCTAATCCAAAAGTGCACACACCCACATTCGATTTTACAAGAACAAAATACAGGAGCAAATAAAAAAAGAATTTTACAAATAACTATCTGCTTATCGTAATCGTGGAGATTGGTGGTGGGATGGCAGCGGGGAGGCACTGGCCGTTGGAATCACAGGAGAGCGATGGTGTCTCATTGGGGACTGTCGGACAGGTGTCTGAACTGTTTGATGCTCTGATTGGATGTTTTTAACTGCACCTTTTGGGGATTCAATTTGCTCCAGTGTTGCTAATACTTCTGACATTCGAGGCCTGACTTTAGCTTCAGTGCTTAGGCACTGTAAAGCCAGGTTAGCAGCCATGAAGGCTCCTTTCTGAGGATATTGTCCCCCCAATTTGGTGTCCATAATTCGGAATAATTTCCTTTTGTCACCCAGATACGGTTTCACCCAGTCTACCAGATTCTGCTCCACACCCACCTTAGATTTATCAACAGCGCGTCGCCCAGACAGGAATTCCAGCAATACAACCCCGAAGCTGTAAACATCACTTTTGGCTGTCAACCGACCTGTCCAGAAATGGAAGCTTTGTTACACACAAACATGACATAGGAATTCCCTGAGCAAGAAATATTTAAAAACATGCATGTACAAGATCAGTTCCAAGTGAACACTAAAGATGCTGACCATAGATACACTCATGTTAGATAATGAAATCCAGCCTTTTCAACAACTACGTTTAAACGAAGCAGTGCTTTACTGTAATGGGCTCTCATAACCGATGCTAATGATATGCCTGTAAACCAGTTATAGTCCCACCAAAGGGAGTCATTCATCATTTTTTGCATATAGTTGCTGTTTCAAAGATTTGACCCCACTCAAACATGCAAATATACAAAGAAAGAGAGCTCAGTCCCTTTAAAGCTTGGATCTTTTCAGGTAATAGCCGGGCTTCTTCTCTGGGGATAGTGACATGGCATTTTTACTTAATGTCAACTGACCAATCATTTTCTCTAACCATCAAGCTTTCCCCCACTTGGACAATAGAAAGAAACCCGGTCATTACAGAAGAGGCCTGACCTAGAAGGGGGAGAAGCATCAGCATGGTCATCAGAGATAAGAATGGCTAAAATGGTCTAGCATAAATAGCAAAACAATCAGACGCCTTACTGTTTTATCACAAATACTAACCTAGTTCAGAAGCACAATGGCAAGAGATTAACATAAATCATTACTGGTTTCAAAAGTGAAAGGAAACAGCAAAAGCCTTTAATTAGGACAGGCATTTTACAGACCTGTAGCAACGTATTCAGGTGCTGCATACCCATGAGTACCCATAACTTGAGTGGACACATGAGTCCTATCACCAGTAGGGCCTGCCTTGGCCAAACCAAAATCAGAAAGTTTTGCATTAAATTCCTGCAAACCAATGCATCGTTAGCAATGGAAATTTATTAAATCCAATGGGATGACATTACTGGTACAGGCTAGTGACAAGGAGAAATTATATTCTTTTTTCTAAAGAAACAAAATTATTAATTCATGCCCTTATTAAGCATACCGCATCTAGTAGAATATTAGATGCCTTGAAGTCACGGTATATGACTTGTGATTTTGCATCATGAAGAAAAGAGAGTCCTCTGGCAGCACCTATGGCCACTTTGATTCTTATCGCCCATGAAAGTGGCTGCGGTCCTCCTATAAAACAATATACAGAATTGAAGGTTACCAAGTTTTCACAGTTGCACGCACAAGGACTTCCATAATTTCCAGATATTGTTGCTTGTTAGCTTGTTTATGACAATAGGACAGGGAAAGTCATGGTAAAATCTCATAAGAGATATAAAAAAAAATTGCGAAATTGTCTGAGCGTTATAGCAAGAATCAAAACCTTGGGAAAGAAGTAAAGATGCATCACAGCTTGCATCAAAATCTTGGGAAATAGGAATAGATGTGAAATTAAAATGCAATGAAACAACCTTCTTCCCTTAAGGTGGCTCAAGAAGTCTTCCAAAAAAAAAACTACATGACACTTTGGCACCTATTATCATAAAATCACTATAGCAAAAACCCAAGTCTGAATCAAGGTTTTAGTGATTGCGTCTGTTTAAATATATAGACTATGTGAACCCATATCACATAGAAGTTTCAAATCCCCGTACCTCAGATATTCATATGGGCAGCCAACTTGTCCTTGATCCCCAGGGAAAAATTGGGAGTGTATGATATCCATTTAAATGAGGAATGTCCCAAGAAATTTTGGCGAATCACAGTCCCTGACTCATCCTTGTTGCTAACACAGAAACATATCCATAAAGGTGAGTGGCTGGTAAATTATGCCTAAGGGTTATTGACTGTATAGCCTATGATTCATTGACAACTGAAGAACTATAGCGTGAATGGAGAAACCTGATTTCATTTAGTAGACAGTGTCTCCAATTCGATGTGGCTGGTATTAACCAAAAGGATCAGTCTGAGATAGATAAGAGAAAAAAGGACATAACTAGCCTCATATCTGGCTGTATATCTAACAGAGGAAACAAAAATTTGTGGTCCTAAATTTTTGTCATTTTATTCCCCATGGAAGCAAACAAATTAATTCACCGCACAAGTTAAACAGATTCATTTATTTCTATTCCATGAACTAAAACAAAAGAGGGGGAAAGGTTGTTAATTTCTATTTCTCAGCAACCACAAAGCATAGGGGTCAAGTTTTCAAGTACAAGCATTACAAGCATATAGGAGGACAAGCTATAGCACACGAGACTTCCAAATTAATTCTTTGCATTGGATTACTTACTTCTGAACAGATGATTCTCTAAGCTCCCTTTAGGCATGAACTCATAGACCAGAAGCCGGTTCTCACCTTCCAAGCAGTATCCAATCAATTTAACCAGATTTGGATGATGAAGTTGGCCGAGATAATTAACTTCTGTCTGATACCAGCCAGCTATTAGTATGTAAGGAAAGGACACTTGTTTGAAAAACTACTAAATTTAATAAGATAAAAAAACCTACCAACCACTCCTTGTGGCCTTGGAAACCTTCAGGTTTAAGCTTCTTGACAGCAACAACCATTCCCGATCCAGGCTTTGCAGCAGTAAGAGTATGTTCATCAATCCATCCTTTGAAAACATAGCCAAAGCCACCTTCACCCAGAAGACTGTCGGGACGGAAGTTTCTGGTAGCATTTTTTAGCTCATTGAATGAGAAAGCTTTTAAATTTGGCGATGACAATATTTCACCTTCACTCCTTGGTGTAGGAAGACATTCACTGCTCCTTCCACTGTATGATGGGATGGTCAGACTAGAAGGAACTGAAGAATGGCTGGTTCTGCTGGAAATTCTTGAGGCTCCTGGTAGTAGCAAGAGATAAACGAATCAAGATTTTACTGGTGTGGTATATATATACCTATACAGTATGTTTATCAATCTCCAGCATTGCACCCATCAAAACTACACAGGCTGTCAAGGCTAATAAAACAAGTTCTTTAAGCTTCTAATTGAAATCCTTGGACAGTACAGTATGCTTTCCAATGATGACATTGTAAATCTTTAAACTGTACAAAACAGTTTGAAAAAAAGAGTCTTTCACGTATATTAACAGCACATATCCCTTTTGACTCTATCGTTCAGAAGGTGAATTGTTTGCAATTAAAATGTGCTTCAAAATAACTACGAGGAAAAAGAAGGAAAAAAAGGGAATGCTACTTAGCACAATTTAAGTGCAAAGCCATGTCTCATTCTACGTGGATCCTACCTTCGCTGTTGTAATGGCACGAAGTAAACACGCACAGTTATCAAGTTGGACAGAGTCACTTAAATTCATTTATCACCGTTCTTCACAGAGATTGTACTCTAGTCAGCCAACCAAAATCATATGCAAATGTTCCAAATCACAGGTATAGGACACAAAGTTGCTTCTTAAGAGAAAGATCACACATTAAAATGACGAGAACCATCCGCATCGAATTATCCTAAAGTAGACGAAGAACCCAAAAATGAAAAAACAGCAAATAACATTAGGGTTCACTTCGAATACTAATCAAGTACAAAAGAATTGATAGACAAAAGCTATATATCACACAGAAAGCTTAAAAGGGTTCTTTTCTTTTTGCTTCACAAACGGTAAGCCAAAAGCAGTTGCGGGTAACAACTGAATGAATCTGAGCTGGAAAAAAAAGAGGCCAAATCCAAGAAAGCTAGAAGATGCAACGACAGTAAAGCTAGAAAAACAAAATGCAAAGGTGATGTTACCAGGATTATGTGAGCTCTGGGTGGAATCTACTTTAGCAGAAGAAGAATCTAAGCAGTTGCCCATCTGGTAAACCAAAGCAAAACAAAGAAATAACCACCATATCATATCACATGATAATAAGATGAAGATGAAGACTTGTAAGTGGTTTATTTTTGAGTTTGGTAAAGTAAAAATACTAAAAAAAGAATATTACTATAATAATATCTTGATTGATTAAAAGCAGATGGAGATGCAAGAAATTCAATTAGTTCTTGAAAGAGATAATAAGAAAGAAGAAAGGAATTACCTTAAAAAATTATAAAACAAAAGGAAAGTGGAAAAGAGGACGACGTGTTGTTATTGAGGACTGCGGAGGAAGAAGAAGAGAGAAGAAAGAGTCCGTCCCTTGGTGCCCGCTTGCTAATGCTTGGTGTGTTGTAGACACGAGCAGTACAAAAGCGTGAGCCGTTCACCAATGACGTGTATGCCACCATGACCTTCCTTCCGCTTTCCTTCCTCTGTAATTCACATCAAGGCCATGATATCATTCGATATTCTCCAAATTCTCTGAAAATAAAAAAATTATTCATTACGCTCCATGACCAAATGATCCTACTGGTACTACCTCTTTTGGGTAATCAGGTGAGATTAGATGCTTCTAGGTTAAATCCCGTTGCGGTTAGGAAAAAAAACAAAAAAGATAAATAACAGAAAAAATCTAGGATCGTAGAAAAAACAAGCATATAGACCCGGAGGAAATTCGGATATCTGATAAAAAAATATATGGTTTAAATTAAAAAAAAATAACAAAAACAATTTAGATGATAAAAAAAAAAACAAGCAAATAGATATAGAGCAATTCACATCTGATAAAAATATAGTTTTAATTTTAAATAAAAATAATTAAAATAATATTTTTTAAAAAATAAAATATAAAAATAATGATATATTAAATTAATTCGGGTTAACTTATTAAAGTTGTCAGTTATTATATGAATTAAATTAGAATATATTATGAAGGTCAATTTTAAATAAATAAAAATTATTAAAATAATAATATATTGATTGTTAAAGACTTCATGATTTAAATTTTCTATATATATTAAAAAAAATTAAAAATAATAAATGATGAGATTGAAAAAAAAAAACGTTGAAAGGAACCAATGAAATATTGGTCTAGCGGTTAAAGCACTGTTATATCCCTATAAAGATGAGAATACAAGTTCGATTTTCAGAAAACATACTTATTAGAAGGGGTAGCCACGAATTCTGAACGAAACTAATCTCTTCTTTAAAAAAAAACATAAGGATATCCATTAAAAAAAACATTAAAAGGATAAAAAAGGAGAACAAAGTTTACCTGAAGAAAACCAAACAAGCAAGAAAGTAAAAATAAAGTATACCAGAAAATCAAAGAAAGAACAAGAGCTAGTGATAACTGTTTGGCAACAATTTTTTTTATTTTCATTTCTAAAATGTGAAAAAAAATTTAGTTTTTTTTTCTTTTAAAGAACTTTGAATCTCAATTTTTTTTACGTGTGGAGTTATTGGGATCCAAACTCATATTACCAGAGCATGGTAAACATGGATTCTTCTTCTTCTTCTTCTTTTATCATTTCATTCTGGTTAATTTGAAATGTTTTCATTTCTCTTCCTCCCTTCTAAAAATTCACCAAGTTTTTCCTCGTGCTTTCTCTCCTTTCCTACTCGACTAGCTTAGTTGCTTAACTCTCTTTGTTTTTATTTAAAAATATAGTTATAGTTATTTTTTAAAATATTTTTTATATCAAAATACATCAAAATAATATTTTTTTATTTTTTAAAAATTATTTTTTAGATCAACACATCAAAATATTTAAGACATATAAAAAAAATAAATTTTTATATAACATAGTTTACACTATATTTCCAAACAGTGCCTTCAACTATTCAAAATATTTATCGTCCGTTCTTCACATTTTTTAAAAAAAAAAACAGTTGACAGTTGAGAGATATTTATCCTTGTTTTTTCGAACTCTTTTAAAAGTTCAATTTATCTATTTCTCGATTTCCAAATTGTTTTAAGGATTTATCCCTTGCTTCTCTACTTTCTGAATTCAATGTCTTTATTTCCCAGGCGGTTCGGAATTTATCTTGTTAAATTGAGTGTATTGTTGTTTTAATCAATTTTTTTCTCTTTTTATATATAAAAAAACTTTTAATATCAACCTATTTGATCGTGCTTGTTCTTAAAAATAAAAAATTATACATGTATCTAATTAAATAAATTAATAATTATTCGTGCAAATAAAAGCTGTTAATTACAAGTAAAGGCTAAACTAAAAAAAATAAGAGATAAATATAAATCAAGACATTTGATCTTGTAACATGAAATGTGTATCCAGCCGTGTTTAGTAATTTTGTTTCTTTTCATAATTTTTTTATTTAATTAAACGATTATTCGTGCCAATAAAATGATATCTATCCAATAACTTTTTTTATTTTATCATTTAAAATATCATGAGGTGATCATCTCATGTTTACATTTAATCAATTAATTTAATATAATTAAAAAATATATCTCTAAAAAACATAAGTTTAAAAATTAGTGACAAATAAAAAGAATTGAGATAACTCGAGTTATTTTTTAAATCAGTGAGAAAAATTATAGAGAGCAAATAAAAATTCAAAGGAGCTCGATCTCTAATTAAATAAATATCTAGTGATGAGATTGAAAAAAAATAAGCTTTAAAGAAAGGAGAGAGAAAAACGAGCAAATCTCTTAAATATCGGTTAATCTCTAAAATTCGTAACTTGTGAAATCCTAAACTTGAATGAATTAAAAAGTTTAATTCATAACTAATTTAACATTGAATGATGAGATTAGAAAAAAAATCAATTTGAAAAAATTATCCGAGTTAAAAAAATAATAATCAAAAGAATGAGGTTAAATATGATAGTAGAAAAAAACTCAAGGGAAATAAAATTATAGAAAAAATCTATTTAAAAAATTCATTTTAAATAAAAAAATAGCAATAAAAAATAATGAAAACAAAATTTAAAAGATGAAAAAAATTAAAAGGGATGAAATTAAAAAAAATTCAAATTTTATAAGTTATTCTAAATAAAACAGGCAATAATAAAAACAACACAAACCAAATCCGAATAAATACAAAATTAAAAGGTTATTTTGAAATTTAAAAAGATATCCGTGAAGATTAAAAGAAAAAAAAATTGTCAATGTCAAATCAAAAAGCTATTTAGCACATGCGTTAACTCATAACAGTCACTAAGACAATTCTAATGTCATGTGCTTGGTCAACAAAAGAATGAGGAGGTTGCCCACGTACTCACATGTCTAATATTATTTATATTTATTAGATTATAAAATTACCCCTAAACTAACCTGAAATTCGCAAGATACCAAAATGCCCTTGAACACAAGCCAAAGAAAAGTACTTCTATGGGTATTTATATTATTTTATCATGCTTAGAAAATTAAAAATACAAAAAACCCCTAAGAATCAAATTAAAAATTTTGAGATTAAAGGTATTGTAGTAATTCGCTATTCATAAAAAATGCAATTCATGTATGCTCTATCAATATTATTGGATCCCTATGAGAAGAAAATATTACCCCCAATAATTAGTTATTTAGTTTTTCTTGAAAATGATAATATATATATATATATATATTGAACTTGCACGACGTTTTTCTTAAGATTTTTAGAGTGTCTTATAATTTTTTATCCTAGTCAACTATAGAAAAATAAAATTAAAATCTTAGCATGGTCATTTTATAACTTTTCCATGAATCTTCACAATTTAAATGAGTTTTTTTTTTTTTCAGGTTTTATTTAACGCATTTTCATAGGTTGCATCCTGATGATGCTACAGAGAGGGGGGGGTTGAAAATGGGCAAAAGAGAGGAGAAAAAAAGAGAGAAAGAAAAGATTAATCGTATTTTTATCTTATCATAGCCCGAGTGGCTGGAACCATCCTCGCCTAACTCGATATGCCAGCCCTGCCCATCTAAAAAAATAAAAACCAGCTACAAAGATTCTGACGAATATTTCCCAAAAATATCAACACCTGTCAGCCAGTCAACTTCTAACGCAGCCCACAACAAATAAAAACTCTCCATAAAAACCAATAGAATTAAGCCATCGTGACAGGGACGATACACCTTCTCCGTCGTCAAGCCCCCCCCAAGTCAGCATCCCTTCAACGCTAATATTTTCTGACAGATTCGAGCTTCAACGTATTTGAAAGATTCTCGAATTTTCAAAGAACAGTTGCAGAGACGGCCATGGGATGCTCCTCAGGTTCAGCCACCGTTACTTGATCGAGAACGAATCATTAACATCTTGAAGTGACCATTCTTTAAAAAATAAGGAGATCTGTGTATGACTTCAAGTTCAAGAGGTACTGTTACGAGGGGAAAGAAAACTGCCGCATGCATGCTTTTCCCTATTAAAAAAAAGAAAGAAATGAAAGAGAAGTTTAAAATTTAAATGCCAAGTCAAGGAGGCTCATGTCCCAGCCATCTCTTGCTCAGCACGTCAACTAATACCAATCACCTCTTGCTATCAATCATGATCCGTAAACTGGGCCAGGTAATGTTGCAAGAAAAAAGATTAGCTTAAAAAAAAATAAAAATTATAACGTATATTTGCATGAAACAATTGTTTATATAGCTTCCATCGCTTAGGTTGCAAACGCTCTGCTCATCCTACTCCTTTGGTTCCGAGAAAGACAAGAAGCTCTTTTATCCCTCTCAGAGAGCTTGTACCCAACTTCATAAGAAATAAAATAAAATTATAGCTTGATCTTCAGAGCTTGGCCTGTAAACCTAAGCAGTTGCAGAGGCGTCCCTTGAGGCTCGAGCTACCTCGAAGACTCAACCTGCAGCCCTTTAAGCAGTTGCAAAGTCAGACTGGTTAAAGTTCCTTTTTTCTTTTCTTTTCTTTTGTGCGAAGATTGACTTAATTATACATGAATGAGACAAAAAGAAAGATTGAGAAAACCTTCTAAGATACTATTCCGTTCAAGGAGGAAAATGTTTACAGAATAAAGGAAAGGATGGTGGGATGGCCAATTAAATAAATCAGGGGATCAAGCAACAGGATCGTTTCCATGTTCTCCTCGGCCTCGTCAAGTAAAACAAAACAAAAAAAATAAGGAATAATTACAAAAAAAACTTAAAAAATTACATCATACATTCTAAATCAAATAAAAATTTCAAAAGAATAAAAAAATAAAATCGTGCATGAGAAATGACATATCTTACTCTCTCTTGTACCAGTTTCTCTCTACCCTATAATCTTAATCTCTCTTCTTTTGATCTAAATCTGAACCAAAAAAACAAAAAACTAATGCTCAAGTTTTTTTCAAAACCCTAAGAAAACCCAAGTGTATGTGCTTGCATTTGGTTGATGGGAGAGACTGTGGAGTGTGTCAAAGGAGATTTGGTTTAGCAGATTGGTTCAAGCCCGGAGCTCAAATCTTCTCAGAGGGTGGCCTTGATTGCCTTGGCAACCCCAGCCTCATTCATGCTCAGAGCATCCTCGCAATATTTCAGGCTCAAGGCTGGAGCTCAAATTGACACTTTTGTTGAGAGTACATAATATCCACTACATTTGCAGCAAGTCTATGTGCTAATAGATACAGTTTGTACTCTAATTAGAACTTCTCTTGTAGCTCGTCTGATGGGAACTGTTCTTGGGGACATCTACCCTTCTATGCCTGGTTGGCTTAAAATCTTAATACTAATTAGATCTTCCTTTGCATGTATTGATAAATTATTATTGTTATTATTAGCAAGAACAAGGGACTGCTTACTTGATGGGGTTAAACAATTTACATGTTTCTAGGAAAAAGAAGCATTTTATAGTTTAAGGAACAGGAATGCATTGGGCATTCGAGGCTGGGAATTCACGCAACTGCAGATATTACAAATAAAAAACATTGCAAAAACGATTCATTTGCCAATGAAACTTCGTATGAAAACGCCTTGGTTTTTTTTTTATAATGAAAAAATACCCAGGCGATGCAATATTTTTAAAGTAGCAAGAAAAATTTAGGATACATCTCTTAATTTGAATAGATTCAATAATTTTGATTAATTTAATAATATGATTAAGTAATATAGTAGAAATCAGAAAATAAAGATTAAATCATAGTTTTTTTTTTTATATATAAAAAAAATGCTTATCTGTTAAAAAAGAAGAAGAAGAAGAAGAAAAATCAGACTATCACATGCAAGGCGCGCGACTGCTTCTGTTGATCTTTCTGTCAATCATATCCACAGAAGCTCCATTACGATGAGCTAACAAATAGTATTGGAGTAATGAAAAGCAACAACTCCATCCACCATATCCAGCCAGCTGAACAATAAGATTTTATGCTAATAATAAACATCAAATAATTGGGAGTGACAGAGGAATTTCGTCTCGGCAAGGTTTTGTTACAAGAATCAAGATATTAAACCAACATTCCTATGGTATTTCATCAATCATACGAGAGGTGATATCCACAGCTCTAACCAATCCCATGATAAATCCTAAATTGTATAGCAGAACCCAAAAATTGATCAAGAGATTTGAACACCCGCCAATCACCACAAAGAAAAAAGGGCACCGATACCTCATTCTTTGGAGTATTAGTCATGGATGAGGATGCGGTTTTTGATATCTGAGAATGTCTTCACATCTGCTCCCCATAACCTGCTTACGCATATAATGCAAGGATTATGATCCAAACCCAAAACATCTTAAATGCTTCTGAAGTATCCATGATGTAATTTTTCTTTTAAATTGGCCCAAATCGACCAGGGCTAGGGAAAGAACGAAATGCATATGCAAGATCGATAAGGGTGGCAATGATGCCATATACCCATTTACCCATCTATATTTATCCGTTAAGGCACTAAAAGATAAATGGATATATGGGTAAGGTCTAGCCCGCCCACATTCATAAAAGTTTTATTGGATTTGGCATGGCACCCACTCAACCCAACTTAAAATCACAGCCTGAATTACAAATGGAGAGAAGCGTGGGAGAGCAGAGCTTTTATACTGTTTTCATTTTAGTCCTTGTCAAAAGTTTATTTTGGTCCATGTGTTTTACAAATAGTCTCAAGTGGGATTTTCTTGGCCGTCATACTTTTAATTGCTAGATTTAGTTCCTGTACTATTTTATCCTACATTTAGGTCCCTGCATCTCAAAAGGTTTACCTTTATTAAATATAGCTAAGCTTGGTCAAACCAGTCAGATTTGGTCAGCCCAGTCATACATGGTTATAATGGAAATCGTAAACACTACTTATCCAATAAGAACAAATTAAAATGGGTTAAAGGGTACAGGTACTCATTTGAAAAATAACCTAGTCAAAATGAATAAATGGGTTGAATATTTCGCAACCCGTTCATACCCTGCCCATACCCGCCCATTTGCCATGTCTAATAAGACCATATAGTGCACTTACCAGCAATCAATCCCAATGGCATTGGCCCCCTGCTTATCTGCCTTTAGATCGTCCCCAACATGCACTGCCTTGCCTGCCTCTACACTTGCTTCAACTACAAAATGCCAAATACTTAGAAATGATGATTATTTCCCATCGTTTTCTTGTGTAAGGAGCAGACTAGTGGTTTCAGGACTCTACCATAGAAATTTTAAGGCGCATCCCACAACCACAAATAGACCAAATGGTCTTATATGACATACCTAAAGCAGCTTCAAATATCTTGGGATCTGGTTTTTCATATCCAACCTCTGAAGATATGATTAGAGAATCAAACCTGTGAAAAAAAAAAAACAGCACATGTTTTAAATATAAGGATGTTCAATTCTTGATAACCCCAGCCATCTCATTCCAGCTATCACACTCCAGCCATTTCCTATATGCTACCACAATTATTCACTCACAAATGGCAACAGCAACAAAATGAGTTTCTAAAAGTTTCTTTTCCTCTAGATTAGACTAATTCACAGCAAGTGCCAAAGCCTCAAGGACAGAGGGCTCAACATTGACTGCACAAGGGAAAGGATAAAAGAAATCAGATTACAAAGTATTCTAGAAAAAGGCAGGGAGTGCCATCAATGTTCTATTTACAAATGCAGGTCAGGTTGAGATGGAATTCTTTCGGGCCTTGTAAAGAGTATCAAGTCTGCCATCATTGTTGAATACCTTATTCATGAACAGAGCTACTCAACTGTAAGAATACAGAAAAAAGAAAGAGGAAAAACAAATGCTTACAGTTCAATAACATTTAGGTCCTTCAATAGCTTCCTTAACCGGGTGTCGAAATTGGACACGACGACCACCTTAACTGCAACATTACTCACTGAGTTAGGAGTGGCAATTCATTGTCAAAATCTGGTGGTTAATATTGTTTGTGGTGCTAGACAAAGGATAATAGTTAATTAATATAACCTCCAGCATCTTTGAGAAGGCACAGTGCTTCATAAGCTCCATCTGGAAGATACCAGGCTTCGCCATTTGCATAGTACTGAATAAAGAATCCAATGGGAGTTCAGATGAAAGCCTCTAAAATATCGACCAGATTAAATCATGACCTCCCCTATACAGTTTTCCGTTAAAAACAATTATTTGCACACTTTTGCTTTGGGTTTTATTAATGCCTAACAGCGGAGACCATGTTGTTTTTCAACGCACTAAAATCAAGAGAACTGAAGTTCCAGCACTAAACTTTTTGTTGACCAAAAGTTCAAGGATGTTCACTATGTTTTAGCCAAAATTATTTGCATTTCCATGGGTGACGGGAAGATAAGAGACGCATGTGCACTTTCTTATAATCTGTTTTAACATTATGATAACTTTAGGCTGCTGTCATGAAATGTTACCTTATAGACTTCTTCAAAATAATCATTGTTGGTGGAACCAGTGGCTTCAGAAACAACAAGTTTCCAAAATGGCCGCCCATCCCCCTGTCAAGACACAAGCAGAGATGTTATAATGGGCTTCAGTCAAAGCTTCCAATGTATCAAATAAATTGAAACTACTTTTAAGACAAGTAACAGATGACCAACAAAGAAAAGGGAGTGCAGGATATCTAATCAATGTGTTCAAGAAATTTGATGTGGTCTATCAAAATGAAAAAACTTACTGAGAAATGATAACAGTCATAGTAATAAATTGTAGGTTTCAGATAGTAAAATGCATGTTTTTCACTTCACACGGACCTCCATGGTGGGAACATAAATCACCAGTTTTAAGTTAGAATATTCTCTATTTACCACTGAATATGAAAAGATTGGAAAAGTATATTTATTTGAAAATTTTAGTTGCCAACAAAATCAGAAGTTAGGGAGCCTTTGGATAGCTATTTTAACTTTTTTAAAAACTTCAATAACATGTCAGCATTGGAGTGTTTATGAAACCAATGCATGCCAAATAAAAATGCAGCAGAATCTGCCTTCATCTACATCTCGCTTTAATGAGTAAAACAGTCCAGCAGAAAAAAAGAATGATTGTGCATGAAGGAAGCATAAGGTGTGAATAGTCACTGATAATTCTCAGCATGAATCTAGAGTACCGTATCTTTTTGCGGTTCATATTCAATATAATATATGTCGCGTTTATTTGTTCAGAAAACATGTTTTATAGGAAACATAAAGCAGTCACAAACAACTTATTCAGGAACTAAATTAAGACACGGGAATTGCTAACTAAATGATAGCACAAAAAAAGAGTCGGAGATGCTATATGGTAAGGCCCAAAAGGAACATATTTAAAACACCAGGCAAAAACATCAAGAAGAGAGCAACAATGCTCCGAGTGAACTAAAGCAAATCGATGCAGGTTTTCTATCATTGATAATAGAGAAGCAATGAACGACACACCCATTACAGAAAAGAAAAATGACCTGGTAACGGAGTTTTTCAGGCCATGGAGCAGCGAAAGCTCTTTTAAATCCTTGCTTTATATCAGCAGAACTTGCAGTCAGACCTGTAACCATGATAAGAGTCAGGTTGGAAAATAACTTGCAAGGAGAGCAGAGAAAAGAGTGGAGATCAAATTTTTATGACCAAGTACAAGATAGTATTAGATAATACATAATCAGCCAAAAGCAGGGAAGCTAGCAATCCTTGAAGAAGAGATCAAGACCTCGTGTATGGCATTTATTTCACTCATACCAAGTGTTCCTATTTCCTAACCCTGTATAAATCCATTTCAAATCCACTACTTAAGTATCAAACTATTGAGTGTGTTAAGCCTATTTGTCTTTACGGCCAAGCATTGCTTTTCAAAAAAAAATTGATTTTTTTTTGTTTTAAATTAATTTTTAATTTTTCTAGTGTTTTTTTTATCATTTTAATGTGATGTTAAAATAAATTTTAAAAAATAAAAAATATTATTTCGATGAAGACTACCGCAATTACAAACACTACCAATCACTTTACTCTCATCCAGAAATAACATATTATCCCCAACGTAAAATAATAGGAGTAATAGCATAAAAAGAAAGGGAAAAAAACCATATTTTCTTCCAATGGAAGCGTAAATTTCTTCAACAGGCCGTGTCAATTGCAAAAGGGTTCCACCAGCATCCAACAATAACGCATCATATGTTTTTTTAACAGACTCTGTCGCTCCTGTAATGTGAAGAAACAAAGTGAACGAATCTGATCGGGTTATTGAAATAGTGTACCCATTTATATATGTGTGGTAATAAATAAATAAAACACGAGAAGAAAGGAAGAGTGATCAGACCAGCAGAGTGGATGGGCATGGAAGAAGAGCTTGATAGCTTCAATTTGAGAGGTTTCAGAGCTTTAAACAATGCGTTCCCATGAGAGCATTTCGCGAAGCAAGCTTCCATTTGGCCACACAGCTAATTTTGGACGATAACAACAAGGAGTAGCGGGCTTTGCCTTTTCGATATTCATTCATTCATAAATAATGCATTTTCCACACTCTCCGGTCCCTTTTTATTTATTAATTTCCTTTCTTTCCAAAATGATTTCCTATCATCTTCTATAACTGCTAGTCACTTCGCTTATGCCCTCTCTCTCTTCTAACCTTCCTTCACATTCTAACATTTTAGGCATAATTACCAAAATCTCCTTCTAAAAAGATTTTTCTATAAAAAAAAAATCCGTCAAAATACTTTTGTACCGATAAAACCCCCAGACAAGATTTTTATTTAAAAAAAATTAAAAATCTCAATATTTAATTTTCACTTGACACCACTAACCCGTTTGAGTTTTTCGTACGAAAAGATTCCTTTGAAGTTTCATAAAACAAAAATATATTTGAAATAAGTTTTTTTTTTATTTTTTTTCAAATTTTTTCTTTGTATTTTGCATATAAAACTAATAAAATAACTTAAACACTCTCCCTTATATTTAAAAATTATAGTAGAAAATATTATAATAACAATTCAAAATGTTTTTATTTAAAAATATATTAAAATAAAAAAATTTTAATTTTAAAAAATTATTTTTAACATAACATATTAAAACAATTCAAAAATATAAAAAAAATTATTTTAAAAACTAAATTCAAATTTTAAAGAAATACAATTTACTACCTTAGTGTTTAGAAACGGCTAAATTATGCAAGTGGTGGCGGTGAGTGAAGAAGAGTGGAAAATTGTTTGGCACCATGGCTTTCAAGGGATTTTCCGAACCTTCATTCATATCCATTTTTGTGAATGGATATTAACAAAAATTCATTCCGTCTCTCTGCTTGTGCATGTGTGGAAGAGATTAATCTTCCCAGATTAGCATGCATAATGATTACACTTCTAAGAACAGCTAAAGTGATGCATAGAAGAAAAATATCAAAATTTTGACCAGCATTCTCTCAAACAGTCAAAGAACAAAACATTCTCTCTTCTAATAAAAATAGCCATCCAGCCTACTGTGCTACAGGAAAGGATTGAGGGTATAAATGGGGAAACAAAAAAGAAAAAGACTGTTTAGCACTTGCAGCATTCTTCACCATCACTGTTCAAAGGAGAACACCTAACAAATAATCGTGGAAAAGCAATGCCTTCTCCCTCCTGGTAAGTCTGGAATACCAACACCAGTAAGCCAAAGTCGTTTAAACCACAGGAATTGAGTAAAATAGCAAAAAAAGACCCCAAAAATTCTGACTCATTGATCTAATCAATGGTTATCAGCTTCGCCGATGCCATTGTAGTAATTCCTCTCCCTCTTTTCCCCCTTCTGCAGTTGAGGTTGAAACTCAAAGCTAACAATTATTTGCGGGATGAAGTGCAACGTGACCCGATTTCACTGACATCTCGGAATCCCTTTACCATATCATATAGCTGACTATCAAAGACCATTAGACCATTTGGTAAGGAGAGATTAGCATCACCTCTTTGTCAAGATTACTTGGCCAAATACATCAGACATCCAAAGTCATTACCATCAGCTACAGTGCAAAACATAACAAATCTGTCATAACTCACAAGGCAGCTGACATCTCTTAGATTCTTGAAAGAGCTGGAAGAAATCACATAGAAACCTTTTTTCTCTTTAGTGGATGTCCCTGCACAGTCGATAAAAAAACCCATCAAATGACTTGCTCAGATTCTGTAAATTATCATGGACCTATCAAGTAGTTTTATGTCAAAGCTTCATTCCCATTGAGATGCATACACCCTGTCATCCACCATGACACATTGCAAGTGCATACACTGCCATACACCTTGATAAGTTGTAGCAAATAATCATGCAATCAGAAGTTCGATATGAACTAAAGATTCTTAACAGCAATCTTAAAGACTACTGTATATTTTACATTATTTACACAACAGCCAAAAATCTCCATGGAAAGTAGTTTGTAATAGTTATTGATGAGTGTAAACTCAATGCCATTCAAGTTTAATTAGGAGAGTCACAGACCAGTGATTTCAGCTTGTTACAGTTACACAATTCAACTATAACTCACATGCAAGTCATGTTGACATCAATTTTGCCCTGTAATTAAGAAATCAAATCAACAACCAATTAATGAAAAAAATTGCATGACCAAAAACCTATGCCACACTTTCAACAACTGTAATACACATTTTTTCAGTAGGAAATTTTCCAATTTGGATATGCAAGGAAGTTTACATGACGGTTGCACCTGGCCAAAAAATTAAATTTACAGTTGGAACTGTAATTGCACACAAATTCTTAGGAATGACAGTTGGGGGGTTAGACACAGCCTCTATACCCCAAGCCAACAAGAAAAAGAAAAGGAAAAGCATTGTTTAGACAACAACCAGACCCAATAGACAGTTTGATTGGAAACTCAAAGAATTTACCTAACAAAATATGTCATCAAATGTAATGACATTCGTGTGAGGATTTTAGAGTTACCTGATGTATTAATTGACACTATGAACCAGACTCAATTAATCACATTGCAGCAAGTGACAGGTGTTGTCACAATGCATGCAATCCAAATATCAGGATCCACCACTGGACCAATACAAAAGATTAAAAATTAACAAAAAATCCATGGAATCTCTCTTTTGCTATTATTGAATGGGTTTCTTAGTCATTTAGTCCTATTATAAAAATATCAGTTCAAATTCATATAAAAAATTGCCCATAACTAGCCAGTGATCTGATAACCAATAGAAACAGCATGCCACGCCACAATCCCAGTCTAAGGATGATACTAGGGATTCTGCCAGTGAAAGCAGAGTCCAACTGATCCTGAAGAAAGACAGAGAGAGAAGAAGAGGAGAGGGAGTAGAGTAGTATATCCTTTATCTTACCAGCCAAGCCATAACTGCCAAAACAAATCTCAATTCATCAAGGAACGGGCGGAAGTGATGGGAGCGTGCGATGCCTGAATAGCTTTGCTAGTGCTCGGCGTTCACAATCCTGCATCGAATCAACAAAAGGTGATTAACTCATGCTAATTGTTTATAATTCTTTTCCATTGATAACCTCAAACAAAAGGAACATGAGAAATAGACTGCCAACAAGAGATAAAGAATTCTATTGGTGACAATTGTTTAGATAGCCAAAACATGTCAAAATACAATGATTTCACTAGTAGATTTCTCAGACAACAACAATAAAGGGAGCACGGCATGCATTCTCATTAAACTTGCTTCAGGACACATCCTCAGCGAATAAAGAATAACAACTTTGCTGGGAGATACTGTGCCCCTGTAAATTGCTACAGTAAGATGAGAGACTTTTATGCCCGGATAAATTGACAAGCTAAGATAAGGGAGTGGCTGCTCAGAGTTCCAATGAATGCACAGTTACCACTTGCATGCTGCATGCTTTAACTTGTAATATAATCAGTCACACATACTAGTAGATTTGTTAGCAATATATAATCACCTTGAACATATTTAGGTAGAATGGTTTATTGGGATTCAATCTTCTGAGTTTCAAGTAGGTATATGCAAAGCTCAGTTGATCACGAGAAGTAAATCGATCAACTTCATTGAACCAGAGGCATGAAAATAAATTTGACATTGGTGTATGGGCCCGAACAATAAATGAACCTTCAGGCACATCTGCAAAGCATACAAACCAAACAGCTGGATTGAATTGCAGAAAAGAAAAGAAAAGAAAAGAAAGGAGTGGATTGAAGAGGTTGTAAAATAAAGGGAAACCCAATCTTGCAGACCAAAACAGACACCAACATACGTACAACTTGGTAGAGGAGTATTCGGATCTGAAGGGTCAAATTTGCTGAGGCCATCGGACTTGTAAAAATTGAACTGTTCATCAATGGCCGTTTCATTGTACTTATTTAGGCGCTTATTTTGGAGTACCTCCTCCCAAACACAGTGACGAGCATAATGATTTGAAATGGCGTATTCTGATCTTGTTCGCCACAAAAAGTATTCAATTATCAGCAATGGATCAGCATTAAGTCGCATCTTACTGTCAAGCCAAATTGAGTATCTGGAAAGGGAGTATGTGAATGAATAAATAAAAAACTACATCATGGATCTTTAGATTGCAACAACAAGGTAAAGCCTACAGCTGCAAACCAGATAATTAAATCATGGTGTGATAAATACCTCGAAGAAGGGAAGATGCGATGTGATAAAAATTTTGGCACCTTGCCGGTTCTCCGCATGTCCTTGTATGGCAAGTTCCTGACAACAACTACTCTCCATAGACCAACAAATCCTCTATTATCTAGGACATGTCCATCTGAGGCCAACTTGGACAGTGTTTGCTCATCCACAAACATGACAAAACAAACATTTTTCTTCGAAAAATCACTGATCTGAAACAAACAAAAGCGGAAATCATGATCGAAATCAACATCCAAAGGGGGCTTCGTACACACTACAGTAATTCACATTATGTCACTTTTATCAAACATTTTACTGCCACTTTTATGTGATATTATAGCTATTATTGTTATTTTTCTTTCAATACATTTACATTGAAAGAAGCAGTTATGTTGTCTGCCTGGGATTCAATTAAAATAAAAGGGACGAAAAGACATCTACTGATAAGAAAACACACTAGAATTATACACCAATAGGCAACTAAATTTGCTAGCTGGAAAACGTTCCATTTTCTAGCATCACAGTGTCAGCAGATAACACAAGATTTCATATGTTACATATCAAATAGACAAGCTCACATCAACTTATAAATAATTCCCAAAAAGTTCACACATCAGAGGGGGAAAGGAAAAGCAAATAAGCAAACCTGGAGTTGGATGATTCTTCTGTTTTGTATTTTGCTAAAGAATACCTCACTTCTATTACCTTTCTAACTCTCTTTAAGCTAGTAGAATGTCTTCCAGTACAATGTTATCTTAGCAAAATTGCCATTGACTCTATACCATAACTTCTGTTTCCAATTCACTTTTGATAGAATAATAAATATAATTAAATGAGAATTATGATTAATTTGATCAGGAATAACAAATGATGTATAGGTGTAAAAGCGAAATCCAGCTATCATAAGAATGAATTTATTTGAACCAAAGCTGTTAAACATTGTATGTAATGAACAAAGAAATTTAATAAGTAATTTACTCTTTTGCTCGTAGGCCTCCTTAGAAAGTCAGAACTCCCGAAAATGCAAGAAGATACTGCAACCCGACAGGTGCTCATGTATGCCATGTCCTTCTCATCAAAATCAAATCCAGTGCTTGGAAATCCAGGAGGTCCTTTAACAAAACCACAATGAAGAGTTTGATCATGAGCATAGAAAGACTTCTCCCTTTCCTCAAGTTTCTGATGTCCTCCAAATCTAGATTCAAATGAATTGACCACCAAGGGTTTCTCTTCCATAGCCACATACTGGAGCGAAAATTGGGTAAAATTTCCCAAGTCCTTAGGTTCAATAAGATAATCAACTGTTTCCGTAAACCCAATTTCACAAGGAAAATCTGAAAGATCAAATTGACGGGGGTGGAGGAGCATAGGGTCAAAGAGAAGAAATTACTCGCAAAAGATGCCCAAACTCAAAAAAACTATATTATTCAGTCATGGGTAACACAAACTATAATATTATTTGTGGCATTTGCATTAACACAATATCAAAGATAAAGTCAAGAGTTCTCAGCCATGCATTCTACATTATATCAGTGCTCCCTAGGGTAGCTGAATTCTTCAAGCCTCTACCTCTAGTCTGAAAAAAATTTCTTCTAAACCCTTTTATGTTTGTTATCCTCCCGAGTCCAAAAAATCAGAGAAGATAACTTGGATCAGTATAGCAATTCAATTATAAGTATCTGGTGGTTTGCAGAGCAAATGCATAATTTTGCCTCGAATTGAATCACAACTAATTATGAATCCCGGAGCACAAAAAAGAAAATCAAAATGACAAAAAGCACGATCTGGGATTTCTTTTGAGGACATTATTGTACAGGAGAATAGGGTATCTCTTGGGATTTAACAAAACAAAGGCCTTAGATGCATTAAAGAGTTGAAATTCATCTTTAAATCTAAGAACATACTTATAAAATTTAAATGTTCTTAACATAAAAAGATCAAAATAATGAGCGATCAAAAAGAGCATTTCCCTTACGCTGTATACGTTTCTTGCTTCCTGGTGCTTTTATTACAACACCACCAAATCCAGAGTGTTGTAGTTGTTGCTGCTCTACTTCCTTGTTATTTTTTTTCACATTACCGGTGATAGGTAGTTGGTGTGAAGATGAGATGCCACTTTCCATGCCACCACCTACAAACCCAGCCAGCCCAGGAAGGAAAGGAAGGATTTAAATGAATAATTATGGAGTCATGGCATTGTTATTATTACAGGGAAGGGAAAGGAGCTTACCACGACCAACAAGTGTAATGAATTTGAGGCCAAACAGTGCAAAAGACAATAAGCAGAGTAGCGCAAGCAGCGAGAGCCACAACCTGAAACTGAGCGCTACTCTCAAAATCCGACCCAACCTCCTTCCTCGGCGAGGACCCACCGCAGGTAACAATTTATGAACACCCATTTAGTTTGGTTTGGTTTGGTTTCTGGATGGAGGAATGGACTGGATAATATTAATTATAATAGCATCATGATCTATGCGACGCCCAAAAAAATTCAAGATCAAATCGCAACATGCATGCAAGCAAGGGTAGCAAATAATGGAGGATGATTTATTACCATTACCTCTTCCAAGATCTCTCACTCACCAAGCCATTAAACAAGTAGCCATTGTTGTTTCTTTCTCTTTCTTTTTTCTATGCTGTTGTTTCTTCTCCTCTTTCCATTCTGTGTGCATCAAATTGTTATGCAAGATCATGACATGTAGGATAGAGGCGTTTTATTTTACTCCATGTGAACAGAAGAATAATTCGTTCAATAACTACAATTCAGTCCCCAATATACAAGTATGTTCACAAGTCAATCCTCTATGTTTAAAATCTTGCAGGATTTCCCTCGAGTTTTCAGGATTTCACTAGTTTCACGCGTCTATCCCTGTCTGGCCCTCCGTCTCCTTACCGTAGCGGAAATGAGTCTCGAGTGCAAGCACGTGCATCATTAACTGCGCTTTTTAGTTCTTTTGGAGACGAGTTACGAGGGCGCTTGGAGTGTGACAATTGTTTTTATTTAAAAATATATTATAATAATATATATTTTTTTAATTTTTAATTTTTAATTATTTTTAATACCAGATATTAAAAAAATATAAAAACATTTTATTTTAATAAAAAATAAATAAAAAAAACCTTACATGCATATAATCAAGAGTCATCATCATTTGAATAAAAAAATTAAAAATTAACAATATATCTTTATTATACTATATGAATTTGATTAAATTAATCCCTTGTATTTACAAAAGATTTTGGCCAAGTCAACCTTTATATTTTCGATTTTGGATTTTAAAAAAATATATTTATGTCCATGAATGTTGTTAGGCAAACCAAAATTCATCAATCGACCCTTTTGACAATCTCATGTGCCACATGTCACTCATCCTTGGAAGAATTATTAAGGTTAAAGTTTTTAGACACGTGTCGTCGTCATCTTGTGTAGTTACTTTTTTTTTCTCGTGTTTTTGCAACCCTGCAAATCCTAGAATTGTTGGAAGTCGACACCAAGTGATTCTCCAATTCTCTCCATCTTCTGTAGGCTCAACAATAGGCTCTTCTCTTCTAGGCATGAACAAAAAGCTGAACATGATCAGACAAAAAAAGATCCCCAATTCTGTCTCGTCTAGCCCCAGTACTCTCAATATATTCTCAATGTGCGACTCCTTTCTATTTATCTGGTTCCTCTGTTCAAGAAAATCAAGGGTTCTTCCATCCAATTTATAATTTGTGTTTGACAACATGCCGTGAGTAGACACATGCCTGGTCACAGGTCAAGAATTAACAGTGGATTGGACAAAAAATAGATCTGGGGACGACATTCAGAAACTTTCTTTAAGTTGAGGGACCAGCTTAGCTTTTTTAAAATGCTACGTTTGATGAATTTCAAGCAGGGTGATAGAACAATGCATTCTAAACAGTAATGGCTGAAAATCAGAAGATGGAACTTCTGCAGTCATAATTGGGGATCTGGGAGGGGCCATTGTTTGTGGTAATTTGGCAGACAGAAAAAAAGAGGCCATAAACATTGATGTCCAAAACCTTACAGTCACAGATTTGCATGCGTCTATAAATTACCACCAGAATACATCATGGGCTATATTAATAGCTAGTAAAACACTATATCGTGTAAACCCCCCTCCCTATGTTCTATGATACTCCGCAATGAATAAAAAAGGAAGAAGAAGAAGAAGAAGCATGCTTTAAACGGATCAATAAATGCCATGTCTTGAACAACAAAGCATTGCCAGCGAAAGATGAGAAGATTTCACCAGTACCTCCCATTCACCATTCACTGCGTGGACGTGGAGTTTCCACCTGCAACCCAATACTGCTTGACAGCAACTAATATCTTCTCAGGAACTAAGGGACCATCTTCATGGTCCACCATTTTTGTATGCCACCTCATTTGTCCTACCATCTTCCTCACCTTAATTAGAACATCGACTTCATCACGGAATATAACTGCACCTTCTGGTCGCAAAATCCGATCCATCTCCAGAAGAATGTCCTCCATGTTACACCTGCAATCATTTAATTGAGAAATCTAGTTTTGTATAGCCTTATAGATTTAATATAAGAATCAGATGATCAAAGAATACTGAACTAAAACTAAACGATTCTACCATAGGCAATGGAAATGGGTTGATTAAAGATAAAGAAAACTTGTCTCGGATAATTAAGCCATGTCCAACGTAGAAGAGATGAAAATGAAAAGAAAATTTCATTTTCGCAGGAACAAAAAAGATGCAAGAAAACAAAAGCTGGCAGAGATGAAAAAATAGAGAGACAAAAATCCAAGAAAAAACAACTCCAACAAGCGTGAGACTAAAGTTTAGTGAGTTGGTCGGTCCTGCCACAAGTGCTTATAGGCAAATAACATGTGTGGCAACTATTAATCAGAAACTCAATCTAGGAGTACTGCAAAGTCCTCAACATCTAGTAGGCTGATTCAAAGTCACCATGATTTAGTTCTCAATGCATCTCATTTCAAATGCTGGACACAAGATGTCAGCATTCTCCCAGACTAAATATAGTGCAAAGCCCACTACGCCTCTATTCAGGTAAAAAGCCAACTGGGGGCTAATTTGTTTACTTAATTCCATCATTTGTTATTAATTTGTTTATTTGCTCAAAGCTTAACTGATGGAAAACTGTTTACCTAGTTTAGATAGCTAGTATTTTTGCCTAGTTATTTTTGCTTTAGAGAGATTATTAGGTATTCCCAATGTAGTGGAACCATGGGAAGCAATACACGGAGAGTGCCTAATAATTTCTCATTTTATTGTTGTTTAGGAAATTATTGGAGTTTCCTACTTTATTGGTTGCCTATTTTGTATAGGATTCTACTAGGATTTGGTGCCTATTTAAGTGCACCTAGACATTATTCTGGGGCATTGCTGTTTGCAGAAAGTCATTGTTCTACAAAGTGTTTTTCTAGGTTTCCCATTTTCATTGTGGATTCAAGGAATCCCTAGTGAGTCTCTGGAGTTTATTTACATTTTCCATCTGAACTTTTACTTTCCTGCATCATCAACTTCACCCTTAAAACCCGACCTTAACCTATAAACTATTCCCCAAGCTTTAACTCTGCAATCCTTAGTGAATTAGGTGCTGAATTTTAAGAATGTACTGTGCAGTGTAAAAACAATTGCTGAATTGTGTAAAATTTTCATAAAAGTTGTGGAGGTCACACAGAACCTGGAAAACAAAAAAAAAAAAAGATGCCTTTCAATTCATCCAAAGGCACCCTAGAATGCACTTTAACTACTGAGGTTCAGTTTATATTAAGACGTGTTCTTTAGTTCAATTAAAATGTTATGTTGGCCGAATGTATATTTCAAAATTTAATTGCTAATTATTATATATTTAATAACAAATGCTGAATTGACGTTAGAGCTTGTGCAAGGATTGCGAAAATAATGATGCCAATACACAACAAGGTTATCATGCAATTCATTCGGTGGCTGATCAATAAAGGACATATCAATCTAGTTCAATATAGTATACCACCAAGCCTTATTGCAATGTATGATCTCATGCCAAAATTGTCTCATTGTTGATCATCATGGCATAAGAGCCCTGATCCACCCTTTACAGGAGACAGATTTGCTCTCAAACTAAATATATCATTTAAGTAGTTATGGATTAATTGATATCTGCAGATTGTTTTGGTTGAAAATTTATCTATTGTATTTGAAAAGAACACAAGGAAAAGGTGTCAAGGACTCAGAACCTGGGTTTCAAACATGTAACAAGGCTATCAACCACCAGGCCATCTCACATTTCCTTGTTAATGGAGTTGGTTCAGTGCACTTCACTAACAGAAGGAAAGACCACAAAAGAGATAACTAGGTATGCACAATGCATCATAACTTCTATTTTCTACGTGTACATGATATTGACAAATACACCAACGAAATAATTTAAGAAAACTTAAAAATGAATACTCCAGAACATCTCATCTGTACTTATACCCCAATTACACAAACAGAAAGAAGCTACTTGCACTTGAGCACTTACTACAAACAGAAAACAGCATTATGCATAAATATAAGCATGCAATAGCACAGTGAGGAGCAAAAAATACCATCAGAAGAGCTTATATGACAGAAAGAAAATGGTGCAGATTTAAGTGAGAGAGAGAGAGAGAGAGTATTTGTCAGTGTAACACAAAGAACTAAAGTATTACTTACCTGTCTTTGTATAAACTGAATACTCCACTGGCATGAATAAGGTCATAGGTCCTTGGGTATGTGGAGAAAGCTTCACACCTGTAATAGACAGACATTGTAAATAAATAACACTTCATCATCATACCTCAATGCTGGAAAAGACCCACATTATGTTAGCGGAAACTAGATTTTGTTGGAACTGCATGTTAGAGGGTACTTCACAAGCTACTTATTAGGCACAAGGCATCTAAGGATTTATATAATCACATCAAACTTCTCCTACATTGCAACGTAACAATGGTAAACATTATGGTGCTTCGAAAAAAAAAATCAGAAAAACGTCATAAAAGACACAAAAAAGCTAAAGTATCCAAAAGAGGAATGCAAAAATTCAAAATTTTACCAGTCATGATAGATTCCAATCAATCCTCTCTCATATATCACACCCAGTGTACTTTTCTCAGCTATAGTTGGCACCACATTCATAACCCACAGTTTCGGAGACTCAAGGGCGGCAGCAAATCCTCCCATCCCAGCATTCATATCCATAATGTTGCGATATCGTCCAGAGTCGAGAAGCTTATTGATTTTCTTATAAGCATTTACATGCTTTTTCCATTCCTTATTGTACACCTGGTATGTCTTAGCAGAAACTCCAGGAACGGACCCACTAGCAACTCTAGGAGGGACAGCATAAAGCCTCTCTGGAAACACCTTCAATTGCCCACCAGCCACTTCATCTGAGCTACCACTATCAGGATATGGAGTAATGCATGCCTCCATTTGCTTGTACCTAGAAATCATAAAAATTGGGAATAAATCTAAAGCACAAAAGAGAAAATAGTGATAGGGTCAATGATGATGGAGCACAAGGAATATCATCACATATGAGTGAGAGTGTGCATGTTGCATCGTTTGGCCAATACAGTGAATTGAATTTTTTGGCCAATACACTGAGGTGAAATTTTAAGGCAGCCATACCACGCATCATCTGTGTCTGTGGATTTGCAAAGGGTAGCTCTAGAATCATCTTGTCTACCACGACAGGAATCAGCATTTAATCTCTTTTGCCAAATGGCCATTTCACCATTTTCATACTTCTTATCCCAGCAAAGAAGCTTGGCGGTCTCTTCAATCTTTCTCTGTTCCTCCTGAAGTTCATCCTTGGGACGCTGCCATGATCTGTAATTATTCTTCCAGTTGATGGGAGGTCCAGAAAGCACCCAGTAACCACCAGGTCTGAGAACTCGATCGACTTCCATCAGGTACATCCCGTCTGCGAAAAAGAAAAACCCATCACCTTATATAGTGCTCTCATAATTAAAGGCAATAAACAAACACTTGATAGGATAAAGGAACAAAAGTAAAGAAAGGCAATTCCTTGATATGAAGTGGCTCTCACCATTAGCTCCCCATGGAATCAAGCAACGAGAGCAGTGAGCCATATCAAAGGCTCTGGATGGATATGGCAGCTTCACAGTACCAAAAACACCAATAACAGCAGGTACACCTCTTTCAAGTGCAAATTGGACCTGTGCTTCATGTGAATCTCTCGGAGCAAATGACATGGCAATGACATTCCTGCTCCAGAGGTATGCACCTAAACTGGCAACCTAAATATATAAATAAAGAACAATATGAACCGAGTGTAAAAGGATTATCAGCAAATTCACAATTTCTTACAAAAATATAAAGAAGTTTAGCATACCCCACAACCAGTGTCCAATGCAGTCCTGACTGTCCCGTTAGCAATTGGCAACACCGAAGCTAGTTGATCAATATACTTATCTGCTCCTTGTGGAAACTGTGTTCCTCCACCAGGAAACCTAAACACGTTGCCCTCGTATTGGACCCAGTTCTGAATAGCCTTTTCGACAGTCAAGCTCTTATAGGGTGCATTAGCAAAGGGGACATAGTCCCGACTCTTAGGCCAAGGAAATGGGGTGACATAACCTTTAGGAGCAGGTATCAAGCAGTGTAGCTTCTCTTGCTGAGGAGGACAGTGTCTCTCCCGATAAATCATATTTTCCCTCGGAAAAGTCATAGCACGACTCTGATCTTGACAAGGGGTATAATCAGTAAAACGAGAAGGGCAAGGCTGATAGATTTTGGATTTAGATTCAGAATCATCGTCGGGCCCAACGTCACCACCATGATGGGTCTCGAAAGTAAGATTTGGAATGATATTACAGTCTTCTGTACTCTTGATAGTCCTCTCGGCAAGATTGTCAGCCTTGCCAAATCCACTCCTTTGCCATGCACCCAAGATGTAAAAAAAACAGCATAACCCAGCTACAATAAATATTTGCATAGAACTCCTAGTTCTACCATCAGCTGAACTGCTTTTCAACGCCATCCTTGAAAAAAAAATGTAAGGTGACAGATCAGATAAGCTCAAGTCTAAAGATTTTTTTTAAAAAAAAAAGCATGCGTCTGAATCAGAGCAAAACAGAGAAGCTTACGGATCGCATGAAGATGCAGACAAGAGAGGGGGATCTCGATCTCAGTGACCAGTAAATGTTGAACAACAAGATCTCTGAAAGAAATTGAGTAATAATATCACTACCTATTCACTAGTGGTAGTGGTAGGAAGGGAGTACTTGCAGGCCGTAAATACTGTTTTTTTTTAGATCCACGAAACACGTCTCTCTTCTTCAAGCTGTTCTGGTTGTTATAGCATCTTATTAAAAAAAGCCAAAGAGATGGTTCCGTTCCAAAACAGGGATGGTGTCTGTTGGCCCATTTAAGATTTTAAATGAGAGTGCGAGGGGAAGGGGGGCCCACGGGACAATCTTCCTCAGAAAATAAAAACCGGACAGCACAAGCGAGCGTGTCGTTTAATTTGACCTGAACGACTTATTAGTAATGCCCACCCAATCGTTATCTCTCTCCTGGATCTTGTGGGACTTCATGGCCTTTATAGATTTAATAAAGCGTTTTTGGGATTTAATAGTAAGCTGTGTGGACGGGTATTACGAGGTCGTTTTTCACTTGTCTATGTCCACATTGATAAGCTCATTGATAATAGAACTAAAAAATGACTTTAAATACACTAAAAAATCAACATGTATTGTATAATAGAATCATAATCCTGATATGTAAAGAAAAATAACACAAGAAATCCAAAAAAAATTGCAAGACATGATCTTTTTAACCTAGTTCGATGAAATCCTGGTTGAGGATGGACTAGCAAAGCCGGTCTCTTATGAGACCATACCTTAAGAATATCCTGTAAAAAAATAATTTTAATATAATTTATGATCATTGTTATAATTTGAGTGATTTCGCTGCTCCAAGTAAATTATTTATAATATGATTTATTTTTAGATTTAATATTTAATGATAATGTAAATATATTTTTATTATCATTATCAGTCAGCTTGATAATGTTTAATTTAAGATCGAGATTTGATATATTTTAATCAAAATCAAAAAAATATATAAGAAAATACCAACTAAAAAACATTTTAAAAAACACTTCAAATCAACATTTAACATGCGGTGCTGCAACTAATAAGTACGGGAGCTTATTGTTAATGGGTGTTTGAGAGTATAAGAATGAATGTTTTTTAAAGTATTTTTTGTTTAGAAGTATATTAAAATAATATATTTTTTATTATTTTTATAAAAATTATTTTTGATGTTAGTACATTTTAAAAATATAAAAAATAAATTTAAAACAAAATAAAATAAAATATTTAAAAAAAAAAACAGTATTATTACGAGAATTTATCACATTGGTTTTAAGCACCAGGTATGCGCGCAGACAGCTGGCACCAGATTTTAAAAGGTGCTGCAGCTAACAGGAGGGGTTTACATTCGTTCCTTTACGTATTCAATCACAAAACCTCCTCCCCCTGCTATTATTATTACTACCTACCACCGAAATTAATTATTACTGTGTTATATATTCATTCACTGTTTTGATAACAAATTTAAAGTATATTTGATACAGCGCAGGGAATTAAAGGAAAACAGACCACGACGGAGACATGACGGCCCAATACCCTTTATTGAGCTTCTACCACTTGGAGCAGCCATGTTTTCCAAGACGCCTCAGCTCCTGGGCCTCCCTTAGCTTTCATATAAACTTATATATATATATATATATATATATATATATATAAAAAAAAAAAACAGATAAGATATGTCGAAGGATGCTGTTGCAGGCTCAAGCTTTCATTACCTTCCCCCCCTTCTATCATCTATCCATCTCTGTTTACGCGCAATTCTTTAACTTTAAGAGTGTGTGATGAACCATCGAAAAACAATCAAAAGTAAGCCCAGGAGGCTGCAAAATGTGATCGTTAAAATCACTTGTAATGTCATGATTTGGTTCAGGATCGCAAAATTGACGGAAATTAAGCCCTGTGATATTTCACTGCAGCTGAATTTTTTTTCAGTGTCTTGTGAATCATGAAATCATTGTTGGAATTAAAATAATATTTTTTAATTTTTAATTTCATTATCAAACTTTTTTTTTTACAGTTAAGCCTAAATTAGTATTTAATTGTATTTTTTTTACAAGAGAGCATTGGATTGAAAGAAGAAGAACAATGTGGAAAAAACTGGTAAAATAAATGGCAACTTTTAATTCTATACCAAAGTTTAGAGAGAAATCATTGCTGAATTCCATCATTGATGAGGATTTCAACAACAAAAAATAGTTAAAATCGATGTTAATGAATTCTTTTCATTTAAGGAGTTTTGTGGGTGTTTTTTTTCTTTTTACCTACTTGATGAGATAGATCTAACCGCATAATGTTTTTGGATTCAAGTTGATTTTGGTTTTCTTATCCTTTTTTGGGTAGGTTATAAATACATTTATCAAGGTGTTTAGAGTATTTTTTATGTGTTTTGAGTCAAAAATAAGTTTTATACCCAAAACAACCAACACCTCATTTTTCCAGATATCAAATTCTATACAAAAATAGGTGACACGTTATTTACTGTCACATACAACAGGTTGTTTATTTTCTTATTTTTTTTAAAAAAAAACAATTATCCACCTTGCTCTTAAGGAATTTTTTAAAAAATAAAGCAAGTACCAGAAGTGTGGGTTGGGCTATTTTTTTGGCCTGATGTTCTCGGGCTTTGTTTTTCAAGCTTTGTTGTTTTATACACGGGATAAAACAAATGATAAAAAAAACACTAAACTTTATTGAGTTTATGAACCAAGCTGCTGGTTTAATGGGGTTATTTACAGCTTTCAAGTTATTATTTGTTTTTTTAAAAAAAAAACTTTTTTTATCCCTTGATTTTTTTTAAAAATAATTTAACTCTTTTTATTAATGATCTATTTATTATTTAGCTTAGAATTATAAAAATATAATTTCACTGTTAGTTATCAATAATCTATCATTTCTATGTCAATCACATGTGTCTAACACAATTTTTTTCTTTTAAAAATATATTCAGTATAAAAAGTTTTCACATGCATTATCGTCATGTAATTAAATAAAAAATAATTTTTAGTATAAAAAATTAATTGAATCAAATGACGTGCATAACTTGTATCACGAGCTTACCTAGTCAACCTAGATGTATTTGATTTTTTTTAGTTGAGTGTCATTTGTTTTACCATTTTCATCATCTAATACCATGATACTTGATGATTGAGCTTTTCACTTTATTTTTTTTTTAAGATTATTCTCGTCACTCTTGCATATTAGCCCATGTTTATCCAATATATTTTAATTTTGATATTAATAAAAATATAATTTAATTTCCAGTTAAAATTTATTTTTTAAAAATACATCTGAAAACTGTCTAAATATTTTATTTTTGTTGCGTTTAGAAACTTTTCTGCTCCTACAATGAGTGTGTTTGGTATTACGGTAGCTGTTGTGGTTGTGGTTTTAAAAAAGTTATTTTATAAAAAGTACTTTTAGTTGAGGTTGGTTTGAAAAAATAGATGTTTGGTTAAAACTGTGGTTAGATTGAGGTTAAAGAAAAAGTAGTTTAATGTGTTTGATTAATAATGCTTTTAAAATTGAGGTTATAAAATAATTTTAAAAATATATATTAATATTGATGATTTTTAATTTAAATATTGTGGATTTAACTATTTCTATTATATCATGAAATAAATCATACTTTATATAAAATATTTTTTATTATTCCATTAAACTATTTATAATTCCATTACATACGAAATTCATCCGATAAAAATTACAGTTTCCATAATATTTTTAGTGTGTAATAAAATTAGATAAAATATTATCAGGTATAAAATTGATATTACAGTGTGAGTGAATTTAATTCACCCGATACTAGTTTTTCGAGAAAAAAATATTATTCACATCACAGTACAATGTTTTTTAAAAAAAAAAAACTGTTAAAAAATTTGACACACTAAAAAAAAAACTGTTCATGTAATTGCATTGTTCAGTAAACAGTGCAATTGCATGAACAGTAACGAAAAAGCATGAATTCTCTACTTCCTAAAAATTGAGTTATAGCCGCAAATAAATGATGAGACCCATGTTTTTTCACAGTTAACAATTTATAACCAAACAGATAAATACTGCGTTTTTTAAGAAACGCGAACGTAAGCACGTGGACAAACGGATATTAATAAAAATATAATTTAATTCCCAGTTAAAATTTATTTTTTAAAAATACATCTGAAAACTGTCTAAATATTTTATTTTTGTTGCGTTTAGAAACTTTTCCGCTCCTACAATGTAATAGATCATACTTCTATCACTACGAGTCAAAAGACACGTGATTGTTCACGTGAAGCTGTACTGGCAATCAATTACCGTTTCTTGTTTAATCGGTGCCTTACTTCTATTTTTATTTTATAATAAAATAGTTGTTTTATTATGAAACAATTAAATACCTTATAAACATACAAATACCAAGTATGCCCCAAAATTATCGAGGCAGCGTTAATTTTCCATCCAAATTATTCTTTATATCTAAATTATATTTACATAACTGAAGATATTTTTTAGATTTCTCAAAAAAAAAAACACTGCGTGAGGATATTATTTTTTATCGCATGCTCTCCAAACAGTTACTGCTCTGATAAATACACGTCCTCGATGTTGGATCGAATAATATATTACTAGTTTGCCTTTGCTCCTCCGAACCGGGCTAGGCATGGGCACAGCCTCCAACGGTATAAAAGCATATCCGATAGTATTTAACTGTTATCTGACATCGCATTACCGTTATTCTTTTAATTAAGAGCTCGTGAGATTGATTCTATCTCGGATGTCCCGCTTGTTTATAAGTTAATTTTGCTATCCGGTAGATTTTGAGTTTGACGATTGTCGAGTTGGCGTGCACCGCTGTCACTTTTCACGCTTTGATAAGGATTTTTTTAATAAATAAGTAAATAGCTAGGAAAACTCAGTATTTGCAGAGAATTAGCGGGAAGGAAACATTTTAAAGCAGGTAGGCTTTTATTAAAGAACAATTAGTTAAACTTTATTTTGCCAAGATTTTATTGTTGCTATGAGAAATTGAAAAGAATCCAGAAAACTGGTCCCTGTACCGGAAAACCACCGGGAATTACATGCGAGATAGTTTCATAAAAATAAAAATAAAAATAAAAATAAAAAAGAGTTACAGAAAGGTAGATGAAGATTGTATCTCAGATCAATGTATGCCTTTCTCCCGCTCTCAGGTAATGTTTTGTACTCAACTGTTGTTGTTTTTAAAAATATTTATTATCTAAAAATATATAAAAATAATATATTTTTTAAAAATTCATTCTAATTTTAGCATGTTAAAACTATTTAAAAATATAAAAAATAAATTTAAATAAAATAATTTAAATTTAAAAGAAAAACACGGTTAAACCGTGGATATAAACACCACTTAAACAAGAAACATGAAGCCGGATAACTAATAAAGATCTCGTCTTTCATGTTTTAGAATTAAATATATATTTAATATTGTAACATAAAATGTGTTTTTTTTATTCTCGATATTAAAACATCAGAACCATAAGAAAAATAATAAAAAATATTAATTTAATATATTTAATATTTTTTAAAATAAAATATACTTTTAAAATCACATAAAAACATAATTTATCGCCCTTCCAAACACTAACTAAACGAACAATAACTAGCTGGTCGGCATAAAAAAAAAAAAAGAAAAAAAGAGCAGTGAATGGAGACAGATAAAGGTAGGTCTAAGGAAAAGGTATTCCACCACCTGGGTAGAGAATAAAGGTGACGTTGCAACGTGCAAGAGGGAAATCACGCCCACACTATCCTACAGGATTAAAAAAAAAAAGGGCATTATATGACACTAACAACCGGCAGTACTCTGTTAAAAAAAAAAATTCAGCAGTACCGAGCTTGGAGGTCCCTGTACCGTTCAATTTTTGCCGATATGATCTTCATACTAAAATTTTATTAATATAGCCCTCTTGCACCATCCTCTCGCCTGTTAATATGACACTAATCCATTTTTTTTTAAATTTCTAAAATGAAAAATATTGACAAACAATAAAAAATAATAATTCTGAATTTTCTAGCTGTTAAAAATAAATAAATTAGTTAGAAAAAATTAGGAACGCATGTTTTATAATTATTTTTATTGAAATCTATTTTTAGAGGAGTTAAGCTGTCTAGATTGTTTTGTAATTTCTCATTATTTTTGAATTAAGAAAAAAAGTATATTCCAAGTTAAGGGTCAAATTATCACCGTTAGAGGAGCAATTGGACATGAGGATCGCGTACAGAAGAAACAGTACAGGGGCTTTATTGAAGATGTTATATGTGAGGGACCATTTAGAACAAATTGAATAGAACAGGGACTGCCAAGCTCTTTTATCCTTAACAACCGCAGGCAAGGTAAAAATGATTTGCCTGCTTCTCTTAGCTTAAAACAGGGTCTCTTAGCAGAGAGAGGAGCGCAGCACACCACCCCCACCACCAACTGGCAATGGCATAGAGTCAGTGACCTCACTTGCTTTTTCCTTTTTTGCTATACTTTTTTCCTTGTCTCTTTTCACCTTTCCTATCTTCCTTTCTCAAATCTCATCAGCTACTTTTCTTTATTTTTCTCTCGTAGTATCTAAAAATACCCCCCACTTTTTGCTTAAAAATCCAGATATGAACTAGGGTTTGTTGCCAATGCAAAGAGCTTGATTCTTCACATTTCCCTTGAGAATACAAGTAATGGGCGAAATGGGGAAGAATGTGTTGGTTTTGTGTTTTATTTTGCTCTTGTTTTTTGGAGGTGTCACTTCAGCTCCTACTACTACTTCACCAGCAAGTGAGTAAGCTGCTTTTGTTTGATCTGGTTTTTGCTTATCGACTTGAAGATTTTAGCCTAATTTCTTTCTTTTCGTAGAGATTGTTAGTGGGGTTTTCTCAAATGTCGTGCCTGCTTTCATGAAGTGGCTATGGTCTATGAAATCCACCACCAAAACAGGTTTGGATCTCTGATTCTACCGCCACATTTGCTCCTTATGTTCTGTTCTGTTTTTTTTTTCCTGCTGGTTTTGGGCTCATGGAACTTTCGTTGACAGTGATCTCTGGTCGTCCAATGATGAAGTTTGAGAGCGGGTATACCGTGGAGACAGTGTTTGATGGGAGCAAGCTCGGGATTGAGCCTTACTCCGTGCAGGTGTTGCCCAGTGGAGAGCTTCTGATTCTGGACTCTGTTAACAGTAACATTTACAGGATGTCTTCTTCCCTGTCTCTCTGTAAGTGGGTTTTTTGTAATGATTTGGGATATTGATTGATTGCCCTTGTCTTCATGGATAAGTTTCCCTGTTCCTCTGATGCATTTGTTTTCAGCGTAATGTTTTTTTTTTATATTTTGCCTCTACCAATCATTTCTCATAACCTTTCTTTTCCTATAACTTTGTATTAAACAAAAGACAAAGAAGCTTATAGGCCATTATTCAATAGTCTGCATTTAGAATGCAGATAAGCTGCTTGTTCTATTAGACGCGTATGATGTTTTCTCAGATGTTATTGGAAAAAAAAAAGTTTCAGGAAGAGATGCTTGCACAAACTTATTTCTCTGGAAATAGCCTCGTGAAGTTCAATATAGATACCACTTTCCTCACTGTTCATGTGGTGGATTGCAGCTTACGCGCGCTGCAATTTACAAAGAAATTATTTTCTATATAGTTGCACTTTACACGATGTGGTGTAGTGGATTGCAGCTAACAATTTGCTACATCTCCTCTACCTTAAACCAATTGTGCATTTACCGTGCAGACAGCAGACCTAAGCTGGTAGCTGGATCCCATGAAGGATACTCTGGACATGTGGATGGAAAGTTGAGAGAGGCAAAGATGAACCACCCAAAAGGGCTTACTGTAGATGACAGAGGAAACATTTATATTGCAGACACCATGAATATGGCAATCAGGAAGATAAGTGATGCAGGTAGATGCTCAGTATTTTGTTTGGGAGGGGTTTAAAGGCAACCTTAGATTTGTGGGGCTTGAGTACTGTTATCAATATAAGGTTGTTACTAATGTTGGCTGTAGATGCTAGTTGCTGATATGGTTGAAAAATCTTCATGTAGGGGTTACAACAATTGCTGGAGGGAAATGGGGCCGAGGGAGCCATGTTGATGGGGCAAGTGAAGATGCGAAGTTTTCTAATGATTTTGACGTGCTTTACATTGGAAGCAGTTGCTCCCTACTTGTTATAGACAGAGGAAACCAAGCCATCAGAGAGATCCAGCTGCATTTTGATGACTGTGCTTATCAATATGGAAGTGGTTTTCCGCTTGGTAAACTGATCCATCTGAATTTTTATCTTCTATTATTTGTCAACATGTTTTGATGTTTAGGTGATCTTTCTCTTTGCAGGAATTGCAGTGCTGCTAGCAGCTGGCTTCTTCGGTTACATGCTAGCATTGCTGCAACGCAGGGTGGGAATGATTGTTTCTCCTCAGAATGTAAGTGTCACTTTTATTTTTCAACAAATTGTCATTTCTTGAATCCTTACTCCTTAGCACATCTACAAGGATACTTTATGGTGGACAGTTAAACAAATTATTCTCCATGGAGTAGTTCGAACTTGTCTATTTTATTTTTTTTCACTCTTTTGTTTATTTTATTTGTTTAGCTAACTCTGTAATAGTTTTCCCCCCTGTTGATGAATGGATGACTATCAGATAAGCTTTTGCAGAATTATGCTTTATGGCTTTGTCAGGAAGAAATAAATCTATGCAAACGAAATTTAAAAATGAATTTCTTTTAGACAATTCACTTTGAGGTTAGCCAAGCAATCTTGGTTCATTTATTCAGTGCCAAAATGGCAATGTCGTCTCTTGTCTGAAAGTAGTTCGGTCACATTTCTCTGAAGTGCCAAACATAGATCAGTTATCCTGGCAAAGCATTTATCTGCATTTTACCATCTTCTAGTACACAATGGACAGATTGTTTAACCTCCTATTCTGCGCTTCTGGTGGACCAGGTTGCAATGGAAACTAGCACTACAGGAAATCCTTATCAGAAGCCTATCAAATCATTCAGGCCACCTTTAATCCCAACAGAAGATGAACAGGAGAAGCATGAGGAAGGCTTATTCGGATCCCTTGGCAAGCTTTTCATCAACACTTGGGCATCTATTGCAGAAATTTTGGGAGGCATAGTTCCCAGTTTCAGAAAGAAGCCACCAAGCTATCAGTATCAAAACTACCAGCAGCAATCAACTTCTTGGCCTGTGCAAGACAGCTTTGTGATACCAGATGAAGACGAGCCGCCTTCGACTGAAACCAGAACCCCAACGCCTAGGAAAACCTATCCATTCATGTCAAAGGATACAGAAAAGATGCATCAATGGCGGCAAAGTCGTTCTATCTATAGTGGGTGGGATGGAGATATTCAGCAGCAGCAGCAGCAGCAGCAGCATCATCAGCAGCAGCAGCAGCAGCATCATCAGCAGCAGCAGAAACAGCAGTATCATCATCGGTATCAATCCTCTACCCCACATACTTACTATGAGCAAAGCTACGAGAAAACCAATGAGATTGTGTTTGGGGCAGTTCAAGAGCAGGATGTGAAGCATGGAACTACGGTGATATTGCCTGTAAATTATGGAGATCCGATACACAACCGCCACAACATCCGCTCTCGAACCAATTCTCTGCATTAAACAGATGGGTATTGAGTATGTGACAATAAGCAGAGATTTTGGAGGCTTCGGGATAAACTCGATTTCAGGATTTATTCTTAGAGAATGGAGGTTTTTTGGGAGCCGCTTAGTGCTTTTTAGGGTTCACTCGGTCTGGTAAAAATAATATAGTTGCATTACATGGTGCTTTGATAAAAATTGGTCTTAAGAAGTTATGAAGATGCCTTGTTCTCTGATTCTATGTGTATCGAATGCGTGGTTGACAATGATTTGGTGAAGGCCCTTTGGACAGAAATTAATGAGCCAACCTGTTGTTCCATAACAAGAAGGTACAGTTTGATGTCTGATCCTTTTGGGATGAAAATGACTCTCTCACTTTAATTTCTCGTTTTTGACCTTATAACCTTTGTTTTAATTTTTGCTAGCCAATTAGAGTCCAAATTCTCCAACTTCATGTTCATGGGCAAGCATCACCTGCTCTCTTGCTAAAGTAGACGAAGAAGAAGAAACAAGGATTTTGATATTTCTTAACTATATTCTTCGATAATTCTCCAACTTCATGTTCATGGCAAGCATCGTGAAGATATTGATAATCTGCTCTCTAACTTTTATGCTTCGATTGTCAAGTGTTCTTAATTAATTAACTTGGGTATTAAATTTTTTTTATCTCGGTAACCATCTGTGTACACGCATAGTCCTCCAGCTTGGTCAATTAACACTGTTGATCAACCTCATGTGGTAAGTTTATAAGGAGATGAACCGACGGTCTAAAATCTCTCAAAATTAAGTGGTCAGTTAAAGCCACTAACATTCAGAGGGATCATTACCACGGAAAATGACTAAATTAAGAAAGTAGAGGTAGAAGTGTGAGCGGCCTGGAACTGGAAGTCACCGTGTAGAATATAGAGGAGGTGCCCCCCTCCGCAGTCTTCAACAATTACACCCTCTCCTCCATGAACATTCTGTGGCTCTCTGTAAAATGACACAACCACACAAGAACTTACGTGAAGTATGACCGATTGACTATGCAACGTTGACAACTCCACAGGTAACCAAGCGTGAATCCGTCCAAAATGGACAATGCGATGAAGATGCTCAAAATAGGTTGCAAAGTGTTGCAGAATAATTGAAACCATTTTCTCTTGACCTGATAGCCAAGACCAGCTACTTAACTTTAAACACTTCCACTTTCCATCTATTACTCGACCTTTCTTGCATAGGAACATGGCAAATCTACATGGAAATGGTACACAAGGAACAAGTCTTGCTTGAACAAGCAGTGGATGAAGAGATTTGGTCCGTATCAGGTTGCCTGCAATAATTCCTTGATATCATATCCTTGTTGCTGAGCAAGAACAACCAGAAGTAGTGTTCGCTTTATTTCTTGACACAGCAACTTAAAAGGGCAAAATTTATCGCTCCAAGCAAACTCTTTATTGGCAGCCCCCAAAGAGTCCAAACTGTAGAAAGCCAAATCTGAGTTCCAATGAAGCTTAAAAGTGACCGTCAGAAGCAAGCTATATACCTGAAGCAAGGAGAGAATGGTGAATACCCCCGAGTTCCAGAAAGCATGGATTGT